>Ga0081539_10000343_pt1 | contig 102458 bp, 95 predicted proteins | sample TabmetS4T2R2_FD_71023 | JGI IMG/M metagenome (GOLD analysis project Ga0081539, IMG submission 71023) | Tabebuia heterophylla rhizosphere microbial communities from the University of Puerto Rico - S4T2R2 | ecosystem: Host-associated > Plants > Roots > Rhizosphere ... | reverse complement strand
GGTCAGGCTTGCGCCCATTGCCCAAGATTCCCCACTGCTGCCTCCCGTAGGAGTCGGGGCCGTGTCTCAGTCCCCGTGTGGCTGGCCATCCTCTCAGACCAGCTACCCGTCTTCGCCTTGGTGGGCCATTACCCCACCAACTAGCTGATAGGCCGTGGGCCCCGCCACGAAGACATGCACCGATCACGATGCATCCTTTGCCCCTAGGCATCTCTGCCTGTGGGCGCATCCGGTATTAGCCCCGCTTTCGCTGGGTTATCCCCGCCTCATGGATAGGTCACCCGCGTCTTACGCACCCGTGCGCCGCGCTACTCAGGACCCGAAAGCCCCTTTCGCGCTCGACTTGCATGTGTTAAGCACGCCGCCAGCGTTCGCTCTGAGCCAGGATCAAACTCTCCACTTAAACCTTACTCGACCCTCTTCCGAGAGTCCTTAGAGTATCTCAGAACTTCGCTCCCTACTCTCTCTCCCGCAAGGCACCCTTCCCTCAAGAAGCGTGCCTCCCCAGCTGTCAAAGAACTTTTTCTCGCAGTTTTTAAGAACGTGAGATTGAATCCAGATAGATGGATAGAATCTGAACGAGAAATTTCTTTATAAAGAGCTTTCTCGTTCTTGTCAATGGTTCAATCGTTTTCTTCTACTTCAACCACACCCATTCGCGCGAGAGCGGACCTTGTAGGAACTTTTCACCGTTTTGTCAAGTCGGACCACTCTCGCTTGAGTACAAAGGTCAGTCTCGCTATCCTTCTGGGAAGCACCGGGGTTCGTCTCCCAGATCGACCCTCATCATCGTGATCACTTGGTAAACTCCGTAACGAAGGATACCCATATGCAACAACACTCGATCTCGCCAGAACAAATCTTTCTCACTTCTCGTGACCTCACCTCTCGACATCTTGAACAAACACTCAACACAGCTTTGGAAAAACGGGCCGCTTATGCGGATCTGTATTTTGAGGCACGTACTAATGAGGTCGTCGCGCTTGAGGAAGGAGCAGTGAAAAAAACCGCCCGCTCTCTTTCGCAAGGGGTCGGCGTTCGTGTCGTCGCCGAAGATAAAACCGGCTATGCCCATTCCGACGATATTACCGTTGACACTCTCCAGATCGCTGCCCGCACCGCCCGGACGATTGCCCACGAGTCTGGGGCTTCACAGAGTACCCTTGTGACCGGAATTCGTTCCCCGCAGCGGGACTTATATTCTCTTCCAACCGCGCCAACCGCTATCCCTCTTGCTGAGAAGATCGCCCTGCTCCAGCGCATTGACGAAGAAGCTCGGCGTTACGATCCTCGCATTGTCAATGTGATGGCTTCTATTGCAATCGAGCAAAAGCATGTGCTCATTTTGTCGTCTTCAGGAGAGATGATCGCTGATACCCAGCCGCTGCTTCGTTTGCAAGTTTCATGTATCGCCGCGGACGGTAATAATCGTCAACAAGGGAGCTATGGCGGTGGCGGTCGGATGGATTATCACTTGCTGTTTTCTCCTGACCGCTGGCAAACATTTGCGCGTGAAGCCGCACGTCAAGCCGTCCTGAGCCTTGAAGCTGCTCCGGCCCCTGCAGGAACCATGACGGTTGTCCTCGGTTCTGGGTGGCCAGGAATTCTGCTGCACGAAGCCATCGGGCATGGACTCGAAGGAGATTTTAACCGCAAGAAGGTTTCGGCTTTTAGTGACCTCCTCGGGAAAAAAGTTGCTTCGGAGTTATGTACAGTCGTTGATGATGGAACACTGCCTAATCGGCGAGGTTCACTCAATGTTGATGACGAAGGAACACCAACGGGCCGCACGGTCCTCATCGAGAAAGGAATCCTCAAAGGCTATCTTCAGGATAAGCTGAACGCTCGGCTGATGAAGATGCCACCGACTGGCAATGGTCGACGCGAGAGTTTTGCCCACATCCCTATGCCACGCATGACCAACACCTTCATGTTAGCGGGAGAGTCTACTCCTGAGGACATTATTGCCTCAGTGCCACGCGGCTTATATGCAGTTTCTTTCGGGGGCGGCCAGGTCGACATCACAAGTGGTAAGTTTGTATTCTCTGCGAGTGAGGCATATCTCATCGAGGATGGAAAAGTCACACGTCCGGTCAAAGGTGCAACGCTCATCGGCAACGGTCCCGACGTTCTCACGCGAATTTCTCTAGTCGGCAACGACTTGAAGCTTGACGAGGGAGTTGGCACCTGCGGCAAAGAAGGACAATCCGTTCCCGTTGGAGTAGGCTTACCGACCACCCGTATCGATGGGCTCACTGTCGGTGGGACACAGGCATAGGAAACCAATATGCGACTAGAAAATTTAGCCACAGAAGTGCTCGAACACGCTCGCAAATATGGAGCAACTGCCGGTGATCTCTTGATCGCCACAGGGGAGTCGTTCTCCACCGGCATCCGCTTAAAAGAAGTCGAAAAAGTTCAGCAATCGCAAGAGAAACGCATGGGGGTTCGGCTGTTTGTCGACCAACGCAGTGCCATTACCTCAACGGCCGATTTCACCCGCGATACATTATTTTCTTTGGTCGAAGAAACCATTGCTCTAGCGAAAGCAACAGCCGCAGATGAGTTCTCCGGGCTGCCATCAGCCGATTTGTTGGCCAAAGATCTGCCAGACCTTGACCTCTATGACCCAGTCACTAGTTTATCCCCAGAAGAAAAGATAGCGCTTGCCCGCGAGGCAGAGTCGGTTGCACTTAGCGCTGACCCTCGGATCACGAACTCCGAAGGAGCGGAGTTCTCTAGTGGTGACCATGAAGTGCTGTATGCTAACTCCCTTGGTTTCTCTGGACGCTATCGCACAAGTAGTTATTCATTGACGGTCGTCCCGGTTGCCTCCCACAATGGCGCGATGCAACGCGACTATTGGTATTCGTCCCACCGAAAGTTCAATAACCTTGAATCCCCCACCGTCGTTGGCCAAAAGGCGGCAGAGCGGACCCTCCGCCGCCTTGGCGCGCGCCGGGTCAAAACTCAAGAAGCGCCGATTGTGTTTGACCCACAGATGGCAGCAAGCCTCCTCCGTCATTTAGCGTCTGCCGTCTCAGGTTCTGCTTTGTACCGAAAAACATCTTTTTTGTTGGGAAAGCTCGGGGAAAAAATTGCCGCCACTGGCATTTGGATTGATGATGATGCTCGCATTCCTTCCGCACTCGGTTCGAAACCGTTTGACGGTGAAGGTCTCCCTACTCGCCGCACTCCGATTGTCGAAGACGGAGTTCTCACCAGTTATTTGCTTGATACTTACTCGGCGAAAAAACTCGGCATGCAATCAACTGGTAGCGCCGGCCGCTCGTTTTCAGATGCACCGTCTGCCAGCACGACGAACTTCTTTCTCAAGCCAGGGACCACGTCGCCAGAGGAGATCATTCGCTCGGTGCGTTCAGGTTTGTACGTCACTGAACTGTCCGGTTTTGGGGTAAATTCGGTCACTGGCGATTATTCACGAGGGGTCGTCGGTATGTGGATCGAGAATGGTGAACTCAGCTACCCGGTCGAAGAAATTACTATTGCCGGTAATCTGCTCGATATGTTTAAACAGATCGAAGTGGTCGGGAACGATTTAGAGCTACGGAGTACGATTGCTGCACCAACCCTGAAGATTGCTCGGATGATCGTTGCGGGCGAGTAGGCACCTCTTTTGCCAAGCTGCTCGTAACGCGCTAATCTCGGCAGCGCATGCGACAGAAGCTGTACGATTATTTGCTTGAACGGCCCGGAGGAGCAACGGCAAGCGAGTTGGCCAGCTTGCTGTTCTCTTCCGGTCTGACAGCAAAGGCGCCGCCACATCAAACGGCTGCCGATTTCGCCGGACGGTTTCTGCATGCCTCTTTGGGGGCCGATCCGCACTTCGCCTATGACCCAGCAAGCGAGCGTTGGTATGTTGCCGTGCATGCTGCTTTACAGCAGCCGCTGCAACAAGCGCGATTTGTTGTCGTCGACCTCGAAACGACAGGCTTGAAACCTGGCAAAGCGGCAATCACCGAGATTGCCGCGGTACAAGTCAGTGATGGTCAGCTTCGTGACGAATTTCACACCTTCATCAATCCGGGGTACCATGTTCCATCTGTGATCACCCGTCTGACCGGGATCACAGATGACATGCTCCAAGATCAACCACGGATCGATGCCATTTTTCCGCAGTTTCATAGTTTTCTTGGTTCTTCTATTCTCGTCGCGCATCAGGCAGACTTTGATGGGCGTTTTCTCAACTTTGACGCGCAACGACTGCTCTCGACGCCACTACTGAATCCTTTGCTCTGCACGGTACGACTCGCACGCCGGCTCTTACCAGGCTTGCGGTCTCGGGCACTCGAGGCAGTCGCAGATCATCTTGGCGTTTCCTGTGTGAATCGCCACCGTGCGTTAGGCGATGCGCGCATTACTGCGGAAGTGTTGCTCATTCTCTTAGAGAAGCTCGCTACCCATGGAGTAACGACACTCGGTCAGCTGCTTGATTTTCAATACCATGCACGTGACGGGCGACGGTTCGAGTTTTCCGTCGCCCACCCTACCCTCGCACACTTGCCTGACACTCCTGGCGTCTATCGCATGTTTGACGCTAAAGATCGTTTGCTCTACATCGGCAAGGCGAAAAATCTCCGCCGTCGGGTGAGTTCTTATTTTACTAATTCATCAGGGCATAGTGATAAAGTTCTCGACCTCGTTCGTAACGTCCGTGAGGTCACATATGATGAGACTGGCTCAGAGCTCGAAGCTGCGCTCCGTGAAGCTGAGTTAATCTACGCCCTCAAACCGCCATACAATCGACTCTCAAAACACCTCCCGCGCGTTGCCTTTCTCAAACTCACAGTGAATAATTCCTACCCGCGCCTCGGTATCTCGGCGAAGCCGGGAAGTGATCGCGCCATGTACATCGGCCCATTTCGCAGTCGCGGTTTTGCCGAGAAAGCACAGCGTCTCCTCGCGCGGCTGTTCAATCTGCGTACCTGTCACGGCAATTTAGTTCCAGCTTCGGAAGTCACCCCCTGTTTGATCGGTCAAGTTGGTTCCTGTTCGGCTCCGTGTGCCTCTCGGGTTTCACTCGAGGTTTACCGTGCGCAGGTTGCTGCGCTCTTGCAATTTCTGAACGGCGAAAGTTCCCAGCTCCGTGAATCTCTTGTCGAAAAACGTGACATTTTCGCTGCTGAACTGCGCTTTGAAGGTGCGGCTCGCATCCAGCAAGACTTGCAACTGCTCGACCAGATCCAGACGGTTCACCAGCGCTTTCACTGGATTGTTACCCGCGCACATGCATTCGTGCTGCTCCCCAGCCGAGAGCCAGGTGCCGCACAGGCGTATCTCGTCCTTAATGGTCGGTTGATCAGGGGCGGTCTTATCCATTCACAAGAAGACTTGTTCCCCTTCGTTACCTTGTGCCGCGACTGTTTCGTTACTGACCAAGACAAGCCGCTGCGCCCAGAGGAAATTGATTCCAGTGTCATTCTTGCCGCTTGGTTGCGTGATCCCGACCGCTCACAAGGGACCGTATTTCCGATCGATGGCCCATTAACACTCAATGATCGTCTTGAGGAACTGCTTGTCGCCCTCCAAGATGCCCAGCGTATGGAACCTTTGTCCTCCGTGTGAGTCCGTTTCAGGCTCTTGCGGCTGCCAAACTCAGCGCGTATGGTTTTCCCCACTATGTCAACACTTTTAGTCACTGCACAGCTGCGCACGTTGTTGCGCCGGCCTGGACCGGCATTAGTTCTTGGTGCTCATGATGCATTATCAGCAAAACTTGCTGAAGAAGCAGGGTTTGACGCGATTTGGGCAAGTGGCTTTGGCATCTCGGCGGTGAGTGCTCTGCCTGATGCTAATATACTCACTATGAGTGAAACACTTGACGCCGTGCAGCGGATGGCCGAGGCGGTACGCATTCCTGTCATTGCTGATTGTGATAACGGCTTCGGTAATGCCATCAATGTCATGCGCACGGTCGCTCAATATGAACGTGCTGGGGTCGCCGGGCTGTGCATTGAAGACAACATCTTCCCCAAGCGTTGTAGCTTCTATGCTGGGGTACGACGCGAACTCGTGCCGACTGAAGAACACGCACGCAAGATTCAAGCGGCCAAAGCCGCGCAGAGCGATCCTGACTTTGTCGTCATCGCACGGACCGAAGCTTTCATTGCCGGCTGGGGAAAACAGGAAGCGTTAACACGTGCGCGTGCCTATGCGGAGGCTGGTGCTGATGCGGTGCTGATACACTCCAAGTCTTCCACCTTTGATGAGCTGAAAGATTTTACTGACGCATGGGATGGAGCCTGTCCGTTAGTAGCCGTCCCAACAACGTATGCTGGTATCACAGCAAATGACCTCGCCGCAGCGGGCTTCAAGCTCGTCATCTTTGCCAATCAAGCGTTGCGGGCCGCAGTCAAAGCGATGCGGGAGTCACTTGCTGTGCTTAAATCTGAAGCGCGCCCTGCCGCGGTCGATACCCGTATTGCCACACTCCCTGAGATCTATGAACTCGTCGGTGTTCCTGAGTTACAGAGCAATGAGCAGAAATTTCTCCTTCCGGGCGGACATGAGGTCACTGCCATCATTATTGCCGCTGGGTTTGAAGAAAATCTCCTTCCGCTGATCGAGGATCGTCCCAAGGCGATGTTGGAGATTAAGGGCAAGACGATTCTAGAACGGCAAATTCACGCACTCAACGAATGCGGTATTAAAGATGTCGCTGTGGTACGTGGGTATCGCAAGGAACAGATCAACCTCCCTAATGTTCGCTACTACGACAACGACCGGTTCCGTGACACCGGCGAGCTGGTATCGCTTTTTCTTGCTGAACGAGAAATGGCCGGACGATTTCTTTTTCTGTACTCTGACATTATCTTCGATCCAGCTATCCTTGAAAAGCTGCTAAAGTCTGAAGCCGACATTAGTGTCGTTGTTGATCGTGCTTGGGGTGATCATCCGCATTCACAAGAAGAACTGCGGTCCAGAAAACCAGATCTGGTGATTACGCATCAGCCGCCACAGAAAGATTACCGGTTTTTGCCGACCGCAGGCGGCACAACACTAGCGAAGATCGGTCGTACCTTGAGTGCAGACGAAGCCGATGGTGAGTTTGTCGGTCTCGCCATGTTCTCGGAGGAAGGCGCGCGATTGCTCCGCACGGTATATCAACAATCTCACCAACGTTTCCAAATGCGAAAGTTTCATGAAGCGGAATCGCTAGAACGAGCTGCGTTCACCGACATACTCCAGGAGATCATCGATTGTGGCGGACAAGTTGCATGTGTAGACATTTATAAAGGTTGGTTAGAGATCGACACCTTTGAAGACTACCGTCGAGCCTGGGCGAGGGTGAAATAACCAGCTTATGGCAAATAGCTCGCTCGCCTTTGGCTCGCTCTATGGCGCATGGCGAGAAGTTCTGAATTATAGAGCAAGCATAGCGAGCGGGCGATATGCTATAAAGCGAACGTAGTGGGCGAACCATATGCAATTAGAGTTTATTGACCAACTCATCAAATCTGAATACGCGTTTTTCTTGCGTGAAAAAGACAATTGGAGTTTGACAGCTCAACCACAAGACCTCGAACTCGTGGCGCACGCACTGCGTGTGTTACTCCATGCGAAAACCACCCCAGATTTTTTGCCTGACTATTTATCTTTGGTTGATTGTCAAAATACTGATGGGGGCTGGAGTCCCTTCTCAGCTGATAACGAAAGCACCGTGTGGGTATCAGCATTCTGCGGCCTTATGTTGATTCGTGGCAACCGACTTCTGGGGAATGAACGCATTACCAAGTCCGTGCATCGGGCAATCGATTATTTTCTTGCTACGCAAAAAGGCGATGGCCAGTGGGTTGACCCACGCTGGGCAGATCTTGACACAACGAGTCACCCGGTGAGTTTTTTTAATGTCGTTCTCGGATTGCACGAACCCTATCGTCGGGCTGACGTGCTGCGTTCATGGGAACGAGGCGGTCGTTTTATCATTGATAACCAAAGCACTGACGGTGGTTGGTATGATGATGATTTCCATCCCTCTGGTGTCGAAATTACCGCTCATCTGATTCAGGATGCCGTAGTTGCTGATCTCGTGATCGATCGCCGCCTTAGTGGAGCCCAAGAATCCTGTGCAAAGGGCGCAGCAAAGTTGTATGAATGGCAAGCGCAGGACGGATCGTGGGACGGTGAGAACGTCGATCACACCATGGACTGCACACGTTCGTTGATGGTCGTTACTCGTATTCTCAACGACAGCCGAGCAGAAGAAGTGATCATGCGCGGCCTGCAATGGATTCTCACGAACAAGAATGAAAACGGCTGGGGTGATTTTCCTGGCGAAGAAACCAACCTCGAACGTACTTGCGACGGGCTAGATACATTGCTGAAGTACAAAGCTTATCGGAGCCATGATCCACACGATGTAGTGCGGTTGTGGGGATATGTACCGTGATACGTGGATTGTGTTGCGTAAAGAAATGCCGAGAACAGTTCCCTATATATGGATTACGTAACACGTAATACGTAACACGCAACAGTTCCTCACTATGCCTAGCCATTGGCTCGAAGCCTGCCCTGTCACCGACGTGCCACCAGGGGGCCGGAAGCTTGTCAAGCTGAACGGGGTCGAAATCGCCCTTTTCAATATCAACGGTACTGTATTCGCAATCAAAAATCGCTGCCCGCACCGCAGTGGCCCGCTTATTCGCGGTTTCATAGATGGTGCTGACGGGATTAAGTGCCCAATGCATGGCTGGCGGTTTGACCTCCGGGACGGGAGGAGTGAGCGACCAGCCACGGCAACAGTCTACCCGGTCAAGCTTGAAAATAACCTGCTGTATCTCTTACTTTAACCTGCTATTCTTTTCTTGAGCTATTGACTGTGGAATAAAGCCTGGTCTGGCGGAGTTTGAGCTAATAAGAGAGGGACCCTCGATGCGGAACCGAGCATCGTTTGAGCAGGAGGCACTTCCTCATATTGAAGCTTTGTTGCGCACTGCTGCGCGTATGAGCGGTGACCGTACGCGGGCTGAAGATGCAGTACAGGACACGTACCTGCGGGCGTGGCGCTCGTTTCGCACCTATCAGCCTGAAACGAATTGTCGAGCCTGGTTGTTTAGAATCCTCCTGAATGTCCTGAAGAAGACGGCGGGGAAGAAACGGCACGATCCACTCGCTGAGGCAGAGGATGTTGAAACCGCCTCAGGGAAAGTGATCCCTTTATTCCCGCTTAGTGAAAGCGGGGACCGACACGATCTTCTCGCCGCGATGAATCAGCTAGCACCAGAGTTTCGTGATGTTCTGTTGCTCGTCATTGTCGAAGGGTTCGCCTATAAAGAAACCGCGCAGATTCTCGATATCCCTATAGGAACAGTGATGTCGCGCCTCTTTCGCGCCCGACGTGAGTTACGCCGATTTTTGACTCCTGTCATTGCAAAAGGAAAAGAGAGGGCTTCTGGTCATGGAATGTAGAGATATTCAGAAGTTACTGAGCCCTTTTATTGATAACGAATTAGGGGCACAGGATACGTTTACTGTTGCCGAGCATCTTGAAGTGTGTCTGCCATGCCGGCGAGAGATGGATGACATGCGAGACCTCGATGGGCAACTCAGGCAGGTAGGACGAACACCTGTCGATGGTATAGAAGAGCTACACTTACGTATCCTTGATAGTATTTCGCCTGCTACATGGCTACGACGCTGGCGGATGGTAGGTGTCGCTGCTGCCGTGCTGTTCTCAATTGTTGTCGGACGGCAGATCTTCTCAGCTTCTTCTGACCCTGAGACGACCGCGTTTAGTGAAGCGTTGATCACTGAAGTACAATTAAACAGCAATCAGCCGTTCTCTCTCACGTGGCTTGATCCCCAGAGCTTAAAGGACGTGTTGCGCCAAGAAGGCTTGGAAGAGGTGCCGAACTTGGCACCAGCAGGATTTCATCTTGAAGGAGCACGGCTCTGCAATCCGCTCAGTCATATGTTCTTGCAGTTAGTCTATCGCAATCAGAATGAAGAAGTATCACTTTTTGTGTCCAAGCGGTGGCATCGTCCGTTCTCAGGTATCGTCAAGCGGGACGGGTTCACTATCGTTCCGCTTGGAATCCGGGCCGTGTATTTCGTGACCAAAGAGTCCCTGACCAATCTTGTCGATGCTCGTCAGCTTGCGGAAGAGGAAATTAACGCCCTGTCGTCGTAACCGTACAGCTTAATGACCCCAGCGTACCTGGATGTAAAACCAGCCGGTCTCACGTATCATCCACACGCATCCTTGGTCCATATTCGGCGGAAGAGCGGTCACTAATTCTAACTCTTCCGCTCGCGGCCATGCGCGTGGCAAACTTGGGATCCCCTCACGAGTACAGCCCCGTCCGTCTCCAGCTCCTTGAGCAAAGTGCTGCCACAGTCGTACCTGCTCGGAAACTTTTTCTTGCGGGACTTGATAAGATACGAAATCCTCCTCATAAGAGCCAGTAAGCATGGGAGGTCGTGCGCTGACACACATCAATCCCTCGGCAGGGACCCAGGTCTCCGAATCACCAGGTAAACATTCGCGTGCGGCTGCCCCAGAGCGGGTTTTCTCACCAAAGACAAAAGGAAAGATCGTGAGCCCGCCAACCAGCACCCCGAGCACGAGCACGAGGTTCCCGTATTTCTCAAGCAATCGATCCATCGAGTTCCACACCCCGTCTCCCATACTCCACCTCACAGGTTGCCATGTAGAGCCCATGAGCCACAACGCCCTTTCCCCTTAGAGGCTGTTAGAGCAGTCCGCCGGGTATGTCATTGCGAGCCCTTCGACTTTCCCTTCGACAAGCTCAGGGTCTGCCCAGGATAAACTCCGCGAAGCAATCTTTGTCTTATTTTCTGCTGAGTCTGAGATTGCTTCGTCGCTAGGGCCTGTCCTGAGCGTAGTCGAAGGGGCTCCTCGCAATGACATCCTTCCTTCACTTTTCTGACAACCTCTTATAGGTACTTCTTCTGGACACCGCTCGCAACCGATGCCCCTAACTATAAGTAAAGTGACAACACTACACCAATAGCACTTGCCTTAGCATGTTTGTCTGCTACCCTAACCGCGCGTAATTGGAGGGGAGTACCCGAGAGGGAGGGTATTATGTCGCAATACATCGAAAGTCCGGAAGCGGCACAAGTTGTTGAGAATCGCTCCCAATTAATTGATTATTTCTATCAAGCCGGAAAACCGCGTGAAGAATGGAAGCTCGGTACTGAGTACGAGATGGTCGGGGTTTCTCGTCGCAGTGGTCGCGCAGCACGCTATTCGGGCAAACGTGGGATCGAGCGCTTACTATTCCGCCTTGCTGATACTCTAGGTTGGGAACCCATCGAAGAGGAAGGGCACATCATCGCTCTGCATGGTGAACGCGCCAATATCTCCCTTGAACCCGGGGCCCAAGTTGAACTTTCCGGCGAGCAATGCGAAACAATTCACTGCGCTAACACGGAGTTACAGAAGCATTTCAAGCATCTCCTTCCCGTGGCAGAAGAACTCGATTTAGCATTTCTCAACCTTGGCATGCAGCCCGTTAGTCCTCTCGAAGATATCCAATGGATTCCTAAAACTCGCTATCGTTTCATGGCCCCGTACATGGAGCAGGTTGGTACTCTCGGCCATCGGATGATGAAGCAGACGGCCTCAATTCAGGTCAATTTCGATTTCAGTACTGAAGCCGACGCGATGATGAAATTCCGTATCGGTATGGGCCTCGTCCCGATTCTGACCGCAATGTTCGCCAACTCGCCAATCTCTGATGGAAGCCTCAACGGTTTCCTTACTATGCGTGGGCATGTGTGGACTGACACCGACCGTCGGCGTTCCGGACTACTTCCCTTTGCTTTTTCTGAACGTGCGAGTTTCGAGGATTATGCCGAATATGCGTTAAACGTTCCTATGTATTTTATTGTTCGGCATGGTCGCTGGGTTGACATGACCGGCATTCGCTTCCGCCAGTTTCTCACCGATGGTCACAACGGCGAACGCGCAACCATGGAAGATTGGACTCAGCATCTCACTACTCTGTTCCCTGAAGTTCGTATTAAGAAATATATGGAAATCCGTTGTATCGACCAACAGCCTGCCGAATTCATGCTCGCAGTTCCCGCGTTGTGTAAAGGCATCTTCTACGAAAACGACTGTCTGTTAGCGGCATGGGATTTGATCAAGAGATGGGACTGGGAAGAGCGTGTAGAAGCCTATCTTGCTTCGCACCGCCAAGCTCTGGGAGTACGAGTCCGTGGCATCACGCTGCTCGATTATGCCAAAGAATTGCTCTCAATCGCCTGGACCGGACTTGAACGTCACAACCAGTGTAATACCAAGGGCGAGAATGAAACCATCTATCTCGAACGTTTGCGTGAAGAACTCGCCAAAGGCCAATGTCCAGCCTATGGTGTCATCGAGAAATGGATGGGCGAGTGGAACTACGATGTGAAGCGATTGATTGAGGGCACGGCATATCGGTTACCGGAAGAGGAAAAATAAGTCTCAACCTCGACAATCAGTCGCTGACAACACTGCCGTGCTGTCCCTGTGGCTCAATCAGATCACAGAAGATTGACACCCTATGTAGGGGCGATCCTTGTGATCGCCCCCATCGGGAGGCCATGCCCGGCAGGGCGAAGGCAAGCTTCGCCCCTACTCGTGACCTCGGGAAGTATGCCAATGTCGTGTGATTCGATTTCGCCAAAAATCCCCCTGTCTTCACCATTTCAATTGTAACTTTCCCTCAGAGCCGCTAGAGTTCCCTAACGTCTTCTCTTGTGAGGAGATCCGCGAATGTCATTTGCTAGAGCCGGGGGAATTATGCAGTGCCCACAGTGTCATAAAGAGAATAAAGCCGGCAGAAAATTCTGCTCGGCGTGTGGTTCTGCATTGCCACTGCCATGTTCCGCTTGCGGGTTTGAAAATGAACCAGATGACCAGTTTTGTGGAGGCTGTGGAAAAGCTATGGTTCCCAGTTCTCCATCTCCCGCTGTGAGCCCCCAATCCGCGAGTCCCAAGCTCTGGACTCCACGTCATCTCGCTGAGCGAATTCTCGCGGAACAGACAGCCATAGCGTCTCGTGCCGACACTGATGGCGAACGCAAAACGATTACCGCCCTCTTTGCTGATGTGGCGGGGTTCACGACGCTGACCCAAGCCCTTGATCCCGAAGACGTGTGCCAGCTCATCGACCCTGTGCTGCATTTGATGATGGAGGCCGTGTATCGCTACGATGGCTATGTCGCCCAATCTCTGGGCGACGGCATCTTTGCCTTGTTCGGTGCACTGCTTGCCCATAAAGATCATGCCCAACGGGCACTCTATGCCGCGCTGCGTATGCAAGAGGAAATGCGCCGCTATGCTGATCGCCTACGCCTGGAGAGAGGAATCCCTTTACAAATCCGTGTCGGCATTAACACCGGAGAAGTAGTACTAGGGGCTGGGTCTTCCTCCTCACAAGCCCCTAATCTCAAGCCGCAAGCCCCAATGGGGGAGATGAAAGAGGCGGAGGGGTATTTTCTGAAAGCCATCGACATCGCCCAAAGGCAACAAGCTAAATCTCTCGAACTGCGCGCGTCAACCAGCCTCGCGCGACTCTGGCAATCTCAAGGGAAGCAACACGAAGCTCACCGAGTGTTATCCAAAGTCTACAATTGGTTTACCGAGGGCTTTGACACCAAAGACTTGCAAGAGGCGACAGCATTGATTGAAGAATTACGCTATTGAAAAATAGTAAGGAGGAAGAACGGTAATGAAACTGAAAATCCTCATCCATCCTGCTGAAGAAGGAGGCTTTTGGGCTGAAGTGCCAGCCTTGCCAGGCTGTGTCTCAGAAGGAGATACGATCGAAGAGACCCTCGCTAATGTTCGTGAAGCAGCCGAAGGTTGGCTTGAAGTTGCGGCTAGCCGTGTCCCCCTCGATACGCAGGCTCAGATCATAGAGATCGAGGTATGAATTCGGTTTCTGGCAAACGGCTGTGCCGAGTGCTCGAAGCGCATGGCTGGGTATTGCAGCGGATTCGCGGGAGTCATCATATTTACGCGCAACCAAATAATCCGGTGATTCTCACAGTGCCTGTTCATGGCAATAAAGACCTCAAGCTCGGTACTCTTCGTCAACTCCTCAAAGATGCTGGCTTGACCACGGATGATTTATGAGGGACTTTTAACGAATGTCGCACGTTGTGATTATCGGTGGCGGGTTTGGCGGACTGTACGCCGCGCGTACGCTGAAAAACGCGCCCGTACAGGTCACTCTGATTGATCGCCGCAATTTTCACCTCTTTCAACCCTTGCTCTATCAGGTCGCCACTGGCTGGCTGTCACCTGCTGACATCGCCTCTCCGCTGCGTGCCGTGCTGAAGCGTCAGCGCAACGTCGAAGTGCTGCTGGCAGAAGCAACAGATATCGATGTGGCCAATCGACGCGTTATCCTCAAAGACGGAGAGATAAGCTACGATACGCTCATTGTCGCCACCGGCGCACGATATAATTACTTTGCTCATCCGCAGTGGGAAACCTTGGCCCCCGGTCTGAAGACGATTGAGGATGCGACAGAAATCCGTCGTCGTATTCTGTTTGCCTTTGAAGCTGCGGAGCGTGAGTCCGACCCCGAACAGGTACGAAGCTGGTTGACGTTTGTCCTCGTTGGTGGTGGCCCAACTGGTGTAGAGTTAGCCGGGACCTTGGGAGAACTCGCCAAGGACACCTTGCGCCAAGATTTTCGCCACGTCAATCCAGCAGAATCCCGCATTCTCCTCGTGGAGGGAGCCGACCGACTTCTTCCTACCTATCCAGCGGAACTCTCTGCCAAAGCCGCAGCAGCGTTAGCACGTCTAGGAGTGACTGTCCGCACCAGCGCAACAGTAACTGATATACAATCCGATACAGTTATCATACGCAGCAATGAGCAGAGCGAACAGCTTGCCACCCACACCGTGATATGGGCAGCGGGCGTGCAAGCGTCTCCGCTCGGACGACTGCTTGGCACTGCAACCGGCGCCGAGCTTGATCGTGCCGGTCGCGTCATTGTGGCACCTGACCTGAGCGTTCCTGGTCATCCTGACATTTTTGTTATCGGTGACCTCGCCTCCTGTCGTAACCAACAGGGTCAGCCACTTCCTGGAGTTGCGCCTGTGGCTATGCAACAAGGAGAATATGTTGCTGAGTTGATCCAACAGCGCTTACGTGGGCAAACACCACCACCATTTCACTACCACGACCGTGGCAACATGGCGATTGTTGGAAGAGCCGAAGCCGTGGCTGATATAAACGGATGGCACTTCTCTGGATTCCTCGCGTGGCTGGCCTGGCTCTTTATTCATCTCATCAATCTCGTCGAATTTGAAAATCGCCTCCTCGTGCTTATCCAGTGGGCCTGGAATTATTTCTCGCGCAATCGTAGTGCGCGATTGATCACCGGAGAACTACCATCACAGTCCCCGAAGAAAACGTAGGAGCAAAGCAGTTGTTTCTTTGGGTTTTTCCATCTGCACCCAATGACCTGCCCCTTCCACTAGTTCAATAAAACGCAGGTCATCGAACGCCTTGGGGAATGTATCACGCCAGTTGGGATCGTAGAGCAACACGTCGTCCTCTGCTCCGGCCATGAACGCCGCAGGCTGTGTGAATCGTTTCGATTCCAGTTCGGGGGTAACACTATTGTTGATTGGAATGTTGCGATACCAATTGATTGGCCCCCGAAACCCACTCATCCTATACTGCTCAACATAGTAGGCGAGATCCTCTCGTGTAAGCCATGCTGGCAGCTGCTTCGGAGTCAGCATGGTATCAAGGAGACTACTCGTTTTCGGATGCTCCAACTGTTTCATGAAACTCGCTGGTGGCGCATCAGCGGAGATTGTGTAGTAGATCGAAAGCAGACTGTGTTCGAGGTCGCGCTCAAGCTCGGTTTCAGCCACTCCAGGTTGCTGGAAATAGCGGATGTACCAGAAGCGATCATCCATGCCGGGTGGATTCACAGCGTCCCCTGACATTCGCCAAAAGGGAACTGACAAACCCATCACCGCACGGCACGTCTTGTCGTGCAATAACGCTGTGTTCCAGGCCACAGCGCATCCCCAGTCATGGCCAATCACAATAAACTGGTTGTGACCAAGCACGGGAGCAATACCGGCGACATCAGCCGCGAGCGTGCGAATATTATAGTCGTTAATCGCAGGCGGACGATCACTGCCACCATAGCCACGCTGGTCCGGAACGGCGACCTGAAACCCCGCTTCCACTAGCGGGTTGATCTGATGCCGCCACAGATACCAACATTGCGGGAACCCGTGCAACAAAATCACGAGCGGGCCTTGCCCTTGGACTACCGTGCGCAGACGGACCCCGTTGGTTTCGATCATCCGAAAGTGATGTTGCTTCATGGCAAATCTTCTCCTCGTTTCAATCCTTTAACCAAAGGCCACACATCCTTACTTGCTGAACCGAGGCGGCCTCGTTGATTTCCTCACTTTCTGTTAAATAACAACAAGCTCAAGCGTTCTTCTGTTCTTTGAAGGCGTTAAGGAAGTCCTGCAAGCTAAGGGTACCGATGACGTTTAAGTCATCGCTCAGCACCTCGAATAAGGCGCTATCCTTGCCGCGAACACTGTAAAAGACTACCCCTCCTCCATCTCCCGCTCCTTCTCGATGCGGGTCCCCAGGAGGACTGGATGTGTAACTGCCCACAGGACGCACCTCTTTGAGAGCACCATTGGGTTCATAGAGACGATGCTCGCCTTGGACGACCAACGTATTCGTCAGCGCCAGGTGGCGATGCAGAAAGATTTGCTGGTTGGGCGGAAATTTGAGAATAAAATCGACGATCTGCTGTGACACATCGACATCGAGCATGGCAAAGACAAAATGCTCAAAATCCCCCAATGTATACCAGCGAATATTGCGATCATCGAAAGTGTATGACGTAGTTGCAGCAGCTACAGAAGTGGCCATGTGCGTATCCTCCTTGATTCCTTGTCAATTTAAACAATCAAGTTCGATAATGTTCCAGTAGAACAGGCTTCCAGCCTGTTTCTGCGGACAGGCAAGATGCCTGTCCCACCAAGGACTCTGATTATTGATCTTGTCGTCAATTTCCTAGCTAAGTATTAAGCATAGGAAATTAACGTGCTAGCTTGCCAATGATCAAGGGCTCTTCAATTGTCGTGCTCATTTTCTTGGCTTCCCTCTGCTAACTCATCCAAAAGCGCCTTTGCCTCTTGTAAGTCCCTCATGTCAAAGCCTTCGGTGAACCAGTGGTAAAGTTTGAATAACATATGGTGAGCATCGGCGAGTGCAGGGTAATTTACGTGATCCGTGTTACGTGGCTCGTGCGGTGTCGTTTGCGGTTGTCGTAGACGGACGAGACTCATCACCGCGCGCAGTTCTAACGACTTCGCTTGTTGCTTGCGAGCAATGTCGATGGCTTTGAGGAAGCACGCTTCGGCTTCCGCTTGGGTGCTGGATGCCAGGTGTTGGGTGTAGGGATTTTCGGACGCCGGAGCCCGGGCGCCGGACTGTAAGACGAGTTCGCCTTTCAATCGATATAGCTCGGCCTCATAAAAACGCTCTCCGGTTTTGTCTACTATTGCCAGCGCTTCCGCCTGTATGTGGACCTCGGGTATCTCTCGTCGCATGCAATACGGCCCGGCCGCCCAGTGCCGAGCAAATGCCTGACTGTAGGGCTGCCCCACTTCCTGGGCAAGAGTAAACGCCTCGTCGCTTCTGATGAGCGCTTGGTCCGGATACCCGAGAGCCCATAAAGTCTGAGCAGCATGGGCGAGGCACGCGAGCCCGTGAAAGACGGAACGGTGCGGTTGAGGAATGTAGAGGGTAATTCCCTCCTCCAACTGCGCCTGGGCTGAGGTCAGCTCGCCCAGAAAGTACAACGTCACCCCGTGTATCAGCGAGGGCGGCAGGCGCGCAGTCAGATCGCGGCCCTTGTAAGGGAGAGGCAGTAACTGTTCGGCATGTTTACGTGGCATTCGGCCTTCTGGATGACGAAACGAGGTCTTCCACAGCTGCGATTGTACCCAGAATAAGAGAGGGCTGGTGCCGACTTGCTGACAGAGGGCATGTTTGAAGACGTACCGTGCCTGCGGCAGGACGCCTCGTTGGAAGAGAAGCTCAGCGTCCACTAACCGCGTCAGCTCGCGTTGCAACGTCGCTTCGTCTAAGGCTGAGGCGGCCTGGAGCACCTCATAGGAAAACTCCCGCCCCAACGTCGCGCCGAGTTGGACCACTTCTTTATCCGGGGCGAGCCGATCAAGCCGCGCCATCAGGGAGTCTTGGAGGGTACTGGGAATCGCCAAAGGAGGAAGAGGGCCTATTAACTGATAGTGATCATCTTCCGCTCTGAGCAGACCTGATTCCACCAGCATCTTGGTCAACTCTTCCACAAACAAAGGCACTCCGTCAGTCTTGCTCACCACTTGCCTCAGCACCTCGCGGGGCAAGGCTTTGCCGCCCGTTACCCGCGTGACCATTTCCTCCACATAGGAGTGTGGAAGACGGCTGAGGGTGAGCGGAGTGAGATGAGAGCGTGGCTCCCAGGGCGGCACGAAATCAGGCTGAAATGTCAGCACAGCGAACACCCGCATGGTGGGGAGTTGCTCCAGGAAGAGGGTAAGCGCCTCTAGCGTGGAGGGGTCGACCCAGTGCAGGTCTTCCCGGGTGCAGTACACTGCCGCCTTCTCCGCCTCTTCTATGAGCCATGCTACCAACACCTCCTGAGTTTTTTGTTTCTGTTTCTGCGCACTGAGAGTGAGAGGAGCACAGTTCTCTGGGTGGGGGAGCGAAAGCAGTGCAGCCAAGAGGGGCAGGGTATCGGTCTGCGGAAACCGATAGCGAGCGAGCGCTTGCTGGAGTTTGGCGAGCTTAGCCTGAGGCGTCTCCTCACGGCGAAATTGCAAAAGTCGCTGCAAATGCTCAAGAATGGGATAGAACGCACTATTTTGGTGATAGGGCGAACAGCGAAACTCGATCCGGATAGCTTCCTCCCGTCCAATCTGCTCCTTTAGAGCTTGCAAGAGACGAGATTTGCCGATGCCGGGCTCTCCACTCAGCAGCACGACTTGGCCTGCACCTTCTTTGGCCTGGGTCCAGCACCGCTGCAACAGCCCGAGTTCTTCCTCACGACCCACTAACAGCGTCAACCCTATCCCGACGGCTACCTCAAAGCGGCTTTGCGCCATGCTTTCGCCGATGACTTGATACACAGACATAGGGAGGGAGATACCTTTGAGCATCTGGGGTCCCAAGTCCTGGCACTCAAACAAGCCTTGCACCAAGTGATGCGTCGCCGTACTCACGACTACTGTGTCTGGCTTGGCCATTCCCTGTAGTCGCGCGGCGAGGTTGGGCGTCTCTCCCAAAGCGAGAATCTCACGCTTCTCGCTACTACCAATCTCCCCAATCACTACTAACCCAGTGTGAATACCAAGGCGGACATGGAGAGGGTGTGGTAAGCGAGGGTTGAGGCGGTGAAGAGCCTCAATAATCTCCAGGGCAGTCCGTACAGCCCGTGCCGCATCATCCTCATGGGCCACCGGATACCCGAAGTAGACAAGCAGTCCATCCCCTAAGCGCTGGGCAATATGCCCATTGTACCGACGAATCACCTCCGTACAGGTCGCTTGATATATACGTACAACTTCGTGCAGTTCCTCGGGGTCGAGTTGCCCCGAGAGCGCAGTGGAGCCTACTAGATCGCAGAACATCACAGTCAACTGCCGCCGTTCGGCGGAGAACCGTCCGGTGTCTGGGGGATGGAAAGTTCGGAGTTCGGGGGTCGGAGTCTGGAGAAGGCGAGATGGCGGTAAACTGACAACTTCTTTTTCGCCTTCGCTTTCCCCATTTATCCCTTCGCCCATCCAGACTAGAAACCGCCCGTCTTCATCAGTTGCGCGCTGCTTGGCACCGATGAGCTCTTCTTTGAGGTCTTCCAGATACTCGTCATCCAGGGCAAACCGCCGCTTTAAGCCTCGGTAGGAGACGCGCTTCTCACGCTGGAGCAGGTCCTGGACCTGAGCAAGTACGTCATCAAAGGTCATAGTCAACCTCCTCTATGCCCCGACATCCTACTATGTCACCCTAAGGGCTGTTCTTTACGCGGCTCGGCCATGGCATTCGCCCTGAATACGCCCGAGTTTCTCTTGCACTACGAGTCAGCTTACGCCAGAACAATAGCGTGAGTGAGGAACCGAAGTCATGAGAAAATTCTGAGAAAGTTCTGAAATTTTCATGAGAGAGTTATGAGGAAGAAACAGAGGCTAAAGGCTAATGGCTAAAGGGCAGAACAGACAGAAAAGAGAGAGACCAAGGCTAAAGGCTATAGGCCGTAGGGAAGAACAGACAGGGCAGAGAACCAGAGAGAGAATACAGATAGCAATGCGTGCGAGGAAAGAAAGTTCTCTTAAAAATCCGGCGTCCAAATTTTTGTCGGGGCGAGTACGAGGCTAGGCAACTCTGGATCACCGAACAGCGTTGCCGGATTTTCCAAGCACTCCACGGCTTTTCCTGGGCGATAGACGAAAGCTCGTCGGTTTGGCGTATCAAGAGGAACATATTCCCACGACTTGTTTCTCCTCCAGCTGGTGGCATGATTAACACCTCCCCTAGAGCGTTCCGTTCAATACGTCAGTCCCGGTTCGTCCGACAAAAATCAAAGAAAAGCTCGTCGCTCATTTCGAATAGTGGTCGCGCGTGCAAAATCAACGGCGACTACCTAATGTCACCCTGAGCTGTAGCTATATCCACCTCCAAAGTGGAGATTCATGTACGCGCTAGTGTGCGGGACAAGTAAAAGAAGCACAACTCTGCAATAATCAAGTTGAGGATCAGGCATCCTCTTGCTCAGGCTAGCCACCATTCTCGGCAAACATATGTAGACCACACGCTTCCTTTCATGCTATGAACCGCGGCAGTTCTCACGTTGCTGTCTATGAAGGAGGGATCGTGCATGGATATCAGTCAAGATAAACTGTTGTGGATCTATGAACGCATGCAGCTCATCCGCACCTTCGAGAATCGCGTCAAAGTCGAGTTCGGCAAAGGCAAGATTCCTGGCTTTGTCCATCTCTACGCTGGCGAAGAAGCGGTCGCCGTCGGCATCTGCGCGCACCTCACTGATGCTGACTACATGACCTCGACGCATCGCGGCCACGGTCATTGTGTCGCGAAAGGCGTTGACCCACGCGGCATGATGGCTGAGCTATTCGGCAAAGCTACTGGCACCTGTAAAGGTAAAGGCGGCTCGATGCATATTGCCGATATGGACAAAGGCATGCTTGGCGCTAACGGGATTGTTGGCGGCGGTCCTCCCCTCGCCTGCGGCTCTGGGCTCACGGCAAAGCTCAACAAGACCGATCAAGTCACTATTTGTTTCTTTGGCGATGGCGCGTCAGAACAAGGCACCCTACACGAGAGTCTGAATCTCGCTGCGATTTGGAAGTTACCAATTATCTTTGTAGCCGAGAACAATGGCTACGCCGAATCCACCCCAGCCCATTATCACTGCAGCGTCGAGAACATTGCTGACCGAGCTGCAGCGTATAACATGCCAGGGGTGACCATCGACGGGAATGACATCTTCGCCGTGTATGAGTCCGCAGGTGAAGCCATCAGACGTGCACGATCAGGCCAAGGCCCAACATTGTTGGAATGTAAAACCTATCGTTTTAACGGCCACTTTGAAGGCGACGCCCAGACCTATAAGATCGCGGCTGATCAAGAAAAATTCCAGAAAGAACGAGATCCAATCAAACTTTTTAAGGAAAGTGTTATTGCGCGTGGACTGGTCAGCGAATCAGCTCTTAAAGCGATCGACGAGCGCGTCACTACATATATCAATGATGCGGTAAAATTCGCCGAGGAAAGCCCGTTCCCGGATGTGCAAGAGACGTTTACAGATGTGTACGTCAATTACTAACGTACTTGAGTGAAGAGTGATGAATTAAGAGTGAAGAATGAGAAAAATCAAAGGTGCCTCTTCCTTCTCTTAATTCTTAATTTTTAACTCTTAACTCTTCATTCTTAACTCTCCGCCAGCGGAGGAGTATATGGCCGAACGACAACTCAACTTCGGACAAGCACTGAATGAAGCAATGCGCCAAGAGATGCAACGCGATCCCAAAGTCATCTTGATGGGAGAAGACGTCGCTGGCGGCGCAGATGTTGATCATCTGCAAGGTGACGAAGCCTGGGGTGGAGTCTTGGGTGTCACTAAAGGGTTGGTCAAAGAGTTTGGACGCGAGCGGATTCTTGATACGCCGATCAGCGAGTCGGGATTTATCGGTGCGGCGGTCGGCGCTGCAGTCACCGGTCTTCGTCCGATCGCCGAGATGATGTTCGTCGGTTTCATGGGAGTCTGTTTCGATCAATTACTCAATCAAGGTGCGAAACTGCGCTACATGTTCGGTGGCAAAGCCAAAGTGCCATTGGTTATTCGCACAATTTGTGGTGGCGGCTATCGCGCAGCAGCGCAACACTCACAAGTGTTGTACTCGTTGTTTACCCATATTCCTGGTTTGAAGACCGTAATTCCATCGACTCCGTATGATGCCAAAGGATTGCTTATCTCGTCGATTCGTGATGATGATCTGGTCATTTTCTTCGAGGACATTACACTCGGGGCAATGAAAGGGCCGGTGCCGGAAGAGCCCTACGCCCTTCCACTTGGGAAAGCCGACATCAAACGTCCAGGTACTGACTTGACCATCGTCGCTATGGGCAAAATGGTTCATCATGCCTTGAAAGCGGCCGAAGATTTACAACAACAAGGCAAGAGCGCTGAAGTCATCGATCCACGCACGCTCTCGCCATTTGACGAGGGCACCATTCTCGAATCGGTTAAAAAGACCGGGCGGTTAGTAGTAGTCGATGAGTCACATCCACGGTGCAGTATGGCCTCGGACATCGCCGCGGTCGTTGCCGACAAAGGGTTTGATTACCTCAACGGTCCGATCAAGATGGTGACAGCCCCACATACTCCAGTGCCTTTTAGTCCGCCACTCGAAGACCACTACTTACCAAATGCACAGAAGATTACTGCAGCAGCACTCACGCTATTCTAGGTATGAGGGGTTGGGTACACTAGGGAGAAAACCTCCTTTCTCTGCCCCTCACACCTAACACCCAGCCCCTAACCCCCAACCCTTATGACTTCAGTTGGAATCATTGCTAATCCCCGAGCAGGCAAAGACATTCGCCGCTTGGTCGCGCATGGGTCGGTACTCGATACCCAGGAGAAAGTGTACATCGTTCGTCGTGCTATTCTCGGCATCGATGGTGCAGGGGTGGATGAGGTTGTCCTCTTCCCTGACCCGGCGAACATCTGCAATAAAGCCTTATCGGGAATTAACACACCGCTACGCCTCACAACTCGTTTCTTGGAGATGTCGGTGTATGATGAAGCTGCCGACTCCACTCGTGCGGCGCAACTGATGCATAAACAAGGAGTCGCTTGTGTCATCGTCATTGGTGGCGATGGAACGAGCCGCGTCGTAGCCAAAGGGTGCAGTTCGATGCCCCTGGTTCCCCTATCTACGGGGACAAACAATGCGTTTCCACGCTTTCTCGAATCGACATTAGCCGGACTCGCAGCAGGATACTACGCGGCTCGTCACTTGCCTGGTGATGAATTTACCTTGCCGACCAAGCGGTTGAACCTCTATCGTAATGGGACACTAGAAGATATTGCCTTGGTTGATGTCGCAGTCTGTGACTATCAGTTCATCGGCGCCCGCGCCCTGTGGGAGGTTCATCGGCTCAAAGAACTGTTTCTGACGCAGGGCCGACCTACCAACATCGGCATGGCTTCGATTGGTGGCATGGTGCATCCAATCTCGCCTCATGAAGAAGGAGGATTGTATTTGCAGCTCGGCAAGAATGGGCACTCGATCATCGCAGCCATCGCTCCAGGGCTGGTAACTCAGGTCGGGATTCAACACCATGTGGTAATGCAACGGCAGATACATGTCCCTGTAGCTTTCAGTCCCTCAGTGCTGGCGCTCGATGGCGAACGAGAACTTCCTGTGAGTACTGAGGATCGTTGGGATATCGCATGGTCGTGGGACGGCCCGCACGTGCTTGATATTGAAAAAGTGATGGATGTGGCGCGATAGGAGGAGCTGGGCGAAAAGACGAAAGGGGGAAACGGTGAAAGGGGTAAAAAGAGCAGTTCGCATTTATAGCCTTCCTTTTTACCTTTTTCCCTGTGACCCGTTCGCCTTCCTTTGACTCGCCATTTCCCCTTTACCCGTTTTCCTCACCCGTGGTTTGCTGAACGAGGTATACTTTTCTATAATGACTTTTCCGCTTACAGTTCAAGAAAGCAGAAACCGACACTTATGGCAAAGTCAAAGCGTCCCCCTATGGTACATGTCGTCAGTCACGGCCCCTATTGCCTTGATGGCGTCGCCGCCGCCGTCGCGGTAGCACGCTATTATGCCGACACCACCGTTGTCCCCCACTTCTCCGGGAATGAACGGATTAACGAAGTTATCCGCTCTATCACTCCTGAAGCGGCGCCTGCGGGGAGTGAACTGTGGATCACGGATATTTCCTGGACAGAACAGGCGACAGATGAGCATTTGTGCCAGCTCGCTGCACAAGGAGTGAAGATCTATTGGATCGACCATCATCGAACGGCAATTAAGCGCTATGCCGCCGGAACGATTCATGTTCCGTTCGCCGGCAAGGTCATCAGTGAAGAGTTTGCTGCCTCACGTCTCACCTATGAATACTTAACCCGTAAGCTCGCCGCCTCACAGCAACAGAACGATCGCTTCGTTGACTTTGCTCACGCGGTGGCGATGGCTGACGACACCGACCGCTGGATTCATGCCATTGCCGGCTCTCGTGAACTCGCATGGACCCTGCGTAAATTGGGTGAACATGATAGCTTGGATGGTTATGATGCGATGCTCAACGTTGATGCTGCCGTCACATACACACCGGCAATGCAAGCAGCCTATGAGAAAGTCGCAGGTGAGCTGCGTGACAGTTTTGCCTTAGCCGAACGCAGCCGTGTCAGTATTCCTGTTCCCGACACCCCTTACACTCTCGTGACCGCAGTGTGTGACGGGTATCCAAGTGAAATCGGTGATGCTTGGGGAAAGCAAGTAACTCAGACGGTGTTCGCGTTCTTTGATCTCAACGGAGAAGGGGTGAGCCTTCGCCGCTCACCCGACTGCCAGGCCGATTTGTCCATGCTCGCGCAAACCTTTGGTGGTGGCGGACATCCGGCTGCCGCGGGTTGTCGCCCCAAAGAACTGCCGCGACTCTTTGCCGATGCAATGGCACGACTTCTGGCCACTGCCCTTCCTGCACTCGCCAAAGCAGAACGCTAGTCCATGAGCGATACGAGTCCCTCGCACTACGAACGCCGGCAATTGATCGGCTTGTTCCTTGGCCTCGCTAGCTTCTTCTTTATTCTCTTTCTCCCTCCACCTGTTGGCATGGAAGTCAAGGCCTGGCGTATGGCTGCTGCCACTGCACTTATGGCGGTATGGTGGGTAAGTGAAGCCGTCCATCCATCGGTGACCGCGCTCGTACCTCTTGCCTTATTTCCTTTCTTTCACATTCTGACACCACAGGAGGTTTCGCAGGCCTATGCTGATCAAATCATCTTCCTTTTTCTTGGCGGTTTCATCATCGCATTAGCGATAGAGAAATGCCGTCTCCATCATCGCATCGCTCTCCAAGTACTCAATCGTGTTGGTGTATCGCCACAATTCCTCACCTTGGGGATCATGAGTACCACCGCTACCATATCGATGTGGGTCTCTAACGTCGCGACAACCTTGATCATGCTGCCGATCGCACTGGCGATTCTCGATCATGCCGCATCCCAGGGCTACGAAACAAAGAAGGGATTTGGCACCGCTCTAATGCTAATGATCGCGTATGCAGCGTCGATTGGTGGCGTTGGCACGCCGGTAGGAACCCCACCAAATGTGATTTTTCTCGGCGCATTGACGAAACTCTTTCCTGACGCCCCAACGATCGGATTCTTACAGTGGATGTTATTCGGTGTTCCGGCGGCGGTGTTACTCACCTTCGTGACATGGGCGTATCTGACTTATATTGCCTTTCCGTATCCCACCGAGGGGTGGCAAGCCGATAAGCAATTTCTTCAAGCGCGCCTGCAGGCGCTTGGTCCAATGAGTAGTGAAGAGAAAAAAGTTGCGCTGCTCGCAGCAACCACGGCCCTGTTGTGGATCTTTCGTGCCAAGCTCCCATTGGGAAGTATCACCATACCTGGATGGTCACAACTGCTCCCGCCTCCTGTGACGGTACAGGATTCCACCGTCGCGATGGTGATGGCCTTACTGTTATTTTTTATTCCGGCTAACCGGCAAAGTGGGAATTTTCTGATGGACTGGAAAACAGCAGAACGGCTGCCCTGGGGCGTGCTGATCCTGCTCGGTGGCGGACTTGCCCTGGCCGAGGGAGTGGAAAAGACCGGCCTCGCCGCCTGGTTGGGGTCTCAACTCTCCTCTCTCGGTCATCTTTCTCCACTGACGGTCATTTTTCTTGTCACGCTTCTTACTGCCTGGGTCACGGAGTTTGCTAGTAACACCGCAACAACGACGCTAATGATGCCAGTGCTGGCTGCCACTGCACAGGCACTGCATCTCGATCCTTTGCTGCTGATGGTTCCATCGACCTTCGCCGCGTCTGTGTGTAACTTCATGTTACCATCGGCGACAGGACCAAATGCGATCGTCTTTACCAGTGGCCATGTTACCATCCCTCAGATGGTGCGCGCAGGTATTGTACTTGACCTCATTGGTACCCTGCTCCTGACGATCTTGGTGTATCTCGTCGGGGTATTTGTCTTTGGCATTTCTCTGAGTACACTTCCGTTATGGGCTCACTAGATTGGGAAGGGAATACTACAGAGCGACGATGGCGCACGAGCACGAACATCCCGATAACCGACGACCACTGACGGTCGCGCTCATCCTCACGGGCGGTTACTGTATCGTCGAATTTGTTGGCGGTTGGCTGACCAATAGTCTCGCTCTTGTTTCTGATGCCGGCCACATGCTATCCGACGTCACAGCGATGGGGTTATCACTCTTTGCTGCATATATAGCAACACTACCAGTGAATTCACAAAAAACCTTCGGCTATTATCGTGCTGAGATTCTTGCGGCCTTTCTCAATGGGCTCGCGCTGTGGCTGATTGCTGGGGTGATTTTTCGCGAGGCGTATTACCGTTTCTTCTCGCCGGCCGACGTGCACGGTCATGGTATGATCCTCATTGCCAGTGCTGGTCTTGCCGTCAATCTCGCCTCAGTTTGGCTTCTGCAAAACTCCCACCATACGAACTTGAACTTGCGCGGCGTGTTTTTACATGTACTCAGTGATGTATTGGGTTCCATCGGAGCAATCGTCGCAGGTATTCTCATTGTGTGGACAGGTTGGCAGTGGGTGGACCCGGTGACCAGTGTTCTCATTGGACTGCTCATCTTAGTCACCTCGTTTGAGCTCGTTCGGGAGTCTGTAGATGTTCTTATGCAAGCGACACCGCGTCATATCGATCTGGCCGAGGTACAACGCACGTTGGAAGCGGTCGACGGGGTTAAGAAAATTCACGATCTCCATGTATGGACACTCACCTCTAATCTCTTCACGCTGACAGCACACGTCGTCGTCAACGGCGCTCGTGATCAACACGCCCTCTTGGATTCACTTGAGAAGACCATTCATGAACGCTTTGGTATTGATCATATTACGATTCAGCTTGAACCGCAGGACCGGCAAGCGGGTGAGCCGCAACACTTCTAGGCAGTAGTCAGTCAGGAGGTTTTTATGAATAGCCCAGGGAACGTCATTCCCGCGAAAGCCTGTCCTGCCTGCGCCAGTGCCGCAGGCACAGGTGAGCTTGTCGAAGGGGGCGGGAATCCAAGGGGCGAAACTCTGAGCCCGTGCGGAGTCTTCCTGGATTCCAGGTCACGCTCGCTTGCGCTTACACTTGCCCGGAATGACGGACTGCCATGATTGCCTAACAGGAATCGAAGATGGAGCGCAGCCGTCCTTGATCTTGGATGCTTCTCTGGCAAGCTATATGGATGCAACGACAATCTTTCTCCGTCCTCATCACGATCTCTCTTTTGGTGTTCATGTCCGCGTGTGGTGGCAGTGGACAAGAATCAGCAAAACCCACCCAACAAGTGACACCGCTCGATATGTTGACCGTGGGGATGGTCTCTGGTGTTGTTCGCTTTGAGGGAGCTCCACCCGAACAGTCCGTAGCACAATTGAGTGGCTGGGCGGAATGCGCCTCGCAACATCCCCAAGGCAATCCCCCGGCCGGTGATGTCTTGGTCAGCAATGGCAAAGTACAGAATGCGCTCGTCTATATTAAGGATGGATTGGGGAATCGCGTGTTCTCGGTTCCAACCGAACCAGTCAGTATCGATCAAAAAGGCTGTCTCTTTCTGCCTCGGGTCGTCGGGGTACAAGTCGACCAGCCACTCAAATTTTTGAACAGCGATGCGCTCGCCCATAATGTCCACGGCTTTGCGCAGACCGCTAAAGCCTGGAACGTGAGCCTGAGCGTGAAAGGCATGTCCCGCGCGGTGAAAGTCGACAAACCCGAAGCGATGATCGAAGTGAAGTGTGATATTCATCCATGGATGCGGGCCTATGTTGGGGCATTTTCTCACCCTTACTTCGCGGTGAGCGGCACCGATGGATCGTTCACACTCCGCAATCTCCCGCCAGGAGAATATACACTCGAAACCTGGCACGAGCGCTTCGGAACTAGGTCAGAGAAAGTTTCTCTTGGTGCAAAGGAAACGAAAGAGGTTGAAGTGAAGTTCGGCGGGTAAGGTTGCCAGTTGCCAGTACTCGGTTGTCAGCGAGGAAAAAAGATCGTCCCTACAGAAACTGAGAACTGACAACTGATACCCGACAACCGCCTACGGCCAGGTTTTGGCGACATTCGGCCCGAGCATGAACAGCAATACATAGGCCGCCGCCGCGCCCACAGCAATAACAATTAAGCACCAAGGAAAGAAGGTAATGCTGGGATAATGCCCGGCGCCGGCGAACATGCCAAACAGCATCGGCACTGATAGAAAGGTATTTACACGCGATGCATACAGCGCAGTCTTTGCTACATATGGCTGTTCCGGTGGTGTTTGTCCTTCTTTGACCCAGGTGATAAGTTTTTGCTGCGCTGGCCAAATAACAAACCACACGTTAAACCACATGATACTCCCGAAGAGCGCACCCAATGTGATCCAGTAGCCGGCCTCAGAGCCCAACAATCCGGCGTCACCATGCATGCCACTCCCAAGAACACTATACTTCCAAATGATCATCAACCATCCAGACAGAAAGGTAAACATTGCCCCCCAACGAAACCAAAACAACGCGCGCGGCATCAGTTGCGGCACAACCTCTCTGCGGGTCGAAGCTTGGAGCGCAGCCGTCACATGCGCATTCACGAGGTTGAAAAAGAGCAACATGCCAATCCAGATAATTCCGGCCACCAGATGAATCCACCGCAACAGCGCCTGCAACACATCGTTCGCATCGACAACCATAGAATCCTCCTCCCAAACGTTACTCTCCTATTCCTACAGCCACCCTCAGTTTCTTCAATCTCGTTTTCTATTATCTACGACATCGTCACCTCGTTCCCTTCCTTTCTAAAATGTTTTGTGCGTCGAACAATGCTAACGTTTGCTTACTGGCGATGTTGGTGAAGAATGCCGTCGCGACGTTCGACGTTGTCCACAGTGCGGGCAGAGTCCGTGAATCGCTAAGCTGTGATCAAGAACCGTAAATCCTTTACTCACAAGTGGTGTCAAATTGACCCGTCGATCTCGCTTGAGCCAGATATCGTCCACACGCCCACACCGCTGACAAATGAAGTGATCATGATCTTCAAGAGTAGGATCATAACGAGCGCTGCGTTCACCAAGACGAACCGTGCGGATCCGCCCTTCTTCCGTGAGTCGCTGCAAATTACGATAGATCGTGCCGAGGCTCACTTTTGGCGAAACTCTCCGTACTCGCTGATGGAGGTCCTCGGCACTGGGGTGGGAATGATCACCCTGGAGGGCTTCATACACTGCGGTCAACTGCTGGGTTATTCGCTTACGGATTGTACATGCCATACCCGACCTCTTTGCATCCAAGGGACGTTTGTGTCACCTACCTTTATAGCTCAGCAGCCAAGGCTTGTCGTGTTACCATTGGCATTTGGACTTGAGCCTGATAATTCGGGTGGGCGATTATCAGGTAGACTTCGTCTTTCTCCTCACGAAAGGCCACACACGCCTTAGGCGACAGAGGAAATCGTAGATACTGAACCGCGCTGAGGTTGTCTTCTGTACTGCGCCCGCCTTCAAACACTGCTGGAACCGTAAAGCGCTGTCCGATCTGTAACGACACCGCTTTGTCGAGGCCGATCAGCTTCACAAGTTCTGGCCGAATTTGTTCCTGCTCTGTGATCTCAATCAGGAGCGTCGCCGCGAGTTCGTCTTCGTCAGGAATAAGTTCATTGTAGGTATCGACTTCAAAACGAATCTTATCAATGTCGGTGATACGCTCTGCACGCAACATCTCTTGAATCTGAAATAACACAGTCTCATGATTCTCGAACACTAGAGTAATACGATCACCAACCGAGACTCGGCGATGTTTTTTTAGCTCAATGATGTGACGACGAAAGTCGTTGCGGATTTTCTCATAGCGCTCAGCGCCTACGACCTCGTTCAGCGTGACTTTTCGCATCAACGACTCCTTAGTTTCCGTCTATCCATACTTCCCCTCTCCTTCAAGGGAGAAGGCTAGGGTGAGGGTGAAAACGTTGCACTACTACGACTTCAATGTATCTAACCCTTTTCTGAACCGCCCTGCGTGCGATTTCTCTGCACGGGCCAAGGTCTCGAACCACTCGGCAACTTCGGCAAACCCTTCATCACGTGCGGTTTTCGCGAACCCCGGATACATCTCTGTGTATTCGTAGGTCTCGCTAGCCTCAGCGGCTTGTAGATTTTTTTCTGTATCGCCGATCGGCTTCCCGGTCACAGGATCCCCGACCTCTTTCAAAAAATCGAGATGACCAAACGCATGACCAGTTTCGGCCTCTGACGTATCGCGGAACAAGCCTCCCACATCAGGATATCCTTCGATGTCAGCACGACGAGCAAAATACAAGTACCGACGGTTGGCTTGAGATTCGCCTGCAAAAGCGTGCTTAAGGTTATCGTGTGTTTTTGAACCCTGTAGAGATTTTGCCATATCCACATCCTCACTTAATAGGAATTATTCCTATTAAAGGCTAAAGATACATAAAGAAGTGTCAACCCCCTCTCTCTTTGCAAGCGGAAAACATAGACCAGCATGATCGACTACGGTATGACACCGAGTTTTGTCATTGGTATTGGTGGCTTCCTTGGGGCGTACACTACCTTTTCGACTTTTAGTTACGAAACGTTACGTCTCATGCAAGACCATAGTATGGGCGCAGCGCTGCTGAACATTACTGGGAGTGTGATTTTGGGACTTGTAGGCGTTGTCTTAGGAGTATGGCTGGGAAAGTTTTTCGTAGGATGAGTTGTTGCACGCCACATGGTTAAGTCAAGCCGCATTACGTTCATACGCCTTACGCTGCGCTTCCCCAGAATTGTCATTCTGAGCAACGCGAAGAATCTCGCAGAAAGATCCCTCATGGAGATTATCCCGAACGTCCTTCGACCTCGTTTATCCTGAGCTTGTCGAAGCCCGTCCTACCTGCGCCTGTGCCGCAGGCACAGGCGAGCCTAGTCGACGGGGACTCAGGATGAACGGCAACGAAGAGTTTCTCTCGACAGTACCCCTTTCACTTGCAACGTGATCGAGGAACAGACTCTTTTCTTCTGTATTCTACCTCCTACCTTCTATCCTCTGACTTCTGGATTCTCCTTTCCTGCCATGATAAAGAGCACGTCCGGTTGAGGAACGTATTCGGATGACACACACGCCTATAGGATGGACAGAGCCCGAGACCGTCGCCGTGCGACCAGAAGCGGTGCTGGATCTTCAAGTGCTTGAGCCCCTTTTGCGCGAGCGATTACCACAGACAGATGGCCCCCTCGAAGTTGTGCAATTTGCCGGTGGTCGTGCAAATCTCACCTATCTTATCAGCTTCGGATCGTACGAATATGTATTACGCCGTCCGCCAAGTGGCCCGCTGGCACCGGGAGCATATGACATGGCGCGGGAGTTTCGTGTACTAGCGGCTCTCTCTCCGGTTTTTCCTCCGGCTTCTCGACCATTCTTCTTTTGTGATGATATTAGTGTTTTAGGCGCTCCATTCTTCGTCATGGAACGGAAGCAAGGCCTGGTGATCCATAAAGAAATGCCACCCGCCTACTTGAACCGACCGGCACTGTATCGCCGTCTAAGCGAGGCAATGATTGATACCCTAGTCGCCTTTCATGCCATAGATTACAAAGCCATTGGTTTAGAAACCCTGGGAAAACCTGATGGATTCGTCGAACGGCAAACCAACAGTTGGATCAAACGCTGGGAACGAGTGAAGACCGCCAGAGAGATTCCGCTCATGGACGAGCTCGGGCGTTGGTTGTTAGCTCATCTTCCACAGTCCGCCGCGCCGACGCTTCTGCACAACGACTATAAGCTCGACAACATGATGGTTGACCCCAACGATATTGCCCGAATCATTGCCATCTTTGATTGGGATCAGTGCACTCTTGGTGATCCTCTCGTCGACCTCGGCTTACTACTTAATTATTGGACCGAGGCTAATGATTCACCTGCACGAAAATATTTATCGCGGGCCCCACACGACCTGCCAGGGTTCTATAGCCGTGCAGAAGTCATTGAGCGCTATGCGCAGAAGAGTGGGCGTGATGTCAGTGCGATTGCTTTTTATGAAACCTTTGCCTTGTGGAAAACCGCAACAGTGTGTATGCAACTCTTTGTGCTCTATCAAAACGGTCAGCTTCAGGACGAACTCTTGAGCGATTTTAGTCAACGTGCGGTCTTTCTCGCAGAAACCGCTCAGGAAGTTGCGCAGCAATCAACCTTGTAGAAACCAGATAGCAAGAATGGGAGGGCTTATGGCTGAAGAAGATTTGCGTGCGGAACTAGAAAGACTCAAGGCAGAGAATGCTGCCCTAAAATCACGGGGAGCAAAGGGCATATCGTTGAAGGTGAGCGAGAAAGGTGGCGTCTCAGTCTATGGCTTGGGACGTTTTCCGGTCACGTTGTACAAGGAGCAATGGACCAAGTTGCTGGATATGGCCGAGGATATTCGTTCCTTTATTCAGGAGCATGATGCCGAGCTGAAAACTAAAGAATAGAAGGCCAGAGCTTAGGCAGCAATTGTTCTTCTGCTCTGGCTAGGTGTATCACCGCAAGTGTCTGCAACGCAGGAAAAGTCAGCATCATCGTGAATACTTCAGACCAACATTTCTCTTTTGCTCTCCTTTTTCTTCCTTTTCTTGTCTTGTTCACTCACTGTGCTAGCCTGAGGCCCACTCCTAGTATCCCCCCCGCTCCACCTCCACGAACGAGTGTGCAACCGACAGGTCCGGCCCTCTCACCAGGAGAGCAGCTTGAACTTTTTAACCGTACCCTTGACCAGGCCTAATTTTACTAATGTCTTGGTCGCGGCTCAACTGAAAGAACGATTGACAGTGCAATCAGGTTCCCCGACGATAGGTTAAGAGGCCATAACGTAGTGCGGCAATCATTCCTGGCTGAGAACGACATTTCCGAACCTCCGGTGCGCACACGATGACAGTATATCGACTGACGAACGCTCTCCGCTTTCCCCATCCAGAACGGGCAAATCCCGATGGCTTGCTTGCCATTGGCGGTGACCTTAGTGTAGAGCGCCTCCTCCTTGCCTATCAGTTAGGAATCTTTCCCTGGTATGAAGACGACACACCAATCTTATGGTGGAGTCCGCCACAGCGCTGCGTTATGAAACCCGCTGAGTTTCATGTCTCGCGGCGGCTCCAGCGCCTCTTACGTCAAGGACGTTTTGTCGTGTCGTTTGATGAAGCTTTTCCTGAAGTGATTCGTGCCTGTGCAGAGACACGCATGGCCCAAGGCCAAGGAACCTGGATTACCACAGAAATGATTGACGCGTACTGCGCGTTACACGAAGCTGGCTTTGCCCATTCGGTCGAAGCATGGTTCGGTGGCAAACTCGCCGGCGGCATCTATGGGATGAGCTTGGGACACGCGTTCTTTGGCGAATCAATGTTCAAGCACGAAACCAATGCTTCGAAGGTGGCTTTTGCCACATTATCGCAACGTCTACAAGAATGGGAGTTTACGCTCATCGACTGCCAAATCACTAATCCGCACTTGCAACGCCTAGGAGGCCACGAGATCTCGCGCAAAGAATTTTTGCATCGCCTCGAGCGGGCATTGGCATTTCCAACGCGACGTGGGAAATGGACGTAGCGGTAAGTTGTTTGGGAATTACGCTGAACTTGCCACCTGCCGCTAAAATCGCGCATTTTCAGGTTCAGTATACCGTGGCGAGTGCCTGGCGCGGGCCACAAATCCATGAAAAGCGCTAGATTTTTCCTTCCAGAAACTTGTGGTGTCAAGTAAGACATAATCGCCAGTTGTTTATGGTTTGTCTTCCTAGTAGGGCGCATCGTTGTACAATGCGGACTTGAGGTTTAGGTGCGGAGGATACCGTCGTGGACACTGCGTGTTGGGGCATCTGTTGTATACTCGCTGTCACGACCCGTGACAGCCCATGGATATAGCCCCCAGCACCAGTCGTGACGGCGAACGCCAGAGACAGAGATGCATTCAGCTCTCTCCTCACGCACAACGCGGGGGATCGTCATCTCCTGCCTGATGCAGCATCCTGTAAATCTCTGCAGCTGCTGGTGGTGGGACGTTGAGAGGGTAGCGCGGGCGCGTCCCCGCACCGGAAAACGTACGATTTTATCTGTCACTGTATCCTCAGGGTTTCCATCCGAACGTTCGGGCATGTCGTCGCAAGGTATCCTCAAGCTGACGCGCAAGGTCTGGTACTACGTCCCTGCCCTACTGCTCGGCTATCAGACACCAAAAATCACACTGCTGGACCTGCTCTTGCATCTCTTCAGAGAGCTGGTCCCAGTGCTGGCAGAGCACATCAAGCCAGTGCAGGGTCGTTCTTGCTGTCATGTCCATATAGCCTACTCTCTCGTGCTGGCACTGTGTCACAGCGGGCAGAATTGGCACGATCATCTTCAAACGTCACCAGAAAGAACGACGCCAGTGCCATCAGTTCCCACACGCGAAGCTAGCGGTGGCGAAGCGAATTTGCTAGTAGTCTGTCGGGTGGTTGAAAGAGTTCATTGGAATAATGGCTCTATGTCGAAAGAGGAATACGATGCAACAGAATCGGCAACGGTCGCTGATGCACGTTTGCTGTTTCCTCGCCACGCTCGCGGTCGTGCCCCAGCAGGCAACCGCGGCAGAAGCAACATCATCACAAGGACACAAGGCGATGTTTTCAGAAAAAGAAGTTGCCTACATCAAATCGCAGCGTCTCGCCCGTATTGCGACTGTCTCTAAAAAGCAACAACCCGACGTGGCACCAGTATCTTTCGAGTTTGATGGCACGTACTTTTATGTTGGTGGACGCAACAATCCGGCCACAATGAAGTATCGCAACGTCGCGCGGGGCAATGGCAGAGTCGCCATCGTTTTCGATGACTGGGAATCGCTCACGCCCTGGAAGCCCCGGTCCATCAAGATTCATGGGACTGCCGAGATTGTCAAACGCATGGGCCAACTCGGCGAAGGGGACTACCTGCGGATCACACCAGTAGTGAAGTGGAGTATGGGAGTTGACGAACCTGCCTTCCAGAATGGTAAACCTGTCATCAAAAAAATCAAAAGATAAGCAAGAAAGATTAGCCGCGTCAGCTCTGCATCGGCGATAAGGAACAACCGAGTTAAAGGGAGCAATCATGACCAAAAGTGACAAGAGCGTGAGTCTTGATCCGGTCCGACTATGGCGTGAGTGGTATCAGAAATCAGAGAAATCGTGGAACGAGATCGTCACCCAGCTCATGGGCGACGACCGGGTCGCCAAAAGCACCGGCAAGTATTTACAAGAAGCCGTGCATGCCCAGCGCATGTTTACCGAATCGATGGCGAAGTGGTTGGCCAACTTGAACTTCCCCTCGCGCTCGGATGTGCTGGCACTCAGTGACCGCGTGGGCAAGCTCGAAGATACGATTGCCGGACTGCAAGTTGAGATTCGCTCACTGCGGCAGGTGCTGACTAAACAAGATGTGGCGAATGGGCTGGCCTTGCACGCACCCCGTCCCAGACGAACAAAGACGCCCCCAAAGCAGGAGTAACTTATGCAACACGAGCAGCGCCCTTCAACTGAAGAGATCGCGGCTCAGGCGCGTGCTGCAGTCGACCGTGCACTGCAGCGCCACATCCCTGGGCTCAATTCGCTCGATGAGTTGACCGGAGAACTCGGGGCAACACCGAAGGACGTCATCTACAGTAAGGGCACTCTCAAGCTCTACCGCTATCGCCCGCTCTGTGACGAAATCTACCGCGTCCCGATTGTTCTCGTCATGTCACTTGTGAGCCGGTCGTATATTCTCGATTTGACTAAGGGACAAAGTTTAGTCGAGTTTCTCCTGCGCCAGGGCTTTGATGTATATTTGATTGACTGGGGTGTCCCGCGCGCTGAGCATGCGACCCTCCGGCTCGAAGATTATGTGCTAGACTTCATTCCTGCTTGCGTGCAGATAGTGGGCGAAGACTCCGGTGAACCTGATGTGTCGATGATCGGCTACTGCATGGGTGGACAGTTAGCATCGATGTATACCGCCCTCCATGCTGACGGTCCGGTCAAGAACTTGGTCTGTTTCACCACCCCGATTAACGCAGAAGGCATGTCGTTGTATCGTACCTGGACAGATCCTGCGCATTTCGACCTTGACCAACTCATCAACACCTTGGGAAATATCCCACCCGAGTTGATCGAAGTGTCGTTTGACATGCTGCGGCCCTTCCAGAAGACAGCCGGGCGCCTAAAACTTCTCGATAATGTTGAAGATGAAGCATTTGTGAAAGCACATTTACGTTTTGAGCGCTGGGCGGCCGATCAGATTCCTTTTGCTGGAGAGACGGCGCGACAGTTTATTACGGAGTTCATTCGCGAGAACAAGCTCGTGCGGAATGAATTCACATTAGCAGGACGAAAAGTTGACTTTGGTCAGATCCGTATTCCATTTCTGCATGTTGCTGCCGAGCATGATCACATCGTACCGGCAGAAGCCTCGCGTGACCTGATTGGCTTAATCGGTAGTAAGGACAAGACTGAGATCATACTCAAAGGTGGACACGTGAGCCTGGTCGCTGGAGCTAATGCCGTTCATCGATTGTGGCCGCAGCTTGACAAGTGGCTCGCTGAGCGCTCTCTATAAGCACAGACTGTGACTGACGAACAGGAGGACACTGTGGAAGGTTTTCCCAAAACCGTGACACTCAAAGGGCAAACGATTAGCGTACGGATGATGACGACAACCGACGGCCCCAGGTTGCGCACGTTTGCTCAACAACTCTCAGATCACGATCTGCTGTTTCTGCGACGAGACATCACCAAACAGTCGACGGTCGACACCTGGGTGCGCAATGTCGCCGATGGGACTATGTATACTGTCCTTGCTGAGGAGCAAACTCGAGTCCTGGGTTATAGCAGTTTATATCGCAACGACTTTGATTGGTCGCGCCACGTGGCAGAGCTACGGGTTCTGGTTGCACCGCAGGCTCGGAACCTCGGACTTGGCCGCCTCCTCACCCGTGAGGCATTTAATGTCGCGCTGACCCTGGGCATCGAAAAGATCGTGGCGCGAATGACACCCGATCAAACTGGTGCGCGGACAGTGTTCGAGGAACTTGGCTTTCGGCCTGAAGCGTTGTTACGCAATGAAGTGAAAGACCGGTCAGGTAAGACACACGACATTCTGCTCATGGCCAACGATGTTGCAACGTTCTTAGCGCGCGGTGAAGCGTACGGAATTCCGCGCTGAGGGAACGGCCCCGGGTTTGACTTTCGCCTTTTCGATAAAGTCTGTCCTGAATGTAGCGGAGTCGAAGCTTGCCCTGAGTCCCGAGCCTATCGAAGGATCGAAGGGGGCTCAGGGCAAGCTTTTGACTTTTGATCTGTGTCGTATCCTTCTACAACCGACGCTTATTTTTGCATTTTGATTTCTGACTTTTTCTTCTCCATCAGTATGATGTTTTTTACCATTTCCCCTTTTTTCCATTTCGCCCTTTCTTAGTTCTCCTACAGCCTTAAGCCTAGAGCCTTGTCTTCGCTTTCCCCTTTTCCCCTCTCTCGCTGACGTGCTAGAGTACACAACATAACACTCGCCAAGGAGGGTTGTATGGAGCGCGTCACGCAATTGGGTTATCTCGGTCTCAGCGTCAGCGATATGAATGCCTGGGAGCAGTTCGCAACGCAAACCTTAGGGTTGCAAGTTGCGCAGCGAGAGGCTGACGGCACACTTTTGTTGCGCATGGACGAATATCACCATCGGTTTGCGGTACATCCGACCGGGAAAGATGATGCTGCCTATTTCGGCTGGGAAGTGGCGGACGAGCATGCCCTCAAAGGGATGACTGCGCAACTCAAAGCTGCGGGCGTCGAGGTCCGCAAAGGAACCCCCGAGGAAGCGGCTGCACGTCGCGTGGTTGATCTTATCTGCTTCAAGGACCCAAGCGGTATCCCGTCAGAAATCTTCTATGGCCCGTTGATGGCGTATAACACCCCGTTCCGCTCGCCGCGCCAGATCTCAGGCTTTGTTGCCGGTCAGCAAGGCCTCGGTCATATGGTTGTTACTATGAACGACATGGAGCAGAGTTTACAGTTCTATCGCGACGTTCTGGGCATGCGCATTAGTGATTTCGTCCACGTCGTACGCCCGAGTGGCGAGAAGCTCTATCTGGTCTTTTTTCATTGTAATCCGCGCCATCATACGATTGCGTTTTATGGGGCACCAAATCCGCAACGGCGCCTAAATCACTTTATGTTACAGGCGCAGTCGCTCGACGATGTCGGCTCAACATTTTACCTCTGCCAAGATCAGGGAGTTCCGATCAATCGCGGCTTAGGGCGCCATACCAACGACCAGATGATGTCGTTCTACATGCGCTCCCCAGCCGGGTTTGAAGTCGAATATGGCTATGGTGGTCGTGTCGTGGACGACAGCACCTGGCAGGTGCAACACCACATGTCCGGCAGTATGTGGGGACATCGGCCGCTCAGCCGATAACCGGCGAAAAGGCGAAACAGGGAAAAGGCGAAACGGAAGACTGTAGAACATTATCTAAGTGTTTTCGTCTTTTTCTCCATTTACCCATTTCCCCTTTTGACCTTTTCGCCTCTTTCTCAATCTTTGTCTACGCGGTGATCTGCCGCACGTACTTGCCGATCTTCTCAATAGCCTGTTGACCTTCCGGCAGGAACGGCGCAAACAGATGCCACACGTGGGGCATCTCTGGCCACACCTCCAGATCGACTTTGACGCCAGCTTTCTTGGCTTTTTCAGCCACACGGGTCGAGTCATCAAGTAACGTTTCTGCATCACCGACTTGAATCAATAGCGGCGGGAGCCCTGCAAAATTGGCGTGCAATGGTGCCGCTAGCGGTGATTTCGTATCTTTGCCACCGAGGTAAAGCTGGGCCATGCCGAGCAGTCCTTGCTTTTGCACAACTGGATCGGCCTTTGCCCTGGTCGTCATCGAGTCCCCTGTTCCTTCCATGTCGGTCCAGGGTGAAATGCACACACCTGCAGCCGGGAGAGGAACCTTCGCATCCCGCAACGCGATCAAAGTCGCTAACGTGAGTCCTCCGCCAGCAGAGTCGCCAGCAACGACAATATGAGCGGGTTTAATGTTTTGCGATAACAACCAGCGATATGCCGCTGTCGCATCATCGACAGCGGCTGGGAAGGGATGCTCTGGAGCCAAGCGGTAATCTAATACTAACCCCCGTGCGCCTGAGGCTTTCGACAAGCGCGCAACCATCTCACGATGCGTGGCAATGGAGCCCATTACATAACCACCACCGTGCACGTAGAGGATCACCCGATCATCAGCAGCCCCGGGACCAGCAACCCATTCGGCAGGCACACCACCGGCATTCACTGGGGTACATTTTGTTTCCCCAGCCGAGGGAAAGGCAGAAACATCTTCCATGACCGCGCGTAAGGCTTTGACGTCATTCCCTGCCTGCGCCATCTTCTCGCCCATCATTTTGAACGCGTCAAGGGCCATTTGTAATTGTGGACTTGCCATACTACTTCCTCCTTACTGTGGATTAATGCTCGTGGAAACGTCGGACGTGGTACATGATACGTGGAACGTGATGCGTGGGACGTGAAACCGAGAGCGGCGTTTCCATCACGCAACACGTAATACGTAACACGAAGTTCCCTTTTACTTCACCGCCGGTTTGACAAACTTCAATATCATGCGGTTTCTCTCACCAAGAGCGAGAGAGGTTTCTCTATCAACATCTCTACTGTACCGTTGTCTGTTTCTGCTTGGCCGCAAATTTGCGCAGAAACTCAATGTCCAGATCAAGCTTTGTCCCAAGCCACAGCGCGTTGACCGTATGATCTGCGACATCATCACCCGTTTCCGGGTGGATTAGCACATCTAACTCCTGGTGATGTACCATGAGCCAGGGGACCAGTGAGCCAAACTCACTTGGGGCAAACTTTATTTGATACATCGATTTGGGATGGGGACCAAGAGGCTTTTCGTGGATGCGTCCCAGCTCCACGTCGAAGCGTTGAGCGAGCCCGTCACGTACGTGCAGTGCAGTTTCACGTGTTGACGGATCGAAGTAGACATGGACATGAAAGCCCCGTATCGAGACACTTTCGGTTACCATTATAGTCTCCATTCGTCGGTCAACGCACTCCAGAAGCCGTAGCGCTATTGTCCAGGAGCAGACTCACAATCGGCAACGCCGAGACTTCTAATCTCGACAGATCGATACTTTTACTGGCGTCCTCGATCTCAATACCAATGACCTGATTGTTCTCGTCGAAGTCAAGCACGATACCAGGAGCCACCTCTTCAGACTCGGTAGACACTTTCTTCACCAGTTCGATGTATAACATGTCACTTGCTTGATCGTACCGGAAAGTCACGGCAATAGTTTCTCCCTGGGTCACAAACAGAACCTACGATCGGGAGTGCATTATGAATAGTTTCACCGTCAGGTTCAGTTACCACTCTCAGATATTTGCCGATCTCTCCAATAAAAGCCCAGCGACGAATCCGACCATTAAGTTGAACCTCTTCTCGTACCGGATTCTTCAGTACGTAAGTAAGCCACTCAGTCTTTAGGTAAGGACGCCGCACCACGACACTCGATCTAAAGTAGGGCGTCGTCTTCAGCTATATCAACCGAAGAAACGGCTCCCCTTCTATCCTTGCCGCTCAGGGTCTATCTCTGTACGAATCTTCATGCTACCCATCCATGCTGCAATGTATACACCGTTCCCGGTGGATACCACCACTCGCCAGTTTTACAGTGCGGGCATCTCTTCGGCAGAGAACCACGGGCATATTCCGGCACGCCAGCCAGCGCTTTCACAGAACCTTCAAAAGTGCCGTCGCGCGTGACCTTCTTGATCAACATGTACAGCCCCATCCCGCAGTCTGGGCAGGAGATGACTGTACCGGAATTAAGAGACGACATTGGGGTGATACGTTCAGGTGAAGGGCGAGACATGGATCCCTCCAAAACAGCCATCAGCTTTCGGCTATCAGGCGTCAGCTTTTCATTACTCTTTTTTAAGCTGAGAGCTGACCGCTGAAAGCTATTTATTTGTTTAGCGTTACCTGTCCCGGTGCTCCGGTCGCTATATTAATCTACACTTTCTTGCCCGAATTATCGAGCCGAGGCAGCACATCTTGTGCGAAACGTTCCATCTCACGCAGTACGTCATGTGTGGGTTGCTGCGCCCAGTGCCAGATCAGCACGAGATACTCTGCCGGCAGCCGATCAAGCTGGCTTTGTAACTGTTCGTAGACATCCTGCGCTGTGCCGCCGACATAGAGCCCACAGTTTATCACAGATTGTACTGGATCAGCCATCATCTTGGTTGTATCAAAGTCCTTGAAGAACTTACAGTAGAAATCGACGTAAATGTCGACATCATACTTGGCGATTGCTTGCCGGTATGCTTCATAGGAATCGGTTACATGAATCCACCGCACTAAGGCTTGTCGCTCACCGCAACGAATGTTGTGGCCAGCAGCTTTGGCAGCTTCCCAACACGCGGTTCCATGTTCCACTGCCTTGTCGATCGGTGAGAAGAATACTGGCACGAACCCGTTCTTCCCACAGTAAATGGAAGACTCTTTGCTGGAGCTAGTGGCAACAAACACTGGCGGATGGGGTTTCTGATATGGTGGTGGCACGACGCTGATAGAACGGACTTCATTCTGCGCGCCGATCTCACCAGCTGTTCCACTCTTGCGCGCCAGTTCGTAGGCCGGATAACCGTGCACACCAGTTTCATAAGGATAAGGAATCTTGAAGAATTTGCCGTCGTAGGTCACCGCGTCTTGGGTCCAGCACTTCATGACAATGTCCATCTGTTCTTCAAAGATTTGTCGGTTCAACTCGTCATCCGCTGATCCATCTGAAAGTGTCGCTTTCGAGTTATAGTGCTGACCGATAATGTTTGCCCATCGCGCCTGGTAGCCACGGGCAAATCCAGCAAAGAAGCGCCCCTGGAGGATGTGATCGAGAATCGCGCATTCTTCTGCGACTCGCACAGGATTCTGTGTGCTCATCACATAACCGAGTGCGCCCAAATGGATGTTTCTCGTCAGGTTCGCCCACCAGGCATTCAGCACCCCGGGATTCGGTCCAACTTCATACCCCTCTGAATGAAAATGATGCTCGATGGTACTGAAACCCCAGTAGCCTAATTGGTCCGCCGCCTGTGCCAACAGTGCCCAGTCGCGAATGATTTTCTGGTAACGTTCACTGTTACGTCCGATCGGGCGCAGCGTTTCCCGTTCATTGCCATTGGCCGGAACGACTGGATAGAGCTGAATGATCGGTTTCACTCTCATACGGGCTCCTTGTTTTTTTTAGCTGTTAGTGCTCAGCCATCAGCTTTCAGCTTCACTAGCATAAGGGAGATAGCAGAAGCTCCCTATACTTAGCAATTCCGCAAGACTCCCTAAAACTGATCGCTAATAGCTGAAGGCTGAAAGCTTATCATCTCATCCCATGACGATGTTGTTGTACGGACCGCATACGCGCGGCGAATTCAGCGGGCTTCATGATTAACGACCCTTGCGATTGCTCTTGCTCGTGTTGTTTTTCTTCGTGAAAATGCATAGCAATGCTTTGGCGTACGAGTTCTTCGCAGAAGGGAATGCCTTTGCCACTGTAGTCGTGTTGCTTCATGGCCAAGGCAACGGCAAGAGCACGTTTCGCCGCCTCAAGTCGGTCAGTGGCAGCAAAGTACACAGCGGTCTCTTCGAGACGGCGCGCATATGCTCCGCCTTGCACCCCAGAAAAAATCTCGCTTATCGCTTTGTCGATTACTGTTTGCATGCGATCTTGTTGCTGGTAACGGTTGAGAATGAGTGGGCTCTCTTGCGCCTGCGCGATTTGGTCGGTGTAATGATGCGCACGTTCATGATCCAGGAACCAGCGTTGCATCTCCGGCTCTTGGAAAAGCTGCACCGAAGTGGCGAGCAACTCGGGATCACTCGTCACGGCTTCTCGTTCGATACTCGGTGGGAGCGGCAATTCAGCCGGCTGGGCAGGAGTCGAGAGCAGATGCGAACGGTAGGCGGGATACCCTTCAACAGAGGCCACGCCACGCCCCTTCGCTCGCTCGTATGCTTCGTGCATGAGGAAATCACAATAGCGCCATGGCAGCGCGATCATGCTAAAGCCGAGGCGCGTACTAATATCGTCACGCATCGCACGGAACCCCTTACGAGTAATCTCTGCTCCTTCAACATGTTGCATACCGTCGGGTTCGTTAATCACCGCCGCCAGATAATGTAACCCGCCACCCGCCTTCAATTTCACCAGCCACACCAAGCGATCACCACGGCCATCGATCGGCGATGCATAGCCTTCGGGCTCCACCGGCGCAAGAATGGGTCGCGCCGGTGCTTGTTCCGCTGCGCGCTCGGGCTGTATCCCCTTTTGCGATAATTTATATAGGGAACGATGAATTTCGCGACGCGCGTTTTTATCGGCGGTTTTGTCTTCCCATGATACCAATGTTTGCGCCGCTTCTTGGGTTGGATGATCTCCCAGCAGAGCCGCCAGCGCCAAATCTGCCGCCGGATGTTGCCCTACGCGTTCCGTCAGCGTTGATAAGCTCACGCTTTGTGATTGCAGCCCGGCAAGACTTACTCCCCATTGGCCAAGGAGTTTCTTTCCTTCGGCCAGTTGTGACTCACGCGCAGGATCTTTTTTTGCCATAACAACCCTCCCGGCTGATGCAACCGGGAGCACCTAACCATCTCACTTCAGCAGTGTCAACGGATACACAGCACGTAATACGTAAAACGTGATACGTAACTACTTCCCCTCCTCCTCACGTTTTACGCTTTACGTATTACGCTTGCCATCGACCGACCTAGCCCCTCTGGCGGTTTGCTGCTAGGTATTTCGCCATGAGTGTACGCTTTTGTTCGCAATGTGGAACAAAAACCGTTCCTAATGCTCGGTTCTGTGCCTCGTGCGGCGCTGCTCTCTCTAGTTCCGGCAAACCGACCCCAGCACCGACTGCCAGATCATGGCGCAGTCAACTTCCTGGGCTTACTGTCTTGGTGTCGTATCTGCTGATTGGCAGCGGCTTATGGTTTTCGGTGTTACGCTCACAACCCTTTCCGATAGTCAATGCGTCTGCTGACGGCCCTGCCAAAGGTGGGGGACAGGAACTCCCGCAAAACCATCCTCCGGTGACGCTGCCAGAAGAGGTTCGCAAACGCATCACCGAGTTCGCCAATCAGGCAACAGAAAAACCGCAAGACGTCGGCGTTTGGAAGTCACTGGCTGAGATGCAGTTCCGCGCCTCGCAGATCGAAGCGAGCTATCGCAGTGCCGCGCTTGAATCGTTCAAGCATGTACTCGAACTGGCCCCAAACGATCTTGAGGCCTTAAGAGGAATCGGAAACATTTACTACGACTTCGAGGAGCACGCTAAGGCAATCGAATACTATAAACGCTATCTAGTTCAGAAACCCGATGATTCAGGGGTGCGCACTGATCTCGGTACGATGTATCTCTACAGCAACAATTTCGATCAAGCGATCAGTGAATATCAGGCAGTGATTGCGAAGGACCCTGGATTTTTCCAGGCCTATTTCAATCTCGGCGTGGCCTACAACGAAAAAGGCGAAAAAGAGAAATCGCTTGAGGCTTTGAACAAAGCGAAAAGCCTAGCGACAGACCAAACCGTGCGAGATCGTATTGATCAGTTTTTAACTCAGATCAATGCTCCGAAATCCCCATCCGTCGCTCAAGCACCACCGGCATCGCAAGTTGCCCAGGTACAAGTCGATCCTGCCCTCTCTCCGTTCCAACAGGCAGTTGAGAAGGTCTTGCGTGGGGCAACCATTATGGGAGAACGTATCAACCGTATCGAATGGTCGTCTCCTACGGAGGCGCGAGTCCTATTACAGAACTTCCCGATGTCAGGGATGCCCCCCCAGGTCCGTGCCGGACTGGTGGGCAAGCTGCAAACTAAAATTCTCGAAGCCAAGGAAGCCGCTGGAGTGAGCAACGCTGCGAAGATTGAGTTGATCGACCTCGACTCTCAACAAGTGATGGAGACCTTGAACTCATGAGTCAAACCCAGAGTGGTACTGAAGCGCCGTATTATTTATCTATTGGTGACGAGATCGATATTTTCCGTGCCGCCTATGCTTGTCGGCTACCAGTGTTATTGAAAGGCCCAACTGGTTGCGGCAAAACCCGCTTTGTTGAGTACATGGCCCATACGATCAATATGGAACGCGGCACAGTCGGAAAAGAAGCGGTTCCGGGCAACATTATCACCGTCGCCTGCCATGAAGATCTCACTGGAAGTGACCTTGTTGGTCGCTATCTTATAAAAGGCGACGACACGGTCTGGATCGATGGTCCGCTTACCCAAGCCGCGCGCATCGGCTCGGTGTGCTATCTCGACGAAGTAGTTGAAGCACGGAAAGATACCATTGTCTTGATCCATCCGTTGACCGATCATCGGCGCATTCTTCCTATCGACAAGAAAGGTGAGATTCTCGAAGCCCATCCAGACTTCTTGTTAGTTATCTCGTACAACCCTGGCTATCAAAGCATCCTGAAAGACCTGAAGCATTCAACCCGTCAGCGCTTTGTGACGATTGAATTCACCTACCCGCCGCGCGACAAAGAGGCGCAAGTCATTGCCCACGAAAGCGGTCTCGAGCTCGACATCGCGCTCGACCTCGCACGTCTCGGCGAAAAAGTCCGCTACCTGAAAGCCAGTGGCTTAGAAGAAGGCGTGAGCACCCGGTTACTGATTTATGCGGGACAGCTGATTCATCGTGGAGTGCCAGCGCGTCGTGCTTGCGCCGTCGCCGTGTCTCGCTCATTAACTGATGATGTCGACTCGCAACGCGCAATCGATGAAGTGATCAACGCAATTTTTCCGTAACGTTGGTTGGGTCCAGAGCTTAAGCTCGGGGCCGCACGTATGCCAATACCGTGTGGTCTGATTTAGGCTCCAGATTTGTTTAAGCTCTGACGTTGTCGCTGGGAGCCACTCACACGAGCAGGCGTACTTCGTAGCCCACCGTGAATACGTTTGAACCAATCGGTTCGCTTCTGCGTCGAGACCCGATCCCACCCTATAGGCATAACCGCTTGTGAATTACAGAGCGGGCACACTCCAGTTGCCAGTGTCGCAATCTGTTGTTCACAGTTGGTACAGTAGTAGAAACTCTTGCCCTTTTCGTCCGTCACTACAACCTCGCTTACCTCTGTAGCAGATGCCCCATCCCCCGAAACGCGGAGTCTTTCCTATTATATCGCAGGTACGATGCAAACCTGAAGCACAAAACACTAGGGGGAAATTTTCTAGGCTTTTCGTACAACCCAAATCTGTTCGCCGCTGTAGCGAAACGGTCCTCGCTGGAAATCACCGTAAAGGGCTTCAACCTTATATCCACTGAGTTCTAGCAGATAACGCATCTCGTAACGGTGAACATAGCGCAGGGCAAGAGGATTATAGGTCTTTTGAAGAACTTTTCCATCGCTATCAATCTCTTCAAAGATAAAATACGCATTGAGGAGCTGGATCTCAGGATCATACTGCCCAGTATACCAGACAACCACCTGATTGCCGGTTTCTGGGTGAACAAATTCAGTATCACGCTTCGAGCTCGTTGCTCCCAGCCCGAGGGAGGAAGCAATCATTTCAAGACTAGGGTCAAAGATGTTGAAAATTAAATGGCCATCATCAGTCAAATGCTCACGAATGCATTCCAACGCTTGGCGCTGCGCTTTTGGTGTCAGCAAGTGCAAGAAGGCACGATAAGGAATCGTAATCAAGCTGAAGTGCCGGTCTAGGGAGAAATCTCGCATGTCACCTTCGAGAAGTTCGACTCGTGCCTGGACCTCAGGCGCGAGTCGAGCGAGCTTACGCCGCAGAACCGCAAGCATTTCCACAGACCGATCAAGCCCGACTACTGCGATTCCCGCTTGCGCAATTGGCAAAAGAATGCGTCCAGTGCCACAACCAAGTTCTAGTATCGGAGCGTCAGCTTTGCGTGCTTCCTCAATGTAGAACTGCACGTCTCCCTCTAATCCCAGAGAATGAAAATCATAGAATGAGGCTCCAGTCCGTCCGTATTCATTCATGGTGATCTCACGACTGATTCATAAGAAACGTCGACAGTTGGGAGTCTATCGTGAGTATAACCTTCCCGCGACGATGAATCGTCGCGCTAAAGGAACAAAGTCTGGTAAACTAGGCTCTGCGACGGCTTCAGCCGCCTTTGTAAAGCGAGCCCAACGCTCAAGCGTCGGGCGGCGGTGGCCGAGAGTTGAATGCGTCACAAGAACCGTTTTAGTTTCTGGACAAACTTCTAATGGGCCACTTCAACTTCCGGCATACTCAACACCCCGGGAGTTGAGGTGAGTCCCAATTGGCTGGTAAGTTGAAACAACGGCTTGAGCGTTTGCACACTTTGCCCCAGTGCTTCTGTTGGTGCGGTTGCACTTTCTTCTTCCTCAGAATCCTCTTCAAAGAGACGCTCCACTAACGCTTGCCGTAAGCTCGGCTTCTGGCGCGGGAAAACTTCAAGCTGCACTTCTGCGTCCTCGGCCACTCCCGCCGCTTCTTTTGCAAGCCGTAAGGCTAAAGGCAACCCTCCCAGTTCATCGACCAACCCTAAAGCTTTTGCGTCTTCCCCAGTCCAAATACGCCCTTTCGCAGCAGCGAGAATTTTCTCCTTCGGGAGATTTCGTCCGTGTGCGGCTTTACTGATAAAGTCTTCATAAATACGATCGAGCGAGGTCTGAAATTGTGCCCACTGTGCCGGCGTGTAATCGTGTCGGCTGGTCCACAATAATGCGTTCTCAGTCGTGTGAACTTCATCCCAGGACACTCCTACTTTGTTCCAGAAACCATTTGTGAGTATTTTGCCAGAGAGCACGCCGATCGACCCAGTGATCGTCCCGGGTTGCGCGACGATTTTATCTGCCGCCATTGCCACAAAATACCCGCCTGACCCAGCGACGTCTCCCATCGATGCAATCACTGGTTTGCCAGCCTCTTTTGCCCGCAACGTCTCACGCCAGATGGTGTCAGAGGCCACGTACGACCCACCTGGGCTATCGATACGAAAGAGAATGGCTTTGACGTCTTTATCTTCGATAGCAGCGCGGAAGGCAGCAGTCACCGAATCCGCTCCCATACTCATATTGCCCGATATCGGGTCGTATCCGCCTTTTCCGCGTTGTACGCCTCCAAGCCCGTAGATGAGAGCGATGGTTTTTCCCCTGTCATGTGGTCGCCCGGCACGTGCTACATACTTGGTAAATGATAACGCTTTGAGGTCTTTCCCGATCTGCTCCTTAAGTTTCGCGACCACCTCATCGCGGTACGCAAGACCGTCAATAAGTTTGCCACCCAGTGCCTGCTGGCCGGAGAGCGGACCCTTGCCAATAAGGTCACGAACTGTTTCTTCACCAAGTGACCGTGCCGTCGCAATTCCCTTGACGATTTGTCCGAACTGTGAGTCTATCACTTTCTGTGTTGCTTCGCGGTGTGGAGCGGTAAATTTCCGCTCGGTAAACACATTCATCGCATTCTTATACTCACGCCGCTGGGCAAAGCGCGGTTCTAAGCCGATTTTATCCAACGTCCCGCGAATGAAGGGAGATTCAGCAATTAGCCCCGAGAGGCCAAGCTCGCCAGAAGGCTGCAAATAAATACTCTCGAACGCAGTGGCAAGATAATAGGCTCCAGTCCCTGGTCTAGCCTCACCAAATGTCTCGGCATAGGCAATCGTCGGTTTTCCCGAGCGTCGGAACGCCGAGATAGCGTCACGGACTTCCTGAATCTGCGCCAAGCCAAGCCCATGTCCGCCGACTCGCCCCACAACGGCAACTACCCGCTTATCGTGCGCAGCTTGATCGAGAGCATCAACAATATCACGGACGGTTGGTACTCTACGCGAGAAGACGCCCGCCATTGAATCATCAGGAACATACTCGACTAGGCCTTGTTCTAAATTAAGTTCCAACACGGTTTTCGATGGGATGCCATCTCCGGTGAGTCGACGCATCAACAAACTCACGCTGAGGATGCCCAACACAAGAAGACTGACAGTAATGGCTCCAATCACCGCAAGAAGGCGGACAAGGATTCTTTTCATAAGTGTTCTGTGCTCCGTTGTGTATTCCCTTGTCTACTACCGTAGCAGAGAGCACTGAGGGAGAGAAAGGAGAGGCGAAACAAGCTATAGGCTTGAGGCTGGAAAAGGCAAAACTAGGCTACAGGCTGAAGGGGAAAACAGGAGAGAAAATCGAAAGGCAAAAGTTCAGGGTCTAAAGGTCTAAGGTCTAAGAGAAGAGTTTCTAGCTTCTAGATTCACGCATCACATTTCACCTTTATCCCTTATCCTTTATCTATTTCCATCCATTTCCCCAGTTCGTCCACCCGCCTATTCGTTCTGCGGGTCTACTTCCCCTTGCGCAATAACTCCATCAGCTCAAATCGGCGTGGGGAATAGTCCTGCTTGAAGAGTGGTCCTCCTGCAACCATTTGTGAGGCGTGATCCTGCGCGAAGTTGACCCACGTCGCGCCGAGCGGCACCGGTAGACGAACTCCACGCGACCCCTGCACAAAGTCCGGATTGCCATGCACAATCAGTGAGAGGCGCACAAATGCACCTTGCGGATCGTAACTCAGAACGTAGAATGGCGTGTAGGTCTGGGCATCGAGATAAAAAACTCGCTTGCTGTACGGATGCTGGCCTTTCGGAGTTGCTTCAAGCACGATCACGCGACGCAACTCCCACGGGACATCTGGATACCAATTGTTTTTCCCACTAAAAGTGAGATGATCGGCGCGGAGAAATCCTGGCACCAACGTGACCCGTTCGCCCCTGTAGGTCCAGTTATACTCATGCAGGTAGCCAATAAAGAAAAAGGGCGGTTGTTCTTCAGCAAGCACGTCATATCGTCCGCCACCCATGCGCGCCAGCATGTTCATGTAGCCTTTGCGAGTGCGGCGGTTCTGCGGGCTATAACTGAGGTCGTCGTTGGCCTGACTCTCATCGTCGTAGATTGTCGTAATTCGCATGTTGCCTTCTTGATCTGAAGGCGCAAGCGACTCGAACATGGCTTTGACGTGAACTCCACGTTCTTGCCACTGTGGATCATTTTCTTCTCCACCAACCCGATACATCCCGTAGCGGATACGCATACGACCGACATTGGAACGATCGATCGTCCCGACGTTATTGACGCCTTGCATGGTCCCGCGCATTTCTATCGAGTCTGGCATATCGCGATAACGAAAGTTCCACGCGATTTTTTCCCCGGCCCGCGAATCACCCGGATCAATCACCGGAAAGGGTCGTCCACCTTGATAACTGTGTACCGTATATCCACCATCGAGTGACACAGCATTGGCGTGTTGCTCGGTCGCGGTCACGTACGCTTCACGTACAGGCAAATCGGTCGTCTCTTGCACGGCAAGAGTAAAATCACCTGCTTGGAGAATACGGAGAATCTCGACTGGAAGCACTTTTTCCGCCACCTGCCAGTTCTGTTGACCAATGGTCATCCCTGGAGTAATGCCTTCGTAATGGGTGGCTCCATTCGTATACAGGTAAAAAACCGAGCGGACAGATTCAGCTGCTGTAGTCTCAGCTGCCGTATAATGGCTGGGGATTAGCATGCCAAGAATAACAGCTACCCATACACAGACTTTGTTCATCGCTTGCTACTCCTTACGTTACTGGGCTTGACCCTAGTGCTTAGTTGTACAAACTGACTATCTAGTATATTTTTGAAACTTGCCAGACACCTAAAAAGTATAATTTTGAGACTCTTAAGTCAAGTTCGGAACTTTATGACAGCTCTACGTATCCCCACTCGTGCTCCACGGCCCCGCGTAGCGTCTCAGAATGACAAGTCCGGCTCTCTTCCGTCGAATGGAGAGGACACGGCCAGCTCACGCCGCACAGTCATCGAGGGCCATCTCCTCGATATTGCCGCCAAGCGGTTTGCTAGTACTGGTTATCGGCAGACGACGTTAGAAGATATAGCCCGCCATGCTGGGGTTGCTAAAGCCTCGATGTATCGTTACTTCGAGAACAAACAGGAACTGCTGGCAAAAATCTTCCTTAAAGTTGCTGGCACCTTCGCGCTAGGATTACAGCCGCTCCAAAGTGCGCCGATTTCACCAGAAGAAAAACTCCGCCGCGCGATTCAGCATCTGCTTCGTACGATTGGTGAGAATATTGCGCTCTTCACCGTCTTTTATGGAGAAGAGGCGGATCTTCCGAATCATCTACGAGCTGAAGTCAACGAAGCGCGCCAGCGCGTGGCCGCCGTTCTAGAGAACATTCTCCGTCAAGGAATCTCACAAGGAGTCTTTCGTGAACTGGATGTTAAGTTGACCGTCTACGCCATTCTGGGCATGTGCGCTTGGATTCACAAGTGGTATAGCAGCAGTGGAGAACGTCTGGACGACATTGCGACTGCTTTCGTGGAGTTGATCGAACGTGGTTGCCTGGCGACACGCGGGACTGCGGCCGAAGACGGCCTTGCTGATCGTCTGCGACATATGCACGACATGCTCGGATCGCTGATCGGACGAGCCGAGCGCCTGGAAAAAAGAATCCGCTGAGTATCTCACGAACGGTTGCGACAACCTGAGTTGGTTGTTCCTCATCTTATCTATGCAAACCCGCACCTTGCTTGTTCTTTCACTCGCCGTCTTCTCTACTATGGCCGGGAACAGCATGGTCATTCCGTTTCTGCCGCTCTATGTCCAGCAGTTCCATGTCAGCGAATTCGGCGCGGGGTTACTCTTCAGTGTTCATGCCGCAACACGAATAGTGATTCTGCCATTTGTGGGAAGACTATCTGATCGCTGGGATCGGAAAACGTTCCTCCTCTTCGGTGTGCTGTGTTATATTCTCTCTTCTCTCGCCTACGTCCCTGCTACAACTTTCATGGCGTTCATCTTGGTCATGCTCGTACATGGCACAGCGACCGCTGTCGTCCATCCTATCGCCATGGCCTACGTCGGCGATATTGCACCCAAAGGTCAGGAAGGGACCTACAGCGGCTACATCAACACAGCCATGTTAGGTGGCATTGGCGGAGGGCCGTTGCTTGGTGGTCTGTTGAAGGATCACTTCAGCATGGAGATGAACTTTTTTGTCATGGCAGGGTTGAGTCTTCTGGCGTTGTTCTTACTGGCCTGGTTTCTTCCCAAAGCCCAAGGTCACAAGCAAGCCAAACAAACTATCACGACCTCCCAATGGAGACTCTTAACCTGCCGCCCAATTCTTGGCGTTGCTGGTTTCCGTCTTGGGTATGCATTAGCCAACGCATTAACATGGGTGTTCCTGCCATTGTTGGCGACGCATTTGCTGCCATTGAGCACCACCCAAGTGGGCTTGCTGGTGTCAGTCAATGTTCTTGTCAGTACGCTGCTCCAGAGCCCGAGTGGTAGGCTCGCCGACCGCATGAGCAAGGCCGACTTGATCGGTATTGGCGGTTTCCTCAGTGCGCTCGCGTTATGTGTCTTTCCGTGGGCGACAGGATTCTGGCAATTATTCTTTCTCAACATTCTGGTTGGCGCAGCGTACGGGTTAGCCTTCCCAGCTCATATCGCCCTTGCGATGGAACAATCTCGTGGCTATGGCATGGGAACGGTGATGAGCCTTCTGATGCTCGCTCATGGTGTCGGCATGATGATTGGCCCGATGTTGTTTGGCGCAATTGCCCGACAGTGGAGTTTGCAAAGTGCATTCTGGAGTGGCGGGATGATCAACATCATTCTCATCGCGCTTTGTTATCCATTGACACGACAAATCATGCTTCGGGCACAAACTGTGTCGGTCGGCAATCAAGAACCAGCAGTGACGGATTGAAGACATCGAGGTAGGGTGGGCAAAAGCGGAGCGTTACCCACCGTCTCACAAGCGGTGTTAGGCTTCACCCAAATCGGCTAGACTGACTCGCTCCAATGGCGTTTGTAGGATTAAGGTGTCATTGCGAGTGCAGCGAAGCAATCTTTGCATGAAAAAGAGCTTGCTTCGTCGTCCTAGGCTCCTCGCAATGACATGTTTTGCCCATTCTTGAGACAGGCTTTTAGAAAAACTTCACCACGCTCCGCGCGACTTCGCCCTTCTTGAGTAAGTCATAGGCTTCATTCACACCTTCGAGGGGGAACGTCCGAGAAACTAACTCGTCGATCTTAATTTTCTTTTCCATATAGAGGTCAACGAGCCGTGGCATGTCGATACGTGGGCGGGTTGAGCCGTAAAACGACCCGATCAGTCGCTTCTCCATCATCGTAAAGATATTCGGATTGAGCGAAATACGCGCACCTTCAGGGGAAACACCGACAATCGTACACACCCCTCGTCGCGCAGTCATCTTAAATGCGAGCTCGATGGTCTTGGCCGTGCTGATCACCTCGAATGCGTAGTCAACGCCACGACCGCCAGTAAGATCCATCACCGCTTTGAACGGCTCGTCTTGCGAAGGATTCACAAACTGTGTCGCACCAAACGTTCTGGCGAAGTCGAGCTTCTTCGGCACCAGATCAATGGCGATAACCTGCCGTGCACCAGCTAACGCTGCGCCTTGAATAACGTTAAGCCCTACCCCACCACAGCCAATCACTGCCACTGTCGTTCCTGGTTGCACTTGCGCGGTGTTGATCGCAGCCCCGACACCAGTCATGGTGCCACAACCGACAAAACAGGCACGATCAAGCGGTATATCGTCACGAATCTTGATCGCACAGCTCTCTGGTACTACGGTCTCTTCGGCAAACGAAGCTGTAAACGCGAAGTGAAAAACGTCGGTACCATTTTTACTGAGTCGTGTTGTACCATCGAGCAAGGTGCCAAGAGCTTTGGGGCGCGTTTCACACAAATGCGGAGTTCCTTGGGTACACGAAAAGCAGTGCCCGCACACCGGCGAGAACGACAGCACTACATGGTCACCTTCTTTCACTGACGAAACTCCTGGGCCGACTTCAGTGACAATACCGGCACCTTCATGACCGAGCACGATCGGCAAAGGCATACGCATGTCACCGGTCATCACATGCAGATCGCTATGACACGCGCCGTTCGCAGCCACTTTCACACGCACTTCGCCAGCTTTTGGGGGAGCGATTTTGAGGTCTTCAATCACTAGTGGTTTGTTCGCTTCATACAGCACCGCAGCTTTCATGAGCCTTCTCCTTACGACGCAAGGTTCCACGAAGCGTTATACTTGAGACGCCCCAGGTGGGTCATCTATAAGGGTAGGAGACAAGGGGTGTCAAGGAAGGAGGGACTGATCCACTACACGGGTGCGTTGCTCGAGGTGTAAGAAAGCCTCGACCCGGCGGCGAAAGAGGAGTAATCCAGCACAGAGACCAGTGCCAAACATCGACAGGTCATGGACCCAATACAAGCGCTCTGCCTGTTCGGGAAACAATTGGCGCGGCAGTAGGGACGGCAGAATAAACAGGCCGAGAATGGGGATCAGCAGCGCGAATTTGACACTCGAAGGCAGTGTCGATGACCGCACTGCTGCCTGTAATAATGCCGCTGTAATTAGGAGGGCGCCGGTTAGAAAAGAAAATAGCACATAGACATCTGAAACCGGAGCATAGAGAAACGAAGCAAAGAAAATGACGAGACACGCAATGATCCCGAGCGACGCAATCTTCGCAATGCGAATGATACACACAGGTTGTTTGAGTGAATCCGTCTCTGCAATTGGAGCCATATACGCCCGCTCAATCTTTCCCAGTGTGAAGGTCGTTCGCCACAATTTATCAGTGGCGATCATGGTTTCTATCGGCGTGGGCGAGGAGTTCTTTACGAGAGCGTGACGGGCTGCGACTATGCTCTGAGCAATTTGAGCTTATTCTTGGCGTTTTTGCCAACTTTGCTACGTCCGTGACGGTCGGCGACAAATTCCAGGATATCTTCACCAAGAGAGCGAACGTCCGTTCCCCCTTCGGCGAAACGAAAGCCCAGATAAAAGAGGTCTTCCGGTTCTAAGGCTTTCTCTTTCTTGAGGGAGTCGAGTACCGGAAAAGCCGATGACCGATGGAGGTCAGCTAACAAATCGAGCGCGGGATCGTGGCGGGCTGTGACTGAGGTCACATCATGGGGGTGGAGCTTGAGCTGCGCAATCGCTAAGGCGAATTTCTCCTCGGCGGCAAAGGTCGGAAACTCACGCAGTGGCGTAAGAAACCGGATGGCTTCGCGGTATTTTTTGCTCTTCTTGAGCTGGGCCCCGCGCGCAGCAAACTGGCCGTAGACGTATTCGGCATCGACCTGCTTAAGAAAATGGAGATACGCACCGTGAATGCGATCTTCGGCTTCTATTGCGTCCTGTAGTCGTTGCCACACCTCGTCAAGTGCGTCGCGCCGCCATTTTCCTTCGTAGGTCGGAAGAATCTCAGCTATCGCCCAGGCTTTGCTAGCATTGTCGTTGGCCAGAAATTCTTTGGTCAACGCAGTGCGGGCTGCAGGAATCTTTCGTAATGAGCGAGCGGCGGCATCGCGACGGGCGGCGTCAGAATCGTTAAGTTGTTGCACCAGCGTTTTCACCACGGCTGGAGAATCAAACTCACCCATCTTGCGCAGGGCAAATTTCTGCACCGCAATGTGAGGGCTTTCCAGCAACCGTGCCAGCGTCGATTGATATTCGGCAGGCATCTCATGCGCATCAAGAAGGTCAAGCGTCAGCCGCACAGTGTCGGAGAACTCTTTTTCTTCTAAGAGCGGGATGAGCTTGGCAAACTCGCCTTTGTGTAATCCTTGTCCACGCAGACAGTGGAGCAATGCTACGAGCGCATGGAAACGAATAATATGAGGTTGCTCGGCGTCGACAAAGCCAATGAGCCATTTGCGTGCTTGTGGGCGACCGAGAATGCCAAACAGACGGATTGCGGCAATAATCGCCGCCCGCTGCTCTGGGCCTTGTAAGTCAGCAGCAAACGACTCAACTTCAGTGCATAGGAGCGAGAGTTCTTTCTCATTGAGTTCTTTGATAGTCGTCGTCACTAGGTCACAGATAGTTTTGTTTACTTCAGGATCGCCTTGGAGTAGCACCTGCATGAGAGCTTGCCAGGCTGCTTTTCCCCGGATCGCGCAGAGTGCACGGGCGGCAGTCATGAGCCATGGGCGGCTGGCGCCTTGCACGTGTTGCAGCAACGGGCGGATAGCAGCTTGACCGAAACTCGATACGAGTCGTAGCACATGCTCGCTCGTCTCTTTATCCGTCGCCTCCAAAAGTGGGAGCAGCGCGGGCAGGCTGGCTTTCGGCAGCACTTCTTCCACGTAACGTAACGCGTACCCTTTCAGGACCGCGTTGGGCTGTCCGAGTGTCGTATTAACGACAGCAACAACTTTTTCATCATCAAGCTTCAGTGCACCAAGCACCAGTAATGCAGCACAGCGACGTTCGACATTCCCCTCGCGCACCAGAGCCAACAAACTGTGTAGTGTTTTATCCATAGCCAAGAAACACTATAAAACGTGCGCGGCATACGCGCTACTACAGAAACGCTACAGCAAAATGCAGAGTCACACGTGCAGGTTCGTTTCTCCTGAGGAGGGGAAGGTCAATATCGGCACGATGGTCCCCAATAACCGCGCATCAACTGATCGCAACCACCCCAAGCGATTGTGAGTTTACTGACCAGCGCAGGCGTAATTGTACAGTCGTTGTCTGTTGGCTAGCAAAATCTCGTATATGTACTCCGGTGAGCACAATGTCATCTCCGTCGATTTGAGCAGTCGCGTCGGTGAAATCAACCAGATCGATAAACTCAAATCCGCCGAGCTTGACGATGGTGACTTGGCGAGAGGTAGAAAAGAGGGCGCCAGCCGATGATTCGATCTGCACTCCTACTGCGTGAGATCCTGCTGGTAGGTTTGCGTAGTTGAGGGTGATTCCCCAGCCACTATTGCCGGCATTGACCTCCTTGGGAAAGGCGGCCGCTACATCCGCCCGTCCAGAGCAGCAGGGAATACCCATGACAGGGGTATCATCAACTGTGAGGCGCATAGCACGGATGGTTGCGGTCGAATCTTCGTCAAACGCCCAACCACGGAACACATTAATGCCAAAGACGCCTTGGCCATTATCGGGACTTTCGATGAGCGCGATGATCTTCGATGCGGCGTAAGCTGACGAAGCGCCGAACGTACTGTCGTTCCACCAGTGTCGCACTTTCGATCCGACTCGCGCCAACAGCGAAGACTGGGACGATGCCCCATTGTTCACCGTGAACGCTTGCGTCATGCCGAACGCCTGTGCGTTCGTGAACCAACGAAATGTGGCAGTGACATCGCTTTGTTGCTGTGTCGCTTTGTCTCGTACAGCGACATTTTGGAGGATGAGGTCTTGGCCGTCGATCTGAGTTGAGGCGCGTGCCAGCGAGAATACATCGACGAAAGAAGACGTCCCTGGTCTGATCACCTTCACTGTCCGGGTTTCCGACGCCAAGGATTCTCCACTCGCGCTTTTGACCTTGATCTGCACTGTATGTGATCCCGGGGTCAGTTCTCCCCAGTTGACTCCAGTGCCCCACCCACTATTCGCCGTGTTGTCCACGGGAAATTGTGAGAAAGCCGCCTGCACATCGCTGCGAGGGGAACAACAGGGAATTTCTCCGACCATGGAGCCATCGACGAACAGCTCGATACGCTGGACTTTTTTCCCCGCAACCGTATCAAACGTCCATCCGCGAATCGTGCTGATACCAGAGACCACTTGTCCGATGGCTGGACTCTCAAACCCCAATAAGAGAGTTGAAACTATAGCGCAGGATTCGTTGGAGTAGTCCGACACCCCCAGCAGATTGAAGGCTTGCACGCGATAGCAGTAGGATTTCCCACCATCCACGTCCCTATCGATAAACGAAGTAACATTGGCATCAAGGGTTGCAATCCTCTGGTACTCTGCAGATCCTTCTGTCCGTCGCTCGAGCCTGAAGCCGGTTTCATCGTCCGCATTATCATCCCACACCAGTTTCAGCTGGGCCGCCCGTGTTGTGCACGGCAATAGAATAAACCAACACAATATCAAGACATTACAATGCTTACGCCAATTCCACGTTTTCCGTCGTCCCTGTCCTTGCAATAAGAAAAACGGCATGCGGTCGCCCCCCTGGTACCGACAAGTAAATCCCCTCTCTAGTGTACACAAACCGTATCGGCACGCCAAACCAAGAGTGCAGCGCAAGCCCAACCTCAGTCCAAACGCTCACCTCGCATTCAGTTAGATGGAGGAATATCAAATTCACAACTCAAGCCGGTGCGCCCAATTTTCCGGCGAACTTCATCAAGAGCCAGGCGAAAGTACACCGGTCGGTTGTGCGCACACGCATGGCGATTCGCCGTCTGCATCCACCGCTCTAAGAGTCGTGCTTGTTCCTCACGTTCTAATTCCTGGCCAGCCTTTATGGCAGCAAGACAAGAAAGCGCTTGCAGAAAATCTTCTCGTTGTTGGCGGACCCGCACCAACCAGCGCGAAAAAACTCTACTTGCATCTTTGGGATTGATGAAATCGGGGACTGTCCTGAGCACAATCACCTGAGGTCCGAACACCTCTACAGTAAACCCACAGTGTAAAACCTCTTCACGGTTCGCCTCAAGAAATCCCTGCTCGTCGGTAGAAAGAGTAACGACTTGCGGCGCGATCAGCTCTCGTCGTTGCGTTGCTCCACGCTGTAACTGCTCGTATAACACCCGTTCGTCAGCTGCGTGTTGATCAACGATATAGAGATGTCCCTCTTCTAACGTCAGGAGAAACGTTTTCTCAATCTGGCCAACTATGGAGAAGTGGCTCCCAGGTGGTTGACCATACACGGCATCGGCTTCTGCCACGCGCTCGGTCTGTAACCACTCCGGCAAGCGGCGATGTTGCAGCGCGCTGCGGACCAGATCATAAACAGGTAGATCGTCACGAAAGCGCACTTCGCTCTTGGCGGGATGGATATTCACGTCAGTTGAGGCCGGAGCAACGTCCAGAAATAGCAGAACCATACCACCTTCTCCTGGTATCGTGTCACGAACCGCACGATAGAGGGTACGATTACGGACAGCACGGGAGTTGACGAAAAAATAATAGCGCCGACGCCACGCGGCTTCGGTCGGCAGAATAAATCCCCACGCTCGTCCGGTTATTCCGCTGTTGTCAAACTCTTCGAGCCCAGCAGCGGCTTCACGACCAAAGCACGCGGCAATGCGCTCTGCTATTGAACCAGGATGAAATGCGTACAGTTCCCGACCATCGAAAAACAGCGAAAATCGTCGTTCTGGAAATGCGAGAGCAAAGCGCGTGAACACACCGAGAATATGACCATACTCTGTGCGTAAACTCCGCATGAATTGTCGCCGCGCGGGAGTATTGTAAAAGAGGTCCCATACTTCGACCGTCGTGCCAGCGGCTGCTCCGGCTTCTTGCGTGGAAATGAGCTTTCCACCGTCAAGCCGAACTTCGCTACCGAGGAGTGCTTCTCGTTCACGTGACAGCAATCGGAGACGGGAGACGGAAGCGATACTTGGCAACGCCTCACCACGAAAACCAAAAGTCCGCACCACACGCAAGTCGTCCTCACTTGCAATTTTGCTCGTGGCAAAGCGTTCACAGGCAAGGCGCATTTCGGCGGCGGGAATACCACTGCCGTCGTCGATCACGCGGATGAGGCGGCGTCCACCTTCCTGAATCTCGACACGAATCGTCATCGCCCCAGCATCAAGCGCATTCTCGATGAGTTCTTTCACTACACTTGCCGGGCGTTCAACGACCTCACCAGCCGCGATTTTTTGTTGGATATCCGGCGGTAAAACGTGGATGCGCATAAGCGAGAAGCAGCATAGAGGGCAAAACGAAACAAGTAACCTCCCCTGCGTGCCGCGCGGTGCTTCCTTTAAGGGAAAGAAAGGATACGAACCGGTTGTGGCCTGACTTAGCTTATACTAGATTGCTTCTCCGCTGATGCTGTCGCGGGGAGGAGAACGTTTTGAGCTGCATAAAGGCCCTGGAGATAATTGCGGCGGACGCTCCATACCTCACCAATCATACGTAGGCCATCCTGTACTACCCGCACCTTGCTACCGGGTTGATGCACCCAGTTCACGGCAACCTCGGTAATCCGATACCCACGCTTTTGTGCAACAAATAGCAGCTCGACATCGAAGCCGTACCCGTCGATTTGCAGCACTGAGAACAGGTCTGTTGCCACATACGCCTGAAAGAGCTTAAAGCCACACTGGGTATCAGTCAGACCTCGTATGCCGAGGCAGCGAATGACCAAATGAAAAATTCTCCCGAAGAATTTGCGATACCATCGCACACGCAGAACGCGCGACGGATCATGTAACGCCCGTGAACCGATCGCAATCGCTGCTCCCTGGGTAATGCCTGCCTCAAGTTTCGCGACTTCACTGATGGGCGTTGCTCCATCAGCATCAGCCAACAAACGCAATTTCCCGGTAGCGTTCAGCATCCCGACTCGAACGGCATACCCCTTGCCACGGTTCGGCACATGGCGGAGGAGCTTTATGGCAGGATTCCGTTGGTGAAAACGCTCGACCACACTGCTTGTTTCATCCTGACTGCCATCATCGACGACAATGATCTCAACCTGGTTTTGCTGCCCTCTTTCCTGAAAATATGCCTCAATTTCCTCCAAGTAAGCAGGGAGTCGTAAGGCTTCATTATATGCGGGAATAACAATAGATAAGTCGAGCATCTTTTCATTCTTTCCGTCGTCGGATGGGTCTGTTGTATCCCTCTTTGCTTATTTACAATTGATATTTCAGCTCGAAGCAATTAGGTTTCATATAATCCTAGCAAAGGTAGCAATTCGAGTCACGGACGCGTTCTGCTTCCTGGGCGTGCAATTTGTTATAGCCCTTCACGAGGAAGCGATTCACAAGACTTGGTTTACGTGGACCGAGCAGGTAAAAGATAAAGCTGAGAGATAGTTAACCGAGCTAACCCATGTCTTCTGCTACCATAATAAAGCAAAAGAACATTGAGTTCACTCTTCGTGACGAGGCGTTGCGAATCTTGGATAAACGCGGCACAGTTTTAGAGACCGCCCGGGAAGTCTCCCGACTTATGCGCGAGGCTGGCCTTTCCGGTGCAGTGATTGGTGGCATTGCAGTCGTATTACACGGCCATGTCCGCACGACAAAAGATGTAGACGTCTTCACCAGCCCCCCACTCGAACCCCTGGCCAACTTACTAAAAGCTAATGGTTTCACTTATGATCGAAAAGAACGTACATTTCTCAAGCGTGGGGTTCCGCTTCATCTCGTCCTTCCGGCTCAGGTTGGTGCGTTGTCAGGGAATCTCATCGAAGTCGAAGGAGTCACGACGGTTCCCCTCAGTGATTTGATCAACATGAAGCTCCGTAGTGGTAGCACTGACTTGTTACGTGCTCAGGATTTAGCAGATGTAATCGGCTTGATTCGTCACCACCAGTTGACGGGGAGTTTCGCACGGCAGCTCGATAAACCGCTCCGGCTCACCTTTCGTAAGCTCGCTCGCCTGGTAAGACAGGAGCGCCTGAGAAAGCGGTAGTAACGCCCCGTCAGGCTCGGTGACTGCACTGGAAGACCCGCTCATCGCCGCTTCTCCTCGATCAATTTCTTCAACTCTGCGAGAAGCACTAATGCCTCCAACGGCGTGGTATGCAACAAATCGACGTTGGCTAACTTGTCGATCACTATCTGAGACTCACTTCTCGGGTTGTTGCTGTTACTTCTTGAGTCCTGTTGAGCGAGACTTACAGAAGAATCCTCTCGACGAGGCTGAGTTTCCTCTGGTCCTTTGGCAAGAATCTCTTTCGCACGTTCGATGACTGCCGGTGGCAAGCCCGCTAGTTTTGCCACGTAGACGCCGTAACTTTTCTGCGCGGCGCCAGCAACGACTTTGTAGAGGAACGTTACCTCTTCTTGCTCCTCTCGTACTTCGAGACGGGCGTTTGTGACTCCAGGTAGTGTATCCGCGATTCGCGCGAGTTCATGATAATGCGTAGTAAAAAGCGTTTTGGCTTTGATATCGCGCGCCAACACTTCCGCTACCGCCTGAGCAATCGCTTGTCCGTCTGAAGTGCCTGTCCCACGTCCGACCTCGTCAAGAATGACCAGACTTTTTGGGGTTGCTTGCCGTAAGATGTTCGCAGTCTCTTGCATTTCGACCATGAACGTCGAAAGCCCACGGGCAAGAAAATCCGCCGCACCGACGCGGGTAAAAATACGATCAACTACGCCAATCGTCGCCGACTCCGCAGGAATGAAACTCCCGATTTGCGCTAAGATCACTAGTAGTGCATTCTGCCGCACATACGTACTCTTCCCCGCCGCATTCGGACCAGTCAGGAGGACAAGATAGGTCCGCTCATCAAGAACAAGGTCATTGGGCACGAAACTCCCCGCCAACGCCTCGACAACCGGATGTCGACCTTCGGTAATCTGTATGTCGTACCGATCCGTAACGTCAGGACGCAGCCAATTTTTCTTAGCCGCTACTTCGGCAAGCGAACACAGGACATCAATTGTCCCGACTATATCTGCCGTACGGCGCAACCGCTCGGCGTGCGAGGCAACCTGCTCGCGCAAGCGCACGAACATTTCATATTCGAGTTCCTTGCTACGATCGCTGGCTGAGAGAACTTTCTCTTCAAAGCGTTTGAGTTTCTCAGTCACAAACCGTTCGGCGTGCGTAAGCGTCTGACGACGTTGATAGGTTTTCGGAACAAGATCGAGATGCGATTTGGTAACTTCCAGATAATAGCCGAAGACGCGATTGAACCCGACCCGCAGATTAGGAATCGCGGTTCGTTCGCGTTCTTGCTGCTCGAAGGTCATGAGCCAGTCGCTTCCGTCAGTCTGGATCGCGCGCAGTTCATCAAGTTCAGCCGACGCTCCGGCACGGACCAAACCGCCCTCTTTTGCCACGGCGCGTGGTTCATCAACTAGGACGCGTTGCAGTTCAGCATGAACGTCGCCCAGCGGATCAAGAGTTTCGCTCAACGAACAGAGCAGTGGAGCGGTCATCGGCTTTAGCAGTTCAAGGATGCGCGGCAGTGGCGTGAGTGAAGAGCGCAAAGCCGAGAGATCTCGCGGTGTAGCGATAGCCGAAGTAATGCGAGACGTCAGACGCTCAAGGTCAAGAATCGAGGCCAAAGCGGTACGCAAATCAGCACGCAGTGACGCGTGGGTAACAAGCAACGCAATAGCGTCTTGGCGTTGGTGGATCTTCTCAACCGCGACCAGCGGATGTAACAGCCAGTGCCGTAACCGTCGTTTCCCCATACGGGTGCGGGTGTAGTCCAGTACGGACAAGAGCGAGGCTGTTTCTGTTCCATCTGCCAAGTTGCTGACGATCTCTAAGTTGCGTTGCGTTTGCGGATCAAGCCAGACATAGTCTTCGCTGCGGTAGGGCTGTGGCACTTTCAGATGCGGCACGAATGTACGCTGTGTTTCATTGACATATGATAGGAGCGCACTTGCGGCCACGAGCGCACGCCGATGGCGTAAGCCCAACGATTCGACCATGTCATGACCAAAAGCCCGTGAGAGGGTACTCAATGCACGCTTCGCGGCAAAATCTTCTGGTGAGCGAGGAGTGACAAAGACCTCTAGGGATCGCGGATTATCGAAAGCCTCTCCTTCCGGCAGGATCACTTCTCGTGGTTGGAATTTAGTTAACAGATTTGGCAATTCTGCCGCCGTTGTTTCAGCGATACGAAACTCTCCGGTCGCCAGTTCGAGAAACGCTGTGCCTATGCGCTCCTTTTCGGTAAACACCGCTGCGAGTGTCTGCTCTTTGCCTTCCGTTTCAAAGAGCGTTCCGGGAGTAACGACACGCACCACTTCACGTTGGATAATGTTCCGTCCACGCTGCGGTCGTTCGGTTTGCTCACAAATCGCGACTTTGTAGCCTTTCTCGACCAGACGCGCGAGATAGAATTCCAGCCGATAATGTGGCACACCACAGAGAGGAACACGTTCACGGCCCTTTCCACACGGACGAGAGGTGAGCGTAATATCCAACGCACGCGCACCAACCGCGGCATCATCGTAAAACATTTCGTAGAAATCACCGAGGCGAAAGAAGAGCAATGCGTCAGGATGTTGTGCTTTCGCTTGATGATATTGCTCCAGCAGATCGGGTTCTGTTACGCGTGGTGCCGAAGCCGCTTCAGTTGGAACGTGTTTTTTCTTTACTCTCGCCATCGCTCTGGGGGATACAAACCATAATTGGTGGCACTGCACCAGCCCTTCACCCAGCAATGAATCGTTGGGCTACAAGACAACGCCCCGTAAACGGGGCTGAAGAGCCGGATCTATCCGGCGCCGCTTTGGAGCACGGGCATTTATACCTGTGAGTAAAAGTGCGGCTTGTTCCCCTGTTCAGTATAGCCTGGTCATGAATGGCCGAGGAGGCTTCAGCATGCACCTCGTCCATAGATGGTAGTCAGCTCAGCAAGTTTCTCTCCGAGTTCGGGACGTAGTGCATCCGGGAGGTACCGCCAACGCCAGTTGCCCTCTGGCTGGCCAGGAAGGTTCATGCGCGCTTCACTACCTATTCCCAGTACATCCTGCAACGGAATCACTGCCAGTGCAGCAACTGAACTCCACGCCAGACGGATCAACTGCCAGTGAATGTCCTCTGTATTCGTCCGGTTAATATAGCGCAGGACTGCGGCTTGCGTTTCTGGGCTCGCGGACTGGAACCATCCAAGCGTGGTGTCATTGTCATGTGTCCCGGTGTACACAACATAGCGAGAATCAGAATAATTATGCGGCAAATAAGGATTGTGCGTGTCGCCACCAAACCCAAACTGGAGGATCTTCATCCCCGGAAAGCCGAATTGCAATCGCAATGCCTCAACCTCTGGAGTGATGATTCCAAGGTCTTCGGCTATCACAGGAAGTTCTCCCAACACGTCACGCACCTGCGAAAACAACGCCGCACCGGGCCCTTTGACCCAGTGGCCGTTCACCGCAGTCTCGTCACCCGCCGGAATGGACCAATACGCCTCGAAGCCACGAAAATGGTCGATGCGTACGAGATCGACCATCTCAAAGGTCGAACGAACACGTTGTACCCACCAAGCATAGACTGCTGCTACTGGCTGCGCATCCTCGTCCTGCCACCGGTACAGCGGATTTCCCCAGCGCTGGCCGGTTTCACTAAAGTAGTCCGGCGGAACACCGGCAACCACTTGCGGCGCATTGGTCTGCGGGTCGAGTTGAAAAATTTCAGGATGCGCCCACACTTCAGCACTGTCAAAACCAACATAGATCGGCAGGTCACCAACAAGTTTCACGCCATGTTGATTCGCGTAGGTCTTGAGCCGCTGCCACTGGGTAAAAAAGAAGAACTGTTCATGTTGGTAAAAAAGTACTTCGCGCGCAAGTTGCGTTCTCCACGTATCAAGCGCAGCAGGAAGGCGGCGGGCGATCTCCACCTCCCAGGTGTCCCACGACGTCTCCTGAAACGTTGCGCGTAACGCCATGAACAACGCGTAATCATCAAGCCACCAGTGATGATGAAGACAGAATTCGTCAAACGCGCCTTTCTGCGCCGCAGTCGCACTGGTCACAAATCGTTCGGATGCCATCCGGCAGAGCGTCGTTTTTAAGCGGCTCGCAGTCAGATAATCAGCGATTCCCTCCGGCAAAGCAGGGTTCACGTCGAGAACAGTGGCAGGAAGAAGATTCTCTTCAACCAGGGCTTCGATACTGATCAGTAGTGGATTGCCGGCAAATGCCGAGAGGGCAACGTAAGGAGAATAGTCGACTCCATTGCTTGTTGGCCCGAGAGGCAGCACTTGCCATAAATGCTGCTGATGTGCGGCCAGAAAATCGACGAAACGGTAGGCTTCCGGTCCTAAGTCACCAACACCGAAACGTCCAGGCAGTGAGGTTACATGCAGAAGAATACCGCCGGTCCGAGCGAAGCGAGTTTCCTCACTGTGAGACATGATGCTTAGCTACGGAAGTAGCCAGTAGTCAGAATCCAGTAGGGGCACGGCCTGCCCCCTGAGGCCGGGGGCAGGCCGTGCCCAAAGAAAAGGGACCTGAGACCGTCTCTGCAGAACGAAAATCGAACGCCATCACACAGAGCACCAATCGGATTACTTCCGCAACCCTTTCTCAAAACCTCTAGTCGATTTCTCTGCCGCACGTGCAGCTTCCTCGGCCGCCTGTTTCGCCTCTTCAGCGGCGGCCTTTGCTTCTTCAGCCGCGCGGCGGGCGGCATCGACATCTTCAGTACTTACCGCCGCAGCTGGAGCTGGAGGTTGCGCGATGACCGGTTCACGCACTTGTTGCATCCCACAACAGAAGTCCCAGGAGTGCGGCTTGTGACCGAACACTGGCGTTAACTCTGGCTGCGAAACTAAGGCATGAATCGGGCGGGTCACGAGCCATTCAAGGGCATAGCCGACCGGGTGAAGCGCATACGCGGCAAGGCGCAATGGATGCGCTTGCGAATCGTCATATCCATCATAATATCCCGGATATATCCCACACCCGTTTTCTGCAGTGTAGCTCAAACAATCGTCCATATCCGAAGATGCTATCGCAGGACCAGCCAGGAACAGAGCAGCGATTCCCAGCAACACCACATATTTCCCAATTCTCATAACTTTCCTCCTCCACTGACTGGATACCGAACAGTTTAGCCTTCTTCTGTTGCGCGCTCAACCTCTTCACGTACCGTGCGCCGTGCAGTTACTCGACGGTATCTCTTTTCGTCCTCTTTGGCCCGGGTTGGGGGCGGCAGCTCTTTACGTACTCGCCGTAGAGCCTCAAGTTGGCTTGGAGACTGGGCTTTTTTGCGTGGCATAGTTTGCTAGGTTCAAGTTCAAAGTTTTCTACTAACTACTGGCACTGACTACTTGAGACTCCGCGCCGCATCCTTAGCAAAATAGGTCAAAATGATGTCCGCCCCGGCCCGCTTAATTCCGGTCAATGCTTCCATCATCACACGCTCTTCGTCGAGCCAACCATTGAGAGCAGCCGCCTTAATCATAGCGTACTCACCACTGACATTATATGCGGCCACCGGGTAACCAAACTTTTCCTTGACCCGACGGACAATGTCGAGATAAGGCAAGGCAGGCTTGACCATCACGATGTCTGCCCCCTCAGCAATATCCATCTCGACTTCACGTAATGCTTCGTCAGCATTCGGCGGGTCCATCTGATACGAGCGGCGGTCACCGAACTGTGGCGTGGACTCTGCTGCCTCACGAAACGGACCATAGAACCCGGAGGCAAACTTTGCCGAATATGCCATGATCGGCACATGCGGAAAACCTTCGCTGTCGAGTGCCTGACGAATTGCACCAATGCGCCCGTCCATCATATCTGACGGAGCCACCATATCGGCCCCGGCTCGCGCGTGAGAAAGCGCTTCTTTCACCAGGATTTCAAGCGTTGCATCATTATCAACATCTTGCCCCTTAATAATGCCGCAGTGACCGTGGTCGGTGTACTCACAGAAACACACATCAGTAATTAACGACAGTCCAGGTACCTGTTCTTTCAGCGTCCGCAGCGCACGTTGGATGATGCCGTCGTCATTGTAGGCATCGGACCCCAGCGCATCTTTGTGGTCAGGGATACCAAAGAGAATCACTCCAGGGATTCCCAGATCACGAATGGTTTTGCACTCCTCTACGGCTCGATCAACTGATAATTGGGCAACGCCGGGCATCGAAGAAATCGGATTGGTTACCCGCGTTCCCGGCACGATAAATAGCGGCATAATGAGGTCATCAACAGTGAGTTTGGTCTCGCGCATCAAGCGACGGAAATTTTCGTTTCTGCGTAGCCGACGAGGCCGGTAAATGGGGAACCGCATAGTCACACCTCTTTTTTGGGCACGGCAGTGCCGTGCCCCTACTGGATTCTGCCTACTGCCTACTGACTACTGACTACTCCCTGAAAATGCGCCACAATCGCTTCAGTAAATCCAGGAATCGTATAAACACTCGACTGTACTGTCACAGTCAGTCCGTATTCCCGTACCGTATCCGCCGTAATCGGCCCGATACAACCGATACATGTTTTCGCTAACAACTGCGAAAAATTCTCATCGGCAAAAGCGGTAACAAAATTTCGTACCGTGCTTGAGCTGGTAAACGTCACCATGTCGATCTGCGCCGTCGATAAGAGTACACGTACCTTCCCTGTCTCTGTCGTTTGCGGTCGTCTGGTTTCGTATACTGGAATTTCGTCGACCTGCGCACCCAGATCGCGCAATTCTGTCGGCAAAACCGCTCGCGCTTCTGCTGCACGGGGCAGCAACATACGCTGTCCGCGCACTTCCCCTAAGACAGTCACCAACGCTTCTGCACGATACTCTGCAGGAACTGCACTCACCTGGAGTGAGAGATCGGCGATTGCTCGTGCGGTTTCCGGCCCAATGGTCGCCACCTTTAAGTGACGAAGCACATCCACCGACTTGTGACATACGCGCAGACGTTCGACAAAATACTTCACTCCGTTCACACTGGTAAAAAGTAACCAATCGTACTGATCAATCTGTTCCAGTGCGGCGTCAAGCCGCGCGTAGGAGGCGACCGGAACCGTCTCGATCGTTGGAAATAAAACGACCTCTGCACCGTATCGTTCGAGTGTTTCAGCGAACCCGCGGGATTGCGTACGCGGTCGCGTCACGACAATCCGACGGCCGGCGAGTGGTTTGTCTATGAGTGTAGCAGTGGCAGTTGACATAGGCGTGTTACGTGGAAAGAGTGAATACCAAGAATTCAGGAGTCAGAAGCCAGTATCCAGAAGAAAGACCATCTCTCATACACACTGGATTACCGCCTTTTTTATTCTGTCTCCTGTATTCTGGCTTCTGAATTCTTCTTACGTTCGACTTCCTTGTAGTTCCCTCAGTATTTCTTCTCCACCTTGAGCAAGCAAGTGCTCTGCTAGCACTGAACCGATTTCCTCAGCCGCACTGTGTAATCCGCTCTGCTCTCCACGAACCACTCGTGTTCCAGCAGGACTGGCAATAAGCGCCGTCAGACGAACCATCCCCTCCTCAGTATTTCCCTTCGCTGCTAACGGCGTGCGGCAGCTCCCTCCCATGCGGCGCAGAAACGCCCGCTCTGCGGTTACGGCAATCGCGGTTGCGGGGTGATGCAATGGCTGGACTCGCGCGATCACCTCTGTATCGTCTGCTCGCGTCTCGATCCCCAACGCCCCCTGGCCAATCGCGGGGAGAAACTCATTCTCATCAAGTACCTGGCTATTCGCCGGCATTAGCCCCAGGCGTTTCAGCCCTGCTACCGCCAGAATGATCGCATCCACGATACCTTCGCGCTGTTTACGCAGTCGCGTATCGACATTGCCACGCAAGAGTTCAATACGTAGCCCAGGATGCAAATGCAATAACAGCGCTTGTCGCCGCAAGCTACTGGTACCGACCCGCGTCCCGACCGGAAGTTGAGTCAACGTTTCACCGTTTTTGCTAATCAGAACATCACGCGGGTCCTCGCGTTCAGGGACTGCACTCAATGTGAGCCCTGCGGGCAAATCTCCTGGCAGATCCTTGATCGAGTGCACGGCCACATCTACAGTCTGTGAGAGGAGCGCATCCTCGATCTCTTTCACAAACAGCCCTTTGCCACCCATCGTTGCCAACGAAACGTCCTGAATCCGATCCCCTAAAGTTTTGATCGGCACGAGTTCAACCCGCAGATCAGACCATGTCTGTTCAAGCTGCGCTTTCACCCATTCTGCTTGCCACAAAGCTAAGGCACTGCCACGTGTGCCGATACGCAAGAGCAGCTTATTCACGGTCGTCATCCAATCCAAAGATGCGCCGGACGACGGCTACCTCACGCGCATTATCGGTACCGCTGTTACGGCTAGTGCTTTTTAAATATGAAATAGGGAGGTGTAACAGTTTGTTAATTATTCCCAAGCTCAGTGTTTCAATAGCTTTCTGCGCCTGTGGCGGTAGCTCTTTTAACGTCGCAAAGGTTTTCTCCAGCTCTCCTTGCCGGATCGCCTCGGCCTTTTCTCGCAGAGCCACAATCGTCGGTGTTACTTCAAGCCCAGAAAGCCATTGCCAGAACGTTTCAACTTCTTCGGCGATAATTGCCTCGGCTTTTAGCGCCTCGCGTTCACGTTCGTCTTTATTTTCTTCGATGACCTGTTGCAGATCGTCGATGTCATAGAGAAAGATATTTTCGATGTCGTTCAAGCGGGGATCGAAATTCCGCGGCACACCGAGATCGATAAAGAACATCGGGCGGCGTTTGCGTCCACGGAGCGCTTCTTCCACTACCGCGGTTCCCACAAGATAGTCATTTCCTCCCGCCGAACCGATGACGATGTCAGCAACCGGCAAATGTTTATGGAACTGCTCGAAGGGTACCACCGTCCCATTAAACCCCTGCGCGAGATCAACAGCACGAGAGAAGGTGCGGTTCGTCACCAACACCTTGCCAATACCATGAGTCTGCAAATGACGAAGAGCGAGTTCGCCAATTTCCCCTGCACCAATCACCATTGCCGTCTTGTCGTGTAAATGATCAAAGATACTCCGTGCCAGCTCCACCGCCGCTGAACTGACAGACACCGCTTTAGCCGCAATACGGGTCTCGCTCCGCACCCGCTTGGCGACGGCAAACGCTTTGTGAAAACAACGGTGGAGAACTTCGCCTAAGGTGCCAACCTCTGCAGCCGTCGCATAGGCATCCTTCACCTGGCCAAGAATTTGCGGTTCACCAACAACAAGTGAATCTAAGCTCGCGGCGACACGGAAAAGATGGCTGAGGGCATCTTTTCCAGTGTGCGCGTACAGATGCTCCTCAAACACAGAACGCGAGGACCCTTGAGTCTCTGCCAAAAACTCTTTGATCTTCTCATCTGCTGCCAAGACATCAGCCGTACTAGCGACAATCTCGACGCGGTTGCAGGTAGACAGAATCATCCCTTCACGTACGACCTCCGCATCCACCAGACGTTTGAGCGCCGCTTCCAGAGTCCCGTTGTTGAACGCGAGCCGTTCGCGCACTTCAACCGGTGCACTGCGATGATTAAGTCCGACGATGAGGAGGTCAGCATGGTGCTTAGCCAAATTGTCCTCCATGCCGCCCCGGAAGAAATCGGACTCCCAAGAAAGAAACCAACAGCAGTGCAAAACACACGATCGTCAAAGCCGCCGCACGGCGCCCTTGCCACCCAGCGGTGCGATAGTACAGCAGCAGGGCGTAGAGTATCCACGTTAGCACCGACAATACCAGCCGCGGCTCCCACAGCCAGAAATGCCCCCAGGCATACTCAGCCCACACTGCGCCACTCAGAATTCCCAAGGTAAGCAAGGGAAACCCCCAGGAAAGCGAGCGATAGTTGAGTTCATCAAGCGTTTCCAAAGAGGGCAAGCGCCGGAAGAGTGCGTGCGCTTTCTTCGCTTTCAACTGTTTCTCTTGCACGAGATAGAGGAGGCTCGCACTAAACGCCACGCCGAAGACAGCGTAGCCAAGAAACGCCAGAGTGACATGAACAGGAAGCCAAGGACTATGAAGAGAGGGCGGCAAGGTTTGCACTTTGGCATAAAAGAAAAATGCCGCAAAGGTGAGCAGGAAAGCAATAGGACTGACCACTGCACCAAGCAGCGTCACAGGGGTACGCAACTGAACGAGTAAGCACAGACCAGCGGTCAGAAACGCGAAGAACGACATTGCTTCATACGAATTCGTGACCGCGATGTAGCCTGCAGTCAGCGACCGCGTCAGGATCGCTCCCATATGACAGAGAGCTGCGAGCAGCAACAATCCAGACCCAAGTCCACGCGGCACAGCACGGCGCGAGAGAAAAGGCAGCAGAAAAGCTCCCGTGCTTAGCAGATACAACAGCAGTGCCGCTTCAAGGAGGATCAGTTCCATGGTTGCGGCAATACTGTAGCAGGAAGAGACAAGGGGCGGAATCGCGCTCAGGTAATGCCACCACAACCCGGAACGAAGGAAGGAGATGAATCGTTAATCAGCCGTTACCGCCAATGCTTGCTGAAAGACCTGCAAAGCAGATGCATCAAATAAGATGAACGAAACGTGTTGAAGCGAGGTATGGCTGCTGAGATGCTGCCGTACTTCGTCGAGCATGATGGCCGCACAGCGGTCGAGGGGGAATCCGGCGATGCCGGTACCGATCGCCGGAAAGGCGATCGAGGTGAGGTGGTTCTCGCTCGCGCGCTTGAGACTGTTAACGGTCGCCGCACGAAGGCTTGTTTCATTAGTGCGTCCGCCAAGATGCATGCTAGCGGCATGAATAACGTAACGCGCAGTGAGATCCCCACCGCCAGTGAGCGCAGCCTCACCGAGCGGCACCGGCCCGATCATATCGCATTCCTGTTGAATGGTAGGTCCACCTTTGCGTCGGATGGCACCGGCTACGCCAGCACCGAGTTGTAACTCGGTGTTAGCAGCGTTGACAATAGCATCAACCGCTGCGTCAGTAATATCGCCTTGCTGCAGGCTGATGCGCGTCTTCCAGGTCATCCGCCGCGTCTCCGACTTTTGCCGATAGAAACCCGGACCAATGTTGCACGCGTTGCCCGCTTTGCCCGCAGGGCTGCCCGGCGGGCTTCCTGCGCAAGGCGTGCAGCTTCAAGGCGCTCCTGTCGTGCGCGCTCAAGCGCAGCTATCCGTGCCCGCTCCTCTTCTTGCCATGCGCTATAGCGTTCCTGAAAGGTCGTATACGCTCCTGAGGGAAGACGCAGCTGGTACCCCTGCGGGACTGATGAGGAACCGTTTCGAATCGCACTGCCTAAGGCCGGATTAAGGGCCCGCACGTCGTCAATATCCGCACCGGCAAATTCAGCCACCCGATTCAGGGGCAGTGATGACTCGAGCGAAACCTCATCGTAGGCAATCGGCGCGTCCATTTCGATCGCTCCGAAATGCTTCTTATGATTTCTTTCAATGTCGAGCGCCGCTAAAAACTCCGTATAGAAGTTACGTGAGGCAAAGCCAAAATTTTTCCCACGATAGGAACGGACAATGTCACCAATATCACGGGAGCCTACTGTACTGATGGCTTCGGCAACGCCACCTGGCCCGTGGTTGTACGCGGTAATCGCTAACGGCCAAGCCCCAAGTTTTTCGTAGTTCGATTTCAAGAAGCGGGCCGCAGCCTCGGTCGCGATCAACGGATCGCGACGCTCATCAATCGCAGTGCTCACTTTCATGTCATAGAGACGTCCGGTGGAGGGCATAAACTGCCAGATTCCCGCGGCCCCCACTTTCGATGTTGCACTCAGGTTAAAACTGGACTCGACTAAGGGCAAACGCGTGAGCTCGACCGGAACACCTTCACGTTCAAAAATATCTTCCATCGCTTTGATGTAGCGACGCGAGCTCTGTACACCATCGCGAAAGCGTTCGCGCACCCCAGTCTGGGTGCGTAGGCGGTCTTCGCTCGCCGCCGCGCGGAAACGGTCGACATCAGAGTTCCCCTTAAAAAGATTCCAGATCGTTTTCTCTTCTGGATCGAGGTTGTCACAATTTTCCAGTCCGTCCACGCAGCCTTGTAGCTTGGTAAGGATACTGCGGATCTGTGCCAGTTCGAGTTTGGTTTGATCTTGCTTGATCTGACTGACAGTGGCTTCATCCAACTCCTCATCATCCCGCAGGCGACGGAAATCAAGCACCCGATAGATTTGCATAGTCTCGCTGTCGTGAATCACAACTTGATAGCGCGAGTAAACAGCAAAGATTTTCTTCCAGAAGTCAACTTGTGGCCGCAGGGCCTTGGGAAGAGGGAAATAGGAACTTGGCGGCTCTTTTTCCTCACCTTGAACACTGCTGATGACGAGGAGAAATACCCCAAGAAATGGCAAAAATACCCTGAATAAGCAGATTTCGGCTCTACACATCATCCCTCCTGCGGTTTCGACAGTCCAAACCTTCCTACCGTCCTGGCCATGTATATGGACGTCTTTCGAGCAAATATCGTCATTTTGCTAGCAGTCTATAATCCTTGAGTAACAAAAGCTTGCACGCACTGCAACTCTTTGGCCTTATTCCTTGAAAAATAAGGAATTTCAGACTTCTCTCACAGTCGTAAGTCGGGTATATGAAAGGGACGATAAAGCTTTCGCTAGCAAAATTAAGGAGAATAAAAGTTGAGTTTTTCCCGCCTCCATGCAATCCGTTCGACGATCCACCGTATGCAGGGTTATGTTCCTGGTGAGCAACCACAAGGCAAGCAATACATTAAGCTGAACTCGAACGAGAACCCGTATCCTGCATCTCCCCGAGTTCTGGAAGCCTTGCAACAAGCTATCGGAGAGGGCCTCCGTTTATACCCTGACCCAGTTGCCAATCGTCTGCGCGATAAGGCCGCCGAAGTGTATGGCCTGACGCGAGATCAGATTCTCGTTGGCAACGGCTCAGATGATCTCCTCACCATGTTGATGCGAACATGTGTTGGACCCGGAGACCGTGTCGCTTATCCAGTACCAACCTATAGCTTATACGACGAACTCGTGACCATGCAGGACGGGGAAATTGTCCGAGTACCCTTTCCTGATGACTTCTCCCTACCACCACAACTTGCTGACATCGACGCTAAACTCACAATGCTTTGCCATCCCAACGCGCCCTCAGGCACCATGCCGTCACTCGCCCAGGTTGACGAACTCGCGCAGCGCGTACGCGGGATTCTGGTCATCGATGAAGCGTATATCGACTTTGCTAACGAGACAGCTCTGTCGCTTGTCCACAAGTATGAACATGTTGTGATTCTCCGCACGTTCTCCAAATCGTTCTCACTAGCAGGGATGCGCGTTGGGTTAGCCTTTGGCCATCCTGAATTTATCAAGGAACTCCTAAAAGTCAAAGACTCGTACAACGTCAATCGCTTGAGTATTGTCGCCGCAACCGCAGCGCTCGAAGACTATGCGTGGATGCAGAACAATGTGCAGAAAATTCGCGCGACCCGGTCTCGTCTGACCGCCGAGTTGCGCAGGTTGGGGTACGCGGTGTACGACTCGCACACAAACTTTATCCTCGCCCGGAAAAAGGACAGTAATCAGGAACCGCTCTATCGAGGCCTCAAAGATCAGGGGGTTTTAGTTCGGTATTTTTCCACTCCAGAGTTAGCAGATTGTCTCCGCATCACGATCGGCACCGACGAAGAAGTGAACAGACTGTTAGAAGTATTACAGACGCTCATACGAGTAGCGTGAGCAGATTACGCATGACACAACACGCTACACGTAATATGTCACACGTAATGTGTCACGCGCTACCCGCCGTATCGATTTCATGGTACGTAGTGCATGTCGCGTAGTTTGTAAGGAGCACATCATGCGTTTTTCGTTGTTTCATCTCCCCAGTTTCTTTCCCCAGTTTCATACGAGTGAGGCTCAATTCTATCAAGACATGCTGACAGAGACCGAGCGTGCCGACGCACTCGGGTTTCATTCGGTGTGGCTCGCTGAGCATCACTTCCACAATTATGGCGGGCATATCCCTTCTGTGCCGGTACTCGGGACAGCAATTGCCCAGCGGACTAAAAACATCCGCATCGGCGCGGGCATCTGTCTGATACCGCTACAGGATCCAGTGCGCGTGGCAGAGGAATACGCGATGCTCGATTGCCTCTCCGGCGGGCGGCTGGAATTCGGCATTGGACGCGGCTTTCAAAAGATCGAGTACGATGCCTTTGAACGGAATATGGGCGATAGCCGCGTGCTATTCGAAGAGTCACATGACATTATCTTGAAGGCATGGACCGAGGAACGCTTCTCCTACGAAGGCAAGTTCCGCAAAATACACAATCTGCGAGTGATACCGAAACCAGTGCAGAAGCTGCCACCCATCTACGTGGCCTGCATCTTTACTGACGAGTCATTCCAGTGGACCGGGAAGATGGGCTACAACCTGATGACCGTGCCATATGCAGCAGCAAATCCGGAATTTCTCGTGAATAAGATCAAACTGTTTAACGACGCCCGCAAAGCCCATGGATACAGAACCCCGGCCGAAGTGCTCGGAGTCTATCACTTCTATTGTGGTGAGACGCCAGAGAAAGCCAAAGAAGAACCGCGCGACGCAATTATGCACTACATAGGTGTCGCCGCCGCTGCTAATCAAGAGGCCGCATATTCAGACCAATACAAAATTTATCAAGGCTTAAAAGACGCTTTCCAGATGATGGATTATGACAACTACCTGTATCCTAGTCGCGTGATCTTTGGTGACCCAGATCAATGTGTCGAGCGGATCAAGCAAGTATTGGCAACAGGAGTCACCAATGTGAGCTTGCTGATTAACTTCGGTGGGCTTGATCACGGCAAAATTATGGCGTCATTAGAACGGTTTGCGAAGTATGCACTACCACGATTCCAGTGAAGAATTAAGAATGAGGAGTGAAGAGTGGCCAAGAGAAAAACTAAGAGTATGTAGTTCCTCATTTTCTTCCTTTTTCAACTCTTAACTTATCCCAAAGGAGAATATCCTATGAAGATTCAATACTCCAAAGGCAAAGTTCCCAAACAAGCCCATGTTGCTATCCCCGAAGGGCTCTACGAAGAAGAACATGGTCGGCAAGGCTTCTTTGGCCCAGCGACACAGTTTTATCACACGCATCCACCGACTGATTGGAAACGCATCGAAGGCCCGTTACAACCACGTGCATTCAATACCTATGACCTCAAACCGACAGACCTCGGCGACCCACGGGGTGAACCCACGAAAGTGCTTTACAACAATGACGTTGCGTTGTTCATTTCTCGTCGCTCAGAACCGATGCCGTTTTGTTTTCGCAACGGCGATGGCGATGAAGTTCACTTCATACACAAAGGCCGCGGGGTACTGCAAAGTGACTTCGGGCCGTTATCCTACACAGAGGGTGACTATATCGTTATTCCCAAAGGAACTAATTATCGCCTGGTTCCCGAAACCCGCGACAACTTTTCGTTGATTATCCAATCCCGTGGTTCGATTCGTTTTCCCGAACGTTCCGGTGTCGGCCACTATGCCCCGTTTGATTACGACGTGATTGAAACTCCAGAGCCAGCCGCCGTGACTGAGCAACGGGCAGAGTGGGAACTCCGGGTGCGTCGTCGGGGCGAGCACACCTCGGTGTTCTATGATTTCTGTCCGCTTGATGTGGTTGGCTGGAAAGGCACACATTCAGTGTTCAAACTGAATGTGAAGGATTTCCGTCCACTGATGAGTGAGGGGATTCATCTTCCTCCTAGTGCGCATGGCACGTTTGAGGCACCCGGGTTTGTTATTTGTACGTTTGCGCCACGCCCGCTTGAAGGTGATCCTAAGGCATTGCGGGTACCGTGGTACCACCGCAACATCGATTACGATGAAGTCTTCTTTGTCCATAGTGGAGAATTTACCCTGAGTCGCCGCAGTGGCACGACACCATTCGGTGTGCTGTCACTCAATCCCCAGGGACTCCACCATGGCCCACAGCCTGGCGTGTGGGAAAACAGTGTAAAAAACTGGCAGAAAGACGCACGATTGGAATTCGTCGCAATTAACCTTGACACCGAGGAACCCCTAGCGATCACGCCAGAAGTACAAAACATCGAAATCAAAGGCTACGCTGATCTATGGGCGAAGAAGTAGGAGTCAGGGCCGGGAGCCGGGGGTCAGGGGCTGGCTTGACCTCGTCCCTAGGCTCTGCCCTATTCCCGGTATGCCCAGGCCCTGCCTAGCCATGAGAAGGAACCTGACTTTTTTTTCACTTACTCTTCTCTACCCGATGCCAACAATCACTCCTGATCTCCCCTTTCTCTTACTCCAATTACTTGTCGTTGTGTCAACCCTTGCTCTTAAAGGTACGTACCAGTCTCCTAAAGGCGATGTGACAAGTTTCGTTGACACCCGCGCAATTATCTGTGCACTATTTTCTGGCAGAACCGAAGTGATATCAAGCCTCCCTCCGCAACGGGAAGGCGGCATAGGTTTTGCCTCTTAGAAAACTGTACAAATTGAAGGTGGACGGATAATCACAATCAGAGAGATATCTTTTCTCTGATGATACCACAATTTTCCTGGACTTCTTCTATTGGTGTTCCAGCCGACTCCGGAGAGAAAACCAGCAAGAGAAGGTGCGCTAGGGCAAAAATGCGTGCTCGTCCTACTACCCTAGGGTTTTCCCAAAGCCGACACAAAGAAATGCACAGTGCTTCCCTGCTCACGGGTGGAGTTTTTGTCGGACGGGAGCGGGAAATGGAGACGCTCCGCGCGAACCTCGAAGACGCTTTCGCCGGCAGTAGCCGGCTCATCCTACTGGTTGGTGATGCAGGAATTGGCAAAACACGCACCGCCCATGAGTTAGCTGCTCATGCTCTGATGCGAGGTGCCAGGATATTCACCGGCCGTTGCTATGAGGGCGAGGGCGCACCGCCGTTCTGGCCTTGGGTGCAGATTGTCCGCACCTACCTCCATGATTGCGACCTTGATACGCTACAAACAGACATGGGAACAGGTGCCGGCGATATCGCTCAGGTCATCGCCGAGGTACAAGAGCGACTACCCAAGCTCCCCACCTCCCTCCCTCTGGAATCCGAGCATATCCGGTTCCGTTTCTTTGATAGTTATACAACCTTTCTCAAGAATATTGCCTGTGCGCAGCCTCTGGTGCTGATCCTCGACGATCTACACTGGGCTGATGAATCCTCACTGTTGTTACTGCAGTTTCTTGTGCGAGAACTTGATGACACTCCTTTATTGGTGATCGGCACCTATCGTGACGTCGCATTCGAACTCCACCACCCTCTCAGGCAGACTCTGGGGGAGCTCGTGCGGGCACAGAGAAGTCAGAGCATTGAGCTGCGTGGGCTCACGGAACAAGATGTCGCGTCGTTTATTCAAACCACTACTGGTTTGTTACCCGATGCGACCTTGCTCTCTGCGGTACACCAGCAGACCGAGGGAAATCCCTTCTTCCTCACTGAAGTCGTGCAGTTGCTGACACGCGAAGGCCAACCCTCCCAGCTCCTTACGCCGCAATCCACAAACACTCTCCCTATTCCGCAGCGGGTGTACGACGTGATCAGCCGCCGGCTTGCTCATCTCTCGGAAGATTGCCTCCGTGTGTTGACTCTTGCCTCCGTCATCGGTCGCGGATTTACCCTCGAGGTGCTGACACGAGCAAGTGACCTGCCGAGACTCCACATTCTCCAAGCACTGCAGGAAGCACTTGTTGCTCGGATTATCACAGACGACCGACAGACGATTGGAAGCTACAGTTTCTCACACGCTCTCATGCGCGAGACATTGTACAAAGAGCTGACGCTCACTCAGCGTGTAACGTTCCATCACAAGATTGGCGAAGCCCTCGAAAATCTATCCGAGACAAACCCACAACCTCCGCTCACCGAGTTGGCGTATCACTTCTCTATTGCCGCGCAGAGTGGGACGGATATTGAGAAAGCCATCGCCTACGCCACTCAGGCTGGTACGCGAGCGACCGTCTTGTTGGCGTACGAAGAGGCGATCAAACACTACCAGAGCGCCCTCCGCCTCCTCAACCTCTACGTGCCTGATGAGGCGACGCGCTGCGAGCTGCTGCTTGCCCTCGGCGACGCCCAGCGGAGAGCCGGTCAGCGCACCCACACCAGAGAGACCTTCCTCGCTGCTTCCCACATCGCCCGGCAGCTGCAGCAACCTCGACAGCTTGCTCGGGCGGCACTCGGTTTTGCGGGGTTATGGGTCGCGGTCGGCGTAGTGGACAGGGCAGTAGTCGCTCTCCTCGAAGAAGCCTTGCAGGTCCTAGGAGAGGAAGAAGAGAGGCTCCGTGCCAGACTCTACGCTCGGCTGGCTACGGAATTTTGGTTTGCCACAGTAAGAGAACAACGAGTGACATTTAGTCAGAAGGCGGTACAGCTCGCTCGCCATACCGCCGACCAGAAAACCTTGGGATACTGCCTGCAGGCACATCATCTTGCTTTGTGGGGATCTCCGCATCTCGAAGAACGATTAGCCACGACAGCGGAAATTTTGCAGCTTGCCGAGCAGGCCGGAGACCTAGAGCTGGCTCTGCACGGCTACAGCCGACGTGTTGCTGATCTCTTAGAGGCAGGGAATCTGCTCGCGGTTGATGCTGCCATTGCCGTCCATACACAATTAGCGAAAGAACTCCGACGACCAGAGTATGTGTGGTACAGCGTGATATGGAAAGGGATGCGCGCCGTGATGGCTGGTCAGTTCGAGGAAGGGGAACGGCTAGCCCAGCAAGCTCTCAGTCTCGGCCAGCAAGTGCAAGTTTCTCATGATGACGCCGTCCTCGGCTTCGGTATCCAACTGTTTACGATTCGCCGAGAGCAGGGGCGACTCCTGGAAATGGAATCTGCTCTGAAAGGCTTCACTGAGCAGTATCCTGCCATTGCCACATTTCGCTGTGCGCTCGCGTTTCTCTATAGTGAAGTGGGACAGGAAGCCGAAGCGCGGGAACGTTTCGAGGAGCTAGCCAGACAGGGATTCACCGATCTTCCCCAAGATATGACTTTTCTGCTTTCGCTTGCGTTTCTCGCGCATACCTGTGCTTTTCTGGGCGATACGCACCGCGCTGCCCAGCTATACGCACTTTTTTTGCCCTACGCTACTTGTAATGTGGTGACGAGCGCAGCGATTGCCTACCATGAACCAGCGGCCCATTCCCTTGGTATGTTGGCAACATTACTAGAGAAGTGGGACGAAGCACAGACGCATTTCACCGTAGCCGTTGACATGAATACTAGGCTTGGGGCTCGGCCCCGCCTTGCTGACGCTCAGCACGTATATGCGAATCTCTTGCTTCTCCGGCAGAAACCTGGAGATCAAGAGCAAGCCATTGCGCTTCTCGATTCAGCACTAACCACTGCACAGGAATTGGGGATGGCTGGTCTCGAAGCAAACGTCAAAAGTCAAAGGGCAAAAGTCAAAGGGCAAAAATTAGAAGGAGAAACGAGAAAACTGGGGACGGGAACCACAGAGAACCTCGCTCCTCGAACCTTACTCATTTCTTCTCAAGCTCCTAGCCCCCAGCCCCTAGCCCCTAGCGTCTTCCGCTGTGAAGGCGACTATTGGACTATCACATACAGTGATTCCAATTTTCGTCTTAGACATATCAGAGGACTCGACTATATTGCCCAGCTGCTTCAATACCCAAACATTGAATTCCATGTGCTTGACTTGATCTCTCACGCTCAGAAGACGGCGTCTTCGTCTGCGTCAGCACACAGCGTAGCCCTCATTGAGCCCAAGGCTCTTGTTTCCCGACCTGGCAGCGTGGCTGCATTACTCGACGCCAAAGCTCGAGACGTGTACAGGCAACGACTCACAGAGCTACGGGAAGAACTCGAGGAAGCGCACGCTTTCAACGACCTCGGACGGGTGGACAAGGCACAGCAGGAAATTAACTTCATCTCCTCAGAGCTCACACGAGGACTGGGGCTTGGGGGCCGAACTCGCAACGCCCCCTCATCTGCCGAGCGAGCACGGGTGAACGTCGTCAAGGGCATTAAGGCCGCATTGGCAAAAATCGCTGAACACAGTCCTCTCCTGGAACGCTATCTGGCCACCACTATCAAAACCGGAATATTCTGCTCGTATATACCCCACCCCTTCAATCCTATCTCCTGGGAATTGTAACTCCCTCATTTTCGTTCTCACCCGAGTCACATTGTTCCTCAGAAAGTCACGCCTCAAAGACAAATACATCGCGGTCCAGAACCGGGAAGGAGGCGCTGGAAAAGATGACGTGAACGAATGGAGCAATGGGGCATAGGGCTACTTGCAGCGCGGGCGAAGCAATCATCTTTGGGTTCTTCGGCTTCGTACGGGCGGCAAGAGCTACAGTCAAGTTAATCGATGAGAGAAGAACCCCACTAAGGAGATATGATTATGGGTATGACCTTAAAGAATCGTTTAGCAACTACCGTTGGCGCTCTCAGCTTAGTGTGGGGCAGCGTGGCGACCGCTGCACCGCTCGCGAACGTCTCAGGAAACTGGAGTGTTGTCGCTAATCAATCTGCTGGAGTACTAGCAATCTTCCAAGGCGCTGGTGCCCCGTGTGCGCCTATAAACGGGACGATCTTTGGTAACCTCGTGCGTGGTTACTATTGTCCAAGCACTGGCCGTATTGCCTTCGCTCGCAAAAACCCCGCCGGGGTGGTCATTCAGTCCTATGCCGGAAATGTCTCCGATGTGGTCGTCGGCCTGCCGAACCGGATGGGTGGAACCTTTCATGCGTTGGATACTGCGGCTGGCTCCGGAATCCTGGGTGAATACCATTTCCAAGGGCAGAAGTAGTGCTTTTCGTACTCTATTCTCCTCGGCGTTCTTCATTCGAGCCACGCTTAGCCCGGTTTACGCTGAGGAGAAGTGGCTCAAAACTAACGACCCTAATGGGGTTTGACTGTCAAATGAGGAGTCCAACTACCGATTTGAGTCGTCCAATTTCATGAGGCGCTCCCGAGGAAAAGCAAGCATTACTCCCCCAGCAACACCAGCGGGCTTGTTTCATAGCGAGTATAGGCCATGACAAAAAAATTCTTAGCCTCCGCATTTGCCACATGTGTATCAATCGGAGCAGGGATCATCGTGTTCAACATTTGCTCCGACCCAGGGACATACACCGCACTGTCACAACCGCATCAATCAGCCGCCACCCCCGAGCCGTCATCGAAAAGAGAACCGCGTACCGACTCAAGAACAAAGCTAAGCGCACAGAATAACCTACTTCCTAAAGCCGGGGCCGTGATCACATCTGTGCCCCGGCCGCGCCGTCAGAGCGATCTTTTCGTTGAAGTAACTCATGGTGAGGTGACCCTGCATGCGGAGAACCAATCCCTCAAAAAAGTATTAGAAGCGCTCGCGCACGAGAGCGGTGTCCAGATCAACGTCCAACTCATTGGGGACCGACCACTGAGCATTGAGCTCGTCCGTGTTCCACTGGACCGCGCTTTGCAGACGATACTCAGCTCTGAAGACAGTTTTTTCGCCTTTGAAAGCCACGGTCAGTCTCCTGTTGCATTAAAAGCAGTGTGGGTCATGCCGATCGGTACCGGTGGGCAATGGCCGCCACAAACACCTGGCTGCACCCATGAGCTATCCACAATTGAACAGCAACTTGCCTCGGCACACCCAAGTCAGCGCGCCGAGGCGATCGAAGCCTTGATTGATCTTCAAGGACCCGATGCCGCGCCAGCTGTTGTGCGATCTCTTGAAGACCAAAATGACGACGTGCGCTATCGTACCCTGCAAAAGGCGTATCGAGCCGGCACTGTTCTCCCACCTGAGGTCCTAGCCACACTTGTCCAGCATGACCGCTCTGAACTGGTTAGGATGATGGCTGTAGAGACTATCGGTAACCACCCCTCGCTCGATGCACACGAAAAGATGGTCATTGCGCGCGAGGCGATCAACGATGGGAGCCCAGCGGTACAGACCACGGCGAGTGAACTGTTAAGCCATCTCCAATCCGCACCGTTACTACGTGAACAAGACGAATGGCTATATGAAGAGGCCCGCCGGGAGCAGCCTGACGAGTTCCGAGACATGGACAGCAGCGAGCAAGCTGAGTGAAGTGCTACCCGTCACTGGGCAACAGTCTCATGGTTATGCTGCGTGACAATCCCAGCATAACCAATCTGCTTTAACACCATTCTATTCCAATACTCCGGCAGCAACGAGTTCAGTGATCCGCTCCTCGCTGTAGCCCAGCAGCGTTCCCAATACGTACTGGTTATCCTTTCCGATCGTGGCAGCACTTCCAGTGATATTTGCTGGAGTACGTGATAGACGGAACCGTGATCCCTCAACTATTGTCGTCACGTACTTAGGGTGCGTCAGTTGCACAAAATGTCCACGATGTTGCAGCTGTGGATCGCTGTACAGCTCTCCCATAGAGCGCACCGCTGTCGCCGGAATTCCACACGCTTGCAATTCTTGCTCCAATTGAAACGCATCTTTGTCTCTCGTCCACGCGCTTAGCAGTTCGTCGAGCTGGTCCTGCTGGGTCAAGCGAGCAGATAGTGTAGCCATGTGAGGAGCAGCAACAAGATCAGAACGGCCCATCACGCTACACAAACTGTTCCATTGTTTGTCGTTTGTCACTGTGATCGCAATCCAGCGATCAACCCCAGCAGTAGGATACACACCATGAGGAGCGTAATTCATGTCACGGTTACCCATGCTCTGTTGCACACGCCCGTTCACAGCAGCATCTAGCAAGGCGGAACCAAGGAAGTGAAGTGAGGCTTCAGCTTGTGAGAGATCAATATGTTGCCCTAGCCCAGTACGATCGCGGTATTCGAGTGCCGCCAAGATTGCTGCAGCGTTAAACCACGGGGCTATGTAATCAGTATATGCACCGAAGGGTCCAGCTGGTGGGCGATCTGACCAACCGGCGATGTTCGTGAACCCGGCAATTGCCGCGGCTAAGTTCCCAAACCCAGCGTACTGTGCCATCGGTCCGGTCTGACCCATCAGACAGGTACTAAGCATGATGATGTTCGGTTTGATCTTGCGCAGTGACTCATAGTCAAACCCCCACGCCCGCATGGCTTTTGGGGAAAACGATTCGGCGACAACATCAGCCCAGCGCACCAAGTCGAGCACCACCGAACGTGCTTCCGCTTTCGAGAGGTCAAGCGTCAGCATGCGCTTGCCGACGTTCATATTAAAAAACAGTCCGGAATTTTCAGCTCCAGGCTTCCCCTGAATGAACGGCCCGACCGTGCGAGTCGCATCGAACCGGTGTGTTGATTCGACCCGCACTACCATTGCACCATAATCAGCGAGCATACGCGTTGATCCCGGTCCGGCGATTGCCCACATGAAGTCAAGAACTTTTATATCGGAGAGTGGTTGGGTTGGCATAACTTGTCCCTTTTCTCCCTCGTCAGCGTTCAGCAAAAACAGCACTCAGCCGGCAGCTATGAGCGTTCGGCTTTTCTAAGGAATTCCCCATTCTCGCTTTTTGGCTGATAACTGATAGCCGAGTGCTGAGTGCTTACTCTAGATCACCCCGTCGCCTTGCATGGTAGTAAGTTGCTGCTCCGTCAATCCCAATTCATCACAATAGATTTCACGATTATGCTCACCGATTGTCGGCGGCCGCCGACGATAGCGCAACGGGCTCGCACTAAACTTAGCAAACGGACCAGGATAACGAATAGTCTGACCTAACTCTGGATGTTCAAATGCCTGCCAATATCCGCGCGCAGCGAGTTGTTCACTCCCCAAGACGTCTTCGGTTGTCTGTACCGGTGCAATGAGCAACGCACGCTTCAGGGCTTCCTGTAATAGTTCAGCCTTAGTCTTGCTTGCACTAAACCGTTCAACGATCCCGACAAGACGTTCGTATTCTGTGATTGTCGCCGGATCACCAAGAAAAATGCTACCGAACGCTACCCAGTCTTGGTCACGAGTCTCTGCATCACAAAAACCCTCTTCGCACACCCACTGCATCAACCTTTTTGTGAAATGACCCATTGCCGAACCGAAGAGAAAGCCAATCGAAACATGTCCATCCTTGGCTGGCCACACAAGGCGTACTTTGACCGGCCCCATCTTCACTCCGCCGGCGAGCCGTTGGAAGTCACGTTCACCAAGCGGCGCAGCTAGCAGGCTTGACTGCGTTGCTTGGGCGACTGCTTGCTGCGCTGAGACATCAACATGCTGCCCACGTCCGGACCGCTTCCGCTCATGATGGGCGATCAAGGCTGCCACCGCTGCTTGCCCACTCGCATGCAGATACGCTTGCGGGACGCTGACCCGCACTGGTGCACGATCTTCGTCTCCTGTCAGGATTAACGGTCCACTGGCGGCCAGAATCACCAGGTCACTGTCGGCGTAGTTGGCTTTTGGCCCATCTTGTCCGAATGGCGTGATCGCCACATACACCAACGCCGGGTTGATCTTGGCAAGGTCGTCGTAGCCACAGCCACGCCGAGCGAGTGAGCCCGGATTGTCAGACTCAATCACAAAATGTGCTGTCGTGACAAGACGGTGCAAAAGTGCGCGGCCATCAGTGTGGTCGAGGTTGAGCGTGACGCTGCGCTTATTGCGATTGTTCGCCCACCAATAGAGTGAGCGGTCCGGATGCGGCTCGTCGTGATAAAACGGGGCTAATCGGCGCGCTGGTGAACCTCCGGGTGGTTCAATCTTGATCACGTCTGCCCCAAGGTCACCAAGAATCTGACCACAGAGCAGCCCACGTTCAGTGGTAAGATCCAGGACTCGATATGGACTGAGCATACGTTCCCTCCTGACGCTGCACCATTATCAGCGAAGATGCCCTTACACCTATGCCACCTCTCGCACGCGTGGTCCAGTCTCTTTGAGAAGCAAAAACAGCAGTGCCGACAAAACATAGCAGACCCCACCGAAGGTAAACCCGGCTACCGGTGAGATTTCCGCCAACCGCGCGCCAATCAGGGGACCAACGAACCCGCCAAGGTACCCGGCAGTGACAGCCACTCCTAAAGCTGAGCCCGCAAGTGCGGGGCCGACCCCAACCATTTCGAGCGGGACGACAAAGGCGATGGCTGCAGCTCCAGCCATGAATCCCCATATCGCTGCGGCGATCCATAGCGGAACCCCCAGGAGGAATGCGCCGGAAATGATGAACACGCCAGTGGCGAACATGCACGGAACGAAAAACGTTTTACGCAATCCAACACGGTCTGACATCGTCGGTAACACGAACGCCCCTGCAACGTAAACCCACATAACGATAGATAGCACCACCCCCGCGGCAGGAGCAGTCATCCCCTGCACCGAGACAAAGTAAGTGGGTGCATAACCGATCAATGCGATATATCCACCCAAGAACAGGAAGTAACAACCAGCAACAATCCACACATCCCTCACTTGCAGTACCTGCGACAGAGCAGCACCAACGCTCAGTTGCTCAGCGTTCTGGGCTATCGCCGCAGCACGGTCTTTTACCGTCACGAGCCACAAGATTCCTAGTCCTATTGTAAGACTTCCCAGCAGATAGGTGAGTGGCCGCCAGCCACCGAGCGTATCCACCACCAGTGGAGTCAGTACCGTCGCTAACCCGGCACCGACACCATAACCGCCCTGCGTCAGGCCATTCGCGAGTCCGAACTCCTCGGGTGGAAACCACATGCCTAACGCTTTTGGCACATTAGAAAATGTCACTGCCAGTGCGAGACCAAAAAGCAGCATCCACACGTACAACGACCCGAAACTCGTTGCTGTACCTCGCAGCAGCAGGAACACGCCCATGAAGATCGTGCCAAGCCCAACCGAGAGGCGAATGCCAAATCGATCACCTAATACGCCACCGATGATGGCAAAGAGCACAGTCCCTAAGGAGATCGCCGCCCACAGGCTGCCCCAATCAGACATTTGCAACCCAAGGTCTCGCACTACTTGGGAGACCAACATGACAATATAGGTCCAACCCATGCCAAAGGCAGTCACAAAGATCAAAAACGCATTGGCCAACACCCACCACCGATACGCGACCCGCTCATTCCCCATGCTCCCCTCCTTAACGACAGGTTGAGGCTTCTCTCTATGGTCTTTTTTTTTGGAAAGGCAAGGGAGTGGAGGAGGAAAGGCAGAAATCAATGGCGTAAGGTCCTCGGAAGTATCGACGTCAGAAAGAACCACACTTATTGGAGGGAATTTTTACAGATAAGGGCGAATGTAACTACCGTGCACTTGCCGATCGTGCTCGCTTGACTCGCTTCGCTCTCTCGATCGTAGTGCGAGGGGCACTTCTGGATTGTTTTCGTTGCTGCGCGCGCTTCTGCACATCTGCAATAAAACTGGGCAACTCGGAGTATTTCACCAGAGGGAAGGATCGAAAAACTTTTGGCACCTCAGGGGAACCAACCAGGACGAGGGTAATCCGTTTACGCAACCCCCATGCCGCACCTGCCTCTGAAACGATCGCAGGACTGTTGACAGCGTAGTCCGTCAACAAGATTGCAACTTCATCACTCTTGCGCAAAGGCCTTCCGCCCTGAAAAGTCACAATGCTTTTGTCAGTGTCTTCAGAGCGCACCGTAGAAGGTACCTCAATACCCGATTCTTCCAGTCGTCGAGTAACATCTCGGGCAAGATCTTCATCTTTATGCGTATGACTGATGAAAACTGTGTAGGCTATGATTCTCATCTCAGGGCGCTAACGGCTTGCAACTTTTTTCTTCAGTTGTTCCAAGAAATCGTCAAATGCATTCAATTCTACTGCTTTGATATCTCTGAGCGGTTCTATGGAGTCAAGAGTAACACCGTTCAGAATTGGAGTCACTCATGCGCAAAACCCGTGCTGCACCAGCCTCAAATGTTACCCAGTGAGAGCGTACGCTGTGTTCTGAAACCAAAATAACGGCTTCGGTACATGCATCAATCCCCTCTGCAGCACTCTTTCCGCAAGTACGTCTCCTCCCTCAAGATCTTTTTCGTCCAACCACGTCTCGACTCCAATCGCCTGAATTTTCTCGGCTATAACGCGAGCAATCCAACAATCATGAGAGGAATGACTGACAAAGACAACGTACTGAGAGCGTAGTCGTTTTGAGGAGGGAGGTGAAGCTGCGATTCTCTTCTTAGCCAATGACCTTCTCCGTTATCCGCGCTTTACCCACCGCGCGTAATCTTCTGGCGTATCGATGTCCGCCAGAATGCCAGGATCGTCGAGTGGAATTTCGCGGACACGAGCTGGGTCTTTACGCACCACGATCTTTGCTCCTTGATCGAGCGGTGCAGCAAGAATCTCGCCGTAGACTTGGCTGGAGAATAACACTGGGTGACCTCGCTTCCCTTGATACGAGGCAATGAGAATCGGTAGCGGCGCAGCACGGAAAGAATCAATCAATGCCTTCATCGTCTCCGCTGCGATCAGCGGATGATCGACCAAATTTACCAGCACGGCTTCGCTCTCAGGTGAAAGTGCACCAATTCCCACCATCAGTGAAGAAAGTTGACCGAGGGAATAGCGGGAATTAACAACCGTCCGGAGCTTCGGATGTATCGGCAGCGCCTGTCGTAATTCATCAGCGCGGGCTCCGAGAACAACGATTAGTTCATCAACACCAGCGGTGAGAAAGGCATTACAAATACGCGCGATGAACGTTTGTCCTTGATAGGGTAACAGCGCTTTCGCTGAACCCATACGGCGGGATTCACCAGCGGCAAGGAGGATGGCGGAGATCATAGGAATTGGCGATTGGCGATTGCGGATTGAAAGCGCCCTCACCCTGCCCTTCGGGCTTCCCTCTCCCGCCGCACGGGAGAGGGAGTGAGGGGGAGGGCCATGATGAGCACCTCAGGAGCGACGCCGCTACCCCTGAAACTTCACCGGTCCACTCGGTCGCGCTTTGGCAGCAATCGATATCGTATCAGGTGGACCATTGCGACGGACTCGGATAATTTCTGCGGCGATCGCCACTGCAATCTCCGCTGGTGTCTCGGCAGCAATGTCTAACCCCATCGGCGTATGCACCTTGCTCAATTCTTCGGGACTGTAACCTTGCTCGACTAAGCGTTCGAGCGTCGCTTTCGCACGCCGCTTGCTGCCAATCATGCCAAGGTAAGCAGGTTTCCGCCTCAATACTGCCTTGACTGACGCTTCATCCCATACATGGCCACGGGTCACAACTACAACAAAGCTATGTTCATTAATTTCCAAACTGTTCAGCGTTTCGACAAAAGGACCAACACGCACCTCAGTAGCACGTGGAAATCGCTCACGGTTGGCAAACGCATGACGATCATCAATAACGATCGTGCGAAAGCCTAACATCTGTCCTATTTCACACAACGGTTGGGCAATATGCCCAGCGCCGACAATCACCAGCGTTTGTTGCCCGGGTTGCACATCGACAAATACACGTGGCCAGTCTTGTCCACGTGCAACTGCATCTTCAACGACTTCACCTTGTGGAGAAACAGAAAACAGTTGCGGCATACCAGCAGAAACAGAACTACTAAATGTCTGTACGGCTACCGGGTCGAGCGGTAAACTGGGAGTGAGTTTCGTACCTTCCGCCCCAAGAGAGAGACAGCTTTTTGCTCCCGCTGGCACATCAGTCATCGCATTGATTGCCGTCACTAAGGCGGTCGGGCGACGTGCACGGGTGGCTTCGGCAAGTGCATGAACTAGCTCCCGGTGCTCGTCAGGTTTCCACAGATCTAGTGCAACATCCATCAAACCGCCACAGACTTGAATTTCGTCTTGGTCAAAGTCGCCAGTGAGATCGACTTCCACCACACGCGGCGGTTGGTGCTCGTCAAATAACGGATACGCCCGGCGCAAGACTTCGCCTTCGCCACAGCCGCCGCCAATGGTGCCAAACGGTTGACCTTCGCGCGGCACAACCATTTTCGCACCGACTTCGCGCGGAACAGAACCCCGCGTGCGTATAATCGTGGCCAAAACAAAAGGCTTTCCAGCCGCTAGTAGCTCTTCAGCACGATCCCAGAGATTGTCCATAACGTTTCAATCCTACATTGAGCACAAGTTATGAAATCAAAATTTACTCTTACCGGCGAACATCGTTCTCTCGTCCTTAGTGCTACAAAATCCCTCCGTGCGAAGCCTGTAGTGAGCCCAGTCGAACTACGCGGCCCTTCCTTCAACATGCTCAGGACCGGCTTGTCCAATGGGGCTTTCAGGTCCCCTCCTTTGGCCTGCCACCGGCCACCGGCGGAAAAGGAGGGAGAGGAAGGATTTTGTCCGCAGAATCAAATTCTTCCTGAAAGCCAACGCGCATGCAATGCGTTTCATTCCTGCATCAACACTCCCTCAATGAAGCGCGACTCGATCGTCATTGCATCGACGGTAAGTGCCTCACGCAATTTTTCCAGTGCATGGTCAGCTAAGACCTGTAGGGCTTGAGATTTCCATTCTGATAGCTGACGCCGCTGCGTTGCCAGGGTGAGGAAAGTAGACTTTTGCACTTCAAGTTGCTCCCCCCGTAGTTTTCTCTGCAGCGCGTTAAGGTCTTTGCGCTGCAAGGGTTGTACATCGAGTTTCTGCGCCACAACCCAGCGTGCAAACGCGGTATTCCATAGCACTGCCAGTGTTATTCTCTCCAGCTCGGTCTCTTCAGGCAGGAGTTCCAATTCACGTAGAACCGCAAACCATACCGGAATCTGTGCGAGCAGCGTTTCTACGTGTTCGACATCGGTTACCGTGCGGAATGGTCGGAATAAAATCTCGCCAGGGCTTTCAAGTCCTCGGAAAAACAGTGGCAGCCGGCGCTGGGCTCCGGCAGTGGCTTCGCGAAACGGCGAATCCACAAGCCCAGCCCAGTGGTCGCCAATACTATACTGAAGTTCATGTGCCAACTGCCGCGCCTGCTGGCCAAGCCGGAGCGTAACACTACGACCAATCTGGAAGAAAGGACGTAGCATTGTCTCGTGTAGCAGTCGAATCGCTTTCCCTTCGTCTCCTCTAGCAAGGTACTCTAACCCAATGTTAAGGCAGTCGTGCGCCAGTGCCACACATCGTCGTACTTCATTCACTTCACCAGGATCACAGCCTTCGGCAATCACAACTTGATTGGTCAGCACCGCAAGGTCATGACTCAGAGCTTCGACAACTTCCGGCGACAATTGATCTAACGTGCGGAGAAAAAATGAGTCTGCCACGTCCAGTAGCATTAACGCATGGTCTGATGGGATCAATGCCTCCCCTTCGGCAAAGCGCAAGGGTCGCGCCCCGACACGAGGAAACCGCTCAAGCCGAATAGACTCGGGCGCAACAATACGAAATAGCTCCTGTGCTTCTTCGTAGTCAGGATACGCGCGGTCGGCCAGACGCGCCGTGCGCCAACGAAACGCGCCTTCTTCTAAACTGCTGTCCAGTTCCATGAGGCAGTTTTCGAGGATGTAGGTGTAGAGGCGGTAATCAAGGACACGGAGACGCTCCAACAAGAGGTGAAGAATAGGTTCCTCATCACCAATAAAACGTAGCAAGTATTGATCGTCAAAAGTAAAGTAGAGGCTCTGATTAAAATCCGGGTCTTCCTCGATGTCTGCCTTACGCACGATCTCAAAGTGGCGTCGAATGAGGAGTACCAGCAGTTCGACATCTGCACGCAGTGCCCACTGCGCTAGTTTTCCACTGCCGGCTTCGTCAAGCAGCATCAGCCAGGTAAGTGTTCGGCGCTCGTCCAGATGATCTTTACGCCAGCAGTCGAGGTCCATCATGTCTCGTACCTGGTCAGGAGACGCAAGCGCGAGTAATCCGACCGCGTCAATCAAGCCGATTTCTTTGATTGTATAAAAGAGCGTCTCAGGGGAAAGCAACCGCACCAGATCAAGACTATAGCGCGAAGACAAAATCAGGTCCTGTCGCGTCTTGGCATCTGCTTGACCGAGGCGTACGACTTGATCGTGAAGAGGGAGGGAAGAAAAAGAGTCTTTTGTGATTAAGTCCATAAGGATGAACAAAGTAGTCAGTAGTCAGTAGAGGGGGAACCAATGAAGAATTAAGAATGCAACAAATGCAAGCAGGACGACCGGCTCTCTTGAGGTTTTTCCCTTCTTCATTCTTAACTCTTAATTCTTCATTGGCCTTGCCATGCTGACTACTGACTACTCGTTTTGTCATGCTGGCTCCGAGTTCATGAATTCTCGTTCGTCTACGTCTTACGCTTTACGTTTCATAGTCTCTTCCTTCTTCTCACTGTAATGATCAATGAATGATAAGGCTTGATCCCATCCGAGTAACCCGTTGAACACTTCGTTAAACGGTAGCATCTCGTGCCAACTGCCTTGGGTCGTACCAGTCTCGCGTAAGGATTTCAGGACTTTTTTCATCTGAAAGGTTGCGGCTAATATAGACGTGACCGGATAGATAGCAATACGAAAGCCTAATTCAAGTAGGTCTTGTGCCGGTAAGAAGGGCGTTTTTCCCCCTTCCACCATATTCACAATTAGTGAAGTTTGAGAGAAACGTTGGCAGATTTTCTCCATCTGCTTGACGGTTTCAAACGCTTCGAAAAAGAGCATGTCAGCACCAGCCTCGCGATAGGCTTCACCTCGCGCAATCGCATCGTCGACCCCGTTCACCGCTATCGCATCGATACGAGCGATAATGACGGTCTCCGCCTGCGTACGATTCTCAGTTGCCGCACGAATCTTCGCTGCATGTTCTTTTGCTGAGACAAGTACCTTGCCGCCAAGGTGGCCACAACGACGTGGTGAGTCTTGGTCCTCGATATGCAGCCCCGCAACTCCGCTACGTTCGTATTCCTGGACCATGTGGACGACATTCAGCACCGAGCCAAAGCCGGCTTCAGCATCGGCAATCACTGGGACACTCACCGCACGGCAAACCCCTTTGAGCTGGATCACCATCTCCGTAAGGCTTCGCAAGCCAAAATCGGGATAGCCCAACGCACCGGCTGATACCCCGCCGGAGTAGTACACCAGAGGAAAACCTGCCTCCTCCACCAGGCGAGCTGAGATGACATCATACGCACCGGCTGCCATCAACAAACGGTCTTCAGATAACATCGTCCGTAACGATTGTGCCTGCGTCATACAAATATCTGTTTCCTCCCCATCCTCCGCATTCGATTGACAGACGGGATAACTTCTGAGTTAGATGCGATAATTCGCATAGTGTAGCGCAGCTTAGCAAGGTGGAACTCATCGACACAACGCCCCCTCGCACTTTAACGCCACGTTTGACGCTCCTTCTGGCCAGCTTCAGCACATTACTCTCCTCGCTCGATTCTTCAGTCAATATCGCATTTCCGGCTATTTCAGCCACGTTCGCGCTCGATGTGCCTGTCATGCAGTGGATTGTCATTAGTTACGTACTGACCTACGCCAGCTTGTTGCTCGGCTGTGGCCGGCTTGCTGACGTCTGGGGACATCAACGGGTGTTGACCTGGGGGCTTATTCTGAGCACCACCGCGTTCTTGAGCTGTGGGTTTGCACCAACGTTTCCGTTGTTTTTGGCTGCCCGAGTCTTACAAGGGATTGGGGTCGCGTTGGTTCTCGCCGCTGCGCCAGCCCTAGCTACGCTCTCAGTCCCGCCGGAAGCACGCGGTCAAGCCTTAGGAATTTTTCAGATGAGTGCGGCGATAGGGTTTGCCTTGGGTCCCCTGATCGGTGGCGTCCTTGTCGACGCCTTTGGCTGGCGCGCAGTGTATCTCTTCCGCGTCTTCCCAGCCGCCCTGTTAGCGATGCTGGCGTTTCAACGGGTCGCGCTGCGGTCAGAACGAAAAGATAGCCAACCATTCGATGTATTAGGCGCGTTGACCTTAGCGGGCGGTGTCGCAGGCTTTCTTCTCGCAATCAGTCGAAGCCAAGTGCTCGGGTGGCTCTCACCAATAGTTATTGCAATGCTAATTGGCGCGAGTATAAGCTTCGTTGCCTTTGCTATCATCGAAGAGCGGACACCTGCACCTGTTGTGCAGCTCAACTTGTTTCGTCGACCCGCGTTTACTATTGCCAATCTTCTTAACGTGCTCGCGAACTGCGCTGCCTTCGCGATCTGGTTGCTCGTTCCTTATTACATCGTCAATTCGCTGGGTTATTCCGCTAAGGCTGGCGGCCTTTTACTCACTACGAGTCCTGCAGCGACGGCATTGGTAGCTCCACTCGCTGGACGATTATCAGACCAGATTGGTACCGCCCGCTTGAGTAGCATTGGGTTAGGACTCGAAGCCCTCGGTTTGTGGAGTATTAGTCAACTCAGCGTAACTTCTAGTGCTTTTACGGTCATTCTCACACTTGCACTGGTCGGACTAGGACTCGGCCTCTTTCAAGCGCCGAACATGAGTTTTGTTATGGGCTCGATTCCCCGTACGCAGCAAGGCGTTGCAGGCAGCGTGACGCAGATGATGCGGACCCTCGGGATTGTTCTTGGTGTGACTGGCGCAAGTATGCTCTTCGCTAGCCGCCGTGCGGTTCATGCCGAGCAACTCCATCTACCAAAGGTCGATGACCTGCTGAGTTTCGTGCCCGCATTTCAGGATGTGTTTCGGATCGCTGCAATTGTCTGTTTTGTTGCTTGGGGATTGTCCCTTCTTCGCGGAAAGAAAAAAAGATAGGACCATATTATTGAGTAGCAGTTGGTGTCGTTTCCTCCTCTCGCCGCAACCGTTCCAGCTCTGCCTCGATGATGGTGTTCGCGGCCTCCGCTTCTGTTGCTTCGGCACTGGCTTCTTTCACCAAGCTGTCACGCGCATAGGTCTCGAAGACTTCTTTCTTGCCACGCAATACCTCAAGTAAACGCTCATCAACCGCATCGCGTGCGAGCAAGCGATGCACAACCACGCGTCGCGTCTGTCCCATACGATGCGCTCGCGCAATGGCTTGATCTTCGGCAGTCGCTTTCCATTGTGGTTCCATGAGGATGACGACAGACGCGGCTTGGAGATTAAGCCCAACGCCGCCTGCTTGAATCTGAGCAGGAAGCACTTGGAAGCCTGAAGCTTTTTGAAACTCATCAACAATGCACATCCGTTCAGCCGGTGACGCAGCCCCAGTAATCACTGCCGCGGCATCACATTGTTGCCGAACTGCTTCGAGTACATCGAGGAAGAACGAGAACACCAACACTTTCTGGTCAGATTCACGGTATTCATCAAATAACTCACCGAGACGAACGAGCTTGGCCGATTGCCCACCACCTTTGCCGAGCGTAGCCGTGCGGCGCATGTCCATCATGTTTTTAGCACGAACAGCAACCTTATAGGCTTCTTTGTCATCGGTTGTGAGATCGACCCACTCCTCCTTCTCGATCTTCTCCGGTAACTCGCGGAGTACGTCTTCTTGATTGCGACGCAGATAGATTGGCGCGATCGTCTCGTGAAATTTCTGTCGCTCGACACCGGCGCGAAGCAAGCCATAATTGATTAGCTTCAGTTTCGTTGCGACTCCAGGATTGAGCAGGTTAACCAAGCTGTGGAATTCTTGTACGCGGTTCTCTAACGGCGTACCAGTCATAAAACAGACTCGTCGTGCACACGGCACCATCTCTCTTACTGCGCGTGAGCGGCTTGCCGCCGGATTTTTTGCATAATGTGCCTCATCGACCACCAGGAGATCGATCATTAAATTACGGCGACTGAGTGCGCCATCGATATCGTCGGTACGAAACGCTTCATACGAGGTGACAGCGATGCCACCCCGGTCCAGCCACGTAAGTAACTCTTTGTGCCGTTGTGAACCATGCATAAGATACCCAGAAAGTAAGGTCCGGGTGTGGATCTCTCGCAGCCAGTTACCGAGAATGCTAGCCGGTGCAACAACCAAGAAACGACTGATCTCTTCAGTCCTACTGAGGTGGACCATAGCAGCAAGAGCTTGGATGGTTTTGCCCAGCCCCATCTCATCACCCAGAATCGTTTTTTGCTGAACGATAAGATATTTGGCGCCGAACTGTTGATAGCGACGCAGCGTGACGTTCATTCCTTCGCTTCGTAATGTCAGTCCTTCGACCTGCTGCGCAATCCCCTCGGGAAGCTTTCCCTCAATGTGTTCGCGCTCGCCTACCGCAATCGTCGGAGCGCCGTCCAACACGGATTCAATAGTAGCGCAGTAGTCAGCATAGCGAGTACGAAAATCTTCCAATAATTCAGAGGCTGTCAATTGCGGTTTTGCCAGCAGCGTATCACAACGCTCATGCGCCTCACGAATAAGATCCGTTAGTTCCTCTGACTCTGCCTCTTTGACGATCTGCTGAGCATCATTGGTGATCGCAGTCCGGTGCTGCTGGTCGGCTTTCCACCAGTGGAAGAAGGACGATTCCACAAGCACTGTTCCAAGCCGGACACTCAACGTATGATATTTCTGTTCCAGAGCGGCTGCGATCCCTGCAACTGCCTCACGGGCACTCATGACAACTGCGGCACGCTGCACCAGCTTTTCGTTAGTCTCATCCAACCTATCAGGCGCAGGAAGCAGCACGGGTTCGCTGAGAACCTTCTCACGAATCTTGCGGGCAGCGTTCAGGACGTTGTCAGCAGTCCCCTCCCCTACTCCCGGAATTGTCAGCAATTGTTCTTTTGATCGCGCAGCAAGCTCAGCCAGGGTATGAATGCCACCATCGCGTAAGGCAGTCCAACGAACACCAGAGACTCCTAGGTCCTTCAATGATTCAACCGAAATCGCCGCTAGGCGCGCATTACGTTGCTGATCAATATAAGCTCGCGCTTCTTTTTTCAGCGCCGCAGTTGCCATGTCGAAGGGGCTACGAGCTAGTAACACTTCCTGCCCAAGCCGTTCGACGGCCTCGCGTGCCGCGACTCGTGCACGGCCACGTGAGGTAAGAGCAAACGAGCCCCAGAAGGAGTTAGAACCCATCCCTCAACGTCCTCCACCCGAACACCTGGATTCCCGCTTTCGCGGGAATGACGAAAACCGTGGCGCTCCTACGTTATGTCCACGCAGCCTGTCCCAGGTCATCCAGGGATTTATCCCAAGTCCCAGTGGGACTTGTCCCCAGTCCTTACTGGAGAGCGGGCAGCCAGAGGCAGGGGCTTGGGATGACCTGTAGAAGATACCATAAACCCGAGAAGGGGTCTTATCATTTACGCCCGCTTGGCAAGAAGCAGGTTACTATACGACACAGCTACCAAGTCATCAGGCAAAATCATGAAAAGATCAAGATAGCTCTGACATTGCGTGAGCAATCGCTCTTTCTCAATTGTGCCGTCTGTATCGATCGCTTCGATTTCTACAAACGTCCCCAATCCATTCACCATATCGAGATGAAATTTGACATTATCGATAAAATAGATTTCCCGTTGTTTCTGAACAACGACAAGCACACCGAGTGACCGAGTCAATATTTCTTTCAGCACACTAGCGGGAGTCGTGGGATACAGTGTCACTTGCGCTTGCTTCGGCCCTACTTGATCTTCACGTTCGTAATACACTAATGCATTCTCGATATTGCCTTCGCGGAGCTTAAGTCGTCCGTGTGGGACATTGAAGTAGGTATCCGTTTGATGATCCGCGCCAAGAAAGTCGGCATGCTGCGATCGAAGAATCTCACGAATCGTGACCTGATCCGCGCAGCGGGCTTTGATTTCGATGTTCAGATGAGGCATGGGACCGTAATAGGTAAAGCGTAAAACGTAAATTGAGGCTAAAGTGACGGTGCTAAAGAATCTTGTGAAGCGTGTTACGTGATCACATAACAACCGTCGAGCTATTATTCTTTTCCGATCACGCAACACGCTTCACGGAACACCTCCTAGCGATTCCGAAACTTCCCCTCCCGCTTCTCACGGAACGCGGTCACGGCCTCACGCATGTCTTCACTCGCAAAGCTTGATAAGCCGAGGTAGGCATCAGCGTAGGTGATATCCCCAGCGCGATTGGTGCTTAATGCTTTAAAGAACTCTTTAGTACGGCGTAGGGCCATTGGCGGCTTGTTTAGTAGCTTCTGAGCGAAAGCCAGCGCTGCCGATGGCAACTTGTCTAAAGGAACAACCTGATTCACCAGGCCGATTGTAAGCGCCTCTTCTGCAATCACTTCATCGCACGTCATGACCAGCTCTTTCGCTTTGGCCATACCGACCAGGTTAATCAGCCGGGAGATTGAGCCCCACATGTAGTGAACGCCAAGGCGAACTTCGGGAATCCACATACGTGAACCAGCCGCAGCAATGCGAAAATCACACGCCATGGCAAGCGACACACCACCACCCACAGCAAATCCATTTACCGCCGCAATCGTGATCTGATCCAACCGCTCCCACTCATCCATGACGCGCCAGCCAGTCTTCGCGCCGCGTAAGCGCGCAGTATCACTTTGCTGTTTCAGCTTTTCGCTATCGACGTTCGCCGACAGCATATTCATGTCAGCCCCGGCACAGAATGAGCGTCCCTTTCCAGTCAGCACAATCACGCGGGTTTCGTCATCTTCCTGGAATTCCTGAGCGATCAATAGAATCTCTCGCAGCACCTTTTCATTGATAGGGTTCAGCTTCTCTGGACGATTGAAATAGACGGTCGCAACCGGCCCTGAGCGTTCAACGATGAATGTTTCATAATTCATATTAGACTCTCCCAATCTCAGACTCCGAGACTCTTAGCCACCTGGACTCCCAGACACCCTTAGTGCGCCGTAAACCCACCATCAATAATCAGTTCTGATCCAGTCACAAACGATGACTCGTCACTGGCCAGGTAGAGCACCCCGTAGGCGATATCATCCACGGTCCCTACTCTGCCAAGTGGATGCGCTTGCACAATGGCTTGTCCGCCTTCTTCCGCAAGTAGCCCGGTGACCATCTCGGTGTCAATTACACCAGGGTGAACTGAGTTGATCCGAATATTGTCTTTAGCGTACTCAATGGCGGCGGTCTTGGTCAGAATTCGCACCGCACCTTTTGTGCCATGATAGGCAGCCGCCATCCCAGTGCCGATAATGCCGGCACCAGAAGAAATGTTAATGATCGACCCACCACCAGCTTTGCGCATGGCTGGCACGGTATACTTCATTCCCAACCATGTCCCGGTTTGGTTGATGGCAATCACCTGGTTCCATAGCTCCAGACTGGTTGCTTCGACGCCTTCCATACGGAAGATCCCCGCGTTGTTCACAAGGATATTCAATTTGCCGTAGGTGCGGACCGTCGCATCGACAGCCGCCTGCCATTCTGCTTCTTTTGTCACATCGAGTTTGACAAACGTCGCTTGTCCACCTTGTTTGACAATATCTGCCGCAACTTTCTGTCCTTGTTCGACAAGGATATCACTGATAACAACTTGTGCACCTTCCTTCACAAACAGTCGCGCTTCCGCTTCACCTTGCCCACGCGCAGAGCCAGAAATCAAGGCAACTTTTCCTGCTAAACGTCCGGCCATAATCACTCTCCTTTAGCTCGCCCAAGTCAGTAGTCAGCATTCAGTAGAAAAACAAATAATAGAGAACGTCAAGGACGAGAAACTATGCTGGCTGCTGGCTACTTATTTTCATGCCTCATGCTAATTCTAATAGAAGGTTCGCCAACTCCTGGGGCATCGTCACCATCGCGTCATGCCCAGTAGCAAGCTCACGATAGCGCCACGTCTTGTCATTGCATGTCCGTTCGGCAAACCCGTCAAAGAACCCCATCGCCGGATTATTGCAATAGATGTAGGTGCGGGGCGGTGTGGAAGCTGCAGCATTCTTCACATGGACGGGCGTAGTAAGCGTCTTGGACGGATGAGGAACAAGTTTCGGCTTCACCCAGCGGACATCAGCCTCAGCAAATACGCCATACTGCTCGACAGGGAACGGCGGCATAAATCCACCTGCGGCTTGCGCCAGTTGGAGAATCGCCTCGCGACGCTCAGGCACCGTAATATCGACAAGCGCTTGCCCATCTTGCGGCACGAATGCGTCAAGATACACAACATGCGCCAAGCGATCAGGGACTTCATTACTAACCCCCGTAATTACCATACCGCCATAGCTGTGACCGACAAGGATCACTTTTTGTAAGTTTTCATATTCCAGAACATTCACCACATCGTGGATATGGGTATTCAGATCAATAGCAGGATTAGCAAGATGGGCGCGCTCACCGAGACCAGTGAGGGTCGGAGTAACCGCTTCATGACCAGCCGCTCGTAGAAGTGGAGTCACCCGCTGCCAACACCAGCCACCATGCCATGCGCCATGCACGAGAACATAGGTTGCCATAGGATTCTCCTCTCTGGGCCCGAACCATAGCAAAGAACCTTGCCCTCTTCCAATCCACATGCTGCGCTCATCAATCCTGGTTATTTGGCTTTGTTCTTCACCGTTCATCGTTGCCCGATTGACCCTTGCTTTTTACCGCCGAGTACGAATAAAGAGAAAGAAAAGGAGGAAGACTCATGACCAACCTCGCTCACAAACAAGAAGACGCCTACACAGTCGAACAATTGGCAGCTGACGTAGAGGCAATCATTACCTGCGAACGTGAACATGCGCGGATCGTCCCGACGGTCGAACCACTGCTCTCCCGTTTCTTGGCTGCGCAGACTTTACCGGAACAGTACTGCCGTCCGGCTGAGGGTCGGATAGCTACTGAACATCAGGACTTCACCGTGTATCGACTGCATCGTGGGCCGAAAGACTGTTTCAACATCATGGTCGCCATTTGGCCGTCTGGCGGGTCGAGTGGGGTGCACGATCACGCAGGGAAGTGGGTGGTGGAAGGTGTCTATCGTAACAAGTTACACACTATTCGTTACAAACGGACAGACAACAAATCACAGCCAGGCCATGCGGAGTTACGCGAATCGGTCGCGCTTGATCTGCATCCTGGTGATGTCGCGCATGTCCTCTCACCTAACGAAGAAATTCACGATTTCATCAATCCAACAAAAATACCAACAGTGAGTGTCCACATCTACGGCGGTGACATCAGCACCGAGACGCTGAATTACTTCAATCCGCAAGCCCAAACCGTTGAACAAGTCACGCACGAAATCCGCTACGATAACGAATAGTCCCTCACCGGACAGGCCCAGGAGGCAGAACAGATTGTGCGGCGAAGCTGTAACCGCCTGATCCTTTGTGAGTTAATTCCGGCATGTGACCGGTGCTATCCCAACAACCAAGGCCATCAACAATAATGTTGCTACGCGTACAGACATTATCGTTACTACATGTAGCAACACGACGATTGCTAGATCTATAGGGACGCTACAGCCAGATGTGGAGTATCAGAGAAACCTGTATCCTTCTGAGGAAGTCACAGGAAGGAGTACAGGGCCCCGTGTTAAGCGACGACGATTATCAAGAAGCGGTGCGGCGA
>Ga0081539_10000342_pt1 | contig 103044 bp, 99 predicted proteins | sample TabmetS4T2R2_FD_71023 | JGI IMG/M metagenome (GOLD analysis project Ga0081539, IMG submission 71023) | Tabebuia heterophylla rhizosphere microbial communities from the University of Puerto Rico - S4T2R2 | ecosystem: Host-associated > Plants > Roots > Rhizosphere ... | reverse complement strand
TCGATGGCGTGAGCAAATTGGGATGATTTTTGGACCGCAACCTCTCGCCTTCTGATCAACTGCTAGCGGAAAAATCCCCATTTTTCGTGGGTTCCAGCAACAGTCCACTCCGTGAACGCACACCCCCACGTGGTGGCGATGGGATTTATGGCGAAGGACGGCGCGATCTACATGACCTCCTACGGCAAAGCGCAAAAAGTCCTCAATATCAGACGTAATCCCAAAGTCGGGGTGATGATTGAGGCGGGGAAAAATTACGGAGATTTCCGTGGACTGATGATGCGCGGTCGTTGCGAGATTATCGAGGACCCGGCGCTGGTGGCAGCGACCATTCGCACATTGCAGGCAGCGCAGAGCGGAAAATCGGAGGCACCGCGAGAAGCGATTTTGAGCACGCCGAAACGGGTCATCCTCAAGATCACGCCGGAAAAGATCGCGAGTTGGGATCACACGAAGCTGGGCGGGAAGTATTGAGCTTCTCGAACAAGGCAGACCCGACCTGGCTTTGCCCTGTCTCAATCTGGCCATATTCACTCACAGCGAGAGATTTTTCACAAACAGAATTGCCTTAGTTACGCAATGACGCCGGATGATCCGGCTTACAATCCCTATTTAGGGGGCGTTGGTACTGTAGCACGGCGATTCATCGCCGTGCGCAGATGCGTCCGGCAAACCGCAATTTCTCGCCGCGCTGAGTAACGTGGGTTGGTCAGAAAAGTTTATCGGCCGACAAACCGGCCCGGACGGCGTTCGGCTACGGCACGTATCCCTTCCTTATGATCTTCAGTCTTTTGCAGCCAGTGCTGTTCTGTGAACTCGTGATCCGTCGCTGCCTTCACCGCTGCCGCCAGTCCGGCCCGCATCGTGGCGCGCGTGGATTGCACGGCTAGGGGTGCATTCTCAGCAATCTCTTTCGCCAGTTCTATGGCGGCGGCGCGCACCTTGTCAGGCTCCGTCAGCACTTCCCCTAACCCCCAGGCAAAGGCCTCTTCGCCACTGATCCGTCGACCCGAGTACAGAAGAAGGTTCGCGCGTTGCCATCCGATCAGCCGGGGCAGCGTATAGGTCAGTCCGAAGCCAGGGTGAAACCCCAGTTTGACAAAGTTGGCAGAAAAACGGGTTTCCGAACACAACACACGAAAGTCGGGTACCAGCGCCAGCCCAAAACCACCGCCGATAGCGGCCCCTTGAATCGCACCGACCGTCGGCTTGCGACAGGCAAAAAGGCGCACCGCTTCGGTATACAACGGATTGCCCTTCTCAACACTGCGATCCAGTCCACTTTGCGCACCCCCATTATGAAAATTTGCGCCCGCGCAAAAATGCTTTCCTTCTGCCGCCAGAACGATCGCGCGGCACGCCGCCTCGTTATCCAATGCCTCGAACGCGTCGGCGAGAGAGCGAATGAGTTCAATGTCAAAAAAGTTATTCGGGCCTCGTTGGATCTCGACGGTAGCGATGTGCTCTGCAAGTGTGACGGCAACATCTCCATATTGTGTTTGCATGACAGGTCTCCTTTTTCTTTCTTGCTCCATGGCGGTTATAGCCCAAACTCGGTCTTCCTCACCTTGTGCCTGATCGCGAGGAATTGTCCAGAGCAGAGTGGTGGTTCGAGGTCAATTCGCCGCCAGCAGGAATACGGCGGGCACAGAGTTGTACCCGCCATTTTCTTTTCTCTAGAGTCCCGGAAGCTTGGGCGTTTCCTTCCATGCGGGACGCGAACGAATTGCGTCCAGATACGCGCGCACCTTCGGGAATGCGTCGAAACTAAAGCCTGCCTTTTCGATCACATTAAGCACCGGCCCGTAATCGCACTCGACCAAGGTGAAGTCGTCGCCTAGGAGCCATTTGCCGTTTGCGAGCTGACCTTCGAGGATTCGGATCACGTCGGGCAGAGCTTTTTCGCCGCGCGCGATCGCCGCTTCATCGGCGGGAAGCCCGAGAACCTTGACTGCGATCCGGTTGAACGCAAGCTCGGTCGCTGGTGGCGAGATGTGCTGCGCCAAAAAGAAGAGCCAACGGAGCGCATCCGCTCGCCCTGCCGCTAAGGTGGGCCATAGCTTGCCGGTCTTCTCACCCAGGTAGGCCAAGATCGCATGCGATTCCCAGAGCGTCAGACTACCATCCGTGAGCACAGGAACACGGCCAGCGGGGTTAAGCGCAAGGAACTCAGGCGTGCGGTGTTCGCGCTTGGTCAGATCGACCGGGACAATCTCACAATCAAGCCCTAGCTCCAACAACGCGAAACGAACTTTTTGCGGATTGGGTGACGGGAAATAGTACAGCTTCATTTGTGCACTCCTTTCTTCGAAGAGTTTTGCTTACTCGAATGTTGCGCTCGAACACTTCGATGGCGGGTGCAGGCTCACACCGGTGGCCGCACCACCGACGCCTGCCATGCCGGCAACGAGGCGAGCCCGTCGTACCAGCGGAGGATCTCGGTATAGTGCGCTACCGGAAGCTGAAACACTGGTGCTACCGGCAGCCAAGCACCGACGGCGAAATCTGCGATGGTAAGATCGTCGCCGATGAGCCACTTATGGCCGCTGAGATGTTCGTTCAGCACTGCGGCATAGCGATGAAATTCCTGTTCGCCCCGCGCAATCTGGACCGGATCTGGCGGGCCGAGCCGGAGGACCATCTTGGACCCCCGCTCAAACCCGATGGCGCCGCAGGCTTGAGCATCCCAATGCGCGCTCTCCCACGAGAGCCAGCGCAGCACGTCGGCTTGGCGTTTAGGGTCGGCAGGCCACAGGCCACTATCCGGCTTCTTGGCGGCCAGATAAAAGAGGATCGCGTTCGATTCCCACAGCACGAAACTGTCATCCTCCAGCACCGGCATCTTCTTGTTGGGATTAAGCGCTGCGAACTCCGCGGTGAGGTGTTCGTCCTTTCCTAGGTCAACCACCTGTAGCTCGCAGTCGAGACCGAGGTGATTTTTGAGTGCGATCACTTTGAGCGCGCGCGGCGATGGTGGCAACACATAGAGTTTCATTAGTTCCTCCTTTAGTTAGTTTTTATGGCATCCACCCAGAGCTCAGGCGGCCGGACCGATGCGAGATTGATAGCGTTCAAGGATCATGGCCCATCCGCCCTCATAGCTCTTCCGCGCGTCGCGGATCCTCGCGCCTTGCTCCCAGCCGCTGTGCTTCAGCTCTACGTGCGTACCTACGCCGTCGGCGAGAAAGCGCACTTCGACCTGCGTCGTTCCGTCCCAACTCGGCGCGCGCCAGGTGAAAGCCACGCGCGTTGGCGGTTGATACGCGGTCACCCGTCCGATGTCGAATTCTGTTCCGTCGGCATAGCGTTCGTAGAAGCGCCCGCCGACCCATCCCTCAATGAATATGTCCGTCAGGTGCTTTCCACCGAATGACGGTCCCTTCGGCCACCATTGGCCGATCTCTTCACAAAACACCGTAAACGCGACCTCTACAGGGCACTCGACCTGAATCGATTTGCGAATCGTCATAGCTTCTCCTCTATCTACCGTCGGCATGCGTCAGCGTGACATCCGTGATGGCGTGATGTATTCAGTAACCGGATTATCATTTGCCTTCCTCCCGCTCGGCAAAGGCCTTGAACGCATTCAATGCCTGGTCCCAGAACCGACTGACGCGCTCGACATACTGTCTGACCTCCACCAAGCGCTGTGGGTGGGCGAGATGGTATTTCATCTCGCGCCCTTCGGGGGCCGCTGCTACGAGCCCGGCTTCCCGGAGCACGCGCAGGTGCCGTGATACGGCTGGTCGCGACATCGGCAGACCGCGGCAGAGATCACTCGCGCGCTGCGTTTTTCTGCCAATGCGCTCGATGAGCTTACGTCGCGTCGGGTCAGCAAGGGCAATAAGCGTACGATCGAGAGTACCGGGGGGAAGCGCACGGTTTTTCATAAGCGCGACTATATGTAACGAATCAGTTACATATAGTCAACTACCATGACGAGGAGGCACGGTCCGAAGCATGCAGCAATCATCACTCGTGCCTACAGCAGTCACCCTCGGCGTAATAAACCAGGGCGCGAGGAGTTTCTTCGCGACTTGGCGACGCCATCAATCGAGACCCAACGTTCGGGCTTACGTGGTTGGGGACAGGGGCTGAATCTATCACTTCTAGTGATTTAGCGACTGACCTGCCACAAACACCAACACCCCAATGAAGAATGTCATGACGCTGACAACCACCATTGCCATTTTTACAACTTCTCAGGTTGCTTGATGTCGCTCAAAATCTTCCATGCTCGGTTCGCTAGTGCGCCGCGTCTCGTTGCAGTCCGGCATAATACTCGTTCACCGACTGTAGCAATTCTGGGCGGTCACTTTGAAACAATGCCCGCCCTAACCGTGCCGCGACATAGGAAGCTACGTAGCTGGCAAAGAGCGAGTAGAGCAACGGCGAAAATTCCTCGCGTGCCTCACCTTGCACAGGTAACACGGAGTGAGCGTGGCGGGTTACTTCGGTATCGTCCTTGTGCGTTACGGCGATGACCCGTCTTCCTAATGCGTGTGCCGTGGCTGCTAAGTCACCTGCGCGCCAATAGGAGCGGCCTGGAGGGGCGATCACAAACACGGGCATCTCGACGGGATAGGCAAACCGTTCCACATGCCACCACTCTTCCAAGTCCTGACCGACTGCCAAAATACCCGCTGCTTCAACGATCTTCGCCGCGCTGAAGAGGGCAGTACCATAACTCGGGCCACTGCCGACCATTGCCATCGCCGAAGTATCAGCAATCAGGTTTGCTACCTCGTGGCACTGTTCCTTAATAGCGTTCGTGGTGGCGCCCACTACATCGGAGAGCACTACCAGTTCTTGCCGCAAGCCGTCCGCTTTGTCCCGAGAATATGTATTACGCATTTCCCCCAACTGAATCGCGGCCAACAACATTCCCAGCAGGCTGGCTTGGTACGTGCGAATCCCTGGGGACCGTTCTTTCTGCGGCAATTCAACCACGATGCTACGATCGGCCACTTTGATAACCTCACTGTTAGACGTGCCAGTGAGGGCAATAGTCAACGCGCCGTGCTGTTTAGCGCGCTCGATAGCTTGCACTACGCGCTTAGTGCCACCTGAGGCGGAGGTCGCAATCACCAAGGTCTGTTGCGGCGCGGCTTGGCGCAGCCAGGCTGCGCCATAGTCGAGAAAGCGTTGCGCGCTCATCGGGGTGCAGGCAATATCGGCAATCGCCTCAAAGGCCATTTCCGCAGCGCACGAGGCATGGTAGGAATCCCCATCGCCCGTTAGATACACGTTGTTTACCGCCCGCCATTCCGACGGCGTGAGAACAGTACGAACCTGCTGTGCGAATGGGAGTGTCAAGGTACGCAAATCATCGGCCAGTCCTTCCACCTGTCTAATCATCACTTCTGGTTTGAGTAGCTCCATTGGCGGGGCCTTTTAGCAGGTTACAAAAAACTTGCGTTCATCCTTCGACAAGCTCAGGGTGACCGGGCCGGGTTTTGCAATCGTTGAGAATTTCTCGTCTGTGCTGAGCTTGTCGAAGCACGATACGTTCTTTCTCAGCACCTTTTTGAGGCATGTCTCATCGTTCCAGCCCACGCACGATGTCGACATATGTCTTCACCCGCTCGATATCAATTTGCCCACCCCAGCCGCCGCGTTCTAAGCACGTGCCAACAAATACTCCGTCCGCGTTAGCCAGCAGCCGCGCTGCATTTTCGTGGTTGGTATAGCCCGCCAAAATGATGGGCAATCCCGGCACGGCCTTCCGCACCGAGGTAATCATCTCAAGCGTTTTCCTTTCGTCGGAGTCACCCAGCGACACGGCGTCCGCCCCAACGTGTTTCGCGCTTCGGGCCACCTCTGCCGTAGGCTTCGGCTCGCCAAACCATTTGAAGTGCATCGAGTCCACTTCAGCGATGACTTTGATATCCCAGGCGTTAATCTTGTTGCGATACTCCATCACCTCAAGGGGATTGGCTTCCATCATCCCGTGCGTCGTGAGTGTCATACCCACTACAGCACCAGCACGAATAAAGGTTCCGCCCGCCACCTTCGCCACTGCTAACGACGCTTTCAACGCGTTGCGCATTATTTGTACGCCGACTTGGAATTCTTCTCCCGTTGCTTGCGCAATAGCTTGCACGATTAAGCCCATTGCGGTCGTGCGCGCTGGGTCAGACTCATCCTTCACACTGTAAATACGATCAACCGTCTGCACCAAACAGCCATCTGCCCCGCCATCGTAGAGTGCCCGCGCCGATTGGACGGCAGTAGCAAGAATCTGGGTAAAACTGCCGTCTGTATAGAACAGAGTGCCGGGTAGCGGCTGTAAGTGAATCATACCCAGCACGGCTTTGCGTTTGCCGAGGATAGAAAAGTCTCTCACGGTGAGTCCTCTATTTTATCAAATGGCAATAGGGGCCTATAGCTGTGCGCCCCTCCTTTGGGCAATGACAAACTGCTTCTCCTATCGACCCGGGAAAATCCCTGTGACAGAACCTCATACGCAGTTACTGCGTACGGTATTTAGCGCGGCTGCATGCGAATCGCACCGTCGAGACGAATCGTCTCACCGTTAAGCATTGGGTTCTCGACAATATGGCAGGCGAGCTGCGCATATTCAGACGGATGACCTAGGCGCGACGGAAAGGGGACCTGTGCACCGAGCGACTGGCGTGCAGCTTCAGAGAGACCCATCAACATCGGTGTCTCAAAAAGCCCTGGAGCAATGGTGCATACGCGAATTCCGTAACTCGCCAGATCACGAGCAATTGGGAGTGTAATCCCCACCACTCCGCCTTTAGAAGCAGAGTATGCGGCTTGCCCAATCTGCCCTTCAAACGCAGCAACCGAAGCCGTGTTGATAATCACGCCGCGCTCGCCATTCGCATTCGGCGCATTCTTCGCCATCTTCGCGGCTGTGAGACGAATCGCGTTAAACGTACCAATGAGGTTAATCTCAATCGTGCGACGGAACGGTTCGAGGTCGAGCGGCACTTCTCCTTTACCAATGGTCTTTCCTGCAGTACCGATGCCGGCACAGTTAACCACAATGTGAACTGCTCCAAACGCCTTGACTGCGTTGTCTACTGCGGCGGTGAGTTGATCATTATTGGTGACATCAACCTCAGCAAAAACTCCACCCAGCTCTTTAGCAATTGCCGCCCCGTTGGATTTCGCCAGATCAAAAATTGCAACGTTTGCCCCTTTGGCGGCAAACGCGTGAGCAGTTGCCTCACCCAGACCAGACCCTCCGCCAGTAATGATTGCGCCAGCACCTTTCAGATCCATTGCAGTAACTCCTCTCATTGGAAACTACGCCGCATTAAAACGTAAATCGTAAAACGTAAAAAGGGGTGCCAGAATTCAGGAGTCAGAGTCCAGAAGAAAAAGAGCTGCCAGTTTTTTAATTGCTGCCTTTTTCCGTTCTGACTTCTGTATTCTGATTTCTATATGCTCCTCTAGTACCCCGCCCGTTTGTCCACAACATTGTTGAGCGGTTCACCACGCAGGAATTTCTCCAGATTCGGCTTGAAGATGGTCAAAGCGTGTTGCCAATAATTCGAGCGAAACCCAGAATAGTGGGGTGTCAAGAAAACATTAGGCAGACGGAATAGCTCGCTCTCTGTAGGCAAGGGTTCAACTTCTGTCACATCAAGGCCTGCACCGGCGATCCATTTTTCTTTGAGGGCGCGAATGAGGACGTTTTCCTGAATGATCGCGCCACGACCGATGTTGAGAATATATGCAGTCGGCTTCATTGCTCGTAACTCTGCTTCACCAATTAACCCTTGAGTTTCTGGAGTTAGTGGTGCAGCAATGACGACAAAGTCAGAAGCGCGCAGCAGAGTATGCAGCTCACTTGCCCCGAGCAATTCATCGACGTATGCTGGCTTCGTGCCACCAGTCCGCTTTGTCGCAATCACGTGCATACCCATTGCTTTGGTGCGCTCGGCGATAGCAAGACCGATACTGCCTAGACCGACAATACCGACTGTTCCGCCAGAAAGTTCACAGAACGTGGGATAGAGGTCAAACATCTCTCTTCGTGCCCAGCGTCCTTCGAGCTGGATGCGATAGGCCCGATGGAGTTGCCGAGCCAAGATGATCATCACGCCAAGCACATGCTCGGCAATCGGAACGCCGTGAAGTCCACGAGAGTTTGTGATCAATACGCTACTTTCTATCATCTCAGGAAACAGCACGTGTGTCGCTCCAGCTGAGGAAAGGTGCAGCCATTTGAGTTGCTTTGCTGCGGCAAGATCATCTGGACTAAAGCGAACAGCAAAGAGCACATCGGTGTCAGCGTATATCGCTCGACGCCGTTGCGGGTCAGGCTCACGAACAAGCACGATTTTCGCTTGTGGAAACTCGGCCTGGAGTTGCTCTGCCGCGGCGGTGGGAAATTCCGGGAAGCCAGTCAGGCCAGCCGCACCAGCAAAAGAAATGCAGACTTTGGTCATGGTTGGACTCCGTGCGTATTACCTGGCCTGTCGCGGCCCTCACCCTCACTCCCTCTCCCGCTCAGCCGGAGAGGGAAGCCCGCAGGGCAAGGTAAGAGCCAAGTAGCCATTGGCTATACATGAGATTCGACATGTGAACGCCAGACGAAATGCTATCTCTCCAAGAGAGAAAATTTTCCGGACAGTATTGGGAAAAGGCGGCAACGCCGCTTCAGCCCGACGCTTTAGCATCGGGCGGAGGCTGCACCAGATAATGTCCATATCAGCCTCTTGGCACCACCGGCAACACTACATGTGACGCCCACGCTCCGCCGTGAAACACTTGCTGTATCGCTGGGCGACCAATCGCTTCGGTGGCAATGTCACCTCCAGTGTTCAGGTTCCGATCAAACCGCGGGAAATTACCGCTGGAGACTTCCAGGCGAATGCAATGGCCGGGGGCAAAAACAAAACTAGTAGAACCGAGCAGAATATGACACTCGTAGACCTTTCCGGGCTCTAACAATTCTGCCCGACGTAGCGAGTTGCGATACCGTGCACGGATAATCCCATCACAAAGATTAATCGCACGACCATCAGGAGCAACATCAACCAGCTTGGCAGTAAAATCAGTGTCACGTCCATCGGTGGAAGCATAGACGACTGCTTCAACTGTACCGGTGACTTCGAGTGGCTCGTTGAGCGGAGCTGAAGTGTAGACCAGAACATCGTCACGCTCTTCTATAGCGCGCTGGTCTCGCGGGCCAGCACTGAGTGGTCCGGCCATGAGCGTACAGCCTCCGCAGGTTGGCACTGGTCGTTCGGGGTCATACAAAAATTTGTCGCTGGTAGCACGAGCCGGAAGTTGCGCGGTCAGTTGTCCGTCACCACGCATGCTGTTCGCCGCTCCACTACTTGTGAGATAATACCGGGTTGCTACGGCACGAGCGAGTGGCCACTCGTTCTCATTACGCCAGATGTTTGGCCCCATCACAAACAGTCGTACTGGCGCACCATTATCAGGTTGATCTTGCAGACAATGATCGAACCATTGCAGATGCTGTCCGCCAAGGTCAACGGCATCAGGCAGTGCACCGGGGCCAAAATCTTGCTCGCCGACTTCACGGTCAAACAGACCATGTAGCCAGGGACCAACGATCAGCCGCTGCTTCTGCCGGGCCCAGGCGTTTTTGCCACGTTTCTGCATACCGATAAAGTTACGCAACGTCCCTTCAAGAAAGATATCGTACCAGCCACCAATGTGTAATGCTGCGGTATCGATCTGTTCGTACCTAGACTCGATCCGTACACTTTCCCAGTAGGCATCGAGCGAGGGATGCTTGAGCCAAGTTTGATAGTGATCCATCAAGCCTGGCACAGTTCCTGGAGGAAAATCAGCAAGTGGCAAGCGGCGATAGGCTCCAGGCATGTCGAAGATTGAACCGTAAAGTTTCTTGCGTGCGTCAGGTGGACCATCGGACAAACGGGTGATCGTCTCAGCGGCCATGCCTGCCGTCCAAAACTGAATGAAACCCTGCTGAAACGCCCCACCTTGATAGGTCCAACCTTCGTAATAATCAGAGGAGGTAATCGTTGGTACTATTGCCTTCAGTGCTGGTGGAGCGGCTGTCGCCGTGAGCCATTGCGTCGCGCCGAAGTATGACGCGCCATACATTCCCACTTTGCCGCTCGACCACGGTTGTGCCGCACACCAGGCAACGGTGTCATATCCGTCTTCGGCTTCACCGACAAACAAAGAGAACTGACCATCTGATTTGAAGCGTCCTCGCGTGTCTTGGATAACGACGACATAGCCTTTTTTGGCGGCACGAATCGGGCTCAACAGCGAGAGCGAAATCGGTGAAAGATCCTTACTATATGGCAACCGCGCCAACAGCACAGGATGTTTGTTAGTGTCGTCTGGGCGATAAACATCTGCACGGGTTTTGACGCCGTCGCGCAGCGGAATTTCGACATTCAAGTCGACCTTGAGAGAGTCGGGCATAACGTTCTCCGAGGCTTGGGGCTAGGGACTTGGGACTTGTAGGGAAAAAAGTTTCTATCCCGGTTTCTGGTCCAAAGTCCAAGGTCTAAAATCCAAAGACGGGACAGTGGGACTGGTTGTCAGTCACGTTGTTTCTAAGAGGTGGAGAGGCGTCATGCCGGGCGAGCACCGCGAGACCCGGAATCCAGACGGCTAACCCCGAAGCCTGTGCCGTATGCTCCTGGATGCCCGCTCCCCTACAGGACCGGGGATAGGTCCCAGTAGGACTTGGAATAAATCCCTGGAGGACCTGGGACAAGCTACGCGGATGACGGATACTCACCTCTCAACTTCAGTGTGACTGATTACTAGAGGCTGGAGGCTAGGGACTAGTCCCCAGCCTCTAACCTCACGTTTTTCACTCTGCCCCAATCGCGGCCAACCCCGCACGAGCACACTCAATATCTTGCTCTTCTGTTCCACCACTTGCGCCAACACCACCTAAAAGTTCGCCTTTGACAATCAACGGCAGCCCGCCTCCAGCGAGCAACAACGGGCGGCCAGCAAGATTTGCGATACTCTCGACTAACTGTGGTCGTTGCTTGGCCAGTTCTGCGACTTCTGCTGAGGTCCGGCGCAGTGTGGCTGCGGTGAAGGCTTTACTCGGTGCAACACTCGCTGTGAGCCAGCGAGCATTATCCATACGCGCAAACGCCACCAAGTGGCCCGTGGGATCCACGACAGCTAGGCTCATTCCCCAGCCTTCTTTGAGTGCCTTTGCTTTTGCGCCCGCGATAAACCGTTCCGCCAGTTCTAATGTCAGTGCCATAAGAGCTTCCTCCTTTTGAATCTCAACTGTGTTGATTGTAGGGAGACGTTTACCTCGCCTTGACCTTGGGGGTCAAGTGAATACACTACGAAACACTATGGCGCGTATCAGCAGAGAAGAGTATGTCCAACACATGGCGAGCAGCCTCAATCTTCCACCGGTGGTGATTGAGCAGATCATTGGCCCACGTCCTCCAGGAGATGACAGGGATGGAGGCTGGAAGGTGATTCGCATGCTCACGGTCGCTGATCTCCAGCCGTATGGCTTAGAGGGTCGACTGACGTCTGCTGGTTGGCGAACGATTCTACGGTCGATTGTTGAAGATTAAGGAGTGACACTGTGAAACTCCAAGACAAAGTGGCGTTAGTAACGGGAACGAGCCCGAATATCGGTGGTGGCATTGCTGAGGGACTCGCCAGCGAGGGAGTTAAGCTCGTCTGTGTGGATATTCACCCAGAGAATGCCAACCAATGTGCAGCGGCAATTACCAAACAAGGGGGCCAAGCGATCGGCCTTGTTTGTGATGTGACCGATGAAGCCCAGGTCAGAGCAACGGTCGAACAAGCGAAGACCGCGTTTAGTGGGATCGATATTCTGGTGAATAGTGCGGTGATCTTTAATCAAAAAGGCGTGCTCGATATGTCGCTGGCCGAGTGGACACGGCAGACCTCGATCATCCTGACTGGCACCTTTCTGTTCACGAAATATGTTGCGCAACAGATGATCGACCAGGGGCGCAAGGGCAACATCATCAACATTATCTCAACAGCAGGTCATCAGGGGCAGCCGCGCAATGTCGGCTATTGTACTGGCAAGAGTGGATTGCTGAATTTCACCCGTTCAGTAGCAATGGAGTTGGTCGATTACGGCATTCGGGTGAATAGCCTTACTCCGACCGCGACTGATCCGAGGGAAAGCATCGAACGTGCAGAGCGCTGGGGTCGACCAGCGACAAATGCGCAGCAAATAGTGGATCTGTTTGAGCCGTTTCGTCAAGGTGCGCCGATGCGCAAGTTGCCAAGTCCGCGCCATTATGCCAAAGCTATTGCATTTCTGGCATCAGAAGATGCGGAGATGATTACTGGTATGGATCTTCGTGTGGATGCAGGCACGATAGCACGGTATTGGGCGTGGACACCAGAGAAATAAGATATGGAACGTGTTGCGTAGAGCGTGAAGGGAATACTTGGGAATCTGGTTATGTATCACGTAACACGCAAGACGTAACACGCATCACGCGGTATGTCTTATGTGTTGCGCTCGTCAATCGACAGAAGGAGGCCTCGCATGGATCCCACTACGTTAGAGAATCTGATCATCGATGATCGCGAAGCTGGATTGTTTCGTGTCAATCGTGAGGTCTTCCGCAGCCCGGAGTTGCTTGCTCTTGAACGCGAACGGGTCTTTGAACGCTGTTGGATTTATGCCGGGCATGAATCGGAGATCCCGCAAGCCGGCGATTTCTGTGCTCGCCGTGTGTCTGGCCGTCCGGTTATTTTAGCGCGAGGCAGTGATGGGCACGCGCGGGTCTTGCTCAATACCTGCACACATCGCGGTGCTCTGGTCTGTCGTGAGCACCGCGGCAACGCCCGCACGTTCCAATGCGCATATCATGCGTGGACCTATAATAATTGCGGTGAATTGGTTGGTGTCCCCGGTGAGGACGCTTATAGCTCGGCGTTCGATCGTAAAGAGCTGGGGCTCGGTGTGCCAGCGCGGACGGAGACGTATCGTGGGTTCATCTTCATCAATTTCAACCCACACAGTGAGTCACTGCTCGATTACTTGGCTGGCGCGACAGAATATCTCGACCTCGTGTGTGATCAATCTGAAGTAGGAATGGAAATCGTCCAAGGGGCACAAACCTACAGCATGCGCGCGAATTGGAAGCTTCTGGTTGAGAACAGCTTTGATGGGTATCATGCGATGCCCACCCATCAGCGCTACATGTCGTTCCTTGCCGAGATTGGTGGGATGGACATGCCGGCGATGTCGCGTTTACACGGCGAAGGAAAGGCCTTGGGTAACGGTCATGCTGTGATTGAATATGAACCACCCTGGGGCCGACCAGTGGCACGCTGGGCACCATACTTCGGCGAAGCCAAGAAAGCCGACTTCGAGGCGGTGCAACAAAAACTCACTGCTCGTTTTGGCAAAGAATGGGCGTATCGTGTCGCGCAAACGAGTCGGAATCTGCTGATTTTTCCTAATCTGGTTATCAACGACATTATGGCGGTGACAGTACGGACCTTCTTTCCGGTCTCGCCGGATTACATGGAAGTGTCGGCTTGGGCGCTGGCAGTGAAAGAGGAAAGCCCAGAGGATCGTGCGTTGCGCCTCGATAATTTCTTGACGTTCCTCGGGCCGGGCGGGTTCGCGACCCCTGACGATGTCGAGATGTTAGAATCGTGTCAGAAAGGGTTTGCCAATAAAGAAGTGGCCTGGTCCGATATTTCCCGGGGCATGAAACGCGCTAATCCGGTGACAAGTGACGAGCTACAAATACGAGAATTCTGGCGGCGCTGGCATGATCTCTTGACGTTGCGGCCGGCCCGGGTAGAGGCGTCCCGGGCGGCGTGATTGCCGTTGCGACGTTGAGGTGTGTCATTCTGAACGAAGTGTAACATGGTGAAGAATCTCTTTTTGTCTGAGAGATTCTTCGCGGAGCCTGTCCTGCCTGCGCCAGTGCCGCAGGCACAGGTGAGCTTGTCGAAGGGCTGAGAATGACAAGAGCGAGCCTTAAGGAACGAGGCAAGCGGTATGACCATGAATGGAGTATCAACGATTACCCGTCAGCAAGTCGAAGACTTCCTCTACGAAGAAGCCGCGTTGCTTGACGAGTGGCGGTTGGAAGAATGGCTGCAACTGCTGACGGAAGATGCTTCGTATTACGTTCCATCTACTGACATGCCAGAGAGCGATCATAAGACAACGCTTTTTCTCGTTGCTGATGACGCAACGCGTATTCGCTCACGCGTGAAGCAACTCTTAGGGAAATCTGCACACGCTGAACATCCGCATTCACGTACACGGCGCATCATCAGTAACGTCCGCGTCCGCAAAACGGATGGAAAGAGCCTGTACGTGACAGCCAATTTTGTCGTCTATCGTATGCGTATGGAGCAGATGGATACGTATGTTGGACGCTATGAATATCAGCTTGTGCAACAACATAACGGGCAACTCAAAATTCGTGAACGCCGCGCTATTCTTGATTTGGATGCGCTGCGGCCACAGGGGAAAGTGAGTATTATTCTTTAGTTGTCAGCAGTCAGCTCTCAGCTTTCCCGTTTAGCTGATAACTGACGTATGTCGAGCAGAGGTGTACCAGAACAGCTCATCTTCCCCGTAGACTTCAGCGGTATGGGAGGATTTGTCTATGCGCGTCATCGACATGCACAACCACATTGTCGCCCCAGAAGTGGTTGCCTTTCTCGAACGCGAAGGAGAGCGCTATGCGACTCGTATTATCAATAGACGAGAAGGGAGGCGTTTTTTTCTCATTCAAAAATCGGCGTTGCGGCCGCTGCACGATAAAATTACCCAGCCGGAAGCGCGTCTGGCCGATATGGTTGATGAGGGCGTTGATATTCAAGCACTCTCCTGTGTACCGTTTGTGATGTACCCAGAAGTCGCACCTGCCCTCGGGCTCGCCATTGCCCAGGTGAACAATGATGCGCTGGCCGCAATTGGGACGCGGTATCCTCGACGGTTTGCACCGCTTGCCTCGGTTCCGCTCCAAGACCCTCCAGCAGCAGCACGAGAATTAGAACGTGCTCATAAGCTTGGCCTCCGTGGTGTCGAGATTCCGCCAAACGTTCGCGGCCAAGGACTTGATGAGGCGCGCTTTGAAATCTTTTGGGAGGCGGCTGCAGCGTTGCAGATGGTCGTGTGCATTCATCCTTTTGAGGCGGTTCCGTACGGTGCCTTTGCTCGTTATGCCCTCGGCAATCTCGTTGGCAACCTCTATGATACTGGGTTGGCAGCCGCGCTATTGATCTATGGGGGAGTACTTGAGCGTCATCCTGGATTACAGATCGTGCTGTACCACGCGGGTGGTGCCTTCCCAAGTTTACTCGGACGACTTGATATGGGGTATGAACGATTGCCTGAATGTCGTGAGGCTATCCCGCGACCACCGTCGAGCTACATCGAGCAGTTTTCATTTGACACCATTGCCTTCAACCATCACATGCTGCGACACCTGATCATGCTATACGGACATGAACGGCTGGTGATCGGCAGCGACTACCCGCTGCCAGCTGGTATTGCCCATCCAGTGGCCGAGGTGAAAGCGTTGCGACTAGATACAGAATCAGAAGCCGCTATTCTTGGTGGCAACGCCAGTCGACTATTACGACTTACTTAAAGTGATTTTATGAGGAGGATCTTTTATGTCCATAGTGGACACACATCGTATTACCACCATCGAACAACTTCGTACTCGCATCGGTGAGCCATCTCCACTGGTACCACAGAAGTTGTGGAAGTCACTAAATGAAGTCGCGGTTGGTTTCATCAAGCAGTCTCCCTTCTTATTGTTGGCGACGGCTGATGCAAACGGCAACATGGATGTGTCGCCCAAAGGGGACGGCCCAGGGTTTGTAGCGATAGAAAACGAAACTACCCTCCTCATCCCCGACCGCAGCGGCAACAAGTTAATCTTCGGCTTACAGAACATTCTGCAAAACCCGCATGTCGGGCTGATCTTCTTGATTCCCGGCACTGGGGAAACATTTCGCGTCAATGGGCGTGCAGAACTGACAGTTGATCCTGTTATCCTGGAGCGTCTTTCTGCGCGTGGCAAGCCCGCTGTAGTAGCTATTCGTGTCACGATCGAAGAATGCTTCTTACACTGTGCGAAAGCCTTTCTCCGCGCGCACCTGTGGCAGCCGGAGCGGTGGCCAGAGCAATATCGGATTTCATTTGGCAAACTCCTCGCTTCAAAGCTCGGGGGAGATGCCAAGATGGAACAACAGATCGACGAATTTGTGGAGCAGGATTATAAAACCAATTTGTAACTACTCAGCCGCAGAGCGGCGAATGACAGTAGACCAGTTTCTCGTACCCAGGCTCTGCCTGAGTACGGACGTAAGACGGAGTCTCTTGACTACTGCCGTCCCAGGCAGAGCCTGGGACGGAGGATTGAGCAGTTACAAGGAGGCCGTACATGACTACCTACAAAATCATCTCCGGTGATACCCATATTGTCGAGCCACCCGACCTATACACGTCACGTATGACGAGCAAATGCCGCGATCGTGCGCCCCATATCAGACGCCAGAAAACGCCCGATGGTAAAGATTCTGATGCCTGGTTCCTCGGTGACACCCAAGTTGTGACTCTTGGGGCGGTGACCCAAGCTGGGCGCCGCTTCGACGATCCAGAGAAAATCGATTTTGTCGGCGTCTGGGAAGACGTCCGCGAAGGAGCGTATCAGCCTGATGCGATGATTACAGAGCTGGAATTTGATGGCATCTGGGGGGCGATTGTTCAACCGAGCCAAGGGCTGTTCTGGTATCACATTGAAGATAGCGAGCTCCTCTCGGCACTCTGTCAGGCCTACAACGATTGGATTGCCGACTTCTGCACGCCTCATCCAAACCGCCTCAAAGGTATCGGTATGCTCAACGTTGATAACGTTCCCGAAGCGTGTACGGAGTTAGAGCGGAGTGCGAAACTTGGGCTGGCTGGAATGTTCATTCCAGTGACACCGACTCCAGGTCAGCCTTACCGTGACCCTATGTACAACCAGTGATGGGCAGCGGCTGCGGACCTCGGGATTCCGCTCCTGATGCATCTCGCCACGCAACGCGCCAATGTCCCGGGGTGTGAGATTAGCACCAGCTTTAAGACTTTTACTGCGGCAGGCTTACGGCCAACGCAAGATTATTGGGTGCGGTATTCGTTGACGGATATGATCTTCTCCGGCGTCTTTGAGCGCTATCCACGTTTGTGTGTTGGCTCCGTTGAACACGAAGCCTCATGGGTGCCGCATTGGCTCAAGCAAATGGACTACACTTATAAAGAGCGGCCTGTGTATCGTGGCTATCAATCCAAAGAGGGATTGCTGCCAAGCGATTATTGGCGACGTAATTTATTCGCGGTATTTCAAGAAGACGATGTCGTCGTACAGCTCCGTCATCGCATTGGGATCGACAATCTGATGTGGGGCAATGATTTTCCACATTCAGAATCGACATGGCCCAAATCGCGTGAATTCTTGGCGAACATGTTCACTGGCGTGCCAGAAGCAGACCTTCGTAAGCTGACGAGTGAGAATGCGGCGCGGATTTTTTACTTCTCACTCTCTTAGTATGTTTTCCAGTCTATTTGCCGAGTCGACTACTCTCCCTTGCAGCCGCACGTGAGTCTGCTACCCTCTCCCGTTAGGGAAAGGGTGAGGTTTTGTATAAGGCGGACTATGCGTTTTAGCGTCATGATCTGGCCGCATTCAGGAACCACCATCGAGCCAGTGGTGAATATCGCTCGGATCGCTGAGGAGTGCGGGTTTGACACTGTCTATATCGGTGACTCGCACATGCTGTGGAACGATGTCTACATCTGCCTAGCATATTGCGCGCAAGCGACACAACGAGTGCGACTGTCTCCTGGTGTTACGAACCCAGTAACGCGCCATCCGGCGGTAACAGCAAATGCCGTCATGTCGGTAAACATGCTGAGCAAAGGGAGGGCTGTGCTGGGGATTGGTGCAGGAGATTCGGCAGTGCGAACAACCGGATTATCGCCCGCCAAGATGACGCAACTACGCGACAGTGTCGAGTTCATGCGTAGCTTACTTTCTGGACAAGAAGTAGATGTGCTCCGTCCCACCGGAGCAGAGGAAAGGAAGGGGTGGGGACAGATTTCTCGCCTTCGTCTGCACGGTGCGGAAACTTGGGGTAATGTACCGATCGAAATCGCTGTGATGAGCCCGAAAGCCGCGACAATGGCGGGAGAAATCGCGGAAGGCGTGATTGTCGATGGTCACATGGGTGGCAATGCTGAAGGGGCAGCGGCGACGATTGCCGCTGCCAGTGAAGGCGCGCGACGTGCTGGCAAAGATCCCACCACGCTGCGATTCATCGCCGCGATCGATGCCGCGATAAATGACAACCGGACCGTTGCGCTTGATAAAGTCCGCCCAACCGCGGCACGCAATATCGCTCGCAAACCATGGTTACCGAAGACGCTCGCTGTCGATCATGCTGAAATTGTAGCCCGTGTGTCGCAAGGATACGATTTCTCTCAGCATCTCGATCTCACTGCCAGTCACCGGAGACTCATTCCCAATGAAGTGGCAATGAAATGTACAATCGCTGGAACACCACAGGATTGCATCGCTAAAGCGCGCGAACTCCAAGCTGCGGGCATGACAGACATTGGGATCTTCGTCACCACACAAGATGAGGTAGGCGCAAGCATTACCTTGCAGCGCTTTGCCCGCGAGGTGATTCCGTATGTTGCCTAGAACTTCCCTCACCTGTAAGCGCCCTGCTCGTGTTTCCCTCTCCTGTCAAAGAGAGAGTTAGGGTGAGGATTCTCATCGAATTTATGTGGTTCCCTCTCCTATCAAGGAGAGGGCAAGGGTGAGGTTTCTTATTTGCCTTTGTACTTCGGTGACGTGGGTTTCTCTAACCAGTCACGCCGTTTTTCGTACGGCAACGCAATATAGGTTTTCATGGCCGCGAGCCCATCCTCGGAGAGCATAGTTTCCAAAAACGCTGAACTTTCAACATCCAGTCCTGCCGCTAGATGAACGTCACTACCTGCGTAGACCGCGTGTTTGGCGCGAGAAACGGCGATCGGCGAGAACGAGGCAATCTCTGCGGCAATTTCTTTCGCTCGTGCTAGAGCATCGTCAACTACTTCGTGGACGAGTCCCATCGCTAATACTTCTTCCGGGCGGACAATACGTGAACGCAGGACAAACTCAACTGCACGTCCGGCGCCGAGCAAACGCGACAGTCGTTGCGTGCCGCTGCCGCCCGGCAAAATACCAAGTTTCACTTCCGGCAATCCGTAACGAATGTCAGCCTTTTGTCCGATGCGGATATCGCACGACAAACTCAACTCAAACCCGCCACCCATTGTGTCACCATTCATGGCGACGATCACTGGTTTTGGTAGATCGCGCATACGTTTGAGCATCGCGTGGTAACCAGTAGTGAGTGATGTTCCTGCGACTCGCATCGCCTCACGATTACTAGCCAGATCGACTAATTCTTCCACGCTGTAGTGCGTGATAAACTTTCCCGGCATGCCTCCCGCTAAAACGACGGCATGGATGTCCGGCGACCGCCACTGTTCAATCAACGTCGAAAATTCTTGTGCACCCGCCGCACAGAAATAGTTCATTGGTGGATTGAAATAGGTCGCCACTACGACATGGTTGGTGACTTCAGTTGTCCACAGGCTCATTGTGAACTTTCCTCCTTCCTCCTTTTTGTCGGCTCGTTGGAGGCTCATGAATCTCGACAATCTCAGTGACTTCTTACGTATTACGTGTTACGTATCCTCTGGTATCCTCGGCATCGGCACCGGTGGGTTAAACGTCGGATTGGTGCCTGAGAGGATATTCTCCAGGCGCGCGCGGACAAACTGGAGAAACTCCGGGTGAGGGAAAATATAGAATTGCTCGTCCACAATCGCCTGAAAGACTTTCTCGGCAACTTCTGACGGCGGCATGCCGGCGTCAATCATCATCCGCGCCATTTCAATAAACGCTTGGTGAGATTCCAGTATGGGGCGCTCCGGCGTGGTCAAATGCGCCGGACGGTTGCGGGCAGAATCAATAATATTGGTTTTGACGAAACCAGGACACAAAACCGAAACCTTGATCGGAGAGGATTGCATCAAGAGTTCCAGATGCAAGGATTCGGACATTGTCACGACGGCGAACTTGGTCACGTCATAGACCGACATAAACGGCGAAGAGAGGTGGCCGGCCATAGATGCCGTATTCACGACGTGGCCCTCAGTCCCTTGCTGCAACATGATCGGGACGAAGGTTCGGGTACCGTGAATGACACCCCACAGATTCACGCCAATCACCCACTGCCAATTCTCCAACGTCTGCTCCCACGTGGTGCCCATGTCACCACCAACACCAGCATTGTTACAGACAATGTGTACCGCCCCGAAGGTATCAAGTGTTTTGCGCGCCAAGGCGTCGACCTGCACTTCTTGTGACACATCGGTGACAACACTCAAGGTAGTCGCCCCCTGAGCCCGCATTTCACCTTCAGTCTTTTTGAGTGCGCTTTCTTCAACATCCGCGAGCACAATTTTCATCCCTGCCGTAGCAAAGCGCTCGGCCATGGCGCGACCGATGCCACTGGCTGCACCAGTAACGACGGCGACACGATCTTTGAATTCTTTCATAGCGATCCTTTCCTATTCCCGCAATTATTTTGGCGCTGGAGCTGGCACTTCTGTGAGATAAGAAGTGGTGTCGTTATCGTACTCAAGGTGCAAGGCGCGGACAATCAACCCGTGCATGCGCCACAAGCCGGAGACGACGAAGAGTTCGAGAATCTCTGGGTCGGATAAGTGCTGTTTGAGCGCGGCAAATGTCTCATCCTCCACCCGATTCAAAGAAAGGATCTCATCGGTTGCGGCCATCACTGCCCGTTCCACTGGAGTGAAGAGGTTACTGGTTTTCCAGCCTTTAATCGCCGCAAGTTTCTCTTCAGGAATACCAACCATGCGGGCTACTTTCACATGCTGCGAGTATTCAAACTTGGAATCGCCGACGATCCCGGTGCGTAAAATTGTCAGTTCACGCAGCTGAGGATCGAGCTTACGTCCCGGCTGTAACAGCCCCATGAGAGAATTCCTCGCCATCAAGAAGAGGTCTGGAACCAAAGCAAAGGTCGTCCAATAGTCACCAGGAGTTCCGGTTGCCGTCCCTGGTTCAGCTACAGGATCTCGGTCACCAAAGAACTGGCGATATACTTCTAACACTTCCGGTGGAGCTTCAGCTTTCGATACTTGGCGTAATCGTCCCATGGTGTGTCTCCTTTCCACTCTGCTGGTGAAAATGCATACCATATGACAGAAGAAATGAAATCAAGGTTTGCGGGAAGTTCTCGGAGGACCCAAAAGCAGGAAGGAGCACTTATTATGAATACGTCAGAACTCCTCTTTGAGCGCGCTGGCGCGACCGCAATTGTCACCTTCAACCGACCTGACGCGCGCAACGCAATTACGTGGGCGATGTACGACGGCCTGATAGCAGCGTGTGAGGAGGCCGATCATGACGAAACAATTCGTGCCGTAATCTTTCGTGGCGCAGGAGGCAAAGCGTTTGTCGCCGGGACTGACATCAGTCAGTTTCAGAATTTCCACACCGAAAAAGACGCGCTGAACTATGAACGGCGGTTGGATGAAGTTATTGGCCGCCTTGAGCAAGTGGCCAAACCAACGATTGCTGCGATTACTGGTCCTGCCGCGGGCGCAGGCGCAGTGATCGCCTTAACTTGCGACTTGCGGTATTGCACACCAGACAGTCAGATCGGTGTGCCGATTGCGCGCACGTTAGGCAATTGCCTCTCGATTGCGAACTATGCGCGACTGATGGATATGGTTGGACCGGCGCGAACAAAGGAGTTGGTGTTTCGTGCACGATTACTGTCGGCGAGCGACGCTCACCAACTCGGTCTCATCAATGAGATTGTTCCTGCCGATCGCTTATTTGAGCATGTATCAGCAATCGCGCAGGAAATCACTGTACACGCACCAATTACACTACGAGTGACAAAGGAAGCGATTCGCCGTCTCCAAGTACATCGTAGAGCAGTCGATGGCGACGACTTGACGGTGATGGCGTATATGAGTGAAGATTTCCGCGAAGGCGTAACAGCCTTTGTAGAGAAGCGTAAGCCGGCATTCCAGGGAAAATGAGGCTGAGGCGAAAGCACTCGAATGAGCCTAGAGGCTGGGGACTTGTTCCGTCTATCCAAGTCCCAAGTCTCTAACGCCAGGCCTCAAAGCCCTCTACTGACTACCGAATGCTGACTACCGGCTACTTTTAGGAGGTTCCCATGTTTCTCGACCTCACTCCAGAACAAGAGCGAATCGTTGGCATTGCCAAAGAGCTTGCCAAAGAATTCGCCCCACGGGCTGAACAGCACGATCGTGAAGGAAGTTTTCCATTCGAGAATATCGCTCGCCTTAAAGAGGTGGGTTACACCACCATGACAACGCCGAAAGCGTACGGTGGTTGGGAAGCTTCACCATTGACGTTCGTCCTCGCGCAAGAACAACTGGCACAGGGATGCTCAGCTACTGCATTTGCCATCAACATGCACTGCAATACGGTTGGCTTCTACACACCGTTTATGACTCCTACACAGAAAGAGTTGTACCTTGGCAATGTTGGGCGCAAGCAGATGTTAATGAACGGGTTCTACACCGAAGGTGGAGGAGCACGTTCGATTCTTTCTCCACAGACAAAGGCGAGAAAAATCTCAGGCGGTTATATTCTCAACGGACAGAAAGTGTTCTCCACGCTTGTTCCAATCGTCGATTACTTCGGCCTCAGTACTTCCCTCGACGGCTACAGCGGGTCAGCTTCCGGTGGCTGCGCGTTTCTCCTGCCGCGCGATACACCAGGGCTTGAGGTTATTGAAACGTGGGATGCGATGGGGATGCGTGCGACTGGTAGCCATACTATCACGATTCGTGAAGTTTTTGCGTCTGATGAGCACCGTATCGGCGAGGAAGGGCATCTCTTTGAAGAGTTTAGTCAGGTCTCGTATTGGTACTGTCTTTCCTTCTCTGCAGTATATCTCGGCATTGGCCAAGCGATGTACAATTATGTGCTGGACTATGCTCGGACGCGCAGGCTCCAGAAGAGTGGGCAGCTGGTTGGCCATCTGCCATGGAATCGCTTTGCTATTGGAGAGATGTACAACCGGCTCGAAGCCTGCCGCACGATGCTCTACACAATTGCACGTGAGATCTCTGAGAAGCGCCCCTACGGCGAGCGCCAAGTGCCGACGATCGAGATGTTACGAACATTTGTAGCAGAGAACATGCTCGAAGTTGCAAATCTTGCTACTCGTATCGCTGGTGGACAAGGGTATTTGAAAGGCAATCCGTTGGAACGCTACTTCCGCGACCTCCGTTCTGCACCGCTCCACACGCTCAAACGTGACGAGGTGTTAGAGATGCTGGCGGCGATGGAGTTGGGATTTGCATGAGATCGACGGCGGGCAACCGCAAAGAACGACTCGACAAAATCAATCATAAGGTAACCGTTTTACACACCTTGAGCGGAAGGTTGAGAGTGATCACTTTGCAACCGATCGGTGTAGTTAAAAACTCACGGATAGAGACCGAAGATGACAACTGGGGCGGGATTGTATCAAGGGGAGGCCCCGCGTGGCCGCCCAGAAAAAGGGTACCCGCATAGGGGTGCCCCTACAAGACAAACCCAAACTGAACCACTGCCCTACCTTTCGCCGCCCTGCGGCAGAGTGGTCTATAGCCTTTCCCATTCACTCCCCCTAGCTCCATGTAGTCGCCCGTCGTAAAGTGTTGCTGACCTTACCACCCCAAGGAGGGCTTATGAAAATCTACGATAGCAAAACTGCGCCGAATCCACGTCGTGTCCGTATTTTCGTCGCCGAAAAAGGGATTCAGATCCCCTACGAAGAAGTCGATCTGGTCAAAGCTGTGAATCGCGAAGCAGAGTTTCGTAAGAAAAATCCTTCCGGAACCGTGCCAGTGCTAGAGCTTGATGATGGCACCTATATTTCTGAAACCGTGGCGATCTGCCGGTATCTCGAAGAGATGCACCCCAATCCGCCGCTCATGGGTATCGATGCAAAAGATCGCGCGATTGTGGAGATGTGGCAGCGACGCATGGAGCTTGAACTCCTGATTCCTATTGCTGATGCCTTTCGTCTGCGCCACGATTTTTTCAAGGGTAAGATTCGTCAGCTTCCAGAGTATGCTGAGGTACAGAAGCAAAATGCTGAAGATCGGCTGGCCCGATTGAACAACGAATTGGCCAATCGCAAATTCATTGCTGGTGACCGTTATACGATTGCCGATATCACAGCACTGTGTGCCATCGATTTCGGTCGTGTGTCGAAAATCGCGGTTCAGCCAGACCAAACTAATCTCGCGCGTTGGCATGCGGAAGTGTCAGCACGAGCGAGTGCGAAAGCATGAGAAAAAAACGTAATACGTAAAACGTAAAGCGTAAAAGGGGTAGGGTGGTGACGTATTACGTTTTAATGAGCGCTGATTCCTAGCCATAGGAGTACGAAGATAGCGGAGTAGATAATGAGCCAAGCGCAAATTCTCTATGAGATCACTGATCGCGTCGGAGTTATCACCCTCAATCGCCCAGAAGTTATGAATGCCTTTGGCGGGACGATGCGCGAGGACTTACTCAAGCTGTTACAACAAACAGAGGCTGACGAGAGCGTACGCTGTGTTGTCATTACTGGCGCAGGCAAGGCCTTCTGCGCTGGTGGTGATATTGCCAGCATGGCAGCCATGCAATCCAAGAATGATGCATCTGTCATCCCACAGCATATGAAGATAGGTGCACAGGTTGTGAATCTGATCCGCTCGATGGCGAAGCCCGTCATCGCTGCAGTAAACGGTGCAGCAGCAGGTGCAGGGATGAACTTAGCGTTAGCTTGTGACATGCGTTTTGCTGCCGAGAGTGCACGCTTCTCTGAAAGCTTTGTGAAAATTGCGTTAGTCCCGGATTGGGGGGGGACATATCTGCTCACACAATTAGTTGGCACTGCGAAAGCGATGGAACTGATGATGACGGGTGACCGTATCGACGCAGCCGAAGCGCTCCGCATCGGCATTCTCAATCGTGTGATTTCTGATGACACTTTCCATGAAGAAGTCATGACATTCGCGCGACAACTCGCGAGCGGCCCGGCAGACACGTTGGCACATATCAAACGAGCCACGTATGTCGGAGCCACTGGAACATTGGCTGACGCCTTGAAGTATGAAGAACAGGCTCAGGGAGCAGTGTTTCTTTCTGACAATGCCCGCGAAGGCATGCACGCATTTCTAGAGAAACGGGCACCGAAGTTTGCCTGATAGAGCGGAAAGAATGTTGTACTTCCGGCCCTCACTCGGAGAAGAGGCGGATCCCCGAAAGCGTACTGTCTGGAGTCTCGCGTCTTCCTTCGGAGGCTTATGAAACTTGGCTATCTGCTTGACACTCACGGTGGTCCGTACAACATGCCTATGCCGAACGGCGACCAGGTGACGACATTTATCGATCATCTATGGCGCGAGGCTGAAGTGGCAGAACAGGCCGGCTTCGATGCACTTCTCATCCCCGAGCGGCACACACGCACCGAGTGCCTGTTTCCATCGCCATTATTGTTGATGGCAGGGGTCGCAGTTCGTACCACACGTATTCGTCTCGGGACGTACATCCTTATCCTTCCGCTGTATGATCCCGTCCATATTGCTGAGCAGATGGCTATGCTTGATCTCATGTCCAAAGGGCGACTCATCTGTGGCCTGGCTTCTGGCTATCACCCTGATTATCACAACACGTTCGCTATTCCGATGAAAGGCAGCCGTCAGCGGTTTGAAGAAGGACTGGAAGTGATGATGCGTGCCTGGACACAAGAGAGTTTTTCGTTCCACGGCCAGGTGTTCAATTATGACAACGTGCGCCTGACACCAAAGCCGCTGCAACAGCCACATCCTGAATTATGGCTCGGTGGCATGTTTCCCTACACCATTCAGCGTGCTGGACGCAGTAGCGATGCCTGGTGTAGCGATCCATTCCCGTTGCAGAAAGAAACCTGGAAAACACAAGTCGCCATGTATCGCGAAGCTGCCGCCAAAACTGGAAGGAAGTCACAAGTCGTGTTGATGCGCGATGGCTGGGTGGCACCAACCCGCGCCGAGGCTGAGCGGACTTTTGGTGACATCTACGTTCAAGAACTGCTCTTCTACCATCGTTACGGGATTCTTACTCATCATCCTGATTTTCGTTCTGAAGCCGACTTCACTATTAGTAATAGTTTTCGCCATGCTGTAGCTGGCTCGCCACAAGAATGTATCAATCAACTTGCCATGTATGAACGTGAGTATGATGTCGACTATGTCGTGATGCGTTTCCGCTTGCCTGGCGGGCCAGAACGTGAACGCGTATTGGATTGTATGCGCTTGTTTGGCGAAGAGGTGTTGCCAAGGGTTTCTTAAGTAGGGGCGCACTATTATGCGCCCACGGATTAACCTTTGAGTATATAAAACCCGCGCTTCTCGTAGGGAAAGTCCTCCAATTGAAAATCGGTGTGCATGTAAGGTAATCGTGGATTCAAGTAGTATGCGCGAATCTCGGCGATCAAGCCTTCGCGAAACACATACCACTCTGAGCCACGTACAAGCTGCGGCTTTTGTTGCCCATCGGGTGTCCAGCGCATGGTCCATTCGATCACTGCTTCATTGCCTTGCACCAGCGCGTGATCCACTAACCACTCGCCTTTCACGCGTGGCTGCATCTTCACCCAGTACGTTGCTAGCGCTTCCGCTCCGCGTATCGGCTTGTGATGGGTGAAGTAATGCACCACATCACTGGTAAAAGTAGACTTGATCAATTCCGCATCAGCAGTGTTACAGCCGTGGTAGTAGCGTTTGATGGTTTCGATGTGAGAATGATCTTGGGGCATGAGTAGTATCTCTCTGGTTAAGAATAAGAATTTATGTATACTCTTGGAGTCACAATCTGTAGCCGGGCGAGGCCGGCTTGTCGAAGACTGATAGAGTCAATATCCAGTAGATCTTTATCTCCTGTTATAAGCACCTCTGCTCGCGCAGTCAGGCGGCACGGCAAAACCATATTGTCTTCGAGGTCGCGACAGATAGCAATTTCTCGGTGCGGGTAAATAACCTTCGCGGTAGCGACAACCGACGCAACGCCAGCGACAAGCGCTTACCCCTGAAGGGAGGTTATTTTCCTTTCGGCCAGTAGTTCTTCTGGCACATCTTTGTATTCCTTCAGCAAATCTAGAGAAACATAAATATCTGCCGCTTGCACCGCGTGCCGTATGGTTTGTTGAGGCACCCCTCCAAAGGCAAAAGCCGAAACAAGCACACCAGTATCAATGACGACTCTTCGTCTTCGCTTGTTTCTTGGCGTATTGCCTCCTTCTTACTTTTCGCACGGCACTTTCTATATCTTCCAGGGTTAACGTCGTTCCCCGAAAGGCTTCGCGTGCAGCACGTAGAGCAGCATCAAGCCTGTCTTGAGGCGATAAGGCGGCGAGAATATACTCTTCTGGATTGATTCGTTGTTCTGTTGATTTCATGTCAGCCTTTTTCCTAACAGTTTCCCCAGTGACTGAATATCCCACGACGACGGATCGAAAAAATCTGCTTTGGATTAGCGAAGCGCGGTATTCATTACAAAAGCTCTGACGGTAACTCCTGCTTGTGAAAGTTGACGTGCTTGAGAATCGAATTGCGTTCGTGCTTCTTCCAGGCTCAACTTTGGAGCTTTTTTCTGTCTGGAGTCATTAGTAGTCCACTGCGGACAATTAAACCAGCCAATCAAATACAAGCCATGTTGGCAACGAGTTTCGTCCAGGTAGCGATCGATCAATTGGGTTTTCATAGCCTCATTTAGTTCATCGTGCCAGCAGCCTTTGACTTCGATAACAACCGAAATGGTCCGACTCTTCTCCTCTAGGCATCTTGCTAACTACGTCAACTTGAATATCCACCCGTTCCCCTAGTGTCGCTCCTGGCTTCTGTCGAACTTCGACCTCTCGATTAACAATCCCACCTCTTTGTTTGATATCTATATCGAGATGGTTCCTCACATAATCAGAAAACGAGTTCTCGTCTTTCGGTTTCCAAGAGGACTCTTCTATGTGGTCCCAGAGAAATCTGGCTTGAGGCGTTTCTCCCTGGAGTCTTTGCTCCAAACGCTGAAGTGAGTCGATAATGACCTCAAGCAACTGCTCGCCACTCTGGACTACTTCCTTGCTGATTTTTTGCGATTGCGAGAATGTCGCTTGGTTTGGGAGGAACCCAAGTACGTTGGCGGGTGATATGCTGCGCTTTCAGTAAAGTCCACTTCAACCAGTTAAGCTGAGGCAGCGCTTGGGCAATTTTCTGAATCGCTTCACACGCAGCCAAGGTACCGCGGTCTTTGAGTTGCCGCAAAACAGAATCACTGAAATCGGCGATACTTTCCCTCGCACTGACAGCATGGATTATTCCTTCTGGCTTGGAATCCTCCGTTTGCGGGTATTGTCGAAAGAGCCAAACGTAGAAGTCCTTCTCGGATAATGAAAATTTGTCCGTAAGATTCTTTATTTTCTTTATCAATCTGGATGATTAGGCTGTCTATGATCTCCGAAGGCGCGTATGTGTATGTCCTTTTCAAAAGTTCTCTATGAGGGGCCTTTCTCTCGAAGCCGCTAGACAACAGATAAGAAAGAATAAGCGGAGCCCATTTCTTCCAAATGTGAGGTGGAAGTTTCGAAACAAACTCTGGATCTTCTTGTAAGAGAAGCCGAAGCGCTTTGTATCCGGCTTTTGCAGGATGGTAGAAGGTATTTTTTCTGAACCACTCGTGAGTTTTAGGATCTTGCTCGGTGACCTACCATACGAGCAACGGTAGACGCCGCGTTTGCGCGGATTCGAATGGGTTGAGTAAGATTAAGAGCAATGTCAGCAAGGTCATTTTGAAGAACCTTGATCTCACAAACGTCGGTAATATCGATGGCGATTTGTCTCGCAGCTAGGCTTTTCGTGCAGTCTTGAAGATACGGGCGAAGCTGTGCGGTTAACTTAGGATGAGCAAGTTTTCTAAAGTGTGGGAATGCATTCCAGTCATGGGACAACAGCGATTGTTCTGTTTCACATTTCTTCAATAGCGCTTCAACCAGATTTGCTCGGTCATTCTCACTTACAGAATGTTGCAATGGGAACAGGCGAAACAGAGGTTCTCAGCAATCGTCCGCCCACCTACAGAACGCGGAATCGTATGATCAATATGAAATGTCTGCCGACGAGGACCTGAGGAGCGTGACAATACTCGTAGCGTCCGGCGGCCCGCGTTTTTATCAGTACCGCCAGGCGGGCAGGTACCCTGGGGGTCACACGTACGCATTCTCTGATCTGGGCTCAGCACGAGAAAAAGGTAGTCGTTGCAAAGCGTGACGAAAGCGTTGCTTGAGCGGTTTCCCTCGCTCGTCAAAAAGTTCTGGCCGCAGCGCTCGGGCGAGATCCTGGGAGTTCACCAGCATGAGTTTGTCGACTTCAGAAACAGATCACACCGCTAATTGAATATCCCACAACGGCGGATCAGTCGGACGGACAAGCTCCGTTTGGATTAGCAGGCCACAACTCGGGCAAGCATAGCTACGGAAGACGATTTTGTCGTCAACATACACTTTCGGATTGAGCAAATAAGGATTGACAGCGGTGATGGGCTGTTCAAGAGCAGCGCACGAGAGTTTGTAGTTTTCCGTGGCCAGGCAAATTTCACTGTTACACTTACTACACGCAAACACACCATCGGCAAGCAATAGACCCTCAGCGATATGGTGGGCGTTGGTCGTATCAACTGTTCTTCGTGGTTGCTTTTGCGACTTTCGCAGTCGCGCCTTGCGCAGTTTTGCTCGTTGCTTTTCCGTTGCCTTGCGGTCGATATTGTCCTGCTCATCGAGCATTACACCGTAGACTTCCTGTGCCCATTCACGAGTTGTGTTGCCGCGTTGAATATCACTAACAGCCCGCTCGGGCTCGCGTTCGAGTGGGTCACCGTAACCACCGGCACCAGCCCAGGACAACAAGAAAACATCATTGGGAGTCTGCATCACGTCAAACGCTTTTGGCGCGACATGTTGTAACTTACCTTGCACGTCTTCAGCACGAGTCGGCATACTGCCGGTTTCATGAATCTGTTGCGTGACGTTGGCATTCACTTTCATGCTGAAACGCGTTGTGGCCGGAGATAGACCGCCGTGTAATCCCGGCCCAGGCACTGCGCAGTGTCCTGAGGCGGTAAACAAGGAAATTTTATCGGTGCCATGAGGAATGAACGCGAGTTCGGCAGAGTTGCCGCCACGGTATTTCCCCGCACCGCCTGAGTTCGTCAGCTCTTTGCGCCACAGATACAGGATCGGATAGAACCATTCGTTATCTTCGACGTTCGGCATCGTGCTTTGCAAATCCCATGGCCAACCGCCGGTATCGATGCCATCACGCCAGGGCGAGCCCGCAAGCGCTGCACCTACAGGATCGAGTAAAAACGATGCATACGGCGCGCCACGTTGATCAGTGCCACTAAAGGCACACACCGGATACATAGCTGCGCCCATGCAACTTTGCACTTCACTACGTAGTTGCTCATCAGAAGAGCAGGCCAACATCTTGGAGATCACTAGCCCTGATAAAGCGATCGTTTGTAGCAATACTCCTGGTGGTGCCGCGGACACGGCCGCTGGAAATGTCGCGCAGGAAACTGTTCCGGGAACGACATCAAACTCCATGTGACGGTATGCCCCTTCAACCACGAACATCTGGTCGAATAACATCTGTGAACAAATCATTGAAGCAACGGCGCCTTTCCAAGCCACCAGGGTACAATTGAGCGTGCCCGCTTGTGGGTCACTGCCTTCGTTAGAGAAGATCAACTTGTCACCACGTTTGGTCAGTACGAGTGAGTTGCGGTAGAGATGTCGATCGCCTGGAGCCTTGAGTTCAATCCAGCTCGATTCACGCCAGGTGCCATCCGGAATGGTCTCTAAGCGGTTGAGAAAGGCTTTCTCGGAATCGTCTTGCAGCTTGCGCATTACGCCTTTGATCGTTTCCGCTCCATAACGGGCGATCAAGGCAAGTAATCGTTCCCGTGCCACGTTGCATCCAGCAATCTCGGCACGCAGGTCGAGCGCGACCAATTCCGGCATGCGCGAGCGACGAGAGTATTCTTCTTCCAGGTCTTTGCGCAGCTTGCCGCCTTCGACGATCTTAATCGGTGGAATACAGCCGGATTCCCAAAACACATCCGCAGCCATCGGATTAAACCCGCCAGGTGCTGTGCCACCCATATCCCATTGATGCAGGGTGTTGCCGACCCAGCAAAACATCTCCCCTTCCCAGAACACCGGCGCAACCAACGCGACATCAGATTGATGGGTCGCACCGATCCACGGATCGTTAGTGAGAAAGATATCGCCGTCCTCAATGCCGGGATTGTCAGAGCGATGCTCCATCGTCCACTTGACCGCAGAACCTGTGGCTGAAGACAAATATTGGAGAAACGGTCCAAAAAAGACGAAATCGCCGTTTTCATCCATCAGTGAGGGATTGAAATCATGGCCATACGCACAACTCGGCGATCCAGAAATGCGCATGATGGTGTTACCGTGTTCAACATTGATGTTCCACATCGCGTGGCGTACGACCTCATACGTGACCGGATCAATCTTCTCTGCCGCACGTGTATGACGTTTTAGTTTGGGATCGATCTTCAACGTTTTGCCAGGAATATAGGGATAGGTGCGGCCGTCCCACTGAATCGCTGGTTGTGACATCGTGACCTCCATAGCAAGGGGACACGCAATACGTAACACATAACATGGACACTTTGTTGCGTGATGCGTGTTACGTGAATGAGAAACAGCTAGGTTGTACTGATTGTAATTACGAAGTTACCGTACTCGTCTAACTCCCCATTACTCCCGGGCCGAAGTACGATCGTGGTTTCGGGCATTTCAATCACGGCTGGGCCGTCAACTTTCATATACGCCGCGAGTGTTGCCCCGCTGTAAATGGGCGTCGCCGTGAAGCGTCGCATTTCTCGCCAATAGACCTCGCGAGAGCCTACGACGGCGTCAGTGGTTTTCTGGACTCGGTACGCGAGTCGCGGACGTGGAATCGTTCCTACCGCAGTCACTCGCAACACGCCAATTTCGACACCTGCTTCTTTGAACGCTGAGCCTTTGCCATACAACGCTTCGTACTTGTCAGCAAACGTTTGCAATAGAGTCTCCGTGTCATGCGTCGTAAGTGGTCCTGACGGTACCGGTACTTCTACACGGTGGATCTGAAGACGAAACTTCATGTCAGCAGACCGGTGGAATCGCATAGCATCATCAGTGATGCCATCTTCGTGCAGTTGTGCTTTTCCTTTCTCTTCCATCTCGGTGAAAATTTCGTTAATCCGTTGCGCATCAAACGGGGCAATCAGTAACTCGGCTTTCTCGTACACATGAAGCAGATCTGCAGATTGTACTCCCAGTGCAGACCATGTCGAAGCGACAGACCCTAACGGAACCACAACCGTGCGGCAGCCCAACTCTCGCGAATACGACACAGCATGAGCAGGACCACCACCGCCGTAGGCATAAACGACAAAGTCACGAGGGTCGAGTCCGCGTTGCACAGTCATTTGTCGCATCAAATCGGCCATGTGAAACTCGACGATCTGTACCGCGCCGCTGGCAGCTTCGACAACGTCCATCTGCAAACGATCGGCGACTCGCTGCATAGCGCGTGACGAACTGTTTTTATCAAGAGAAAATTTGCCGCCAAGAAAATTATCGGGGTTGAGATAGCCGAGAATCAGATTGGCATCGGTAATTGTCGGCTCGGTGCCACCACGATTGTAACAAGCCGGACCAGGATCAGCGCCGGCGGAGTGCGGACCAACTTTCATTGTGCCACTCATCTCATCAATCCAAATGATGCTGCCACCACCGCTGCCGATCGATTGGATGTCAAGCTGTGGCATGAAGAAGGTGTATTGATGGATGATCGTTTCTGATGACGTGAGTGGTTGCCCCTCGTGAATGATCCCGACGTCGAAACTCGTTCCACCGACATCAGAAGCAATGACATTCTTATGTCCGAGCGTATCGGCGAGGAACTTTGAGCCGATCACTCCACCAACCGGACCAGAACCGATTGTGAACACTGGTTTCTGAGCAGCCTCATGGGCAGTCGCCACACCACCCGCAGCTTGCATGATGAGCAACGGATACTCATAGCCGAGCTGCTTCGCTCGTTCTTGTACACGTCCGATATATCCAGACGACCCAGGGCCAATGAAGCAGTTGATCGCCGTCGCTGCAGTGCGTTCGTACTCCCCTGGCTTGGCGATCAGTTCATGGGCACAGGTGACAAACACGTGTGGGGCCGTTTCTTGTACCAAACGTTTGACTGCCAACTCGTGCGTCGGATTCACGAAGCCCCACAGAAATGAGATGGCAATTGCCTCGACGTGCTGGTCAAGAAGATTACGAATCGCAGTACGCGATTCTTCGACATTGAGGGGAAGAAATACCTCACCTTTCCAGTCGAGTCGCTCACTGACTTCTTGAATCAACGTGCGGGGAATAATCGGCTGTGGTTTTGCGTGGCGTGAGACATGCAGCAGCTTTTCGATGGGGAGTCCAGCGGAGCGGCCTACTGAACGCATGATTATTAACGCATCGCCGTGACCACGGGTCGTGATGAGGCCGGTCTTCACACCTTTCAGTTGAACAATAGCATTAGTCCCGACGGTCGTTCCGTGTAACAGTAACCGGGTGTTCTGCATCAACTGGGATAGTGTGAGATTGATCTTCTCTGCGGCAACTTCGAGAGCATTAAAAAATCCTTCAGCGAAATCCTTCGGTGTCGACTGACTCTTCGCAATCGTGATATGCCCGTTTTCATCCATCACCACACAATCGGTGAACGTTCCACCAGTATCGATACCACAAAAATACTGCATGTGTTTCTCCCTACACTGGCTACGATAGCGCGCTGCTCGCGCAGTTGCGGGGGTACTAACTATGAGAATTAACGAGAGAAATCAAATCCATAGGGGAATGGATCTTGCGTATAGAATGGCGCTCGTGTTAGCTCTTGGCGATTTTGTACCAGGCAAAGGACTCAATTCTGCCTGGAGCGTGTGTAATTGAAGAAACTTCCGCAATCGCAAAAGATCCCTCGTAGTGGTGCGACACTCTTTCGTCGGGTCGGCAAAGTGGGCTGGAAGAAGAGCGAGCACTTCACGTACACCTATGCGTTTCCTGCGTTACGGCGCTGGCTGGTAGCACAAGTCCCACCGCAACAACGCATTCTTTCCATCGGTTGTGGCACTGGTGAGCTGGAGAAGCTGCTAGGAAAACAAGCGGAGCTTGTCGTGGGGATCGATTTATTCCTTGAGATGGTCAGGAGCGCACGTCGGCACGGAGTCATACATCTTGTGCAGACCAATTCGCATTTCCTGCCGTTTGCTTCTGAGTGTTTTGATACAGTTGTTCTCCCTGAAACGCTCGGCTATGTCGATCCCGCCGTCGCGTTGCGTGAGAGCGCACGAGTACTGAAAAAGGACGGTCAAGTGCTCATCACTACGTATCCAGTTCACTTAGTGGCACACAGTGTGTATCGAAAGCGCTCCGCAGCGGACGTTGCTCTCGCGCTGGTGCATGCTGGGTTCTCTGTTGTTGAGTGTCACTTTCTGTTGCTCAAACACTTCAAAGTACAGGAAATCGACGATGAGCGTCGCTGTTCGCTCTTGTACTTGTTGGCACAGAAGCATGATTATCGTACAGTTCTTACGCCGGCTAGAAGAATCCATTCCAACCCAAGTCGGGGTTAGTTGAGCATACGTACTATGTCCAGAATCACCGATTACGATTCCATTTCCTCTCAGTATGATCGAAGATATCAGGGACAGGAGTACCCAGGTATCGAACAGGCACTGCCTACGTTTATTGGAGACAACCACGACGTCGACGTGCTGGAAGTAGGCTGCGGAACCGGGCACTGGCTAAGAGTACTGAAAGATCGAGCTAGATTCGTTGTCGGCATCGACCTGTCTACGAACATGCTGCAACGCGCGCAGAGCGTGACACCCGACGTGCCGTTGGTACGAGGACGCGCAGAAGCACTTCCTTATCAATCGCAATGTTTTGATCGCCTGTTCTGTCTGAACGCGTTCCATCACTTTGCGGAGAAAGTCAAATTTCTGACCGAGGCTCGTCGTGTCCTTCGCCCTCACGGAGGGCTGATGATTGTTGGTCTTGATCCTCATGTTGGAGTCGACCAGTGGTGGGTTTATGACTATTTTCCCGAAACTGTAGAGCTTGATAGACAGCGTTATCCTGCTACAGCAGAGATGCGGGCGAACATGACGCGAGTCGGTTTCTCTCGTTGTGAGACTACGGTAGCAGAGCATTTGACAGTGCAACTTCCTGCTCACACCGCTCTTGATCGTGGGCTGCTCGACAAGAGTTACACGTCTCAATTGACTATCTTGTCGACCCAGGAATATCAGGACGGCATTGCTCGCGTCACTCAGGCCATCGACGCCGCAAAAGTAGCCGGTGAGGAACTGATACTCGTCGGGGACTTGCGGCTCTACGCTACTATTGGTTGGCTAGACGGATAAGCTATTAATTCCTTGGCAAAATCAGAAATAGAGGGACATCACACAAGGTGGTCCCTCCATAAACAGTCCTCATATGAGGTATCCGCATCTCATACGCTGGGGTTACGTTCGGCGCAACGTTAACACACTTCCTTCCCCATCGCCGGCAATATAAATCGTTCCATCGGCGCCAACCGCGAGGCCGCCGGAAAAATCCATCGGCCCCCGCGAACAGCCCGGTGGGTCGCCGACCGGTAAATGATGAGCAATGACCTGCGATTTTCCTGACGCGACTTCAATAGCACACAACTCTTTACTGCCACGATCTAGAACTAACAGTGAGCCCTGCCAAAGCGCGAGCCCCTTGGGCTGGTCGAGCCCGTCAATGACTGAGGAAGCTTCTCCAGCGGTGTCAACTTTTGTGATTCGTCCTTTTCCTAACTCACTCACGAAAATTGTTCCATCTGTTGCTGCGATCACTTCACCCGGCTGTTCTATCCCCTCTATGATGATTGCCAGCTGTCCGGCGGCATCAACGCGTAACAACTTTCCAGTTCCTGCTTCTGCCACTGCCACTGCCCCATCGGCAAGGCGCGCGACCCCATAGGGATTCTTCAATTTGCGCGCGACCATTTTGAAAGGTCGACTATCTGGAAAATATTGCACCACATCGCCAGCCATCGTTGTAAGCCACAACTCCCCTGGTACTCCAGCAGCAAGGCTACGTACGAATCCAGGGAAACTATTGTCGAGCAAACCGCCGAGTCGGCTCACTGTTTTATCAGGCGAGAGCACAGCGAGGCTCAGACCATCGTTTAGATACAACTGGCTCCCGGCACCGCACGTGATACCCCAAGGACCGACGAGCCCTGACGGCACGAGTATCCGTTCTGTATTGCTCCCGTCAGTGGCGACTTCTGCTACCCCACCGTCAACAAAGTGTGAGACGAACATGCGATCGTCTGGATGAAAAGCGAAGTTATCGATGCCCGGACGAACTTTAGCGATGACGGTCTTTGTTCCACTCTGGACATCAATGCGTACCACCTCACCATTACCAGCTTGCGGCACAATCAGTTCGCCTTTGCGATTAAATTTCACTGCTGGTGGTGATTTGAGACCGTCAACGACTCTCTCTTTCACTCCGGTCTCAGTATCCACGCGCCAAACTTCGCCTTGTGGCACCAGGGGAAAGTAGAGTTTCTCGTCGGGCCCGACCATGAGTGCGTTAGGTCCACGCAAATCGTCGGCAATCAGCCGCGGGGCGCGACCAGTATAGGGATACAACTCGAAGATGCGCCCACCACGTCGGAACTCGTCGATAAAGACACGATCGTTATGAATCGTGATGCCGTTCGCGCCCGGTAAGTTATCACTGACGATACGAGTTTTCCCGTCTGGCGTGCGCGCACACACCCGGGCACTCATCACCTCAGTGACATACATCGTACCGTGGGAATCAAATGCTACATCATCAGGCGCGACGATAGGTCCACCAACAGGCGAGATAACCTCGAGTGATCCACTGCTCACGTTGACCGCGGTAATCTGACTGCCAAAGGCTTGGGTGACGTAGAGTCGACCATCGGGACCAAATTGCATCCCGTTCGCTCCATACAGCCCGCTGGCAGGCAGTAAGCGTGTGATCTGCCAACCTGGCGCAGCCTGTGGTTCACGAGCGTCAGAGCCCCGCAACATTTGGTATCTGTTCATCGTTATTTCCTCCTTACTGGGGCAGTATTACCCACAGAAAGTTGTCATTGTCAAAATCTTGACAGTCAATGACTCCCGTCTGCTAGTGCTATTTGGTTATTCTGAAGTCCTCTGTTATCTCCCATTAGGTGGGCTTTTGCATACCTCCATCGAACCGGACTGAGCAAGACTTGGAAGAGACCTATGCCGCATCCTGATTCTCTCGCAAGCTTCTTCTTCGTTCTTACCCCCTAACTACTCGGTGGCACGAAGGCGCGGTGCAAAAGCCTTCCCTTGTGTAGGGGCGTATAACCATACGCCCCTCCCCCTCTTATTGGTTTTCCCTACGCGAGTAATCCTTTAACACCTGGGCAACGCAACAGGTGAGTCGCTTTCCAGTTGCGATATCGAGAAACTCATTCGGCCCGTGCGCATTCGAACGCGGACCAAGCACTCCTGTAATGACAAACTGTGCGTGAGGAAATCTTTCCCCCAACATCGCCATAAAAGGGATCGTTCCGCCTTCACCCCAATAGCAAGCTTCTTTGCCAAAAAAGTCGAGTGAGGCCTGTTTAAGCGACTTTTCCAACCACGGCTTAAGCGGTGGAGCATTCCAACCAAACGCGCATTGCTCAGTCTCAAATGTGACTTTTGCACCGTAAGGAGGATCTCTCTCAAACAGTTGCTTGAGGAGGCCCGTTACTGCATTGGCGTCGGCAGTGGGTGGAAGCCGGAGCGAAATCTTTGCTGCGGTAACTGGCCGCAGGACGTTGCCAGATTTATCGAGTGGTGGCAACCCGGCGGCGCCGGTGATACCCAATTGCGGACGCCAGGTGCGATTGAGCAACAGCTCTTTAATGTTGTCCACAACCGGTTTTGTTCCCGCCTGGAACGGATACTCACTGTACACACTGGTTCCCAACACTTGCGCGGCCACAGATGCCTGCTGCAAGCGTTCTTCAGGTACGGTGACATACAAGTCACGAGGCAGAATCTCGCCAGTATGCTCGTTTTCTAACCGGCTTAGTAATTGGCGGAGAATGCGAAAGGTTGACGGCACGATCCCGCTGGCGGCGCCAGAATGCACGCCTTCAGTCAGTGTCGAGACTGAGAGGTTGCCGTTGGCTAATCCGCGCAACGAAGTGGTAATCCACAATTGATCATAGTTGCCACACCCCGAGTCGAGACAAATCACCAAACTGGGGATTCCGATACGATCTTTGAGGGCTTCAGCGTAATGGGGTAAATCAAAGCTGCCACTTTCTTCACAAGCTTCAATAAGAATGACGCAACGGGCGTGGGCGATATTTTGTTGCTTGAGTGCGTGAATCGCAGTGATCGAAGCAAACGCCGAATATCCATCATCCGCGCCGCCACGACCATATAAGTGGCCATCCTTGATCACCGGCTTCCAGGGGCCGAGTCCCTCCGTCCAACCTTCCATAGGCGGTTGTTTATCAAGGTGGCCGTAGAGCAAAACAGTCTCTTTTGAGTCGCCTGGAATCTCAACAAAGATGAGCGGCGTGCGTTTGTCCAGGCGCACGATATCGAGTACAAGCCCAGGAATCTTTTGCGCACGAATCCAGTTGGCAATCAGATCTGTCGCCTGATCCATGTAACCATTTGTGTTCCAGTTTGGGTCATACGCAGGCGATTGGTTGGGGATGGTCAGGTACTCTTGCAGCGCTGGGACGATACTGTTGTTCCACTGGTGTTCGACGAAGGAGCGGGTTTGATTCGTGTCCATCAACGTGCCTTTCCTCATGTAGTCAAAACAGCTCGCAAAAAAGAAGCTGCATAGTGTTTGTCATTCTGAGAAGCAAAGCGACGAAGAATCTCTCAGGCGAATATACGACAGGGAGAGATTCTTCACTTCGCTAGGCGTCGTTCAGAATCGCATTTCTGTAGCGTTATTAGATACCCTGAAACATAGGCGCTATTCTACCCTCTTGACGCGAGGACTGGCAGATGAATAGTGATCGAGGGAGACAAGGGATTAGTCCCGTCTGAGGAGGTGTTTATGGAAAAACTTCTGGTCTATCACAACCCCGGCTGAGGGCAGTCGCGAGGAGCGCTCGATATACTGAAAGAGCGCGGCGTCGAGTTCGACGTCATCGAGTATCTGAAAAACCCGTTGGACCGGACGACCCTTGAACGAGTCATGGGTCAGCTGCCGAATCCGCCAGCTGAGCTTGTCCGCAAGGATAAGAATTTTGAGTCGCTTGGTCTTGATGCGAAGAAGTACGAAACGCGTGAGGCAGTAATCGATTTACTCCTCCAGCATCCTGTGCTGATGCAACGACCTATTATTATTCGGGGACAGAAGGCGGTCCTTGCACGCCCGTCGGAGAAGGTATTGGAGTTGCTGACCTAGAGTGGAGCACAGAAGATTCGTATAGCTGCTCAATTGCCCTTTCCCTCGTAGCGTGCACTATGCCCATGAATAGCGGCAGGTGGGGAATCGTGCGTGTAATGCACGTACATCACTTGCGCTATCGGTAGGAAAAGTTTGCAAGGCAGGGAATCTTACAGTATAGAATTCCCTGTTTGTTGCCTTACTCCTGCGCCCCGGCAGTCTGTAGGAGGTTGACAATCTCCGCGTGATTCGCTTCACTGGCGAGCATCAGCGCAGTTTTTCCGCTGCGGTCCCTGACCTGCACGTCGGCTTTTTTCGCGAGTAGCGCTTGGACGATGCTGAGGTGTCCTTTTTCGGCTGCCCACAACAAGGCGGTTCTGCCCTCGTCACTCTTCTGTCGGAGGTCAATCCCTTTGGCTAATAATGCCTGGACGATGTCAGTTGAGGCCCGATCAATCTCAGGATCAACATAATCCTGTGCGGCAACCCACAGCAAAGCATTTCTCCCTTCTTTGTCAGTGGTATTCACCGCGGCCCCTTTGCTAAGCAATACCTGTACGCAATCGAGATGTGCCTCGATTGCTGCCCACATGAGAGCGGTTTTGCCATTCTCGTCGGTCGCATTAATGTCCACACCTTTTGTTAATAAGATCTGCAAAATGCTGGTTTGGCCTTTGATGGCAGCAACCATCACCGCATTTCTTCCGCCCTTATTGATCAACGTGGGGTCCGCCCCCTTGGTTAATAATGCCTGGACAATGTCAGGAGAGCCGCTGTTCACTGCCCACATCAGGGCTGTTCTCCCCTCGTTATCCTTGACATTCAGGTCGACATTCTTCGCTAAGAGGGCGTTAGTGATATGCAAATAACCAGCAATCGCAGCGGCCATCAAGGCAGTGGTCCCCTCAGCGTTTTGTACATCGGCGAGGGCACCTTTGGCGAGGAGCAGTCGTACTGCATCGCTACGGTCATTACGAGCCGCAAATAGCAGGGCCGTATTGCCCTCTTTATCCTGAACGTCGAGCGGCGCATTTTTCGCTAATAAAATACGGACAATCGTATCGTACCCATTGGCGGTCGCCCACATGAGAGGTGTCTTTCCGTCTATATCGCTGACCGTGAGGTCCGCACCATGAGTGAGCAACACTTGAGTGGTGTCGGCGAGCGTTTGCACGAGGGCAAAGCGGTCGAACGACCGACTCGTCGTCCACAGTAAGGCGGTTTTTGCTGTCTGATCTTTAGCGTCGACTTCCGCGCCGTGACTCAACAGGAATTCTGCCGTCTCCGCCGCCCCGTTGTTGGCTGCCCACATCAACGCGGTTCGCCCCATGTCGTCTTTCGCGTTCACGTTGGTACCCTTTTCTATTAAGGCATGAACAAGCTCAGTGGAACCGGAACGCGCGGCAAGAATGAGGTCTGCACCAGGATCTTCCGCCCCCGAGGGCTGCCGTGACAGCACTCCTCGTTCTTCACTCGCTCCTCGCTGAGTGCCTGACTCAGAGCCTGTCGTCCGTGTTTGACTTGATGATCGCACTGGAAGTGAGTTTTGCCAGTGGTACTGATACCAAATTCCCCCGCTCAGGAGGAGGACGAATGCGACCCCCCCGATAACACCGCGGCTAAAATGAGACCGTTGCACAAAAGGGGATTGAACGGGAGTCTGGGGCGACTCGCTGGCAGTTTCAGTCTGGAACTTTTGACGGGTGCTATGAGCCGCCTCTTTCTCCTGTGCTGGTGCGGGAGCGATGATGGTTTGCGCGATGGAATCGGTTTCTGAGTGGAGGATGAGTGTATGTTGTTCATCGCTGCCCGAGAGCGCAGCTTCGAGCGCACGGCGGACCAGCGTAGGACTGAGAGGGCGGTCTTGTGGTGCTTTGGCAAGCATTTGTTCGACTTGGAGCCGGATGGCGGCGGGAACCATAGGGGGCAGTGGACGAGGCGTGTTGTGCAGGTGCTGATACATCAATCCCATTGCCCCGTCTGAAGTAACGAATGGTGAGGTGCCAGTCAGCATTTCGTAGAGCATGATTCCTAGAGCATACAAATCTGCTCGACCATCGATTTCTTTTCCCATCCACTGTTCTGGAGCCATATAGCGCGGAGTGCCAGGAGAAACCCCAGTGTGACTGAGGCCACTCGTTTCCTCGCCTAAAACCTTAGCAATACCAAAGTCCCCGACCTTGACCCAATCCTCGCCTTGTTGCTGTTCTAGAAAGATATTGGCGGGTTTAATGTCACGATGCACGATTGGCTCAGGGAGTCCGTGGGCTTCGGCAAGTGCTTCACAAATCTGACTGACGATGCACACAGCACGAGGAGCAGGGAGGGGGCCGGAACTTTGCATGGCCTCTTTTAGTGTTCGCCCATGAATGATTTCCATGGTGTAAAATAGTTGCCCTTCGTTATCGAGGCCGGAGTCGTATACGGTCACAGTATGGGGATTGCGCAGTCGTGCCGCGACCCGGACTTCACGAAGAAAGCGCCGAGAGAAATCGGGATCACGAGAAAGCTCTGGCCGCAGCGTTTTCAGGGCGACCTCGCGGAGTACATGATTCTCGATATCCAGTTGTTCTGCGCGATAGACAACGCCCATCGCCCCTTGGCCAAGCGGGGCGATGACACGATACTTTCCCCCAATAAGTTTAGGTTCGACAGCAGCAAGCGTTGTCATGAAGAGTTCCCCTTCTTCAGGCGCGACGAATCTCAAGAGACAGTACGCTCTTAACAAAAAAGCGTACCTCAAGAGCTTCGGCTGTTTAGGGGAAGAGCTTTAATAGGGAAGAGAGATCCTACACCCCGACAGGCAACGAAAAGGAAAAGGTGCTCCCTTTTCCTGGCGCGCTTTCGACTCGCACCCAGCCGCCGTGCGCCCTGATAATTTGCTTAACGAGGGCGAGACCGAGTCCAGTCCCGCTAATCTTCCGAGTCTCAGTGTTGTCTACCCGAAAGAATTTCTCGAAAAGCTGCGGAATGGCTTCGGTCGGAATACCAATGCCATCATCAGTGATGCGGACCTCAATAGAATCGCCAATATCTCGGGCACTAATAGTGATTATCCCGCCGTCGGGGGAAAATTTGATTGCATTGGAGAGCAAATTGGTGAGCACTTGGCGGATACGGCCGCTGTCAGCGCGCACAGGAGGGAGCGAAGCTGGAGTGTTAAGATAAAACGTGTGCTTCTCAGTGACATTGGCAAAGGGGGTGAGTGCGCTCTGCAGAAGCGGGAGCAAAGCGACATCAGTGAAGACATAGGTTTGCCGTCCGGATTCGATGCGTTGGAGGTCAAGGAAGTCATTAATCAAATCAGTAAGACGAGTCGTTTCGTCATTCATGATGGTGAGAAAACGACGTTGTTGCTCGAGAGGAAAATTGCGCGTGAGCATAAGTTCGGTAAAGCCTCGAAGGCTCGTCAGCGGGGTCCGGAGCTCGTGACTCACGGCCGAGACAAGTTCATCTTTCAGTCGTTCTACTTCTTTGCGTGCTGTAACATCGCGCGAACTCAGAGTGATACCAGCGACCGCGTTGTCATCAAATAAGTTACGGATAACGCTCTCAACGCTCCGCCAGGTTCCTTCTTTCTGATGCCAACGCGACTCAAATGTCTGTTCTCCTTCTGACTGCTGAACACAGGCACGGATGTGCGCACTGACTTTCTCTTGATCAGTAGGGTGAAGCAGGGTTATCGTGAATGGCCGCCCAATGAGTTCTGCGGTGGAATACCCTAGCCAGGGTTCAATCGATGGACTAATGTAGCGAATGGTTTCATCCGCGTTGAGAACAGTCACAACGTCAGCCGCATGCTCGATCAGTGACCGGAAACGTTCCTCGTTTTTACGTAACGCCGCATGTGACGCCGCAAGTTGCAGTCGTGCCTGTTCGGCTTGCTCCTTTGCTGCCGACAAGTGCTGAACGAGGTCGAGATTAACAAAACGAAGCCGTAAAGACTCAACAACAGAGGTATGTATATAATAGGCAATGAGTGCAAGGCAGCCGCTAAAGCTGAGACATAGCAGGCTCATCGTCATGGAGATTGACTCTCCGCTGAGAATAAAGCGGAGGGCTATCGGACCCATAAGGGAAGAAAAGAAAAGGGCAAAAAGAGGACGAATAACCGCCAGATTAGCAATAGAAATGATGGAGACTCCACCTAAAAAAGTAACGAGAAAGACCTGATGGGGTAAAGAATAGGTAGGAAACAAGAAAAAACCCGCGAGGCCCCAACCACAGCCAGTCACGCCGACGCTGACAAAGAGGAGAGTCCGCCAATAGGTGAGATCGCCTGATCTTGCTCGACGACGATAGTGGCAAACCAATAGCCAACGTATGAGTGCCACAGCAAACATGAAACCCACCCATGCTAGAAGACGAGCATGAGAGACGACCGGCCACAACAGTAACACCAGAAGTATGGCACCGAGCACGAGCGTGATAAGTGCTGCAATCGTGGAGTGCGTATAAAGGAGATGGACTTTTTCCGCCTCGAGCCGTTCGGCTTGGGCAGCTGCGTTTCCTGACGAAGATGCATGAAAAGAATCGGTTGCGTGTGCAACTGGAGGTGGTTGAGTGATGCCTGGTTCTCGCGAAAAGTTGTCTCCTGGAGATTGGATTGCTGCCATGCGACGAAACTACTTTCTCTTCCTTCGTCTCTCTCCGAAGCAAGAGGTGCCAACCGACTTGCTGCGAGTCAATATATCAGACAGCACACAGTAACGTTTCTATACAGAGGCTTCTGCAATGAGTGTGTGGGCAGTAGTCGACGCCACCCGTACCGACACCACATCTCCAGGCCGCGCGCCGTTGCCCGGCAGCACAGCAGTTTTGAATTGTCGAGTTTTACCCGATAACCATCCTGCTGGACGTTTGGCCGGACCTTCGACGAGCACTTCAACCGTCTGACCAATCATTTGACGATTGACCTCTGCGGAAATCTGCTCCTGCAAGGCAATAATTGTTTGCAGCCGTTGTCCCTTTTCTTCCTCCGACACAGTTTCATGCCACTTATAGGCCTTAGTTCCCTCACGCGCAGAGTACTTGAACATAAACGCCGAGTCGTAGCGGGTCGCTGCCATGAAATTGCGAGTGGCTTGGAAGTCAACGCTTTCTTCACCAGGAAACCCAACGATAACATCAGTCGAGAGAGCGAGTCCAGGAACGACTGCCCGTAAGCGCTCCACGAGTGCGGCATAGTGCTCGACAGTATAGCCACGCTCCATACGCTCTAACACGCTGTTAGAGCCTGACTGGAGTGGAAGATGCAAATAAGGAGCGACTTTCGTGCAGGTTGCCATTGCTTCGATCACTCGCTCATTCATGTCTGATGGGTGCGGGGAAGTAAAGCGAATCCGCTCAATGCCGTCGATCTCTGCGGTATGATGCAAAAGATCAGCAAAATCACGCTCACCGTCGCGATAGGCATTCACCGTCTGCCCCAGGTACACTACTTCTTTATACCCTTGGTCAGCAAGAATACGGACTTGGTCGAGCAAGGCAACAAGCGGGACACTGCGTTCACGGCCACGAACGTAGGGGACGATGCAAAACGTACAAAACTTATCACAGCCTCGCATTACCGTGATCCAGGCGCGGATGCCTTCCCCACGAACCGGTGTGATATCAGCATAAGTTTCATCGCGATCAAGGCGAACGGACACTAATGGCTCGTCTTTGTCGTCCTGCGCGAGTAACGCCGGAAGCGTGCGATAGGCATCAGGCCCTAAAATGAGATCGAGGTACGGTGCTTTATCAAGTAACCGATCGCGATGATGCTGAGCCATACAACCCGTGAGTCCAAGACGCACGCCAGGGTGGCGGGCTTTATGGTGCACCAGTTCTCCTAGGCGGCCTAAAACGCGTTCTTCCGCATGCTCGCGAATCGCGCAGGTATTGAGCAGAATCACGTCGGCGTGATCGGCAGTTTTAGTGGGTTCGTAACCATAGGGTTTGAGCAGGCCGATCAACAGCTCGGTGTCGGCCAGATTCATCTGACAACCATAGGTTTCAATGTAGACTTTGCGCGTGTTCATAGCGAGTGCACGGAGTTTTGTTGTAACCGCTCCTGGTGACCAAGGCAATGGCTTCGCGGCTTATGGCTCGCTCCCTACAGTCGCTCAATGGCCCGCTGCGCTGTATGGCTTATGGCAGAAGGGTGCTTGCCATAGAGTGAGCGGAGCGAACGAGCTATACGCTATAGAGCGAGTGAAACGAGCGGGCCATGAGCTATAGAACGAGCGCAGCGAGTGGGCTATATGCTATATGTTAGTTAAGAGAAAGGAGATCGGTGCAGTGGCTACCAAGCCCAGTTTCGAGCAGTTAGAAGCGTCGCTACTCTTCTGCCCTCAGTGTCGGCAGGCGATGCCGGTGCGCAAAAAACTACTACTGATTCTCATGGAAGGCAATAAATTTGAGTACGTCTGCACAAAATGTGGTTCAACCTGCGGCGATAAGATCGAAGCTGACGAGAAGAAACCACGCTTACTGATGTGACGGTGACTATGAGTTCTGCGGCACGTATTGTTTCTCTGCTCCCAGCTGGTACGGAAATTCTTTGTGCTCTCGGTCTACGAAACCGCTTAGTTGGGGTGTCGCACGAATGTGACTATCCTGCCGATGTCACTGGCTTACCTGTACTCACCGAGCCCAAGCTCAATCCTCACGCGATGAGTGGGGTCATAGAGTCCCGCATTTGTGAGCTAGTACAGGAGGGCTTAAGCATCTATCGGATCAATACTGAAGTGCTGCAATCTTTGCGCCCTGACCTGATTATCACGCAAGACCAATGCGAGGTGTGTGCAGTTCCATTGCACGAAGTCGAAGACGCTGTGCGATGTGTGCTCTCGCCAGGAGTGAAAGTCGTCTCTCTGAAGCCCCAACAGTTGCGCGACATCTGGGAAGACATTCGTCAAGTCGCGACTGCGGCTGGTTATGAAGAGGCAGCAGAAGAACTGCTCAAAAACCTCAAACGTCGACTGTGGAAACTAGAACAGAAAACTCGCCACCTCTCGCGCCCAAAAGTTGCTTGTCTCGAATGGCTTGCCCCGCTAATTGCAGCAGGGAACTGGATACCAGAACTCGTCAATATTGCCGGTGGTGTGTATACACTTGCAGAAGTGGGCGAACACAGCACCAAACTGACCTGGGAGAGCCTGGCAGCATATCAACCTGACGTGATCGTCCTGATGCCATGCGGTTTTAAGATCGCGCAAACCCAGGCCGAACTTCCCACTTTCACGGCCAACCCACACTGGCAAGCTCTTGCTGCGGTACAGAATAATAAGGTGCTTATCGTTGATGGTAACGCGTACTTGAATCGCTCTGGTCCGCGGATTGTCGATAGTACGGAGATTCTCGCTGAAATCCTGCATCCGGAAGAATGCGCGGGGTGGGCACCAGCGGACTCGTATGTGCGGGGGTGAAAAGAGAATGCAACACAGGCGAAGAGGCGAAACGGGGAAACTTTAAATCTGATTGCCATTTCGCCTTTTCCCCTTTTAACCTTTTCGCCGTGCGGCCCCTCTTCTTACGGTGTCAACGTCAACTTGCCGAACACACGCCCAGCGACAAGATCGGCCAATGCCGTTTGCGCCTCTGCCAATGGATAAGTCTTGCTCACTACTGCCTTGAGTTTCCCCGTAGAGAACATATTGCTCAGCGCCTTGGCCATTTCCGTGATGACTGGACCAGCGTTCACGAGACTCATGCCGAGAATATTGACATCCTTCATTAGGGCGTGCATGACCGCAAAGTGTCCGTCAGGTCCCTTAGCAGTTCCAGTGCCGATGACAATGATACGACCATCTTTGGCCACGATCGCTAGATCTTTGGCTAAATTGTCTGAGGCGACATTCTCAATGATGACATTAACACCTTTACCATCAGTGAGTTTCTGTACTTCAGCAGCGAAGTCCTGTTCGCGATAATTGATCGTGACATCAGCGCCGAGCTCTTTCGTACGTGCGGCTTTGTCAGCTGAACCCACGGTAGTAATCACTCGCGCACCAGCGAGTTTGGCCAGTTGAATAGCTGCGACGCCTACACCACCACCACCGGCTGAGACCAATACTGTCTCGCCCGCCTTGAGTGCAGCTTTATGATGCAGCGCACGATACGCAGTATAGAAAGGAATCGGAATCGCCGAGCCTTCGGCAAAGGAAAGATTCGCTGGCAGTGGAAATGCTTCACTGACGGCAAGACAAGTTTTCTCAGCATAACCACCGGTGAGTGCACGGCCAAATATCCTGTCGCCTTTCTTCACATGCGAGACACCTGTGCCAACCGATTCCACCTCACCACTCACGTCGGTGCCGGGAATGTAGGGGAGCGGCAAGTTGCCGAGACGTCCAGACAGCCGCACCAAGTCTGCGGGGTTAATGCCCGCAGCTCGTACACGAATCTGCACTTGACCGGCCTGCGGTTGTGGCTCTGGCGCTTCTTCAAGTCGCAATTGATCAGGACCACCGAACTGCTGAGCACGCATCGCTTTCATCGTTTCCCCTCCTGACTATTCTTCACAGTGTTTTTTGTTGTCGTCTCTTTCCTCCTCCCAAATGCACGGGAATGCAAGGGGAGCAAAAGTTTTCCTTTACTGGGGTGAGCAAAATGGAGTAGTATTGCGCCGCTCGCACAGTATTGCTCGGCACTTGCGCGTTGGGTGGGAAGGATGTTCGTACTATACACAGGAGGGAATTTCCATGACACAAAACTTAGAAGAGATCGAACAAATCAAACAACTGAAAGCGCGCTACTTTCGCTTCGTGGATCAGAAGCGGTGGGACGAGTGGAATACGCTATTCACCGATGATGTCGTTGCGGTTTACCAAGGCGTACCAGGTGCAAACAAGAGCGTAGGGCTCACAGAAAGCCGCTGCACCGGACGTGCAAATCTCGTAGCCATGGCAAGTGGGTTCCTGTCGAAAGGGACGTCTGTCCATCACGGCCACATGCCAGAGATTGAACTCATCAGCCCAAGCACAGCCCAAGGAATCTGGGCAATGGTGGATTATCTGCTCTTTCCAAACTTTACCTTCAAGGGGTACGGCCACTATGACGAAGACTACGTGAAGGAGAATGGTCAGTGGAAAATTAAGCGCATCTTGTTGACGCGGTTGCATTGTGAGCTGGAGTGGAAAGAATAAAAAGCTGTCTGAGAAGTTGACTTAGAAAGCATAAACACTGTCGAGAGCAGAACCATGACGTTCGACGAAGCACTAGATCAGGTGCGAGAGCTGCTGCGACAACGTGGCCGGGTGACGTATCGGTCACTCAAATTGCGCTACCAGCTGGACGATGAGTTGCTAGCCGGAGTCACTGATGAACTCATCAAAGCCGAACGTGTAGCAGCGGATGAAAACGGGGAGGTGTTAGTCTGGACGGGCACAGAGATAGAGGACGAAAAGGCGAAAAGGGTAAAAGGCGAAAAGGAAAAAGACTTCGGACCCTTCGACCGGGCTCACCTGTGCCTGCGGCACTGGCGCAGGCAGGACAGGCTTGGGACGCCGGACACCGGACATTCCGTCGCCGAACGGCGGCAGTTGACGGTGATGTTCTGTGATCTCGTGGATTCTACTGCGCTCTCTGCGCAGCTTGATCCTGAAGAACTGCGGGAAGTGATACGTGCATATCAAGAAACTTGTACTACAGTGATCCAGCGCTATGACGGGCATATCGCCCAGCATCTGGGTGATGGATTACTGGTCTACTTTGGCTATCCGGTTGCGCATGAAGATGACGCTGCCCGGGCCGTACGGGCAGGGGTAGAGATTATTCAGGCATTACGGAAGTGGGACATGAGTAATTTCTCATCTGTCGGTTTTCCCATCAGCTATGCTAAGGTGCGCTCATGAATACTGCACGACGCCGGGCGACATACGACGATTTGCTCAAGGTTCCTGATATTCTCGTGGCCGAGATTCTTGATGGAGAATTATTTACTTCTCCTCGACCCGCATCTCCTCATGCTCGGGCCTCGTCTACCCTTCGCGGAGCGCTCGATCCTTTCGATCGGCGGACTGGTGGCCCTGGAGGCCCTGGCGGTTGGTGGCTTCTCTTTGAGCCAGAATTACACCTTGGAGCGGATATTCTTGTCCCCGATCTTGCTGGCTGGCAACGAGAGCGGACGCCGATGCTACCAAATGTCACATATTTCGAACTCGCACCCGACTGGGTCTGTGAAGTCGTCTCACCATCGACTGCACGTGTCGATAGAGTACGTAAAGTGCCAATCTACGCACGGGAAGGAATTAGTCACTTGTGGTTAGTCGATCCCTTACAACAAACCCTAGAAGTGTTCCAATTGGAGGGGCGACGTTGGGTGTTAGTGAGTACGCACGGTGGCGCAGAGAGCGTGCGAGCCGAGCCGTTCGCGGCGCTCGAATTGGATATGAGTCGCTGGTGGTTAGAGTCTGAGCAGGAACAGGCATAATCCAGTTGGGACAGCTAGAATCGCAAACACGCCCGCAAAATACAGGAGGGAATTTGCATGGCACAACAAAACCCCGAAGATATCGAGCAGGTCAAACGACTCAAAGCTCGCTACTTTCGACTCATGGACCAAAAACAGTGGAATGAGTGGAACTCAGTGTTCACTGATGATGTCACTGCAGTCTACCAAGGTGCACCAGGCGCAAACAAGAGTGCAGGTCTCACAGAGCTCCGCTGTACCGGACGTACTGACCTCGTCGCGAAAGTGAGCGGCTTCCTTTCGAAAGGCACGTCCATCCATCATGGCCATATGCCGGAGATTGAACTCACTAGCCCAACCACTGCACACGGCATTTGGGCGATGTTCGATTATCTGCTGTTGCCAGACTTCACCTTCAAAGGCTACGGCCATTATGACGAGGACTACGTGAAGGAGAATGGGCAGTGGAAAATTAAACGGATTTTGTTGACGCGCCTTCACTGTGAGTTGGAGTGGAAAGAATAAAGGAGGAACGACCATGGACAAACGAACTGTGACATTTTTTAGCGAAGGAACACAGCTAGAAGGTGACCTCTTTTTGCCTGATGGTTTCAAGACCGGAGATCAGCGCCCAGGGATCGTGCTCTGCCACGGCTTCACTGGCCTACGAGCAGGGATCTTACCAGATTACGCCAAGGTCTTCGCGACGGCGGGCTTTGTCGCGTTGACTTTCGACTATCGCGGCTTCGGGGGTAGCCAAGGCACCAAATGGCGCTTGATTCCGCTAGAACAGATTGATGACATCCGTAATGCGATTACGTTCTTGCAAGGACAACCAGGCCTTGATCCCGAACGAATCGGAGTTTGGGGCACTAGCTTCGGTGGTGGCCATGCTCCCTATGTAGCTGGGATTGATACCAGAGTGAAAGCCGCAGTTGGCCAAGTAGGGTTTGGGGACGGTGAGCGCTTGATTCTTGATTCGCGCGGGTACGCAGACAAGCTGCGCTTGCAGCAGAAGATCCGTGAAGATCAACATCGTCGTGTGCGCGAGGGTACTGGTGAGACCCTCGACGCGATCACGATTCTGAATGCCGCGCAAACCCGTGCATTTTTGGAGCCACTGCTTAAAGAACATCCACAAATGCGAACAGAGTTGTCATGGGAGACGGTAGAAAAAACGCTGGAATACAAACCCATCAATGTCGTTGATAAAATCTCGCCGCGACCGCTGCTCCTGATCGGCGCACGTGATGACGATACCTGTCCGATCGAAGGATACGAGAAACTGTATGAACGCGCTGGCGAGCCGAAAAAACTGGCTGTGCTACCAATTACGCATTACGAGATCTACGCCGGCAAATGGCTCGACGAATCCTCACGCCTTGCGTGTGAGTGGTTCACGCGGTTTTTGCTGTAGACACGTCTGCGGAATACAGACAGCACGTCATTGCGAGCCCTTCGACAACGCTCAGGATAAACTCCGCAAAGCAATCTGGGTGAGGTGGGAGAATGGACGAGATTGCTTCGTCGTCGGTGGCTCCTCGCGATGACACTTTTTCCCACTTTTCAGATAACTTCTCGGAGGGATGCAGAAATCCCCTCTAGCCTGAAGCCTAGAGCCTGTATTCATTCCCCAGGCACGACAATCTTCACCGTCCCCGCACGGAAGTCTTTGCCACGCTCTTTCACCATCGCTGGGTACGCGTGATAAAACTTGCCGCCAAGGCGGAGGAACGATTCAATATCGGTGTCTTCTACATCAAGTGCGGCAATTGCTGTGACCGCTTCCTCTTGGGTCTTGGCTGACAGCAGTACGTCGTAAATAAGTTGGCAGTCAGCGATCTGGAAATCGTCACGGCTAGGCAGCGTGTCGCGTTTTTGTATACTCTGCGGAAAGAAATCCAGCAAATAGCGTAAAGCCTTGAGTTCGTGCCGTTGTTGGTCAAGTTTTTTAATTGTTTCCACGACATGCCTCCGTAGGGTTGCGATTGCCCCCTGTCACGATATACATAGAAAGCTATGGCGGTTACTGAACACAAAGACAAGGGCCATCGCGCGGTGTGCTGTGCAGTGATTACGGCAAGTGATACCCGCACTATTGATACCGATACCAGCGGCAAGAAAATCAAAGACCTGCTCACAGCGCAGCAACATACTGTGACATCGTACCAGATTATCAAAGACGAACCGACACAGATCTCGGCTGCCGTACGCACGTTACTCGATCAGGCAGACGTTGATGCTATCATCATTAACGGCGGAACCGGAATCGCACCTCGCGACACAACCTTCGAGGCGATCCGAGGAGTCTTGGAAAAAGAGATCAGTGGCTTTGGTGAACTCTTTCGTATACTGAGTTACCAAGACATCGGTTCCGCAGCGATGATGACCCGCGCAACAGCGGGAGTTGCCAAAGGCAAGGTGGTTATTTCTCTTCCTGGATCAACCGGTGCGGTGGAACTCGGCATGACCAAACTCGTATTACCTGAACTTGGACACATGCTGTTTGTGCTGCGAGGCGAGCGTCATGCACATTAACTTGCGGTTCTTTGCTTCACTACGAGAACGACTAAAGAAGAGCGAAGAAGTGCGGGAGGTTCCTGCCGGCGCAACGGTTGGTACCGTGTGGGAACTGCTTAAACAAGAGCATCCCGAACTTGCAGCAGTAGAGAAGTCGATGGCTTTTGCCGTTGCCCAGGAATACGTTGACAAGGCTCACCCCCTTCAAGATAATGATGAACTCGCGTTTATTCCGCCGGTGAGTGGGGGCTAAGAAATTGTCGATTGGGGATTGCGGAATGTGGATTGAAAAACACTTTCCTATAAAATCCGCAATCTACAATCCCCAATCTAAAATGGCATGATTATGGCAGCGGAGCAAAATTCCATTCTCTGTAAAATTACTCAGAGTCCGATCAACGCCCAGGAATTGGCAGACTTTGTTGCTGACCCTGCGGCTGGGGCGATAGCGACGTTTGTCGGCACGACGCGCAACACCAATGAGGGCCGCAATGTGACCCGTCTTGAATACGAATGCTATCCCGGCATGGCTGAGAAAGAGATGGAGAAGATCGCTACTGAAGTGTTGCAACGCTGGCCGGTCAAGAAGATTGCCATGATTCACCGCCTCGGACGCGTGGACATTGGTGAGGCTAGTGTCGCGATTGCCGTTTCGTCTGGACATCGCCACGCTGCCTTTGAGGCCTGTCATTACGCGATCAATCAATTAAAAGAAACCGTACCGATCTGGAAAAAAGAGTTGTACGAGGGAGGCGAGCTATGGATTGGCTCGCAAACCGGCAGTGTCGGTTCGTTGCAAAAGGTGCAGGAGGAGAAGCGGGCGTGAGAAACATTCGCAAAGCTGTGCACGCGGGCTACTGTTGGGGAGTCGAGCGTGCCATTGATATGGTGTATCAGACCACAGAAACTCATCACGACGTTCCGGTGCGAACGCTGGGACCGATCATTCACAACCCTCAAGTTGTTCAATCATTAGCAGACAAGGGCGCCAGTGCGATCGATTCGCTTGAGGAGATGCCAACCGGTGGGACAGTCATCATCCGCACGCACGGAGTGCCGCCGGCAACGTATCAACAGGCGAAAAAGAAAAACCTGACGGTGGTTGATGCGACGTGTCCTTTAGTGACATTGGTACAAAACCGTGCCAAACAGCTCGTCAATGAAGGGTATCACTTAGTGATCTTCGGCAATGCAAAACACCCGGAAGTGGTTGGTACCGTGGGGCACGCCGGCGGGCATGCGACGATCATTGAGAAGCCAGAAGATGCACGCACGGTAAAACTGGCGAACAAAAAAGTCGGCTTGGTCGTTCAGACGACGCAGGAGTCCGAGCGCTTGAGTGAAGTACTGGCAAACCTTGCGCCACGCTGTAAAGAACTCAAGGTATTTAACACCATTTGTAACCCAACCATCGAGCGGCAAGATGCCGCCCGCGATCTTGCGCGTGAAGTACAGTTGATGATCGTCGTCGGTGGCAAGAACAGCTCCAACACGCGGCATCTGGCGACGGTCTGTCAGCAAGAAGGAGCAAAAACGTATCATATTGAGGAGCCCACCGAGGTTGAAGCAGGCTGGTTTGCCGGGGTACGTGAAATCGGCGTGACCGCAGGAGCCTCAACTCCGGGCTATTTAATGGATCAGGTGATCGCGCGCATCACTGAACTCGAACAGCAAAATCAGCTACCAGCGTAACTATGAAAGACATTCGCACTCTCGGGGTTGTCGGTTCCGGTCAGATGGGGGGTGGTATCGGACAGGTCGCCGCACAGGCGGGAATCTCGGTCATCTTATATGACGTGACCCAACAGATTGTGAATCGCGCGCTGGACAATATCCACAAAGGCATGGTGCGTCTGACTGAACGCGGGAAGTTATCCGAGGACGAACAACGCGCGATCCTTGGGCGTCTGCGAGGGACGGCGAACCTGAATGACCTACGGGATGCCGACCTCATCCTCGAGGCCGCGCCGGAAGATTATGAGATCAAGAAGAATATCTTTCAACAACTCGACCAGATTGCGCGCCCGGGTGTCATTCTCGCGAGTAACACGTCTTCGATTTCACTCACCCAACTTGGGGCGGTGACCAAACGCGCCGATAAAGTCATTGGCATGCACTTCATGAACCCACCAGTAGTGATGCAACTGGTGGAGATCGTACGTGGGCTTGCAACTGCGGATGAAACGCTACAGGTGGTCGATGCACTCGCTAAGAAGATGGGCAAGACGACGATTCTGGCTAAGGATTATGCCGGCTTTATCGTCAATCGCATTTTGTTGCCGATGATCAATGAAGCGATCTATGCTCTCTACGAAGGCGTTGGTGGAGTGACGGATATTGATCAGGGAATGAAACTTGGCACCAACCAACCGATGGGCCCTCTTGCCCTGGCCGATCTGATTGGTCTCGACACTTGCCTGGCAGTGTTAGAGCGGTTGCACCAGGGACTTGGTGATGACAAATACCGCCCCTGTCCACTCCTCCGTAATTATGTAGCTGCGGGGTATCTCGGTCGCAAAGCCGGCAAGGGCTTTTACGATTACGGCAAAGCGTGAGTACTGATAGGTTGTGGAGTGTAGGTCGGAGCAAATTCTCACTACATCAACCCCATGCGCTGGAGCCGCGTCAGGTGCATCTGAATAATCGTCATGGGAAACTCGGCGATCATTTCTTCTAATGGGTCGGCTGGTGTCTGGCCAGTAATGAAACCGGCGTAATGTTGCACTAACTGCTCCTGCATAGTCAACAGCCGCTCGCGCAACGATGGTTGTTGTGCGAGGTAGTGCACAATCTTGCGTTCGCCATAGTCAACATGACTTTCTTCGTCGTGAATCACACGCTGTAATCCACGACGAATCGGCTGGTCACTAATCACATCGTGATAGAAGTAGATCAGCACCAAAGCGAGGCCTTCACCCACAACCATTGATTCGAAGAGCATCTCTTCCCATGTGTGGCTGACGATACCGTGCAATTCACCCATGTCACTTACTAGTGCAGCGGAAGGTGCAGCGTCATAGCGCTGTAAAAGACGGCGAAAGATTCCTGCGTGACGGGTTTCGTCGCGGGTTTGTTTGACGATTTCCCACATTCCTTCCATGTCTGGCGCTTTAGTGACCCACTGGCCGATTTTGACCGCACCGACTTCGCCATAAAATAAATGACTCAGCGCGCGAAGAACAATCTCACGCCCATTGGCGATCGAGAACCGAGGCGCACCGCGATACAACGTCATCTCTTCCCGTGTCAGCAACATGAGCCACATCCCCCTTCGCGGTTATTTCAAGGAACCTCAATTCGTGCTCCTTTCATTACTTTTCATATCGTACCTGACGAAGCAGTGCCAGTAATCGATGCGGCTCACTCAAGGTCGGCGTTTGTTGTGACCACAGCGTGCCAACACCATCCGCTCCTCCGAGCGCCGCAAGTCCGCGACGACCAACTTCATGCGTGATCTCGCCAATGGCCCACGCGATCGCTTGCTTCGCGCGTTTGCTTTCTAATGTGTGAGTAATGCTAAGGTGACGGTGATGCGCGGCAATAGCGGCGTCGAGTTTGCCGAGATTAAGGTTGGTCGCGGCACTGACTGCAAGCACAGGCCGTGCCCAGGATTTCTGTTCAAGTGACAGTGCGGCTTTAACATCGGCCATCGCCTTGCGTGCTAACGTTTCATCATCAGCTTTGTTGATCGCTAGTACGTCGGGAATTTCCATCACCCCAGCTTTAATGAATTGCAGTACATCGCCGGAGAAGGGTTGAATCACCATGACTACAGTATCAGCAATGTGGGCGATATCGGTCTCACTCTGGCCGACACCGACCGTTTCAATCAGCAACAGATCACACAGATGGCGGAGGAGAAACACGGCAGAGAATGCTTCACGACTCAAACCGCCAAGTCGGTCTCGGGCAGCGAAGCTACGGATATAGACGGATGCACCAGCAGGAACTCGCATACGTCCACGGTCGCCGAGGAGCGCACCACCAGAGACTTTACTGGATGGATCAACAGCCAGGACCGCAAGACATTTCCCAGTTGTAACCGATTGTTCGATCAACCGCGAAATCAGCGAGCTTTTACCAACCCCCGGTGGGCCAGTGATACCAACAACATGTGCTGGCGCTGGATGGGGACTGAGTTCGTCAAGCAACGCCAATGCTTGTTCTTGCCGCGCTGGACGACGGTCTTCGAGCAGATTCAAGGCCGTAGCAATCGCTGTGCGGTCGAAGCGGAGGAGCGCGGGAAGGCTGATACGAGGGAAATGGACAGCCATCGAGTTTAGAAGGGGCAACGGCGAAAAGGCGAATACAGAACAGGGAAAACGGGGAAAAGGGAAAAAAGCGAAACGGAAAACTTTATGAATAGCATTCTTCCTTCATCCTTTTTACCCATTTCGCCATTTTCCCGTTTCGCCTCATCTGGAAGCGGGCTGCACCTGCCACAATGCACTTTAGGTTACCCATGCGCCGCCTCCGCAACCTCCACCATATCCGAGAGAATACGCAGCATCTCAAAATCCTTCGGTGTGTACACCCGGGCAACACCCGCCTTGCGTAACACCGCAGCATCATCCTCAGGAATGATGCCACCAACGACAACCGGCACCTCACCAAGTCCTTCGGCTTTGAGTCCAGCAATCACCTCCGGCACAAGCCGTAAATGTGAACCCGAGAGAATACTCAAACCGATCAGATGCACGCCTTCGTCACGGGCACTATTCACAATCTGATCGGGCGTGAGGCGAATGCCTTCGTAGACCACTTCCATGCCAGCATCACGACACCACACCGCAATCTGCTCCGCCCCGTTGGAGTGACCGTCGAGCCCTGGTTTACCGATCAACACTTTGAGCGGTCGTCCCAGTGCATCGGCTGACTTGCGTACACGCGCACGTAATGTTTCTAGACGTTCACCAACCTGCCCGTTCGCGTTCCTAGTGACTACTGCGCCACCGATTCCCGTTGGTGCCCGGAACTCACCAAATGCCGCACGCAACCTCTGCGCCCATTCACCAGTGGTGACTCCGGCATGCGCGCAGCGAATCGACACCGGCATGATGTTATCGCCACTGACCGCAGTGTCGTGTAAGGAAGTGAGCGCGACATTAACCTCAGTCTGGTTACGGGACGCACGAAACGCCTGCAGTCGCGCAATCTGATCGCGTTCGGCAGCTTCATCGACTTTTAAGATGGCGGAGGAATCCCCAGTGTAGAGTGGCGAAGGCGCAGTTTCAGTGAATTTATTGACGCCAACAACGGTTTGCTCACCCGCGTTGATGCGTCGTACACGCTCAGTGTGGCTAGCTACCAGTTGTTCCTTGACATAATCGAGTGCGGCAATCACCCCGCCAAATTCCTGTATCCGTTCGACCTCAGCCCAGGCCGCGCGTTTAATGTCGTTAGTCTTGGCTTCGATGACTTTGCTCCCCTCAAAAATGTCCGCATACTCGAGAATATCTGTTTCGTATGCCAAGATTTGTTGAATACGCAAACTCCACTGTTGATCCCAGGGGCGTGGGAGCCCTAGTGCTTCGTTCCAGGTTGGCAATTGTAGGGCACGACAACGTGCGTCTTTGCTCAACGTCACTCCGAGTGCTTCCAGAACAATACGCGGCACGTTGTTCTCTGGCTGTGCTTCAGTGAGACCGAGTGAATTGACCTGCACGCCGTAGCGGAAGCGACGCAGTTTGGGGTCAGTGACACCGTAGCGATCTCGCGTCAGCTCATCCCACAACTGGCCAAACGCCCGCAGCTTACAAACTTCTTCGATAAAGCGAAGACTCGAGTTGACAAAAAAGCTAATCCGCCCGACAGCTTCGGTAAATTCCACTGTATTTAATTTTCCCGACGCACGCACTGTATCGAGAACGGCAATGGCTGTGCAAAGCGTGAAGGCAACTTCCTGGACTGGTGTGGCTCCGGCCTCTTGCAGATGGTAGGAGCACACGTTGATGGGGTTCCACTTCGGCACGTTGGCAACGGTGTAGGTAATCGTATCGCCGGTCAGACGTAAACTTGGAGCCGGTGGAAAGATGTACGTCCCGCGCGAGAGATATTCTTTGACGATATCGTTTTGCGTTGTGCCTTGCAGAGCTGTGGCATCGACTCCCTGGCGTTCCGCTGTAGCGATATAAAGAGCAAGCAACCACGCCGCGGTGCCATTGATGGTCATTGACGTGTTCATTTTATCTAGCGGGATACCGGCAAAGAGGGTCTCCATATCGCCGATGTGACCAACCGGCACGCCGACCTTGCCGACTTCGCCACGTGCGAGTTCGTGATCGCTGTCGTAGCCGGTTTGTGTTGGCAGATCGAAGGCTACCGATAATCCCGTCTGCCCTTTGCTGAGGTTGAGGCGATACAACTCGTTACTCGCCTTGGCGGTGGAGTGACCAGAATATGTGCGCATGACCCAGGGAGACTCTTTTCTCATCTCTCATTCCTCGCTCAGTAGGTAAAGCTCATCGTCGCGAAATCAGTTGCAGTAACACTCCGTGTGTATGCTTCGGACTGATGAACGCCAGTTCGCTGCCGTCGGAGGCTTTGGCGACATTGGCCTTGATGCTTTTCTCGCCCAACGCGGCGATGGCTCCAGGCAAATGATCGACATCAAGCGAGAGGAGATACATCCCCTCGCCATTCTTCGTAAGGAACTGGGCAATCGGGCTATTGTCGCCAAGCGGAGAAACGATCTCAATTTTGGCGTCGCCGATCGGCAAAAATGTGTTGCGAATACCAAGGGCAGGGACCTCCCCTGCTGGTTCACGCGAGAGCCCGAAGTTCTTTTGATAGGTTGTGACAGCAGCTTCGAGATCCTTTGCCGCGATGACGACGTGATCGAGGCGTTTGGTCGTAAAGCGGCGATTACGTGCTTCGCCAAGCAGAGATGAATGCTCGCTGTGGTCGACCGGTTGCGCGTACTCGATCAGCGCGCCGCAACATGCCTGTGGGTGGAGAAAGGCGATGATTCCGGCCAACCCCGGACGTGGTTTCTGGTCGATGACTTTAATGCCCTTGTTTATGGTCTCTTGCAATTCGGTTTCGATGTTGTCCGTCTCGAAACATATATGATGCAAGCCGACACCTTTCTTTTCGAGAAACTTTGCAACTCCAGAACCGGCAGTGATCGGCTCCAACAGTTCAATCTCACTCTCGCCAACGGGAAGTAACGCGGCCTTCACACCTTGATCTTGCACCGTTGCCATCTTGCCTAACGGTAACCCAAGTGTGTCTTTATAAAACTCAAACGCCTCTTCGAGTTTGCGAACGACAATGCCAACGTGGTGAATCTTCTTAAGCATGAAACCCTCTCTGCAGTGAAGAATTAAGAACTAAGAGTGAAGAATTAATGGGGAAAGAAGAAAGTTTTTCATTCTTCATTCTTAACTTTTCACTCTTAATTGAGTGGGTTATCCCACTCTCTTCATCTGCTCCAAAATGTCATAGCCAGTGATCCCTTTGCTCTTGGCCGCCTGTTCGGCGAGGTAAGCCGCACTGACCTTCTCCGCTTGGACAGCTTTTGCCAGGTCCATCAACGCAATCTTGATCGTCGCCTCGTCGATCATTTCGCCGGTCTCTGGATCAGGCATCGAGCCGCCACCTTTCTGATGGTAGAGATCAAGGACACGGGTAGCGTACTGAATCTGTTTGTCAGTAGGTGTGTAGCACTCGTTGGCAATCTGCGCTTGCTGGGGATGAATCACCCATGTGCCATCCATGCCCAGATTCGCCGCGCCAATGTTTTTGTCACGCAATCCGGCTTCGATCTCCGCAACTTTCTCTTTCGAGTCTTCTTTACGCCATAACGGCAGGTAGACGTTATCGACTGCATGTAGCCCCGCCGCTTTGGCGGCGATAACCACGCCCTGTTTAGCATACAAGAAGTTAATGTTCTGATTCTTGACGACTTCACGGATGCCAAGAGTGGCCGCGAAATCGGCGATGCCAAAGATTAGGCCAGCCATCCGGTCGGACGCTGTAGCAATCTCGTATGCCTTGACTACAGCTTGGGGAATCTCAATCAGGGACTCAAGCTGGAGGCGAGTTTTCCAACCAGCCTTCTTTTCCAAACTATCTAATAGTGAGGAAACATACTTAATATCATCTGGGCCGTGAATCTTGGGCAAGATCAAACCATGAAACTTATCCGGCGCGCCGGTGACGATGGCTTCGATATCGCCAAGGAAAAATTCCGAGCGGACGTTGTTGGGGCGGACGGTAATAACTTTTTTGCCAAAGTCGAGCGTATTCAACGCCTCGACGACGCATTGGCGGCTCTTCGGTCCTTTGAACTCGTAGGGGCAAGCGTCCTCAAAATCCATCATCACATGATCAACTGGCGACTTCACTGGGTCGGCGGCATTCTGATGCAGCTTCATGCTATGACCAGGGTAGGTCATCTCAGTACGGGGAATGACAAAACGCTTGCCTTTATCGAGTACGAACATAGTTCCTCCTGGAAAAGCTGTCAGTTGTTAGTTCTCAGTATGTCAGTTCTCAGCAAGAAATACGGGTGAGGCAATTGAGCCACTTCCATTTTAACTGAGTACTGAAAACTGATGACTGAGTGCTGTCTTCTAGCAGATTGGACCACTCTAGCCCAGTGTGGCAGGGGATGTTAGAACCCTTCCCTTGATCTTAGTATACTCAGTCACAGGGGTTTTCTCTCTCTCCCTCCTCCCAAAAATAGAGAGAAAATGGGCCCTGACGAATACACGAGGAGAGACTGCACATGACCGATACACTCCGGCAGACCACGACTATTGTTGATGCCCTGCAGAAGATGCGGGATGAGGCACTCCACTACGGGCGCAGAATTACTGACAACGGTAAAGGGATTGACGATCATCAAGTACATACCGAACGGCTTGCCTATCTCGCGACTGAAGTCGAAGCCGCACACGCACTGTTAGCGTACGCCAACGGTGCACAGGAGCAGGGCGAGGCAGAAGCAAGCGAGATGGCGCTTGGGTTTGCTTCAGAGATCGGACAGAAATGGCTCAATCAAGCCGATGCTCATCTGACGGACTTTGGTTTTGCTGAAGCCGTTCTGGCTGATACTCTCGGACGAGGCGATGTCAAAGCTGCAATGCGGGTTGGTGCGCATGAAAACCGCTTTCGTCAGATTGGCCATTCGGTGATTGCCAATCGCGGAGTCAATAATTCATGGCTGGAAAGTGACATCGCAGTCATGACGCGTGATTCGGTGCGGCAGTTTGCCCGCTCTGAGGTATCACAAGTCGCCGAGCGCGTACATCGACATGACGAATTGATTCCCGAGCATATCATTAAACATATGGCTGAGTTGGGCTTCTTCGGCATGTCAGTGCCTGAGGAGTACGGCGGTGGCGGTATGGGTAACCTGGCGATGATTATTACGACAGAAGAGTTGTCGTGCGCGTCGCTTGGTGTTGCCGGCAGTTTGATCACTCGTCCTGAGATTCTCACCAAGGCGCTTCTGCGTGGTGGAACTGAAGCACAGAAAAAGAAGTGGCTGCCACCGATTGCGGCGGGGGAATTGATGGTGGCGATTTCAGTGACCGAACCTGACACAGGGTCGGATGTTGCATCAGTAAAATGTCGCGCTGAAGCAACCGCTGTTGGTGGGAAACAAGGATATGTCATCAACGGCGCAAAAGCCTGGTGTACGTTTGCTGGTCGGGCCAATATTATCGCCATGCTTACGCGCACGAACCCTGACCCGAAATCGGGTGCGCGTGGACTGTCGTTGTTTATCATTGAGAAGGACCAATTCCCTGGTCATACATTCGAGATGCGTCAACCTACAGGCGGTGTCCTTGGTGGCACGGCGATCCCGACGTTAGGATATCGCGGGATGCACTCGTACGTCCTCAATTGTGACAATTACTTCGTACCCGCAGAAAATCTCGTTGGTGAAGAAGGCGGACTCAATAAAGGCTTTTATTTGCAGATGGCAGGATTTGCGGCTGGCCGGTTACAGACTGGCGGGCGTGCCACTGGCCTCGCTCAAGCTGCACTAGAAGTGACAGCGATCTACGCTAATGAGCGCAAACAGTTTGGCACCCCGCTTGGAGATTTTCAACTCACGCAGTATAAACTCGGTCGCATGGCAGCCTATGTGGCTGCCGCACGACAGCTTTCTTATGCTGCTGCACCGGCAATGGACAAAGATGAAGCTGCAGCAGTCATTGCGGCAATGGCAAAGTTACTTGCGTGCGATGTTGCCGTAGCAGTAACGCAAGAGGGGCAACTCATCCACGGCGGTTGGGGCTATGGCGAAGAGTACGCAATTTCTCGCTACGTTGTTGATGCGTTGGTATTGCCAATCTTTGAAGGCGTGAAGCCCATTTTAGAACTGAAAGTGATTGGGCGGACGCTTCTTGCGTAAGGCTACAGGCCGTAGGGAACATCTCCTTCAGGCTTGTGGTCTTGTTGGTCAGGTATGTGACGAGTGACGTACTATTCGGGGTTTCGCAGCTTTTGCCGATGTCAAAGCAGGCCGAGAATTTGACGACCGAAGTCATTGAGCCGCCTGAGCGATTGTATCAAGAGCTTCTCCAAACCGCTCCGGTGTGTGTTCTTCCCAGTCTTCCAACTGCATTCCCCAATCCACTAATTCGACACAGCCTGCAAGGCGACGTTTCTCAAGTTGTTGAACGACATCAAGTTTGAATAACATGCGTTCAGCATACCGAACAGTAACGCATTTCCGTCGCAGGAGGTCTGTAAGCGACCAGGCATACCACCCGACAAGACGGCGAATTTCGCTGTCCGACAGCGTTTTATCGCTGAGTAAGTCAATAAAAGCGGTACGCAAAGACGGTGGCATTGAGTTATTTTACTTTAACGCCCCAGACTTTTCCGGTTGGGCCATACTCGAAATAGTGGAGTTCTGTTCCGTCTGTGCCTCGAAGATATACCTTTTCCCATTCTCCAGGCTAGTGTTCGCGTAATGACTCTTCCGCTTCACCGCCATCTCGCGTGCTAAGTAAAAGATTTCTATCTTTTCCCATGCCTCACTCTTTTTGATGAACTTGTAGCCACGTAAAATGGTTGCGACAATGCCGAGGTCGGCTCGACCAGAGTAATCGCGTTTGCCAGTAATTTCAGTCGCAGCGAAGACGGTATCGCCGACAAACACCGGGCCAGTATGACGGCCAGTGATATAGCAAATATCACCAAGTGCGTTATCGCCAACATCAGGACACGAGAGACCTAAGCAAAGATTGAACGGAATCCCACCATACACAATCAACTGCCCGCCGATATACTTTGTGGGATTCTGATCGACCAGGTACTGATTGCTATGGACCTGTGAGGTGTTATCGAGCATCGCGGTCCATTCCATGTGCGCGGTGGTGACCGTGCGCCCGCGTGAATGCTCAAGGGTGTCGCCGACATTGAAATCTTCGAAGTAGGTGTCGAGATTCGTGAGATGAGCAAGTTCCTGATATTTGCGATTCTTATCGTAAGCAGGAATGTGAAGGTCGCACGGAATGGCCAGGATCTCAGCTTGTGAGGCGGCTTCAACTTTCGCCTCTTGTTTATCTTTCCAGATTTGCACTTTACGTTGCAAGGTCAGAACAACTTCTCCACTCTGATTGCGGCCAGTTGTTTGTACATGAACGACGCCACGGTCTGGTTCTTTCGACGAGGGTTGTACACCGACGATCGTGGTTTCGACCTCAATGGTATCGCCAATATACACCGGTGCACCAAACCGCATGTCGCGATATTCGAGATTCGCTCGGGCATTCTCTGAGATGTCTTCAACACTTTGGCTGAAGACGATATTCATCACTAAGCCCGGCGGTGCGATCAGTCCTTTGAACCCATAGCGCTGGGCATAGCGGAGATTCTTACTCAGTGGATTGGTAGTCATGCCAAATTCGGTGAAGGCATTAAACAGACCTTCGGTGACGGTCTTGCCAACTTTGTGGCGGAAGAGTTGACCAACGCGAAAGTCTTCAAGAAAATTGCCGCGGTTCTTGCGAATAAGCACGAGAATCCTTTCCTGGATCTAGAGGAAGCACTAGCCCATTACCGACATAAATTCTTGGAGTGTCTTACTACTCAGATTGAGATACATGTTGTGACGTCGCTGATGAGCGATCGTGTCTGACGGTTGCCCAGAGTAATTATGACCGGGGTAGAGGATGGTCTCATCTGCGAGTTTCGATAGTGTTTGCAAGCTGTAATACATGTCTTCGGGACTGCTCCCTGGCAAATCGACGCGTCCACACGAGCCGATAAAGAGCGTATCTCCTGCAACCAAGCAATTCTCAACCAGGAAACATTGTGATCCTGGTGTATGACCAGGGGTGTGAATAAATGTGACCTTAATGTTGCCGACGTTGGTGGTATCGCCACCCTCGACTTGCACGATGTCAGAGGTTGATAGCCCAGCAATGCGATGCAAAAATGGAGCTTCCGCTTTGTTGACGTAGACTTTAGCCTTGACCTGCTCTAGCAATTCCGCCGCCCCGGGAATCTTGTAGCCCTGAAAATCACCCCCTAGATGATCCTGGTGATAATGAGTGAGGAGTGCTTTGTTGATCGTGTAACCGTCCTGTTCGGCAATACGCACGATCGCTGGAATGTCCCACGCAGCATCAACAACCAGCGCTTCACGGCTAGTTGTATCACCAATCAGATAAGTGAAGTTCTGCATGGGGCCGATTTGAATTTGTTTGAAATACAACGTTGGTGCGGCCATTATCCCGTCTCCCTTACGTGGTGCGTGGTGCGTGTTACGTGAGACGTGTTATCGTTTAACTTTCTTTTCTCGCTCATGTCCACGCAACCCTCGTTCCCACAAATATTCAGGTTCGCCGAGGTTTTTGCTCACCCAGCGTGATAATACGAACAACAGGTCGCTCAAGCGGTTCACATATTTGAGTGGCCATTCGCTGAGTTCTTCTTCCCGAGACAAGCGCAGAATCTCCCGTTCGGCACGACGACACACTGTACGCGCTTGGTGAAGAAAGCCACTCACTTTCCCGCCACCAGGTAAGATGAATGAGTTCAACGGAGCAAGATCTTTTTGTAACTCGTCGATCAGCTGTTCCAATGCTTTGACTTCTCCATCGCCAACACGAAACATGCCTTCATAGGAAAAGTCTGATGGTGTGGCGAGCTCGCTGCCAAGATCAAACAGTTCGTTTTGTAACCGGCGGAACATCTCATCAAGTCGTTGAGCAGCTGGAAGCCGCTCTTTCAACTCATCGTTAAACACGCGGGCGAGGCCAAGGACTGAGTTGAGTTCATCAATTGTACCGTAGGATTCAATACGGGTTGCGTCTTTGGCAACCTTCTTGCCGCCGACCAACTTGGTAAAGCCTTTGTCGCCGGTGCGGGTATAGACTTTGGTGATGCGAATAGCCACGAGAATAATTAAAAGTTAAGAATTAAGAGTGAAGAAAAGCTTTCCTTATTAATTCTTCACTCTTCACTCATCATTCTTCATTGGCTACGCCTGAAGTCGTTTCTCCAGCGCTTCACACTCTTGCCAGAGTTCTTTTGGCATCCGGTCGCCGTACTTCTGGAAGTACTCTTTCTGACCATCAACCGCTTCGACCCAGTCTTTGCGGTCAACGTCAAGGAGCTCGCGCAAAATCTCCGGCGTTACATCAAGGCCAGTGACATCAATGCCAGAGGCATACGGGAGATAACCAATTGGTGTCTCGGCTGCTCCGACCTCGTTATGCACGCGATTAAGTACCCAGCGCAGAACGCGCAAATTCTCACCAAATCCTGGCCACAGATACTTTCCTTCCGGGCTCATCCGGAACCAATTGACACGGAAAATCTGCGGGGGATTCTTTAAGCCTTTGCCGACACGCAGCCAGTGCGCGAAATAATCGCCCATGTTGTAGCCACAGAACGGAAGCATCGCCATTGGGTCTCGGCGTACCACCCCGACCGCTCCAGTCGCAGCAGCTGTTGTTTCCGAGGCCATAGTTGCACCCAGGAATACTCCGTGTTGCCAGTTGAACGACTGATAGACGAGTGGAATCAGGCTGGCGCGACGACCACCGAATAAGATAGCTGAGATAGGTACGCCATTGGGGTTTTCCCACTCAGGTGACATAGCTGGACACTGACGTGCAGGAGTAGTGAAACGCGAATTCGGATGCGCAGCTTTAGTAGTGCTGTCCGGCGTCCACGGTTTGCCTTGCCAATCAACGGCCTCGTGGGGAGGAGGTCCTTCCATGCCTTCCCAGTATGGAATTCCGTGTGGAGTGACAGCGACATTCGTGAAAATCGTATTCTTCCGAATGGTATTCATCACATTTGGATTGGTCTTAAAATTGGTACCCGGTGCGACCCCAAAGAATCCTGCCTCTGGGTTAATTGCCCACAACCGACCATCCCTCCCAGGATGCATCCAGGCGATATCTTCACCGACCGTCCAGACTTTGTACCCTTTCTGGCTGGCTGGCGGAACGAGCATGGCAAGGTTAGTTTTGCCGCAGGCACTCGGGAATGCCGCCGCAATATAGGTCGTGCGGCCACTTGGGTCCTCGATGCCGAGAATTAGCATGTGCTCCGCGAGCCATCCCTCTTCACGAGCCATGTAACTGCCAAGCCGCAACGCATGGCACTTCTTGCCAAGCAATGCATTCCCCCCATAGCCAGAACCAATCGACCACAGTAAGCGTTCTTCAGGAAAATGCAGGATAAAGCGGCGGTCAGGATTCAAGTCGGCGATCGAATGCAGCCCGCGAACGAACTTGTCCGAAGACCCGAGCCGTTCGGAAGCCACTTTGCCCATGCGCGTCATCGTGCGCATGCTGACTGCCACATAGGGACTATCTGTGAGTTCTACCCCGACCTGGCTATACGGAGAACTGACCGGCCCCATGATATAAGGCACGACATACATGGTGCGGTCTTTCATTGCGCCTGAGAAGAGCGCGCCGACTTTCTCTTTTGCTTCTGCTGGTGGCATCCAATTGTTGTTCGGCCCAGCATCGTCTTTCTTACTCGTACAGACAAAGGTCAAATGTTCTGTGCGTGCGACATCGCTGGGGTCGCTGCGATGCAAATAGCACCCAGGATACTCCTTCTGGTTCAGTTCCATCAGAGTGCCAGTTGCGAGCATATCGTTGACGAGTTTCTGATATTCAGCCTCAGAGCCATCACACCAGTGAATCTGCTTTGGGCGGGTAAGCTGGGCACATTCCTCGACCCATCGCTCCAGGGGGGTTGGCATAGGGTGTCCTTTCTCTATCTGCGAAGGATTTATTTTTCTTATGCTATATCAATCAAGTATTAGAATACGAATCAAGAGCAGGATAGGGTCCGAGCGGAAAAGAAAGGTTTTCACTAACTATAAGAGCAACTTCTTTTTTCCTACCGTTGTTCAGGGTGAGAGCGAAAAAGTCGTTCCAATTGGGCAAGGGATGCCGGGGCAATTGTCGTGAGCTCAAGGTTCTGTTCTACATGAGCAACAGATTTCATCCCCACCAGGGCCGTGGTAATTCCAGGAGTGGAGCGCGTAAACTGAATGGCGCGTTGCGCCTCAGAGTGAAGCCCGTTTAGAGCTTCACTAATAGCAGCGGGCAACTGATGCGCGAGTCGCCCTTGTAAAATCGATGCGCTCGCCATGACTGTAATACCGACATCATGCGCCGCCTCTAAAAAGCTTATCATCGTTTTGCCGCTTCGTTGGTTGCGTTGGGTTAACGCCTCCATCATGGCGAGATTATACGGGAGCTGCACCACTCTGAAGTGATGGTGTGGGCCACCGACGCGTTCTGCAATGTCGATCAGATCATTGAGAAAGAGCACATCCCGCGCTGTCGGCGCTTGACGATAGCCGTTCCAGGTTGCTGTACCGTACCGTCGGATTTTTCCGGCGGCGACCTTCCCTTCGAGAATGGTGAAGGTTTCTTCAAGCTGTTTGTAGAAGTCTTGTCGCGTGCGTTTTTGTAATTGCGCTTCAGGATTATGGAGATAATAGATGTCGATACTTTCTAACCCAAGATTGTGAAGACTCTGTTCAACTTGGGCATCAATATATCGAGGGGCGATGCAATTCCAATCGACTATATCACTACTAGTGGCTAAGCCGGTGGCAATAAACTGTGCGTGCACGTAGGCACGCGGGTCAGCAGGAACAGTTTCGTCAAACGCGATGTAGCCGCCTTTGGTAGCGACGACAACCGCGTCGCGCGTTATCTTTCCCGCACGCACGCATGCGGCAAGCGCCTGCCCGAGGGCCCGCTCGCTCCGCTGGTGGCGATAATTGATCGCCGTATCGAGAACGTTACAGCCGAGTTCTACAGCGCGGGTAATCGCTGCTGCATAAAGTGTGTCCGTGCGCTCATCAGCGTCGCCTAAATAAGTCCCGAGACCGACAGAGGACAGCCAGAGGTCAGCGGCCGAGCGAAAATGGTTGGCTGCGCGCGCACGAGCAAACCGTTGTCGATACGCCTCGGTCCCTTCCAGTGTTGCACAGCCGGCGAGTGTCATCACTTTTCGTCCTGTGTGGGAGGAGTGAATTGAGGTGATACAAGTTCGGGGCGGCAGCGTTGCAGAATGAGGGTTTTCAAACGTGTGGGATCGACCGGTTTCTTAAAGATCACTTCCTGTAATCCTTCAAGACGACTACGTTTGATGACATGATCCTTGTCATAAAAATAGGCTGTCATGAGGATGACCGGGGTCTGTCGGTAGCGCTCACGAACTTCCATGTAGAGGTCGTAGCCATCAAGGTCAGGCATGACTACATCGCTGACCACGATATCGACCTTGCGTTGCGCGAGGACTTTCAGGGCATCCAATCCATTGGTAGCGATTTCGATTTCGCACCCTTCTTCGCGGAGGAGATCACGTAACGAATAGCAAACTCCCAAGTCATCATCGACCACAAGAATAGTGAGCCCAGCCAGTGCACGATTGGTCGGTTTGGCTTCTTCTAGGGCAGGTACTGCAACCACGTCGTCGCGTCCGAGGTCGGCCATCCGCGAGCCATGCAAATACTCAGTGGTCGTGTAGTTGCTGCCATGTGCGAGATCGTCGATGCGATTGACAATGGCGCGAATTTTTTCCAGCTCACGGTGAATCGAGTCGACGCGTTCTTCTTCAACAACGTGGTCCTCGTCAGGCAACACCTGAGCGAGGTGCTTGGAGAGAACATCCAAGTTATTGAAGATCACCTCAAGAGGATTATTAATGCGATGCGCCAGCCCGACGGCTAGCTCCCCAAGGGTGGCGAGCTGATCACGGCGGCGAATCTCACGCAAGTCTTTGAGAAAGCCGATCGAGCCTAGTTCATGGCCAATTTCGTCGTAAATGATCGAACCTGAGATTGCCACTGGAATATGTTCGCCGTTTTTGGCAACCAGCTGGGTCTCAAAATTTTTAACTTGTCCAGTCTCTCCAGCTTCCCCGGCTCGCATCGCCGCCATCACGCGCCGTGCTTCCGCGAGGTTCGGATACACAGTAGTAACCTGTTTGCCGCGAATTTCGGCAGGCGTATACCCTAAGGTCCGGTACGCTCCGTCGTTATAGAAAACGATTTGCCCTTCACTATCGACGGCAATGACAATGTCCAGCGAGCTCGCGAGCAGATGCTCAAAGTAGACTGGAGGAAGTTGGAACATACGATAAACACTGCCTTTTGCTCAGTTTCCTAGTGAATACACTCCACACCGAAAACCAGAGCAATACAACACCTCACGAGGAGCCATGTTAGGCTCCTCGTCTCCTAATCGTCAAGACCAGCGAAACTGTAAGCTCTTGGGCTTATGGTGCGACTCAATTGTCATTCTGAGCCTCTCACAGGGCGGGCGCTAGTGAGAAGAAGAGACACTCCTCGTACCTAGGCTCTGGCTGGGACACAGCAAGTTTTGGTGTTGAGCAGCAACACAAAGAATCCTTCGACGAGCTCAGGACAGGTCTCTCGGAGAGACCCTTCACTACCCTCTCAGGGTGACATTATCGCTACGTCAATCTTTTGCGGCCGAATTTAGCGTTGGGTTGCTTTGTGATAATCCGCGAGAAATTTTTCCAAGCCAATATCGGTGAGAGGGTGCTTCATAATTTGTTGCAGCACGCTGAACGGGCAGGTCGCAACGTGAGCCCCCAGTTCAGCCGCGCGCACGAAATGCATAGGACTACGAATACTCGCCGCTAACACCTGGGTCGGGAAATTATAATTTTTGTAAATCTGGACGATTGACGAGATCAAGGCCATACCGTCCTCAGCGATGTCGTCAAGTCGACCGACGAACGGACTCGCGAACGTCCCGCCAGCCTTAGCGACGAGCAGAGCCTGCGCCGGAGAGAAAACGAGCGTAACGTTGACCCGGATGCCTTGGCTGCTGAGTACTTTTGTGGCTTTCAGTCCTTCGGGAAGCATCGGTACTTTGACGACAACGTTGGGATGAATCGCGGCCAATCGCTTGCCTTCTTCGATCATACCCGGGGCATCAACGCTGACGACTTCAGCGCTAATCGGTCCATCCACAATCGAGCAAATCTCTTGAATAACCGCTTCTTGCGTCCGCCCAGATTTTGCGATGAGGGTGGGGTTAGTAGTGGCACCATCTAAGATCCCCCACGAATGGGCTTCGCGAACTTCTTTAACGTCTGCCGTGTCGATGAAGATTTTCATAAAGCCTTCTTTCTGCTCTTAGTCAGCATGAGGAGGTAAGAGCATTACCTTTTTATCATCTTTCAAGGCAGCAAGTAACTCGGCAACAGTCGTTCCCAGACGGGGATGCGCAAGTTGGGGGGCAAGTTCTGACAGCGGCAAGAGGACGAAACGGCGACGAGGGATTTCTGGGTGAGGGATTTTCAGGTTGCGGCTCTCAACGATGTAGTTATCAAACAAGAGGATATCGAGATCAATCTTGCGCGAGCTCCACTTCTTGGTTTGTGGTGTCTTCTTGCGGCCCATCACCTTCTCGATGGCTTGCAAGCGAGAGAGCAATTTCTCTGGCGCGAAGTCGGTCTCTATCTCCACCACGCCATTAACATACCAGTTTTTGGCATCTCCGATCGGTTCACTCTCGTACAAAGAGGAGCGCTTCACCACACGCGTTTTCGGCAGCCCAGCAATTAGTTCTAGCGCCTTTTGATAATGCGCTCGTCGGTTGCCAAGATTTGAACCGAGACCAATGAAGACCCGGTAAAACATCTCTCCTACGTCTTGAGCTGTTGCCCCTTGTGTCCGCTGAAATTCATCTTTGTTCCCTCAGGCCGGAGCAAGATAACGGACGCAAGTACTATCAACGGAATCTGCTTTGTTTATCAATCGATTGTCTTCGCTCATACTTTCTTCGATAACATCATCCAGCGGGAATCAGATAAGCGAAACTCCATTATGTTGCATGACTCCTGTTGCCTGATACTGCCACAGCCATAATCCCTTAAAATCATTAGAAAAAATCGCATGCTTGTTATTATGCGATATGGTCGTTGCCTGACTTTGCGAATATATTTGCAATAAAAGAGGGGGCCGGAGAGATAGACATTGGTAGGTAGGAGAGTAATAGTTCATCAGCACCATTTCCTCTACATCATACCATCTTATACAGATAATTCTGTGGCCAGACAACTGTTTACGGGCGAATTGTGCAATTTTGACGAGAAACTCCCTCCGTTTTCTCCATGAAAACAGTTCAACTGAGTCACCTACGCGGATTTCTCCTCCTTTGTGAATGATAGCGTAGGAACCGACATGTGACGGTTTTCTGGACTAAGGATCCGTAAGATGCGCAGGTCTTTTGGTCAGTTTACCTAAGGAGAAGGAGACAGAAGTTAGAACATAGGAGTTAGAACAGAAATAGGAAAAGCGTAATAGAAAGTTCTTGCCATCCTGGATTCTGTCTTCTAGCTCCTGAGTTCTTGTTCCATTTTACGCCTCACCTTTCCCGTTTTCAGCTTTCCCAACCAAACGCTTCCTCGGCCTTGTCCACAATCATCTTCCCGATGGCGAGTGATGCGGTCGCACCCGGCGATGGTGCATTCAAGACATGTAACGCACTTCCTGTGACTTCAATCATAAAGTCGTCAACCAAAGCGCCTCCAGAAGAAATCGCTTGTGCTCGAACCCCGCTGCCCCCAGGTTGCAGATCACTGAGAGTTAATTCTGGTAGTAAGCGCTGTAGCGCGGTTAGAAATGCTTGCTTGCTGAAAGAGCGATACATTTCGCCGAGACCGGTCTGCCAATACTTGCGCGCCATTTTGCGGAAACCCGAGAACATCAAGGTTTCTTGCAAGTCACGAGCGTTGAAGTCGCTCTTCTTATAGCCCTCGCGGGCAAACGCCAGCACGGCATTTGGCCCTGCCTCAACGAGCCCGTCGATCGTGCGTGTAAAGTGAACCCCCAGGAAAGGGAAAGAGGGGTCAGGAACCGGATAAATAAGATTTTTGATCAGACTGTGCCGGTGTGGGACAATGGTGTAATACTCGCCACGAAACGGAACAATCTGGAGATCAGGCTGTGCACCTGCCATGCGGGCAACGCGATCACAGTGAAGTCCGCCACAATTAATCATAAACTTACTGTGAAGCGCTCCTTGTGAAGTTTCTAGTACGAGCCCACCGTCAGCATGAACAATCTTGCGCACTTCATGTCGCAGGCGAATCTCAGCCCCCTTTTCTTGAAGGAGCCGTGCATATGTTTGTGCGACGCGCGGAAAATCAATAATGCCTGTCGTCGGAACGTGCAACGCTTTGATGCCCGTGGCATGTGGTTCAAGTTCACGTAACCGTTCTGGCCCGATCATCTCCATTCCTTCAACCCCATTCGCAACGCCACGACGATGCAATTCCTCAAGACGTGGGATCTCTGCTTGGGAGGTCGCAACCACAACCTTGCCGCAGATCTCATAAGGAATGTCGTGCTGCTGACAAAACGCAACCATCGCTTTGGCGCCTGTCACGCACGTCTGCGCTTTGAGTGAGCCTGGTTTGTAGTAAATACCAGAGTGGATAACACCGCTGTTGTGGCCGGTTTGATGGGCAGCGAGGCGGTCCTCTTTTTCGAGGATGGTAAGCTTCAGCTGGGGCCAGCGTTGCGTGATCTCTAGGGCGGTAGCAAGGCCAACGATACCACCGCCGATGATAGTGATGTCAAATTGGGGAGCCATAAAGTAGCCAGCATTCAGTAGAGGGAAGGCCACAGGCTGTAGGGCCACCCTGCCTCTCTTTCCTTACAGCCTACAGCCTGTTCTTGCCTTATCCTCTATACCCTTATCTGTTATCCTTTTCCCTACAGCCCACAGCCTTGTTTCTGATCGTTACAAACTCTTCAACGCTTCCGACACGCGTTGCAACGCCTCGGTGACATTCTCATGACTGTTGAACGAACTAAAGCGAATATAGCCTTCGCCGCATTTGCCGAATCCTGCTCCTGGTGTACACACGACACTGGCCTTTTGTAACATTAGATCAAAGAACTTCCACGAGTCCATGTTGGCTTTGACCCACACATACGGTGCGTGGTCACCACCAATACATCTGAACCCCGCCTTACTCAGCGTCGTGCGAATCAACACCGCATTCACAAGATAATAGTCACTCAACTCACGAATCTGCTGTTGTCCTTCCGGTGAATACACCGCTTCAGCCGCACGTTGGATGGGATACGACACTCCATTAAACTTTGTCGAATGCCGGCGGTCCCACAGCGCATGCAGCGAGTGGCCATTGCCTTGTGAGTCATAAATTTGGCACTGTTTAGGAATCACTGTGTATGCACAGCGAGTTCCGGTGAATCCGGCAGTTTTGGAGAAACTGCGAAACTCCACCGCAACATCCTGCGCACCGTCGATTTCATAAATGCTTTGCGGCAGGGAATTGTCGCGAATAAAAGCCACATATGCAGCATCGTAGAGAATCAGCGCCTGGTGCTCTCTCGCGTAATCCACCCACGGTTTCAGTTGCGCTTTGGTGACGGTGCGGCCAGTGGGGTTGTTGGGGAAGCACAGATAAATGACATCAACTTTTTCCTTCGGCAAAGCCGGGACGTAATCGTTTGCTTCCGTCGATTCGAGATACACAAGCCCTTCGTACCGGCCATCTTTCCATGCCGAGGTACGTCCGGCCATGACGTTGGTGTCAACATAGACAGGATAGACGGGGTCAGGAACGGCAACCCGCGTATCAAAAGCGAAGAGTTCTTGGAAATTACCAACATCGCATTTTGAGCCATCACTGATGAAAATTTCCTCCGGCGTAATCGCCGCGCTGCGTGCATGAAAATCATGCTCGGCAATCTTGTCACGTAAGAATGCATACCCCTGTTCAGGGCCATAGCCGCGAAACGTCGCGTCAACGGCCATTTCATCAACCGCTTTGTGAAGGGCAGTAATGCAGGCGTTGGGTAACGCACGTGTCACGTCGCCAATCCCCAGGCGAATAATCTTCTTGTTGGGGTTTTCTGCCTGATAAGCATTCACACGCTTGGCAATCTCAGAAAAGAGATATGACGCCTGCAATTTCAAGTAGTTTTCATTCATGCGGATCATCGCACTGGTCCTCCTCGCGTCCTACGGTGTTACAGAAAATCGCCAGAAAGAAAAGTCCCAGAGGCTTGCAAGCTGCAGTCGCTTTGTGCGTACTGATTTCTTTATTGGTAACTGCTTGGTCGCCTGTAATGTCAACGGCAATTACAGCAGTCATGGGCAGTTTGGTTAGCTGGCGCGCTTGCCCCACGCTGCAAAGGTACTGCGAGTGATGAAGCTGAAGCTCGGATCATCACAGGCCCTTTGGATATCAGCGCACTCTGCTTGGGAAAAGATACCACGCGCCACCAGAACGAGAAGGGACATGCTGTACTGTTTGGCAGGCAGCTCTCCACCACGCGCTATGAACTGTACCCCTTCGTTGTCGATCTCGTTGAGCCCTGCCTCTTCCAAGAGGCTGCAGATCCTGGGACCGAGAGTTGGAGCGAACAACTTCGCCTGTATGATCCGATCAACTATCGCTCGGTTCTGCCGAGTGAAGGACGCTGCGAGTGAATGATTGTCGTCAACCGCACGTATCGAGGATAAATCGCCTTCCTTGATGAGGAGTCATCCGCCAATCCGTAACGCCTCCACCATGCGCCTAACCACTAAGTAGGGTTCTCACAGGTGCGCTAGGACTCCTCGGCAGTGCACGAGATCATATGAGTAAGCTTCCAAAGGATCGGTATGGATATCGTGCCGCCGCCTCAACGTTGGGCAACTGGATCTCAGTGAGGAAACGTGTATTGATGTCGGTCGCTACCACCAGTCCCTGAGGACCGACCTGCTCAGCCAACCAGAGAGCGATTGACCCATGTCCAGCCCCGACTTCCAGACAGCGCCAACCGTTTGTGCGATGCCCAGCACTGGAGTCACATCGTACCAGCCAAGCCGATGAGGCGGCGCAGGAGCAGCAAACCGATTGATCGGCTCAAAGAGGGACAGCCGGCCCTGAGGCCAAAGCACGCGGTAAAATTCGTTAAACGCCTGCTGTTTTGCGGTGACGTAAATCAAGACGGATCGGGTTGTTATAACATCAACTGATGCAGCAGCGACCGCGGAGAGATCATTCGCTGACGCGCGTAGGAATTGACGGCGCTCAAGAACCTGAAGGTCTCGTGCGATTGCTTGGGCGTGGTTGAGGAGGTCTTGAGAAATATCGCAGAAGATCACTCTACTGGTCTTGACCCGCTCTAGCGCTCCAAAGGCGATGAGCCCATCTCCACAGCCGACATTCAGGAGAATTTTGTCCTCGCTGAGATTGGCGTAGTCTAAAACTTTGTCGCGGATGGGATAAAGAGAGGCTAGGACAGTTTGGACTCGTTGGGGATCATCCGCGAAACGGCGCTCCAAGAGCCAGCGGCTCCACCTATCACGCTGTAATTCCATTACCTTCGGCCTCTTTCGTTCTTAAAGTTGACCATTGTTTGATCTCGGAGAGTAGAAGGCTGACCACTCAATGGCTAACCGCCTAACGCTCGTTGGCCCAATGTAAGTCGTCAAACTTTGCCACTCTTGCAAAATAAGCTGACTATGAAATTCCCTTGATCATGCAGAGGCCCTTCGTCATTTGCAAGAGTTAACCGCTGGACGACTTACGACAGTGCGACTATATATGATCGCATGACTCGGCGGTTGCGATGGCTATGAGAACGAGCTCAAAATAAGCCGGCTGGGTGGTCTGTCGTTGAGGTGGATGAGTTGGCCAGACTCATTGGATTTGTCGAACAAAAGAAACGAGGCAAAGGCGATCATCGACTCTATTTTCATGCCAAAGGGTTAGTCTGGGGTTTTGATCCGCGTGAAAATGTAAAGCCTCCCTACGTCAAAGAACTGGTTCGATTAGCACAAACGAACGGATTAGTAGAAGACGATGAAACAAAAGACGAAGACAACAAGGACTAAACAGTTTCTGTACCGGGTAACTGTGGCTTGGAGTGCAGAAGATGGCGTGTACATAGCACGTATTCCCAAGTTGGGGGGGGTTCTCGGACTCGATGAGCGAGACCCTGCACGAGCAACTCGCCAAGTGATCGAGCGGGGATGGGATGCTCTGGCCGTACTCGCCGACAATAAACAGCCGCTTCCAGAGCCCGACAATTGGAGTCGCAAACTCTCAGGACAATTCTACGTTCGCCTGTTGCCCGAGATTCACTCCTCCTTACGAGAATGGGCGGAAGAAGAGGGATTGAGCCTTAATGCATTGATTAGTCATATTCTTACTGCTGCTACAACTCAGCGTACAGTACTGCCACAACAAGCCCCTCGTACGAGCACCCGCCACGGTCGCCATTCCCAGGCGGCATAGCTTCTCCTTCTTTTGCGATGGGTGGCAGACGAACACGCACAACCGTGGTAGCGAGAAACGCTTATGGGTACAGAGCAACCTGCGACGAAATGGATATCCGTTCATGACATACAACTCGAGATGGTTGAACGTGGGCAAGGGCGTCCGATTCTTTTCCTCCATGGTGAGGACGGACTTGATCCGCAGGCAGTATCTCTAAGTCTGTTGGCGAAATCAGGACATGTTCTTGCTCCTTCGCATCCTGCCTTTGGTCATTCGCCGGAAGTCGATTGGATCGATACGGTTGACGATCTTTCGTATCTCTATCTCGATTTCCTGGCGACGCAGAACTTGAAAGATGTGATTGTGATTGGCTGCTCGCTCGGAGGATGGATCGCGGCCGAGATGGCCGTCAAATCGACTGGGCGTATTGCCAAGCTGGTTCTTGTTGCGCCAGTAGGTATTAAAGTCGGAGATCGAGAGACGCGCGATATTCCAGATATTTTTGCCTTGTCTCCGAATGAAGTGGCGCGACTGACGTATCACGATCCTACCTTCGCTGCGGTTGATTACTCCAAGCTCTCAGATGATCAACTCACCGTGATGGCGCGGAACCGCGAGGCAACTGTCCTCTACGCCTGGGAGCCGTACTTCCATAACCCAAAGTTACGACGACGCCTGCAACGGATCGATGTGCCTACGCTCTTGCTCTGGGGAGCGAACGATCAATTTGTCACTCCAGGTTACTACGGCGCAGCGTATCGTGATGCAATTCCTGGCGCACGGTTAGAGACAATTGAACGAGCTGGGCATCTGCCGCAGGTTGAGCAGCCGGAAGCGGTGGTCAGGAAAATACGAATGTTTATTGAATGACGTGGTGCGTGGTACGTATTGCGTGGTGCGTGTTATGTGAAGATAAGGTTTACGAGATCACGCATTACGTACCACGCACCACGGTGGAGTTTTACCAATGCGCGCTTGGCACTTTAGTGAAAACGCCTATCACTTATTACCTGATGCGAAAGAGTACGACTCGATTCGCGTGACACTACCGAATCGCTATTACGATCCCAAGATCGGTGCGGACCTCTATCATCGTTACATCGACGAGTGGATGATTGCCGAGGGTCTGGGTCTGGAGATCATGGTCAACGAGCATCACCAAACCGCGACCAATCTCAATCCTGCCGGGCCGATTATTATGGGCATTCTCGCACGCGAGACGAAAAAAGCACGGTTACTTATTCTCGGCAACCCAATCGCCAATCGGCGTGAGCCAGTGCGTGTCGCTGAAGAGATGGCGATGGTGGATGTCTATTCGCGCGGTCGCCTCGAGGTCGGGTTTGTGCGTGGCGTGCCATATGAAATGTCAGCTGGGAACCACCGTCCAACTCACATGATGGATCGCTTTTGGGAAGCGCATGACCTCATTTTGAAAGCCTGGACCTCACACGATGGGCCGTTCAATTGGGAAGGTAAGTATTTCCATCATCGCCAGGTGAACATCTGGCCGCGACCGTATCAGCAGCCGCATCCGCCCGTGTGGATCACTTCAGTAACACCTTCGAGCGCGCGGCAAGTGGCAGAGAAAGGCTATATCGTTGCCAGCTTCTTGACTGGCTTTGATGGCACGAAAGCGGTGATCGATACGTATCGCGGACGCCGCGCTGAGCTTGGTTTACCGGCACCTGCACTGGATCGCTTTGCCTATGCTGCGTTGGTGTACACTGGTGAGACCGACGAAGAAGGGTATGCCGGAGCGCGCAAATTGATGTGGTATGTCGAATCGAATAAGGTCCCGCCGCAGTTTACCAATCCGCCTGGTTATCATCCGACGGCTGCGACGGTGAACATGATGAAAGCTGCTTCTGCTGGTAGTGGGGCGGGCATCTTTAAGCTGTTTCAGAATCCCTCACTTGAATCTTTTATGGAGCACGGTTTGGTGTTTGCTGGCAACCCGGACTCGGTCTACAAACAGATTGTGAAGATGTATAAGCATGTGGGTGGGTTTGGTCACTTGCTGTTGATGGGGCAAGCCGGATTTCTTGAGCACGACGAGACGGTCAAAGGTATGAAAATGTTTGCCAAAGAGGTGTATCCACGACTGAAAGAGCTTGGGCCAGTTGTGGTGCCGTGAGCGAACTTTTACTTCTGTCGGATGTGTTTGGCAGCTCGTCATTCCGGGCAAGGCCGTAGGCCTCGACCCGGAATCCAGGAAGAAAAACTGGATTCCCGCTCCCTAGTAAAGACTGGGGACAGGCTTCGCGGGAATGACACCTCTTCGTCTCACCTTGCCGTCGGCAGTGTCGCCCCGACAAGAATAAAGGCTATCATTGCTGGGGTATTTGAGCGGTTACTCCACGCATGATTGGTCCCACGTTGAATAAGCACGTCACCTGCCTTCATGCAGGTTTCTCCCTCGTCCATCACTGCCCAAACCTCTCCCGACAATACAATGGCGTAATCGACCGACGCAGTCTTATGCATCCCTGGAGTCGCACTGGTTGTGTCCATCGTATGGCTCGCACCTAAGGAGTCGAACATTTTGCGAGAATCTCCACCTTTGCTCATGACTGCATCTGGTGGAAATTCGACAATCCGACAGATCGTCCCGGTTGCGGCGGGTTCAAGATGGACCGGACGCGCTACTGGATCGGCATCACTGGAGAGATCAGCCGGTGAAGTCGTCGTCTCCCACAAATCTGTTACGCGCAGTCCTGGTGCCGCCGGTAATTCGAGAATACTCGTCGCCATACCATCCTGCATAATCACCGACTTCCCAGCAGCGTTGTGGCCAGTGACGATTCGACGAATCTGTTTTGCCATAACCCCCTCCTTTTGCAAAGTGTGAGCATGATAGGCTCTCGTCGGGAGTCATCGCATGTGGAGATTGTATAGTCAACTGTTCACTGGTTTGCCACGCGAGGTGTGGTTTCTGTGCCTGGTCACCTTTGTCCAGCGTAGTGGCACGATGGTGCTCCCGTTTCTGACCTTGTATCTGACCCAACGGAAAAGCTTCTCGGTGCAAGAAGCTGGTGCGGTACTTAGCCTCTATGGCGTCGGGGCTATCGTCGGGTCATATGTCGGAGGGTGGCTGAGCGATCGCATCGAGTCGATACCCACTCAGATAGTGAGTCTGTGCCTCGCGACGGCAGCACTGGTGGGACTCAGCCTGATGCATTCGCCCCTGAGCATCATCGTTGTCGTTGTGCTCTGGAGTATTGTGGCCGAGAGTATGCGTCCGGCGAACGGGGCAGCGCTCGCAGAGATGAGTCCACCAGATTTGCACGTGCGAGCATTCGGCTTGCGACGTCTGAGTACGAATCTGGGGATGTCTATTGGACCAGCCCTCGGCGGTTTCCTGGTGACCTTGTCGTATCACTGGCTTTTTGTCATCGAAGCAGGGGTTGGATTGTTGGCAGCAGGGCTACTGTGGGGACTGCTTTTGCCAGCTTCACGACCAGTGTCATCATCGCATCAGCCCGATCCTTCCCTGGTAGCTGTCAACACTCCTCGTCAGTCACCCTGGCAGGATACAGTCTTTCTGACCATTCTTGTGCTTACCTCACTTATAGTCATCGTGCTCTTTCAATTGTTTGGCGCGTATCCGCTGACGTTGGCCGAAGTACACCATTTCCCCTCGTATACTATTGGCTTTGTTTTCACCTTAAACACGTTGGTGATCGTCGTGTGTCAGATGCCAGTCCTGCATGTAGTCGAGCGCTTTGACACGTTACGGGTCATCGGCATTGGGGCATTCCTGCTGTGTGCCGGGTTTGCATTGTTGCCGTTTGGAATAACACCCAGCTCTCTGGCAGTGACGGTGTTAGTGTGGACATGTGGAGAGATGTTGACAACGCCGTTGTTAGAGAGCTTTGTTGCACAACGCAGTCCGGCTGAGAATCGCGGCCGGTACATGGGCTTGTTCAGCGCCGCATATTCTGTCGCGTTTGTTCTGGCACCGGTTGGTGGCACCTGGGTGTATGGACACTATGGGTATCTCACGCTCTGGGGACTGTGTGGTGTACTGGGAGTGATGCTTCTGGTAGCGTTTTTCTTGTTGAGTGTTACCGTACGCAAGCAACAGGCGCCCAGTAGTCAATTTAATTTTGCGAGATAGATTGACGTCATGCTAGCGAAGCTGGCCCCGGACTAGATCCGGGAGCTGGCGGCCAGGAGCAAGAGGCGCTTGTCAGTGATTATGCCTCCTGGATTCCGGGCCTTGCGTTGCTCGCCCGGCATGACGGGCGTGTCGTCTTCGTCATGCCCTTGAAAAAAGAACCAGTCTCCATGCTGGAAACGCTTTGCTTATTCCAGCCTACAAAATGTCACCCCCACAACTTTGCACTCGCCAGGTCCGCGCCTTCGCGCAGGGTACGCAGTTTGGCCCACACTACGCTTTCCGCGACTACCTCTAATCCAGCAACAGTACTGAACCCACAGTCCACCCCGGTAATCACGCGGCTACGATCTCCGACCGCCTCTACTGTCTGCAGAATGCGGTTAGCCACGACTTGCGGGTGCTCGACGTAATTAGTCTTGGGATCAATGACTCCTGGAATCACAACCATTGAGTCTGGCAACGGATGTTGCTTGAACACGACGTATTCGTGTTGGTGGCGTGGATTGGCCAGTTCGACGGATAATGCACCGACCTTGGCCTGATAGAGAATTGGCAACAGCTCTGCCAGCGGCACGTCATGCACATGTGGTGACTCTAAGTTGGCCCAGCAAATATGCAGGCGAATACGATCAGCAGGAATATTTGCTGTCGCTAAGTTGATCGCAGCGACATTGGACTCCACTACTTTCTGAAATTCCTTGAGCGAAAGATGTTGGAAATACCAGGCATGATCACAGGCCAAATCTGGTGCGTCAATTTGCAAGAGCAATCCTTTGCTGTGGATCAGTTCGTATTCTTTCTTCAGTTGCTTAGCTACGGCTAACACGTAGTTCTCATGCGAGTCGTAGTAGGCGTTAAGAAGATAAGTCGCGACCATACCGGGTGAGACGGCGGTCATAAAGCGGTCGGTAAATTGTCGCTGACTCTCCTTGGTGCAACGAAGAAAGAGGTCACATTCCTGCATGGCCGCACTGAGGTCGGTATATTCGATCTCTGCAACAGCTTGCGGAGTGATGAATGCGGCGGCAGTCGTTATATGCGCCATGCGCTTTTGCCACAATTCGGCAAAGTCAGGAAAATCGACGAAGTCACGCCACGGTGGTCGTGTCGCTCCGCCACCAAACCCGGCCATACGCTGTGTTACGTAGCCTGCAAATCCAGAGCGTGGCTGCTCTCCATCGTTGCCGATATCAATCCCTGCAGCAAGCTGCTTGTCGATCACGCTCTTCACGGCGGCCTCGGTCAGACGGTCAAATTCCCCTATGTCGATCGTCTCACCTCGATCTTGGCGAATAAGAAGGTCCAGCAACGGGCGCGGACGTGGGAGACTGCCAGTATGAGTAGTGAGAATACGATGTTGGCTGCGCTGCATAAGCTTCTCCTGGGAAGTCTAAGCTAGATAGCTGATGGCTGAATGCCTCTTTGCTACCCCAGCGAGTGCGAGAACTTCAAGAATGCACTGAGGCATTCCTCAGATTCAGCCACATAAATCTCATGCCCCGGCCCTTCGACACCGCTGCTCCGCGCCTTAGGAATCAACCTCCGCATCGAGAGCTGCTCACTGAGAGCAGCGTAATCGCACTACGTGCCGGCGCGAGAATGAGCGTCGGCACTCTGAGCTGTGGCAGCAGCGGCGCGGTATTGGCCCCATCTCACGTGCGCGTAATGCCCGGCAAGACGTGGGGTGGCGGCTTCGCCCCTTCACTCCAGCCCCACTCCACGTGCGCAGGATGCTTGCCGCTGATGCTCTTCCGCTCAATCAGCAAGCGGCCCCAGCCCTGGGACCGGCTAATAGCAAGGGCTTTCTTCCCATTGCCCTGCTCTTCAGACAAGGCTTTGGGGCCGGCTGGACGGATGGGGATTGCGAATTACAAATGGTGAGGCTCTTCAGCCGCTCCGGCCATCGCGCCGCGAAGCTGCCCCCCAGAATGCCCCCGATCGATTCCCCGAGGTAATGCACCTGCTGTAGGCCAATGGCATCCATGAACGCGCGCATATCGTTGACTCACTCGTCGAGGGACCATTTGTGGTCTGGTCCTGGATCGCCGGATTGACCAGGGCCACGCATATCACGGCGCAGGACCCGATAGTGCCGCGCTAAGCCAGGAACCCAATGATACCAGAACTTGGTGCTGCGTCCGATGCCGTGCTGCAACCACACTGTTTCCTTTTCACTCACCCACGGATCGGTGTAGTCGTCGATCTTGTAAAACATCTCGCAATTGTTGGCGGTGACTTTTGCCATGTTCCCTCCTTCTTTCTCAGAGGCGATCTCCATTCAGTCTTTTCGTCAGCGACACCTTAGCGCCTTCTATCACCAAGCCTCCTGGATGAACAGCGTGCTGTGCGTGACATTTACATTCTTAGTAGTATTCGGGTAAAGGATTGATTGAACTGGAGACAGCAGCGTATGTCATTCGATGAGATATTAGATCAGGTCCGGGAACTCTTGCGTCAACGCGGACGGCTGTCTTACGGAGCACTCAAGCGTCGCTTCGACTTGGATGATACGTATGTCGAGGACATCAAGAGCGAACTCATCAAAGCTGAGTGTGTAGCCGCTGACGAAAACGGTGAAGTGCTCGTTTGGATAGGTAACAACAGTCTAGCGTCTAGTGTCCAGAGTCTAGAGTCACAGGAGCAAAGGCAAGTTCCTCCCGCTCAGACACTAGACGCTAGACCCCGGACCCTAGACGCTGTCGCGGAGCGGCGGCAACTGACCGTGATGTTCTGTGATCTCGTTGGGTCCACTGCGCTCTCGGCGCAACTCGATCCCGAGGACTACCGGACGGTCGTGCAGCAGTATCAACACATCAGTGCCGAAGTGATTCAACGCCATGAGGGCTACCTGGCGCAGTATCTGGGCGATGGGTTGTTGGTATACTTCGGTTATCCCACGGCCCATGAGGATGATGCGCGGAGAGCGGTACGAACAGGGTTAGAGATCATCGAAGCGTTGCGACACGAAGTTCTCTCACCCCGTCAGGGAGAGGGACGGGGTGAGGTCCGTCTACCAGTCCGCATCGGCATTCACACTGGGTTAGTAGTGATTGGCGAAATCGGCAGCACAGAGAAACGCGAGCTGCTGGCCCTGGGCGAGACACCGAACATCGCCGCACGGCTGCAAAGCTTAGCCGAGCCCAATACGGTGATCATTAGCGCAGCCACGCAACGGCTCGTCGAACGACAATTCGCGTGTCAGCCGTTTGGTTCACACCTGCTCAAAGGCATCGATACGCCTATCGCAGTCTATTACGTGCAAAGTGAACGACAGAGTAGCAGCCAGTTGGAAGGCAAGACGACCCTAACACCGTTAATCGGACGAGAACAAGAAGTTGGGTTGTTGATCGATCGCTGGGAGCAAACCAAAGAAGGACGTGGGCAAATCGTTTTGCTGTCAGGCGAACCGGGGATTGGCAAATCGCGTCTGGCGTACACACTCCGAGAGCGTGTCACCGCAGAAGGTTCATTACTCTATGAAGCCCGCTGCTCGCCGTACCATCAGCATAGTGCCTTTTACCCGTTGATTGATGTCTTGCAGCGGACGTTGCTCTTGAACAGGCAAAACACCGACAGTGAGAAAGTAGGGAAACTAGAGCGGGCATTAGCACTCTACAACTTGCAAGACAGTCTACCACTCTTTACTGCGCTACTGTCGTTACCGACGCCAGCGCAATATCCCCCACTTCACCTTACGCCACAGAAGCAGAAAGAGCGTACGCTGCAAGCGCTGATACAGTTGCTCATTGCTCAAGCCGAACGACAGGCAACAGTGTCAGTGTGGGAGGACTTACACTGGGCGGACCCGTCGTCGCTGGAGTTTCTTTCCTTACTCATCGAGCAGATTCCCACCACGAAACTCTTACTTGTCCTGACGTTCCGGCCCGAGTTCACGCCGCCGTGGAAGTCACGCTCACACCTTGCTCAACTCGTGCTCAACCGGTTAGGCAAGAAGCAAGTTGAAGTGATGATTGAAAAAGTCGCAGTAGATAGGGCACTCCCCGCCGAAGTCATCGAGCAGATTCGCGTAAAGACGGATGGGGTGCCGTTGTTTGTGGAAGAATTAACAAAAAGTGTCGTAGAATCTGTAAGGGAACAGGAGGTAGGGAACAGGGATCAGAAAAGAAAATCTGTAGAGACATTCGGGATTCCTACAACCCTGCAAGAGGCACTTCTCGCTCGGCTCGATCGTTTGTCCACTGCGCGACAGGTTGCCCAACTCGGCGCGACATTAGGCCGAGAGTTCTCGTATGAGCTGTTACAAGCAGTGACACCATTGAGCAAAATTGACTTACAAGCTGCTCTCAACAAATTAGTAGAAGCAGAGATTCTGTATCAACGTGGTGTTGGCGAGCAGGCCCGCTACTTCTTCAAGCACGCCCTTATCCAAGACACCGCGTATCAATCGCTGCTCAAGAGCACCCGACAGCAGTATCACAAACAGATCGCTCAGGTGCTGGAGGAGCAATTTCCGCAAACGAAAGAAACTCAGCCTGAATTGCTCGCGCATCACTACACTGAGGCAGGACTCATCGAACAGGCCATTCCGTATTGGCAAAAGGCAGGTGAGCGAGCCACTCAACGCTCGGCATATACGGAAGCAATTAGCCATCTCACTGTGGGGCTGGAGTTGATCAAGACTCTACCCGATACGTCCAAGCGTGCCCAGCAGGAGCTAATGCTGCAAGTCACGCTGGGTACTACGCTGATGGCCACCCAAGGTTATGCTGCCCCGGAGGTCGGCAAAGTCTATGCTCGGGCACGAGAGCTCTGTAGACAGGTGAACGAAACCCCTCATCTTTTCTCGGTCCTGTGGGGACTGACAACATTTTATGGCGTACGAGGCGAGTTACAGACTGCGCAGGAACTGGTAAAGCATTTCGTGGGCTTAGCTCAGAATGTACGGGACACGGTTCTCCGCACGGCGGTACTACACGCCTCTGGGGCGGTCTCTGTCCTGCTCGGCGAGTTTACCCGAGCTAGGGAGCATCTAGAACAAGGCATTAGCCTCTATGATCCCCACCAGCACCGCTCCTATATCACCTTCTTCGGTGAGGACCTCAGCGTATCCTGTCTCTGTTGGGGAGCCCTTGCCCTGTTTAGTCTTGGCTATCCAGACCAGGCACTCAAGAGAACCCACGAAGCGTTGCTCCTAGCCCAGGATCTCTCTCACCCTACTAGCCTGGGTTATGCCTTGACTTCTGCCGCCCATGTCCATCGGAACCGCCGTGAGGAGTCGGCAACTCAAGGGCGGGCAGAAGCATTATTATCTCTCGGTACTGAGCACGGATTTACGCTCCGGAAGGCGATGGGAACCATCTACAAGGGCTGGGCACTGGCAATGCAGGGACAAGGAGAGGAAGGAATTGCCCTGTTACGCCAAGGATTGGCGGCCTTCCGAGCCACCGGTGCGGAGTTCTGGCGACCAGGGTATCTCGCCCTATTGGCTGAGGCACTGGGGAAAGTGGGACAGATCAAAAAAGGGCTTGCTATAGTGAGTGAAGCATTGGACGTGGTGGGTAAAACTGATGAACGGTTCTATGAAGCAGAGCTGTATCGGCTGCGCGGCGAGCTGACGCTGCAACAGTTCAGAGTTCAAGGTTCGAAGTTCAAAGTCGAAAATAGTCCAGAGTTTGAAAACCCTAACGCCCAGCACCCAACACCTAACACCCACGCGAAGACGGAGGCTGAGGAGTGTTTTCACAGAGCTCTTGAAGTTGCCCGGAGGCAACAAGCCAAATCATGGGAACTGCGCGCATCGACGAGCCTAGCCCGCCTCTGGCAGCAGCAAGGTAAGAAAGCTGAGGCTCACAAGTTGTTGTCGGAGGTGTACAACTGGTTTACGGAGGGATTTGATACGAAAGATTTGCAAGAAGCGAAGGCACTGATCGACAGTCTAGAACCCATCCCTAAACCTCCCCCAGCCCGAGCCTCTGGATTCCCGCGTTCGCGGGAATGACGAAAATCGGGCATACCGGTGTCATGCCCGCGCAGGCGGGCATCCAGAAAAAGGGTTTAGGGATGACCTGTAGAGTCCAGAGTCTGGTGTCAAAAGGAGTCCAACGTTTATTGAGTCAGTGAGCAATTGAGTGATTGAGCCATTGAAATATCGGAGATGTCATGAACGCAGCAATTCGTAATGCGACATACGAAGACCTCCTCCAAGTCCCTGACAACTTGATTGCTGAGATTATAGATGGCGAGTTGATTACCTCGCCGCACCCGGCGTCAGCGCATGCGCGAGCAACTTGGGTCATTGCCCAAGATATCGGCCCGTTTGATCGGGTGCCCGGTGGTGGCGGTCCAGGCGGATGGTGGATTCTCTTTGAGCCGGAACTGCACCTTGGTCCTGATATTCTTGTCCCCGACCTTGCCGGCTGGCGACGAGAGCGAATGCCGGTCCTTCGTGACGTTCCCTATTTTGAACTGGCTCCCGATTGGGTATGTGAAGTGCTTTCTACAAGTACTGCTCGTATTGATCGAGTTCGAAAGAAGCCGATCTATGCCCGCGAACGGGTGGGCCACTTATGGCTGGTTGATCCTATTGTCCGCACCTTAGAAGTGTACCGGCTCGACGGAGGGCAGTGGGTTGATGTGGGTGCCTACGGCGGTGCGGAGCTGGTACACGCTGAACCTTTTGCCGCCGTTGAAATGGATATGAATCAGTGGTGGCTGGTAGACGAAGCTGAGGAGGGAGAGAAACGTTAGAGCAGTTTCTCAAGGAGTACACTCTTTTTTTCCCTCATCCTGACCTTCTCCCTCCGGGAGAAGGAACCTAGCAGCGTAGCGTGTCCTATACGCACGAAAGCAACTACCTTTTTCAATGGCTCGATCACCCGATGAAGCAATGAACCAATTCATGGTCACCCTCCCTATGCTGGTAAAGATCGCGTTGGTGGTGCCAGCAATAACAACGCAAGTAACGCACTCCGCTCGACCATTTTGTCGACATACATAAATTCATGACGGGCATGCGCGCCGTCGCCAACCGCACCGAGTCCATCCAGTGTCGCAGTAAACAGACTGGTGGTGTTCCCGTCTGACGCTCCGCCTGCCGCACCTGCGCCCACATCGACATGTATCTCTCGTCCTACTTTTTTCGCTACTTCCAGTAGTGCCATATTCCGCGGTGTTTGTTCCATCGGCTGACGGCGCATCTGCCCGGTAATTTCGAGTGTCACTCCTGGTGTTGTTGGCTCGAGTGTGTGGATACGTTCTTCAATATACTGGGCGTCTTCCCGAGTTTGTACGCGGACATCGACCTGTGCGCGACTTTCTGGTGCGATGACATTCGGTCGTACCCCACCGTCGATCACTCCGACGTTCACCGTGATGCCTTTTTGCGGGTCGTTCAGGGCAAAAAGTTTCTGGATCACAAACGATAACTCAAGAATCGCGCTGGCACCGCTATTAGGATCTAAACCGGCATGCGCTGCTCTCCCTTTCGCGACCACGGTAAAACTACCTACTCCTTTACGAGCAATCTTGAGCTTTCCGCCTAATCCAAGAGATGGTTCGAGCACAAACGCACGATTGGCTATCCGTGCAAGGCGGCGAATATGTGGTGTAGAATCTCTACTGCCAATTTCCTCGTCTGAGTTGATGAAGATTAGTGGCGTCACACCTGGTTCAATGTGCAACACGTGCAATGCCTGTAAAGCATAGAGCATCTGCACCAAGCCAGCTTTCATATCGTACACGCCAGGTCCGCGCATGACGCCTTCGCCAATCTCGAGCGGCATATCCTTCAAGGTGCCAAGCGGCCAGACTGTGTCACAATGGCCAAGGATGAGTTGTACTGGTCGCTTCCGGGTCCGTTGTCGGGGTTGCGCAAAGAGATGGCCACCACTTTGCTGTCCAGGAATGTAATGAGTCGCGTAGTTGAAACGGGCGAACATTTCGGCAAGAAGTGCAAAGAGGGACTGGTGCGCTTCTGGGACAGTTGAAGGCGTTTCTATCGCGACAAGCTGCTGCACCAGCGCAATCATATCTGGAAGACAATTGCGCAAGTAACCGACGATATCGTGAGCAGATGCTTGTTCCATGAGAGTCACTCCTTTACCATTTAACTCCATCGACCAGGAAAGGAAAAGTATAAGCGTTGGTGGGACGTGCAAACTCAAGAGGAAGTGTATGATCTACCGTTTCGCCATCATTGGTGCAGGTATTGCCGGAACGTCGGTTGGCTATTGGTTGTCACAACATGAGTCTGTGCTTATTCTCGAACGGGAGTCTCAACCGGGATACCACACCACCGGTCGTTCGGCGGCGATGTTTATCGAGACCTATGGTCCACCGCTTGTGCGTGCGCTGACGGTCGGAAGTCGCTCGTTCTATGAGTCACCCCCTGCTGGTTTTACGGAACATCCGATCCTCACTACTCGTGGAATGCTGATGATCGCAACCAAAGAGCAGCAATCCCATCTCGACGAAGCGTACGCCATCGCGCAACAGGTTGGATCGAAAGTTGAACGCCTCTCGCCATCAGAGGCATGTCAATACATCCCGGTCCTGCGTCCGGAACGGCTTGCTGGAGCGACGTATGAAGCTGACCCCACCGACATCGACGTCCATGCGTTGCATCAGGGGTTTCTCAAAGGGACACGTCGACATGGAGGAAAGTTGGTTGTCTCGGCGGAAGTGACTTCACTCACAAGTCGTGACAACATCTGGCAAATCGACACCAGCAACGGCACGTTTGAAGCGGCAACCGTCGTGAATGCGGCCGGAGCGTGGTGCGATGAGATCGCCAAACTTGCGGGTGTTCCCCCAGTCGGGCTTGTGCCGAAGCGGCGCAGTGCGTTTATCTTCACTCCGCCAGAGAACGGCAAGAACGTTAGTTCCTGGCCAGTAGTCGTTGCAGCTGATGAGACTTTCTATTTCAAGCCAGAAGCTGGGATGCTATTGGGTTCACCAGCTAATGTCGATCCTATGGTGCCACACGATGTACGTCCTGAAGAGATTGATATTGCCACTGGTATTGCCCGCATCGAAGAAGCAACGACGATGACCATCCGACGACCGACACGTACCTGGGCAGGGCTACGCTCCTTTGTACCCGATGGTGAACTGGTAGGTGGTTTCGATTCCGCTGTACCTGGGTTTTTCTGGGTTGCTGGTCAAGGCGGCTATGGCATTCAGACCGCGGCAGGTATGGGTCAAGCCTGTAGTGCGATTCTGCTTGGTCAGCCTATGCCGCAAGCATTGGCCGCTCTTGGGGTTACGGCTCAACGCTTATCACCGCAGCGGTTGCAGGGATAAATCAGAGAGTGTGACATGCGTACACTTTACGGTACGGCCAGGTGACCGTGTCATTCCATTCTGAGCCCTTCGACTCCCCCTTCGACAAGCTCAGGGTACGCTCAGGGTAGGCTTCGTTGCACTCAGGGTGACAATCTTAGGGGTCTGTTTCATACTGTCTGATATAGCTCTTCTCTTCACTACTTGCTCCTCCCCAAGAAGAGAGTAGAAATAGCGTATTGTCATTACATCGAAGGAGGGACGAACCTATGGTCCAACGCAAGAATAAAGAGTTTGAACTACGAGGAGTGAATCATTTAGCCTTGGTCTGCAAAGACATGGCGCGGACGGTCGATTTCTACACGAACACTTTAGGGATGCCGATGACCAAGACGCTCGAACTGCCCAATGGTATGGGACAACATTTCTTCTTCGACATTGGCAACGGCGACGGATTGGCTTTTTTCTGGTTTCCCAATGCGCCTGAAGCAGCACCGGGCATCGCCTCGCCTGCGAAAAACGTAGGCCAGGGTTCGATCTTGACTGCCCATGGTTCGATGAATCACGTCGCGTTTGATATCCCACACGAGCGCATTGAAGAATACCGCGACAAGCTTCGCGCGAAAGGTGTCGAGGTGACAGAAGTGATCAATCACGATGACACTCCACAACAAGTGAGTCGCGAGATCAACGACAGCACTTTCGTGCGTTCGATTTATTTCTTTGATCCTGATGGCATTCTGCTGGAGTTTGCTGGTTGGACCCGTGAGTTGGGTACTGAAGGAGACCTGCGACACAAACCAGCAAGCGCAGCGGACAAAGAGCGGTATCTTAAGATCGCGGAGGAGGCGAGGGCGAAGTAGGGATCTGGTGGGCAAAAGCGGAGCGCTGCCCACCGTTCCCGTCATTCCAGGCAAGGCCGCAGGCCGCGACCCGAAATCCAGTTCCCCCACCACAGAATCGCCAATCATACTGTGCGCCCGCATGACCTTGCTTGGCGGCCAAGCGAAAGAGCTTTGCCGCTTCCTGCGCATTTTGTGAGACGCCTTCACCATGCAAGTATTGCTGTCCACGACGATACCGAACCTCAGCTTCTTCTGACTTTGCAGTGATCGCGACACTCCTTTGCTGCGCTTGTGGTGTCGCAACTTCAGACTCTCCAATTGTGGAAGGAACAGTAGCATCTACCGTTTCTCGCTTCTTATTTCCCGTTTCATTAGCTCGGAACTGCGTTCGTGAGTATTCATCTTCCGGGGGCGTGGTCCACCACACACTGAGCACCATGAACAGCAGCAATGCGGCTCCGAGGAGAAGGCCATATTGACGCAGAGAGAACGATCGCAGGTTCATAGGGACATTACACCTCCAGTCCCACCGAACGCATCAGCGCCAAGGCATTACTCTTCTGCACGATCCCAGGACGCATGCGATAATCAAAGACCAGTTTGCCATCGACAAGATGATCTTCAAAACAGACGTTGGCGGCACATGGTGCCAATGTTTCTGCGATATGAGCTAGTGCCAGGTCGTGCGTCGTTACCAGCCCAATCGCGTTGCGATTGATGAAACCGCGAATCAATGCTTCGGCACCAATACGACGATCGTGTGAGTTGGTACCATGCAGAATTTCATCGAGGAGAAAGAGTAATGGTAACCGACCATTGGCGAGATCCATGAGTTGCCGAAGGCGTGAGATCTCAGCGTAGAAACGAGAACTCCCCGATTGTAGCGAGTCTTGTATACGAAGTGTCGCGCCAACGGCGAGTGGCGAAAGCCGCAAACGGTGTGCGCGCACCGGTGCCCCAGCAAGCGCAAGCACAACATTGATACCAACGGTGCGCAGCAGCGTACTTTTGCCTGACATGTTTGAGCCACTGACCAACAGCACCTGTAATTCACCGCCAAGTTTCACATCGTTACGCACACATTGTGAGCTTGGAAGCAGAGGATGACCGACTCCTTCCCCTTCAAAACGCGGACCTGTAGCGACCAGCTCAGGAAAGGGGTCTTGTGGGTGTTCGTAAGCATATCCTGCTAGCGCACAGAACGCCTCGAACTCACCCAGGGCGGTCAGCCAGCGGGGAATTGCGGCACTTGAACGTGCACGCCAGGATTCAATAGCGAGCATGACTTGTGTCTCCCACAACAATAGAAAAGCAATAGGAACAAAGAGCTGATTCTTGGCGGATTCGAGAAGGGAGAGCCACTGTCGTAATCTGGTGATTTGCTGGGAAGGAGGGCGATGGTTGGTCTCTAACGCAGTACGTAACGACACAAGTCGTGCACTATGGAACTGCTCTGCTTCAAGGTGGCCGAGCAATTGCGAAAGGAGTGTCAGATCACGAACCACATGCGTCACTCCTATCCCAGCCTCGCGCACCCACGGTCGCAGACGTATCTCGAAGGCAAACTTCAATAGTAGTGCAAGTAGGAACCACAGTGGTCCCCAGCCAAAAGCAACTTGTCCGATCAATGTGAACACTGTCAGTCCCGCAAGACTCGCGGCGATGACCCGCGTCAGCGTCAGACGGGTAAGCGTCGGAGTCTGTGCCCACGCATTCAACACTTCTGGATGGATACCAGAGCGAACGTCTTCTCCAAGCAAGGCCACAGCTTCTCGCAGATCGAGTCGTGGTCGGAGTTCGGCAATTGCTGCGTGCCGGGCTCGAATTTCCTCTCGTGTTGCTGGCGCACAGAGCCACGACGCGAGTATCACTTCACCACCGCGTGTGCGTGCGCTGCAGAGCAATTCAAACAGTGACCCTTTGCCGAACAGATCAAGATCTTGTGCATACGGATGATGTTCGTCAAGGAACTCAAGCCCTTGCTGGCCTATCCCACTCCAGTGATCGTCGAGCCTAGCAATGCCTTGATTATAGAAAGTCACTGCGCGTTTGGCACGATTGGTTTTTGCACGGACGCCTTGATGGAAAAGAACTAAGGCAAGAAATGACGCGAGCGGCAGAAAAAGCCACCATCCAGAAAGCACTCCAGAGCGAATAGCGAACCACCACAACGCAACACCAATCAGAAAAATAGACAAACGAATGTTTCCGAGCGTCAGATGTTGACGCTCTAAACGTGTGACGACCGCTTGCCACAGCCGCTGTCGCCTGTGATACTCAGCCTTTGGATCATCGAGAAGTGTAGTTGCTGCTCCGGGTATCTTCACATTTTTTGCGTATCAGTATTTGTGACTTTTCGCACGAGCACCGCCAATGGGAGAGCAGATTTTTGGACACATCCCGGGATATCCAGAAGGTAGTTACTTCGAGTCGCGCGAAGCGCTCTCGCGGGCCGGAGTCCATCGCCCGCGCATTGCCGGTATCTCCGGACGGGGACGCGAAGGAGCCGACTCGGTGGTCCTAGCCGGAGGGTATGAAGACTGGGATGATTTCGGTGATGAAATTCTTTACACCGGTCACGGCGGCAGAGATCCAGAAAGCAAACGCCAGATTGGCCATCAAACGTTAACGCGCGGCAATCTGGCACTCGCGACAAATAACCTGACCGAATTACCTGTGCGCGTGATTCGTGGGGCGCGGCTTCACTCACCTTACTCTCCTACAGTTGGCTATCGTTATGACGGCTTGTATCAGGTTGTAAATTACTGGCGGGAGCGCGGACGATCAGGGTTTTACATCTGGCGCTATCGATTAGTAAAGACAAGGATATCAGCTACGAGTGCAACGAAAACGGCTCGACAAGTCTAGTAGGTAGGTTGGTAAACCAAGCGAAACCCCACACCTTTCGCTTTTGCCCACTCTACCTTATCCTATTGTGCGTTACGATCCTTCGTCCTAGTTTTTAAGGCCTCTGTGCCCTTTCTTTTATCCTCTGTACTCTCGCGTGAGTGCGGCGTATGGTTACGCTCTGCTGAGCAAGTGGAACTTACGGCCGCAACCCAGGAGACGCAGACAATGACGACCTCGGCAAAAGATCATGTCTATGTGGGCATGGACTGTGGCACAAGACAGTATGAAATTTCCCCGCAATTGGTGCAGCAGTATACTGACGCGGTTCATGATCATAATCCATGGTACGCAGATGCCTCCCCCTTTGGTGGTCCGGTCGCCCCGGCACTTATCCGCCATTCAGAGATGTATGTCGATCGGCGCTGGTATCTCCCCTATATCTACGGCAACCTGCACGCCAAACAGGAATGGGAATTATTTTCACCGATCAAAGTCGGAGAACGTATTTCGACGCACTCATTGGTCACCGACCGTTACGACAAGCGTGGACGTGATTATGTGGTAAATGAAGTCCTCATGCTCGGTGCTGATGGTCGCGTGTGTGCGCGAAGCCGGACACATCAGAGCTTCCTGCGCGAGGTTGTCACCACTGGTCTGGTTTTTGGGAAAGAACGCGAGAAAGCGGCGGGTCGTCGTTTCGAGGTTGGTCAAGGAACAGTGTTAGAGACACTCGCTCCGATTCAGAAAGACGTTGACCTTGACATGTGCATGCACTTTTCCGGTCCCGGCAAGAATTACCACACTGATCGTGAGGAAGCGATCAAACTTGGCTTTCCTGAAGTCGTGGTGCAAGGAATGATGTCGATCTGTTTCCTCTCCGAGTTACTCACACACCGCTTTGGCGAAGGCTGGTATTGTGGTGGCAAGATGGATGTGAACCTCGTGAACGTACTCTGGGGTGGAGAAACGGTCGTGACACACGGAGTGACAAAAGGAATGACTCCAGAAGGCAGCCGTCACCGGGCACAGCTGGAGGTCTGGTGTCAGAAAGCAGATGGCACAGTGATTACGGCAGGGAATGCTAGCGCGGTTGTTGACGTCTAACGTTTCTGGGCTTGATGAAGGTTGAGACATGACGTGTCTACAATGCCACGCCGAAAATAAGAGTGGGCGAAGATTCTGTTCGGCGTGTGGCTCTGCCCTTCCTGCTGCATGCTTACAATGTGGGTTCGTCAATGATCCAGACGATCACTTTTGTGGCGGGTGTGGAACATCGCTAGTTGCTGGTTCTCAGTTCTCAGTTCTCAGTTCTCAACCCCCAACAGTTCTCAGTCCCGAGTTGTCAGGTGTTAGTTCCCGATTCCCAACTCATATCCCTCAGTCCCCAGCCGCCTACACTCCTACCCATCTTGCGGAGCGCATCCGTGCGACAGATCTGACGGACGGTGAGCGCAAGACGATCACGGCGCTATTTGCCGATCTCAAAGGCTCGACGGCTCTGATTGAAGGCCTTGATCCTGAAGAGGCGCAAGCGATCATTGATCCTGCCCTGCAGCTCATGATGGATGCCGTGCATCACTATGAAGGCTACGTCGCCCAAGTCCTCGGCGACGGCATCTTTGCCCTGTTTGGCGCGCCGATTGCGCATGAGGATCATCCTCAACGGGCGTTGTATGCCGCGCTGCGAATGCAGGAAGAGATGCATCGGTATGCCGATACACTGCGTGAGAGAGGATACCCACCGATGTTGATGCGGGTCGGCGTGAACACCGGCGAAGTCGTGGTGCGGTCTATTCGCAAAGACGACCTTCATGCAGACTACGTACCGGTGGGACACTCAACCAATTTGGCAGCGCGGATGGAACAACTGGCCGCACCGGGCGCGATTCTCGTCACCGAGCAAACACATAAACTCACAGAGGGGTACTTCGCGTTCAAGGATTTAGGGAGGACCCGCATTAAGGGGGTTGAAGAGCCGCTGATCATATACGAAGTGTTGGGAGTCGGGGCACTCAGAACGCGGCTACAAGTCTCGGTACGACGAGGGCTCACGCGGTTTATTGGGCGGCAGGCAGAGCTGGAACAGATACATAAAGCCTTGGAGCAAGCCAAAGTTGGCAACGGTCAGATCGTTGGCGTTGTAGGCGAACCAGGGTTAGGCAAGTCTCGGCTCTTTCATGAGTTTGTAGAAGCGTATGGCCGTACGCCCCTACTGGCGCTACAAGCTTTCTCTGTCTCGCATGGCAAAGCCTTCCCTTATCTGCCGGTGATTGAGTTACTCAAGAGCTACTTCGAGATCCATACTGAAGATGATGAACGTAAACGGCGGGAGAAAGTTACAGGCAAGGTGCTCACGTTAGACCGCGGTCTGGAAGACACGCTACTATATCTCTTTGCCTTGTTGGGCATCGAAGAGCAGCCATCGCCGTTGCAGCAGATAGACCCGCAGATTCGCCGCCGCCGCACCTTTGACGCACTTAAGAAGCTGTTTCTGCGCGAGAGTCTGAAGCAATCGTTAGTCTTGATCTTTGAAGACCTGCACTGGATTGACAACGAAACCCAAGGCTTTCTCGATACGCTGAGTGAAGGAATCACGTCAGCCAGAATTCTCCTGTTGGTGAACTACCGCCCGGAGTATCGACATGAGTGGGGGAACAAAACCTACTACACCCAATTGCGCTTAACGCCCTTTGGCCAAACCGAGGCCGAAGAATTCCTGGATGCGCTCCTGGGTCTGGCTGTCGGGGCCGGCCGCCGTGTCAGCCCCCCAGCGGGCGCTTCCACAGGTGCACCCCTACCAGAGCTCAAACGCCTCATTCTGGAGAAGACCGAGGGCACACCCTTTTTCATGGAAGAGATCGTACAGGAATTGCTGGAGCAAGGGGTATTGCTGCGAGCCGCTGTAGGGACCGAGCTGCGTGTCGGTCCTTCAGCGGGCGCCGCCCCAGGTGCGCCCCTCCATATTCCGACTACCGTGCAAGGGGTGCTGGCTGCGCGCATTGACCGTCTTGCGCCGGACGAGAAAGCCCTGCTCCAGCAACTTGCCGTGATCGGGCGCGAATTCTCATTGGGGCTCGTCCGTCACGTTGTTAAACAACCGGAAGATGAGCTTTACCGTCTCCTCTCGTCCCTGCAGCACAAAGAGTTTCTCTATGAGCAGCCAGCGTTCCCAGAAGTAGACTACGTCTTCAAACATGCGCTCACACAAGAGGTGGCGTATAGCTGCGTGTTGATCGAACGGCGCAAAGTGTTGCATGAGCAAACCGCACAGGCAATCGAAACCCTCTCTTACGATCGATTAGAGGAACATTACAGTGAGTTAGCTCATCATTACAGTCGGAGCGGCAACACAAAGAAAGCCATTGAGTACTTGCAGAAAGCCGGGCAACAAGCCGCGCAAAACTCGGCCCACATGGAAGCCGTCAGCCACTTCACGACCGCCCTGGATTTGCTCACGACTTTGCCTGACACACCTGAACGTGTGCAGCGAGAACTCCCTTTGCAACTCACCTTGGCAGCATCCTTGCAAATCACGAAAGGACCCTCCGCTCCGGAAGTGGAAAACGCATATACAAGGGCGCGAGTGCTCTGCCAACAAGAAGGAAATGAGCGGCAAATGTTTGCAGTCCTTCGTGGCTTGTGGCTGCTCCACCATGTTCAAGCGGACTTAATGGCGGCACGCGAGACTGGAGAACAATTGCTCTCCATGGCTGAACACATCCAAGACTCCGCGCTGCTCTTGGAAGCACGCCGGACTCTAGGAAGTACGCTGCAGTGGCAAGGAGAATTTCCCCTCGCTCGTATTCATTTGGAACAGGCGGTTACCCTCTATGATCAACGGCAGCACGGTTCGCTGAAGTTTTTGTATGGCGGAGCAGACCCGGGCGTAGTGTGTCTATCTGAGCTGGCTCGGGTGCTATGGTTTCTCGGTTATCCAGACCAAGCCTTACTGAGAAGTCAAGCAGCTGTAACATTGGCACGCGATCATTCTGATCCATTTAGCCTCGGATTCGCTCTGGTTTTCGCAGCGGGCCTTCACCAACTACGCCGTGAAGGACAGAGTACGCAGAACTACGCCGAAGATGGAATTGCCCTCGCACGAGAGCACGGATTCACTGCCTTATTATCAGCAGGAACAATTCGGCGAGGATGGGCATTGGCGGAGCAAGGGCAAGAAGCAGAAGGATTACGATACATGCAGCAAGGGTTGGCAGCTCGGCAGGAGACAGGGGCAGAGCTAGCGCAACCGTATTTCCTTGCCTTACAGGCCGAGGTGTATGGGAAACTCGGGCAGAGAGAACGTGCGCTGACCTTGATCTCGGAAGCTCTGAAGGCAATATATGTTAGCGAGGAACGCCGCTTGGAAGCTGAGTTGTACCGGCTCAAAGGTGAACTCACACGACAAAAGTTGTCAGTTGTCAGTTCTCAGTTGTCAGTTTCTGATCCCCGATCCCTGACCCCCGACCCCCAAGGCGAAGCCGAAGCCTGTTTTCTCAACGCCATCGCCATCGCCCGTAAGCAGCAGGCCAAGTCTCTCGAACTTCGCGCTACGGTGAACCTGGCACGTCTGTGGCAAGAACAAGGTAAGCACCACACAGCACGGGACACGTTGTCTGCCATCTACAACTGGTTCACCGAAGGGTTCGATACGGTGGACCTCAAAGAGGCCAAGGCGCTGATCAAAGAGTTGAGTCACTGAAAGATTGCAGGAAGGAGCATGCTATGACATCACTCAACGGACAAGTTGCGCTCGTTACTGGTGGCGCACGTGGTATTGGTCGAGGCATTGCCCTGGCTCTCGCACAGGCCGGAGCCGATGTTGCCATTGCTGACCTTGAACACATTGCCAGTACCGCCCAGCAGTACAGCAACGCAGCAATTGGTGGCTTTACTGAGGCGCAGAAGACGGCTGAAGAAATTACCAAACTCGGGCGTCGATCCCTGGCGATTCAAGCCGACGTGCGCAAGAAAGAAGATAACGATCGTATGGTCAAGGAGACTGTGAGTCGCCTAGGGGCACTCCATATTCTTGTTTGTAATGCCGGTGTTGTGAGCGTGGCTCCGGTCGATACCATGACCGAAGAGACCTGGGACTTGACCTTCGCTGTGAATGTCAAAGGCGTCTTCCTGTCATGTCAGGCCGCTATTGCTACGCTCAAAATGCACGGCAAAGGCTGCATCATCAACATTGCTTCTATCGCAGGAAAGAATGGCGCGGCAGGACTTGCGCACTACTGTGCGTCAAAGTTTGCGGTCGTAGGATTCACTAATTCACTCGCCAAGGAACTCGCTGCAACCAACATTCGTGTGAACGCGATCTGCCCAGGCATCTTACGCACACAAATGTGGGAATATTTGGCTGAGACGTTAAAACGGTCGAACGAATCCAAGGAAGACGCCTGGCAGCGTTACGTCAAAGGCATGATTCCGTTGGGCCGGCCGCAGACACCCGATGATATTGGACAACTCGCGGTCTATCTTGCTATGGCAGAGAATGTCACGGGGCAGGCAATGAATGTGGATGGCGGAGTAGAGTTGCACTGAGGGAGCGGTAGTCACTTTTTTAGTTTTCACCCAACGCTCAAGCGTCGGGCTCACCTTACAAAGCCTATCCTGAGCCCTTCGACAATCTCAGGGCAGGCTACGCGCAGCGAAGTCGAAGGGCTTGGTCAACTAGAGCACCTTTCACTTGGATTTACCAAACATTATACAAGACCCTGGATGCCCGCTCCCAGGTAAGGACTGGGGACAGGCTGCACGGGCATGACAGACCAGGAGACGAGCAGCAACGTCATTCCCGCGAAACTTGTCCCCGGTCCTCTAGGGGAGCAGGAATCCAGTTCTTGGTAAACACATTTGCAATCTACTCTAGAGACCCCCAGGCAGCTTCAGCCGCCTTTGCTGGTTGAGCGCGGAGCTTCAGCTCCGGGCGAGTCGATGTCTATTCTCCAACTTTTTCTAGAAGCCGGTCGGCTAGTGAGCCAGTGTCTTCAATTGGTTGCCTAGTGCGCCAATCGAAGATAAGGGCCTTGGCTCGCACTCGGCTTGTCCCTCCGGTCGGACCCGGTACCACTTCAACAAGATACTGTCCGTACACTTTCGGAGTCCGTGCACCAGAAGTTCGTCTGCCTGACACCCTGGCACGGAGAACACCGCGGGCTGGGGTTGCTACCCTATTGGCTCCGGTCTCCTGTTTCATAAGCGCTTTCATTGTTGGTAGTAGTTGGTCCGGGGGAACCGAGACCAGTCGCTCGCGGGTGGGAAAGCGAGCAGTGTGTGGCAATTGCGCAGAAAGCCGGACGATAGCGTTCGACGCGTTTGCTACGGTACGCACTGAGGAACTGTCACTGACTGTTGTCGTTTGATCTTCTCCTGGAGGATCGCCCGCGGCCGGCAGTGTTTGCGTTCCCACAGAAGAAGTAGGGGGTTGCTCTTCCACAGCCGCTGCGGTGCGAGTTTCTTGTTCAGCCATCTCGCTTGAGGGAAGCGGTTCTTCTGTGCGAGCTGACTCAGTGAGTGTAATGGCTAACGGAGGCGCTTCCTGCTGGTCTCTAGTAGGCACCGTTTCCTCGGTACGCTGCGTTTCAATAGCAGGAATGTCCCTCACTGATAATGACGGTACACTCGGGTCCCACGATGTTCCTATCGTTTTCGGTTTGTCGCTTTTCTCTGCAGTTGCGTCTACGCCTGATCCGGAGCTTGCAGCTGATTCAGTGCTCGTAACACCTGGTGACAATGCCTCGTGTACTTCGGCGGGAGAGACGCTTTCTTCGCTAAGCTTCGTTTCAACAACAGGAGTAGCAGACACTGGCGCTGGTAACGCGCTCGTGGCCGGTGGCGTGAGTTTTGCAGCGGCAAGGTTTGCTTTTTTACCTGAGGTATTTCCTGTAGATCCAGTCGAACTCTTCTCGCCGGGTGACGACGATACTGTTGGCTTAGGCACTTCTTTTTTCGTCGTTGACTGGACAACAGAAACACTCGACTGCGGAGTAGGGATCGAAGCCGGTTCGCGATTGAGCAATACTATATCGGTCGCCGTGCTAGACGGGGAAGGAGGAACAGGCTGAGAGGCGCTATTCTCCTTTAGTAGAGAGGTACGAGAAGGTAATGGTTTGTCTGCCGCTTTCGGCGAAAGAGACGATAGGGGTTCGGTTTTTCGTGTTTCCCGCTGAGTAGTGGCCTCTTGGACTGAAGAGAGAGCGGGAACCGGTGACACGGGAACTGTCGCCGTTTGCTGTTGAGAAGCAAGCGGTGTGCGATTCAAGGTTGTCACTTTTTGTTCTGATGGCAAATCACTCTGGCTGCCTTCGACCGCAGGTTCCTCTTCGTCCTGGAGCTCGATAATAGTGCGGCGTTGCGGAGTATACGGCAGGTTCCAGAGCCCGAACAGCGCAACCACGACTGCTGCAGTGATAATACCTGCACCTGACGTAAAAGTTTCATATATCTTCGATCTGCTTCGCAGGCCGTTCAATACAGTAGACAGGAAGGGGGTGACAGGGCGGCGTTCCAGCGGAAAGGGAGCCGGCGCTTTTGTCTCCGAGGTTGTCGGCGGGCGCGGATCTGAAACTCCGGCCAGCAAGGATTCTACCTCTGGAGTTGGAGCAAGTTGCAGAGCGCGGGAGAAGTATTGCTTTGCGCGTACGCGTTGTTTTGCGTGTAAACACTGCTTTCCTACGAGAACAAACAATTCGTGTGCTAACGGTGTTTCTTCCGGCGTAAAGCTCCGCCACCGCCGCACCTCGGTGAGTGATTGCGCTAATCCGTGGATCCCAGCGCTTTTGACCTTGGTCAGCAACAAATACAGCTTGTGAATGCGTACTTTTGGTTCTGCCTCTACGAGCCGAGTTAGATGCAGGAGGGCTGTCTCGTACTCACCGCGACGATAGTGAAGAATGGCAAAGAAACGGTTAGCCGCAATATGGGCCGGATCGACAGCTAAGATGCGCTGATACCAGTCAATTGCCTCAGCGTCAGCATGGCGCTTCTCGCACAGTCGCGCTAACAATCCCATAGTTGCCACATCACCAGGTTGGACCTGGAGGGCCTCGGTCGCATATAGGATCGCACGCTGATCCTCATTTCTTCTTTCGCAGAGTCCAGCGAGTAAACGCCACAGATTCGCGTCACGCTGCTCTTTTGCTTCCTTGACTAAGTTGTCGAGGAATGGAGGCTGGAGTTGTATGAGAGTTGAGGCATCAAGAAGTACCGCCTCGACTTCTGGCGTCCAGCCGGTTTTCCGTATTGCTTCGAGAGAAGCTTCCGGTGAACGAGCAAGCCTCTCTGATCGTTGCAAAAGTTTTCCTCTCGCTCTTGGACTTTTCTGCGAAAGACGTTCTGATTCTGAGTTCGCCATGATGCTTCCCTCATTCGTACGGGATCAGTAAGGAAAGACGCCTCCTCAGCCCCGAGGATGTCGTGGGTTCTATAATTCCCGCAATGAACTAACGGCTTCCCCTTTTTCTCGACGTCCGCCAACTACATCGAGACCCCAAGTTTCAGAAAACCCCCTATAAGTGAACGACCAATAACGGCACTCAGTGTACCATAAAATTTTTCTACAAGTGCGAGCCGTCCGTGAGATAAGCGCTCAGCTATCAGCTTTCAGCCGCCAGCTAGAGTCGGGCATTGAGGGAGTAAGTCATCGGGCCATCAAGAGATTGAGCGAGTGACGTATCGGGCATCAGGGCATGGAA
>Ga0081539_10000341_pt1 | contig 103044 bp, 91 predicted proteins | sample TabmetS4T2R2_FD_71023 | JGI IMG/M metagenome (GOLD analysis project Ga0081539, IMG submission 71023) | Tabebuia heterophylla rhizosphere microbial communities from the University of Puerto Rico - S4T2R2 | ecosystem: Host-associated > Plants > Roots > Rhizosphere ... | reverse complement strand
AGCTGAGGGGGGGGGGCCGCCGTAACCGAAAATCAGTCGATTGGGGAAAGTTCGATTGATCCGCGGCCGGTGTTGATTGTGACGGGATTGGCGCAGGAGGCCCGCATTGCGGCGGGGCCCGGCATGATCGTCATCTGCAGTTCCAGCGATCCGCAGCAGCTTCGTGCGCTGCTCGCAACGCTCGATTCCCAGACTTTCCGTGGTGTGGTTTCCTTTGGCGTGGCCGGCGGCCTCGATCCGTCGCTGAAGACCGGCGACGTGGTGGTGGCAACCGAGGTGATGGCCGGCGACACCCGCTTCCTCGCCGACATGGCCCTGAACGAGGAGATGATCGCAAGTGCGGCGCTGAAGCGCAGCCTGATGTCGCGCCGCCGCCGCCGCGTGGTGCGCGGCATGCTCGCCGGCGTCGAGCGGGTGGTGGCCGCAAGCGACCGCAAGGCCGCGCTGCATTCACAGACCGGCGCCGCGGCCGTCGACATGGAAAGCCATATCGCCGCCGCCTACGCCGCCCAGGCCGGCATTCCCTTTGCCGCGCTGCGGGTGATCAGCGATCCCGCCCACCGCGCGCTGCCCGAACTGGCGCAGAACGCGATCAAGCCCAATGGCGACATCTGCGTGCGCACGATCGTCCGCGGCGTGGTGCGCAATCCCAAAACCCTGCGCGAGCTGGTCTCGACCGGAATCGATTTCAATCGCGCGCTGCGTTCGCTGCGCGGCTGCCGCGGATTCCTGGTGGGCGGCGGCGACAGCTTCGCTCCTTCCAACGCCTGACCACTTCGTAACCCGGCAAGAACAACAAAAAAGCCCGAGCAGCGCTCGGGCCTTTTTATTTGCAATGGCGGCGGATCAGGCGGCCGTTGACGTCTTTGGCTGGGCGAGCTTGTCGGCCTTCTGCTGGGCGGCAAGCGCCTCGTCGCGCCGGATCTCCGACAGCTTCTTCTGCACCTGCTCGGCGAACACATATTGCGCCGGGCGCTGCCTGGAGAGATCGATCTCCGGCGCCATCGGGCCGGTGGTCCTGACGCCGCGCAGCGCCACCCAGGCGGCCTTGAGCGGATTGTTGAGCGCCGCGGTGGCCGCGGTCGGCTCGTAGCCGCAATGCGCCATGCAGTTGGCGCACTTTTCGTAACGGCCGGTGCCGTAGGAATCCCAGTCGGTGGTGTCCATCAGCTCCTTGAAGGTTTTGGCATAGCCTTCGCCGAGCAGGTAGCACGGCTTCTGCCAGCCGAAGATGTTGCGTGCCGGCATGCCCCACGGCGTGCATTCGTATTCCTGGTTGCCGGCGAGGAAGTCGAGGAACAGACCGGAGTGCATGAAATTCCACTTCTTGCCCTTGCCGAGCGCAAAGACATCGCGGAACAGCTTCTTGGTCTTCTTGCGGCCGAGGAAGTGCTCCTGGTCGGGCGCGCGCTCATAGGCATAGCCTGGCGACATCGAGACGCCGACGCCGAGCTCGGTGGTGAAGTCGAGGAATTTTGCGATCTCTTCCGCCGGATGGCCGTCGAAGATGGTGGCGTTGACGTTGACAGTGAAGCCGCGCTCCTTCGCCGCCTTGATCGCGGACACGGCGCGGTCGAACACGCCCTTCTGCGACACCGCCTTGTCGTGGTGGTCCCTGAGGCCATCGAGATGGACGGAGAAGAACAGGTAAGGCGAGGGCTCGAACAGGTCGAGCTTCTTCTCCAGCAGCAGCGCATTGGTGCAGAGCGAGACGAACTTCTTGCGCGCCACGAGGCCGCGCACGATCTCGCCGATCTCCTTGTGGATCAGCGGCTCGCCGCCGGGAATCGCCACCATCGGCGCGCCGCATTCATCTGCCGCGTCCCAGCATTCCTGCGCTGTCATGCGGCGGTTGAGGATGGCGTCGGGATAGTCGATCTTGCCGCAACCGACGCAGGCGAGGTTACAGCGGAACAACGGCTCCAGCATCAGCACGAGCGGATAGCGCTTGCGGCCAAGCAGTTTCTGCTTGAGCAAATAACCGCCGATACGCATTTCCTTGAAGAAGGGTATTGCCATTTCGAAGCGTTCTTTCTTGCACTTGGGTAGACGGAGTTTGGATCAGCCCGCAGTCAGTTCGGCCGGCAGCCGGAACTCGATATTCTCTTCCCGCCCGGGCAGCACGGAGACCGTCACCGGTCCGATGCGCCGCAGGGCCTCGATCACGTCGTCGACCAGCACTTCCGGAGCCGAGGCGCCGGCGGTGATGCCGATCCTCCTGGCATCCTTCAGCCACTCCTGCTTGAGCTCGCTGCCATCGGCAATGAGGTAACTCGGAACACCGACCTCGGTGCCGATCTCGCGCAGGCGGTTGGAATTGGAACTGTTGGCGGCGCCCACCACTAGGATAACGTCGACGAGCTTGCTCAGGTCCCTTACCGCCGATTGGCGGTTCTGGGTGGCATAACAGATATCCCGGGTGTCGGGGCCTTGAATATCTGTAAAACGCGCGTGAAGAGCCGCGATTATGTCCTTGGTGTCGTCCACGCTGAGGGTGGTCTGGGTGATGTAGGCGACCGGGGTATCCTCGGGCAGCGTGAGGGCGGCGACCTCGTCGACGTTCTGCACCAGCAGGACGGGGCCGGGAACCTGGCCCATGGTTCCCTCGACCTCGGGATGGCCGGCATGGCCGATCAGGATCAGCGAGCGGCCCTTGGAGACGTAGCGTTTGCCCTGATTGTGCACCTTGGTGACCAGCGGGCAGGTGGCGTTGAGCACCGGCAGGCTCCTTGCCGCAGCCTCCTCCTCGACACTGCGGGCCACGCCATGGGCGGAAAACACGGTCACCGCGAGCGGCGGAACTTCCGAGAGATCCTCGACGAAGATCGCGCCCTTGTTCTTCAGGCTCTCGACCACGTATTTGTTATGCACGATCTCGTGACGGACGTAGACCGGCGGGCCGTATTTCTCGAGCGCACGCTCTACGATCTCGATGGCGCGCACGACTCCGGCGCAAAAGCCTCTCGGCTGCGCGAGATACACTTCCATAGGACGAACGTTACGCAAGCTGCACCACATTCATTTTTGAAGCCTCCAAGCGGGCGGATATCTGCAATATCCGCACCATCAAGTTCCCGCGCCCAATCCCCCGGTTCCCAAGCGCATGGAAGCACAGGGCGTTGTGTCAAAAAAACGGGCGCGGGGAAAGCCAGATTGCGAAATGGTCGCAGAGGGAACGGAGAGCGAGGTATTATAGTAGGGTTAAATTTTCTCTGTCCTCTCCGGATCGTCACTTTTCCGCCGGCTCGGCGGAGCTATAAACAGCGTACCGAACGCGGTTTGGGTCTGTTTCGCTGTCACTTTTGCGCGTCGCGTGCGGAAGTAACCAAAACAAGCATTAGATCGACCCATGGAACTCCGCTAGATAGCGGGCGTTTCCGCGAGACTCCCTTCCATCGGAAAGAAACGAAGTGCTGACGAACACTGTTGTCGCGATTGTTAAGGCTTGTACGCGCTTTGCACCTTTCGTCCTGATCCTCTCGCTCGTCCTGGCGGTCGCGTCGAGCATCTATGCCGCGCGCCATTTTGCCATCAACACCGACATCAATAAGCTGATCTCGCCCGAGCTCGACTGGCGCCAGCGCGACATCCAGTTTGAGCAGGCCTTCGATCGCGAGAAGCTGATCCTGGCAGTCGTCGAGGCGCCGACACCGGAGCTCGCCGGATCCGCCGCCAACGCGCTCGCTGACAAGCTGAAAAATGACAAGAGGAATTTCGAGGCGGTGCAGCCGCTCGGTTCCGGCGAGTTCTTCGCGCGGAACGGCCTTCTGTTCCTGCCGACCGAGGAGGTCGCCAGGACCACCGCGCAGCTCGAGTCTGCGGCGCCCCTGATCGAGATCATGGCCGGCGATCCCTCGATCCGCGGCCTCACCGGCGCGCTGGAGACAGGACTTGCCGGCGTCAAGCGCGGCCAGGTCAACCTCGACAATACGGCGCGGCCCTTCACCTACATTTCCGAGACGGTCGAGAAAGTGCTCGCCAAGGAGAACCCGTCGTTCTCGTGGCGCGAACTGGTGAGCCCGAAGCCGCTCACCGATTCCGACAAGCGTTCCTTCATCGAGATCAAGCCCCTCATCGACTATGAGGCGCTGGAGCCGGGCAAGGACGCCACAAACGCGATCCGCAAGGCGGCATCCGATCTGAAACTTGCCGAGGACTATCACGCCCGCGTCCGGCTGACCGGACCGATCCCGATCGCCAATGAGGAATATTCGACTGTCCAGGAAGGCGCGATCATCAACGGCCTCGGCACGGTTATCATCGTGCTGTTCATCCTCTGGATGGCGCTGCACTCGGCAAAAATCATCTTTGCCGTGTTCGTGAACCTGTTCATTGGGCTCGCGATCACCACGGCCGTCGGCCTGTGGCTGGTGGGATCGCTGAACCTGCTGTCGATCGCGTTCGCCGTGCTGTTCGTCGGCCTAGGCGTCGACTTCGGCATTCAGTTCAGCGTCCGCTACCGTTCGGAGCGCTTCAAGAACGACGAGCTGCGCGAGGCGCTGGCCGAAGCCGCGCGGCGCTCCGCGGTGCCGCTGTCGCTTGCCGCGATGGCGACGGCCGCGGGCTTTCTCTGCTTCCTGCCGACCGACTACAAGGGCATTGCCGAGCTCGGCAAGATCGCCGGCGCCGGCATGCTGGTCGCGTTCTTCTCCAGCATCACCGCGCTGCCGGCGCTGCTCCGGCTGCTCAATCCGCCCGGCGAGAGCGAGCCGGTGGGTTATGCCTTCCTCGCGCCGGTCGACAAATTCCTGGAGGACTATCGCGTGCCGATCATCGTCGGCACGCTGCTGGTCGCCATCGCCGGCCTGCCGCTGCTCTACTTCATGAAGTTCGACTTCAATCCGATCAACCTGCGCAATCCCCATGCCGAGTCGATCGCCACCTTCCTCGATTTGCGCAAGGATCCCAACACCGGCGCCAACGCCATCAACGTGCTGACCAAGTCGGAAGCCGACGCCAGGAAGATCGAGGCCAAGCTCGAGAAGCTGCCGGAAGTGGCGACCGTCCGCTCGCTCGACAGCTTTGTGCCGGCGGACCAGCCGGCGAAGCTGAAGCTGATCGAGAAAACCGCAAAAGTCCTGATGCCCGTCATCAATCCGGAGTCGGTCGATGCGGCGCCGTCGGACGGCGAAAACGTCGAATCGCTGAAGAGCTCGGTCGACGCCCTGCGCAAGACGGCGGGTGACGGCAAGGGACCGGGGGCGGTGGCCTCGCGCCGGCTGGCGGACGCCCTGCAAAGGCTTGCCGATGCCGATCAGGCGACGCGCGAGAAGGCCCAGAACGTGTTCGTGGCGCCGCTGAAGACGACGCTGGACGGATTGAAGGCATTGCTGTCGGCGCAACCGGTGGCGGCCAAGGACCTGCCGCCGGAACTGGTGGAAGCCTGGAAGGCAAAGGACGGGTTGATCCGCGTCGAGGCCCTGCCCAAGGGCGATCCCAACGACAACGACAACTTACGCAAATTCGCCGACGCGGTACTTGCGGCAGAGCCGAACGCGATCGGCGGGCCGGTTTCGATCCTCAAGTCCGGCGACACCATCGTGAAGGCGTTCATCCACGCCGGCATCTGGGCGCTGATCGTGATCAGCGTCTTGCTCTGGATCACGCTGCGCCGCTTCAGCGACGTGCTGATGACGCTGGTGCCGCTCCTGGTGGCGGGCGCGGTGACGCTGGAGATCTGCGTGCTGATCGGGCTGCCGCTCAACTTCGCCAATATCGTCGCATTGCCGCTGCTGCTCGGCATCGGCGTCGCCTTCAAGATCTATTATGTGGTGGCGTGGCGCTCGGGCAGGACCAATTTGCTGCAGACCTCGCTGACGCGCGCGATTTTCTTCAGCGCGCTGACCACGGCAACCGCGTTCGGCAGCCTGTGGCTGTCAAGTCATCCGGGCACCGCGAGCATGGGCAAGCTGCTTGCGCTCTCGCTCGTCACCACGCTCGCGGCGGTGCTGCTGTTCCAGCCCGCGCTGATGGGCAAACCGCGCCAGATCAGCGAGTAGATTTTAGCGGGCAGACTTAGCGAGTAGACTTGGCGATATCGCCGATCAGGCAGATGTCGCCGACGGGGTCCTTGGATTGATCCTTGGGCTGACCGGCCGCCTGCTTCGGCGCAGGCGCGGTCGAGCCGGTGGTCTTCGGGGCAGGAGCGGGCGCTGCGGCCTGAGGCTGTGCCGGTGCTCCCTTCGCCGCACCCTTGGCCATGCTATTGGCGGGGCTCGAGGGGATCGGCGGACCGACGCGGGTCCAGGTCTCGCCGCCGCAGAGGAAGCCGAGCACGCAGCCCTGGATTTCCAGCTGGTCGGCGCCGACAGGCTTGATGGTCGAAGAGTAGGTCTGGCCGTCCTTGGCGTTGTAGACTTGGCCTTCCCAGGCGTCGGTGCCGGGCTTCTTCTTCATGGCAAGCAGGATCGGCATGCCCAGCGTCGGCCGGCTTTGCAGGGCCGGATCGGGATTGTTCTTGTCGCGCCCGCCCGGGGTCTTCTCCCAGGACACCACGCCCCACATGTTGCCATTGCACTGAGCCACCCGGATGTTGGCAACGCCGTCGGCAACCCGCCAGTCGCCTGTTGGATCGGCCGCAACGGCCGAGCAGGTGCCTGTCGCGAGAATTAATCCTGTATAGGCTATTGTGCGGGCGAACGATCTTGGGCAGTGCAACATGGTGCAAACCTGTGCTTAGGTGGCTGATCCGAAGCGGGGTCAAAACGCCGCATTTGGTATTTTCAGTTGACGGAACAGGCATCAACCGAAGTAAGTAGCCAATGGCCTTAGATTCCAATTTTGACGTTTCCGAGATGTTTGCGGCGCGCGAATCCCAGCGCAGCGCCATGCATACGCGCCACCTCAACGAGCAGTTCGTGCGCGTTCTGAAGACCATCGGCTACGACGTCGGATTCCAGAAGGGCCAAGGCCAGTACCTCTACGACCGCGCCGGCGGCAAATATCTCGACCTCCTGAGCGGATTCGGCGTGTTTGCGATCGGGCGGAACCATCCTGTGCTGCGCCAGGCGCTGAAAAGCGTGCTCGATGCCGACCTGCCGAATCTCGTGCAGTTCGATGTCTCCACGCTTGCCGGCATCTTGGCCGAGCGGCTCCTGGAACATGTTCCATATCTGGACAAGGTGTTTTTCGCCAATTCCGGCGCCGAGACGGTGGAAGCGGCAATCAAATTCGCACGCGGCGCCACGGGGCGTCCCGGCATCGTCTACTGCGGGCACGCGTTCCACGGCCTGTCCTATGGCGCGCTGTCGCTGACGGATGATCCGAACTTCCGCCTCGGCTTCGAGCCGCTGCTGCCGGGCTGCACGGCGATTCCCTTCAACGATCTCGCGGCGCTGGAGCGTGCGCTGTCGTCGAAACAGGTGGCGGCCTTCATCGTCGAGCCGATCCAGGGCAAGGGCGTCAACCTGCCGACCGACGAGTTCCTGCCGGGCGCTGCCGCGCTGTGCCGCAAATACGGGTCGCTGTTCATTGCCGACGAGATCCAGACCGGCATCGGCCGCACCGGCAAGTTCCTCGCGGTGGAACACTGGAACGTCGAGCCCGATATGGTGCTGCTGGCGAAGGCGCTGTCGGGCGGCCATGTGCCCGTCGGCGCGCTGCTGACGCGCAAGAATATCTTCGACAAGATCTTCAACCAGATGGACCGCGCCGTCGTGCATGGCTCGACATTTGCGAAGAACGATCTGGCGATGGCCGCCGGCATCGCCACGCTCGAGGTGATCAAGGCGGAAAACCTGATCGAGAAGGCGGCGAAGCGCGGCGCGGAATTGCAGATGGCGCTGACTCGCCTCGTGCCGGGCTACGAGCTGCTGAAAGAAGTGCGCGGCAAGGGCCTGATGCTCGGCGTCGAATTCGGCCCGCCGAAATCGCTGCGGCTGCGCGCGTCGTGGAACGTGCTGGAAACCGCCAACAAGGGCCTGTTCTGCCAGCTCATTACCGTGCCACTGTTCAAGGATCACAAGATCCTGACGCAAGTCGCCGGCCACGGCAGCCACACGATCAAGCTGCTGCCGCCGCTCGTCATCACGGAAGAGGACTGCAACTGGATCGCGACCTCCTTCGACGAGGTGATCGCCGCCAGCCACAAGGTGCCCGGCGCGATCTGGTCACTCGGCAAGACCCTGGTCGACAACGCCGTGCGCAAGTCGGCGTAACGCCTCCTGCCAACTCCTGCCAGTTCGGAGAGCGCAATGGCAAAAACTGTTGCGCCATCTTTTCAGCCTGCGATGTGATCGGATAGCATTGGCGGATAGCTTCCGCCTTCGCTCGCTGACCTGCGGGACCGACAGGAGCACACCGATGCGTATTACCGGCGGCTGTCATTGCGGTGCGATCCGCTACGAGATCGCAGGCGATCTGATCGTGCACTCGCTGTGTCATTGCACGGATTGCCGCCGGCACGCCGGGGCGCCGATGGTGGGCTGGGCCATGCACACCGCAGATGCGGTGAAGGTGACGAAGGGCGAGCCGAAGATCTACGCGTCGTCCGAGCACGGCCGCCGGCACTTCTGCGCCGATTGCGGCACCGGCCTGTTCTACGTCAACGAAGCCAACCTGCCCGGCATCATCGATGTGCAGAGCGGCACGCTCGACGATCCCGATGTCGTGCCGGCGACCCTGCACATGCAGATCGCCGAACGGATTGGCTGGATGGAGCGCGCGCACGAGCTGCCGGTTTTCGAGCGGTTTCCGCCGCAGGAGTAGCGCCTCACCTTGTCGTGAATTTTTCAGCGGAGCACGATTGCGCTCAAACGAGCACAATCGCGGCAACTCCGTACTTTGCGGCGCGTCGCAGGAAGATAAATCTTCGGCGCGCGTGCGCTTCCTCAAATGGCAGTGATGTCAGCGGTGCGCAGTGCCGCAAACACCCACATAGGTCAAGCACTCGCCATTAAAGGATTGAACATGACAAGATTGATTTCCGCTCTCGCTGCCGCGCTGTTGACGACCGCGATCGCAACGCCGGTATTCGCGCAGGCTGCCGTCCAGGAGCCGGGCCTGTATTCCTTCTATCATCCCGATGCCGACGCCCTTGCCGGCCGGGGCGCCTATCGTCCGCCGCTTGATGCGAACGCGTATTATAACGTCGTGACGCCCGCGCCGCAGGTGAAGGCCCAGACGCCGCGGCATCGCGCGGTTCGGCGGGCGCAATAACTACTGCCATCATTGCGAGGAGCCAACGGGTCGCGCGAATGCGCGCCCGATGACAGGCTCCGCGACGACGCAATCCAGCTTTCTTGGCTCGTCGAAGGGAAGATGGATTGCTTCCGCCTTCGCTCTACAAGCTACGGCGGACAGGTCGCTCCGCTCGCAATGACGGTGTTCTTCATCCCGGCGCGCGCGTCGCGGCCTCGAACTTGGCGCCGAAATTCGCCAGCTCTTCCTTTGCGAGATCGCTGACGGCCCAGTAGTTGAGGCCGCGATCGCTCCAGCGGCGGATGTTGAAGCCCTGCACCGTCTCCATCTTCGCGGCGCGGGGCTCGCTGTTCGCGCCCTGCGCCACGAACAGATTGATCACGTGCTGGCGGCGGCGGTAGATCAACGCCCCGACCGGGCGGCCATCGACATAGTCGAGCCGGCCGCCGACCAGCGTGAACCCCTGGGGGCTCAGATCGGCCACGGGCGGCGCGACATCGAGCCTGCCGTTGAACCACGGCTTGACGGTGTGCTGGTCGGTGGAGACGACGTCGGTCAGGTGATTGGCCTGCAGCGAGCGCAGATGCGCCGAGACGAACTCGCTCTGCAGGCGCGTCTCGTCGTCGCCCCGCAGGATGATGGCGAACAGGCCGGTGGCGGCGATCGCCGAGACCGCCGAACCCATCGCAAATCCCTTCAGCACCGCGCGGCGGGTCGGCGCTTCCGCTTGCGGCAACGAAGCCTCGATGCGGCGGCGCAGCTCTGCCGGCGCCCTGTAGCGCAGGCCGCCGTCGGCCATCGCCTTCTTGATCTCGCGATAGTCGCGTGCGGCGGCGGCGCATTTCGCGCAGGTGGCAAGATGCGCCTCGACCTCGCGCGCGTGACCGGCGTCGAGCTCGCCGTCGATCAACGCATGCAGCAGGATTCTCGCCTCGTCGCAGGTCATTTCTTCGGCTCCTGTTCCGCAAGCCATGCCGACCGCAGCATGGCGCGGGCGCGCGCGAGGCGCGACATCACGGTGCCCACCGGCACCTCGGCTACATCCGCGATCTCGCGGTATGAAAGGTTCTCGATCTCGCGCAGCACAAAGGTCTCGCGGAATGGCTCGGCGAGCCCGGCAATCAGCCGCCGGATCGTGCCGGCATCGTGCCGCTTCACGATTTCGCCCTCCGGCGTGTCCGGCGCCTCGTGCCACAGCGGCGCCTGCTCGGCGTCCTCGGGCAGTTCGTCGGCGCCACCAGTCGGCGCAGTCGCGCGCCGCGCATATTCGGCGTGGCAGACATTGCGCAGGATGGCGAACAGCCATGGCTTGATCGCCGGCCCCCGGTAGGTGTGAAAATGCTTCAACGCGCGCAGATAACATTCCTGCACCGCATCGTCGGCATCGGCTGCGTCGCGCAGCAGATAGCGCGCCAGCGTGTAGACGTCGTCGAGATGCGGCAGCGCCAGCTCGCGAAACCGCCGCGCCTGTTCGGGATCGTTGTCGACTATCTTGACCGGCATCGCCCTTGGCCTGGCGCTCGCGAATTGCTTTGCCCGGCTGGCGGCAGGCCAGTGGCCGGGCAGGGCTGTGATGCCTTGGTTTGGTCCGTTACTCAACCTTGATCGATCCGGTCCTCTGCATGGCCCGATCGGGCTTTTCGAACACCTGATCGGGGGGCCTGTCGTTTTATTCCCGTCATCCCGCCGTCATGTCCGCCCGAGGGCTAGCCGCCTAACGGGATCGTGATCGGCCGTTGCGGCCCCCGGCACGGCGGCGGGAATAACCGCCGCTCCCGTCCGATCAAGGCCGGTGTTGCAACAAGCCATGCCGTCGCCCTGCGCAGGGCCATTGGAAAGGGACTTTTCTCATGCTGAACATGTCGCGTCGTGATGTCGTTGTCGCCGCGGGGTTTGCCGCCGCGCTCGGCCTGAATTCCCGCCTCGCCATCGTGGGCTCCGCCCAGGCCCAGCCCGCCCCGGACGCGGGCAAGGGATTCTACAAGTACAAGATCGGATCGGTGGAGGTCACCGCGCTCTATGACGGCGTCTGGAAGAAGCCGCACGACGCCGGCTTCATCAAGAACGCCAACATCGACGAGACCAAGGACGCGCTGGCCAAGGCCGGCATGACCACCGACTATGTGCCGATCCCGCTGACCGTCGTCGTGCTGAAGATTGGCGACAAGCTCGTCATGGTCGATTCCGGCTCCGGCGTCGGCCAGTGGCAGCCGACCGCGGTCAACCTGCCCGACAATCTCAAGGGCGCCGGGATCGATCCGGAGAAAATCTCAACCGTGCTGATCTCGCACTTCCATCCCGATCACATCTTCGGCCTGATGCAGAAAGGCACCAACGCGGCCAACTATCCCAATGCCGAGCTGATCGTCAGCGCCACCGAGTACAAATGGTGGACCGAGCCGGGCCGTGTCGAAAAGCTCCCCGAAGCGCGCAAGCCGCTCGGCACCCGCATCCAGACCGTTTTCCCGACCTGGAAGAATTTCCGGCTGGTCGACGGCGAGACCGAAGTGGTGCCCGGCGTGCGGCTTGTCAATGCGCCCGGACACACGCCGGGTCATTCGGCCTTCCTGCTTGCTTCCGGCAATCAGCAGCTGATGATCTCCAACGACGTTGCCTATGTGCCGGCGCTGCTCGCCCCGCATCCGGAATGGCAGGGCGCCTACGACCAGGACGGGTCGCTCGCGGTGGAAACCCGCCGCAAGCTGATCGACCGCGTCATATCAGACAAGATGTCGATCTGCGGCGCGCATTTCCCGTTCCCCGGCGCCGGCAGCTTCGCCAAGGACGGCGCGGGCTACGCGTTCACGCCGGTGACGGCCTAAGCGCAGGCACTCGGCTCGCAAGAAACGAAAGGAAAATCCCATGCGTTCAACCAGAAACCGGACAAGCGCGGCGCTGCTGCTCGCGCTTGGCCTTGCCATCGCATCGTCGCCGGCCTTTGCCGTCGACAACATGAACTCGAAGGACGCGCCGGACCTCACTTCGGTGCGCGCGAAGATCAAGGCGGCGGACTATCAAGGCGCGCTCACTGAACTGAAGGTGCTTGCCGACAGCAATCAGCACGCCGACGTCTATAGCCTGATGGGGTTCAGCCTGCGCAAGATCGGCGACTACCCGACGGCTCTCACCTTCTACAAGAAGGCGCTCGACTTCGACGCCGACCACAAGGGCGCCCGCGAATATCTCGGCGAGCTCTATGTCGACATGGGCGACTTGCCGAAAGCCCGCGAGCAGCTTGCGGTGCTGACGAAGTTGTGCCCGCAGGGCTGCGAGGAACGCGAGGATCTGGAAAAGCTGCTCGCGACCAAGGCGGCGAAGATCAACTGATGTCGGCGCCTCGCGCGATCGATGCAACTCTGGCGGACGCCGGCCTGCTTGCAGGCCGGTGTCTGCTGGTTTTCATTTTCCTGCATGAGGGTTTTGGCATCCTGGGCAGTTATGCTGCTGCCGCAACCTACATGCAGAAGTCCGGCGTACCGTCATTGCTGCTGCCATTGGTCATTGCGCTACAGCTCGGCGGCGGACTATTGATTGCGGCAGGGATCATGACGCGTGTGTCGGCACTCGCGTTAGCGGCATTCTGCGTGCTCACGGCGGTGCTGTTTCACTGGCAGTTCGGCGATCGCAACCAGTTGCTGCATTTTCAGAAGGATCTGGCGATCGCGGGCGGATTCCTCATTCTCGCCTGCTGCGGGCCGGGAGATTGGTCGCTTGGCCGCTACCTCACGCGCTTGCGTGGTCTCCTCTAGGTCTCATCGGAATGTCATTTCGTCCTGGTCTCGGCCGCGATCAGCTCCTTGCCGTCAGCGGTCGCAATCGTCAGCCGGATCAGCTCACCGCCGCTGCCGGAAGCAGCCGGCGCGGACACTGAATTGCCCTTGACCGGATCGGGATTTGCACTCTCGTCGAACAATACCGTTTCGCCGCGCTTCAAGGTCACGCGCAACGGCATGGCCGGTTCGATGCTGAAATATTGCAGGTTTACGCCGGAGGCCCCGGCGGAGAGATTGACCAGGATTTTCTCATTGGCATGCGTCACGTTGCCCATGCCGACGGTCGGGCTGTAGGTCTCCGCGACGGACACCTCGCTCGACGCGGGAAAATGGGCCGGGTGGAAAAACTGATCCGATACGCCGGCCCACAGCTCGACATAAGGCTGATCCGGCCGCGGGTTCTTGCGCGCGTCGCTCTGATCGGTGAACGAGGGAAATCCCCACGTCCACATCTTCAAGCCCCGCGTGACCCTGTTGTCGGCGATACGGATGATGCCTTCGTCGTTGTCGTGGTTGATCACGCCCCAGAAATTGCCGCCTCCCATGTCGGGCGCGGCGTAGGCGATGCCCATGCTGGGCCAGTTGCGGAAATAGCGCAGCTTTTCGAAGCGGTGCTGGCCCGCACCCACGCCCGTATCGGCCGCAGCGATATTGGCCGACCAGCTCGGCGTGGTGTAGGTCTCGATTGGCGCGATGATTTCGGCGGCGCCGGTCGTCTTCGGATGATTCGGGTCCGATCCCGGCGCCAGCGTCGCGCAGGTCCAGTACTCGTAATCGATTGCCTCGTTGTGCGGATTTTTCAGCACCACGCGCGCATCGAGCGCGGCGCGCCCGGCCTTCAGCGTGACAAAATATGTCGCCTGGATTCCCGTGAAACCCCGCCTGAACTGCCGAGGTGCGGCAGCAAAGGCGAAGTCGTCCGCAAGCGACATCGAGACCGTCACCTCGTCGGCGGTCTGCCGCACCACCGCAAAACTCCACGGCTTCAGCCAGGTCTTGCCGTGCTCGGCGTCCGGGAAGGTAGGGAAGATGCCGCCATAGACCATCATCCAGTCGTAATAGAACACGCCGCCCTTCATCGCGTAGGGAGTACCGACCTCGGTCCGATAGAGCTGCTCGCGACCAGTCGGCTTGTAGATGATGGAAAGAATCCGCCCGCCGAATTCGGGCAGCAGCGTCACCTTGAGATAACGGTTCTCGAGCACATAGGTCTTGAACGTGCGATCGACGATCCTCTTGGTGTCGAGCGAACCGTCGACGAAGCCGTTGTCCGCAGCCGTCGCGTACGCCGCTGTGCTCCAGGCGATCGTGGACTCGCTGAGCGACACCCGGTCGGCGGCGTCAGCCGCCGCGGCAGGGGATGCAAGCAGCACCAGCGCCGCAAGCGCGAAAAGACATCGACGCGCTCGTGCCGTCGCGCCCACTACCGCGCATCCTGCAAGATCATCGCCGCGGCTTTTTCCGCGATCATCGCCGTCGGCGTGTTGGTATTGCCCGAGGTAATGGTCGGCATCACGGAAGCATCCGCGATGCGAAGCCCGCCGAGCCCGAAGCAGCGCAGCCGCTCGTCGACGACGGCTAAGGGGTCGCTCGCGATCCCCATCTTGGCGGTGCCCACGGGATGGAAGATGGTGGTGCCGATGTCGCCGGCGGCTTTCGCCAGCGATGCATCGTCGTCGCCGACGGAAGGGCCGGGGAGATATTCGCTGGGCGAATACTTCTGCAGCACCGGCTGCTGCATCAGTCTTCGCGTGGTGCGGATGGCGTCGGCGGCGACGCGGCGGTCCTCGTCGGTGGCGAGATAGTTCGGCGCGATGACGGGCGCTTCATCAAGCTTCGCCGAACGGAGGCGCACGGTGCCGCGCGAGGTCGGCCGCAAATTACAGGCGCTGACGGTGATGGCGGGGAAGCGGTGCAGGGGATCGCCGAACTTGTCGAGCGACAGCGGCTGCACGTGGAACTGGATGTTGGCGCGCTCGAAGGTCGGATCGGAACGCGTGAAGATGCCGAGCTGCGACGGCGCCATGGTCAGCGGCCCGCGGCGGCGGAAGGCGTAGTCGAGCCCCATCAGGCCGCGGCGGACCAGCGACCAATAGGTCTCGTTCAGCGTACGCACGTTCGACACTTTATAAATCGCCCGCTGCTGCAGATGGTCCTGCAGATTGCGGCCGACGCCCGGTCTGTCGAGCACGATATTGATGCCGAGCGGCGACAGCCAATCGGCAGGGCCAACGCCGGAGCGGTGCAGCACCTGGATTGATCCGATCGAGCCGGCGGTCAGGATCACTTCGCCTTGGGTGCGGGCCTCGACCATCTCGCCGCCCTGCATGAACTGCACGCCGACCGCACGGCCAGCTTCGACGACGAGGCGATCGACCAGCACATTCTTCTCCAGCCGCAAATTCGGCCGCGTCAGTGCGGGTTTCAGAAAACCGCGCGCGGCGGACCAGCGCCGCCCGCGCTTCTGGTTGACGTGGAAATAGCTGATGCCCTCGTTATCGCCGGTGTTGAAGTCGGGAATTTTCTTGATGCCCATCTGCTCGGCGGCGTCGCCGACGGCATCGAGGACGGTCCAGGACAGCCGCGGCGCCTCGATGCGCCAGCCGCCGCCGACGCCGTGATGCTCGCTTTCGCCGAGGAAATGATCCTCCAGCCGGCGAAACGCCGGCAGCACGTCGTCATAGCCCCAGCCGGACAGGCCAAGCTGCCGCCAATGGTCGTAATCGGCGGCCTGGCCGCGCATCGAAATCATCGCGTTGATGGCGGAACAGCCGCCGATCACCTTGCCTCTGGGGTAGGCGAGCGAGCGACCGTTGAGGCCGGGCTCGGCCTCGGTGCGAAACATCCAGTCGGAGCGCGGATTGCCGATGGCGAAGAGATAGCCGACCGGGATGTGAAACCAGATCCAGTTGTCATTGCCGCCGGCCTCCAGCACCAGCACGCGCTTGTTGGGATCGGCCGACAGGCGGTTGGCCATGATGCAGCCCGCGGTGCCCGCACCGACCACGATATAGTCGAAATCGCCCTCAAGCCGTTTCATGCGTCCCACCGGTTCGTCATGCCCCGGACAAAAGCGCGAAGCGCGTCTTTCCATCTGGTTTCCCGGGCATCCACGTCCTTTCTTGCCTAATTGTCAGACGTGGATGGCCGGGACAAGCCCGGCCATGACGGCTTCTGGCGCGCATTTCGGCATTGCAGCGTGCCATTCGGGATGTTGGGCGGGCGCAAGTCACATGCTAGACATGGCAGAACAACCCAAAATGGACCCGAGACTTCCATGCCCATCGTCAACCGCGTCGCCGACCTGCAGCCTGACATTCAAGCCTGGCGCCGGGACATCCATCAGCATCCCGAATTGCTCTACGATGTGCACCGCACTGCGGCATTCGTGGCCGAGCGGCTCAAGGAATTCGGCTGCGACGAGGTGGTGACCGGCATCGGCAAGACCGGCGTGGTCGGCGTCATCAAGGGCAAGAAGCCGGCCAATGGCGGCCTCAAGGTGATTGGCCTGCGCGCCGACATGGACGCGCTGCCGATCGAGGAAGAGACCAATCTGCCTTATGCCTCCAAAATATCGGGCAAGATGCATGCCTGCGGCCATGACGGCCATACCGCGATGCTCCTGGGTGCGGCGCGCTATCTCGCCGAGACCCGCAACTTTGCCGGCACCGCGGTCGTGATCTTCCAGCCGGCCGAGGAGGGCGGCGCGGGCGCGGCCGCGATGATCAAGGACGGGCTGATGGACCGTTTTGGCATCGAGCAGGTCTACGGCATGCACAACGGCCCCGGCATTCCGATCGGCCAGTTCGCCATCCGCCCGGGTCCGATCATGGCGGCAACCGATGCGATCGACATCAGGATCGAAGGCCTCGGCGGACACGCCGCGCGGCCGCATAAATGCGTCGACTCCGTGCTGGTCGGCGCGCAGCTGATCAGCGGCCTGCAATCGATCGTCTCGCGCACCATCGATCCGCTGGAATCCGCGGTGATCTCGATCTGCGAATTCCACGCCGGCAACGCCCGCAACGTCATCCCGCAGACCGCGGAATTGCGCGGCACCATCCGCACTTTGACTGCGGAAGTGCGCAACCTCGTCGAGCAGCGCGTGCGCGAGGTGGTCGCGGGCGTGGCGCAGATGACCGGCGCCAAGATCGACCTCGTCTACGAGCGCGGCTATCCGGTCACGGTCAACCACCCCGAGCAAACCGAAATGGCAACCCGCGTGGCCAGGGAAGTCGGCGGCGAGGGCTCCGTCGACGAAGCGCCGCCGATGATGGGCGCCGAGGACTTTGCCTATATGCTCGAGGCGCGGCCGGGCGCCTTCATCTTCTGCGGCAACGGCAACACCGCCGGCCTGCACCACCCCGCCTATAATTTCAACGACGAGGCGATCGTCTACGGCACGTCGTACTGGATCCGCCTGGTGGAGAATTCGCTGGCGGCGTGAGGCGGGCTCTGACGGGAGGGACGCGCTCAGCCGTCATTGCGAGGAGCGATAGCGACGAAGCAATCCAGCTTTCCCTGCGAGGAGAGATATTGCAGGAAGCCCGGGCAACTGGTCGAACCGGATTGTTCTTGCGCAGTCTTTGAAGTTGCCCTGCGGGTATAGACCCAAACGGCCACGGCTCGCGAGCCCTATTCGCGGCAGCCAGCCGTGCCGCAATGCAAAAAGGCCCGCACTGATGCGGGCCTTCTTCCTTCTTGAGGGTACGCGATACCCCTGCCTCAGAACAAATTGGCGAACAGCACGTAGAGGCTGGCCGAGAGCATGATCGCGGCCGGCAGCGTCAGCACCCAGGCCATCAGCAGGTTGCGGATGGTGGCCATCTGCAGGCCGGAGCCGTTGGCGGCCATGGTGCCGGCGACGCCCGACGACAACACATGCGTGGTGGACACCGGCAGGCCGAACACGTCGGCGGCGCCGATGGTGCCTGCGGCGACCAACTCGGCCGCAGCGCCTTGCGCATACGTCAGGTGCGACTTGCCGATCTTCTCGCCGACGGTGATGACGATCCGCTTCCAGCCGACCATGGTGCCGAGGCCGAGCGCGATCGCCACCGCGATCTTGACCCAGGTCGGAATGAACTTGGTCGCGCTGTCGAGCGAGGCCTTGTAGTCCTTCAGCACCGCGACCTCTTCCTTGTTGAGATCGTTTTCCTTGTCCTTCATCAGGAAGCGGATCGCTTCCGAGGTCAGGTACATGTCGTTGCGGGTGTTGCCGACCGCGTCCGACGGCACCTTGTTCAGCGAGCCGTACTTGGCAACCTGATCGCCGACGTCCTTCACCAGCTCCGCCAGCGAGGGATAGGTGCCCTCGTTGATCTTGCGGGTCGAGACGTAGTTCGTCACCGCCGGCCGCGGATTGCCGATGATGCTGTGGCCGGCGCCCTTGGCGGCAACAACCTTCGACGCCGCTTCAGAGGTCTTCTGGAACTGCGCCACCTGGCTGTCCGGCATCGAGCGGTTGAGCGCGTAGGCCGTCGGCACGGTGCCGATCAGGATCAGCATGATCAGGCCCATGCCCTTCTGGCCGTCGTTCGAACCGTGCGCGAAGCTGACGCCCGTGCAGGTCAGGATCAGGATGCCGCGAATCCACAGCGGCGGCGGCTGGTTGCCTTCCGGCGCGGCGTAGAGCGCCGGGTTGCGGACGATGAACTTCAGCACCAGCAGCAGCAACGCGGCGACGATGAAGCCGAACAGCGGCGACAGCAGCAGCGCGTAGCCGATCTCGGTGGCCTTGGTCCAGTCGACGCCGGAGGTGCCGTCGCGGCCGTGCATCACGGCATTGGCAATGCCGACGCCGATGATCGAGCCGATCAGGGTGTGGGAGCTCGAGGCCGGCAGGCCCAGATACCAGGTGCCGAGATTCCAGATGATGGCCGCGATCAGCAGCGCGAACACCATGGCAAAACCGGCGCTGGAGCCGACCTGCAGGATCAGTTCGACCGGCAGCAGCGACACGATGCCGAAGGCGACCGCGCCGGAGGAGAGCAGCACGCCGAGGAAGTTGAAGAAGCCCGACCACATCACGGCGAATTCCGCCGGCAGGGAGTGGGTGTAGATCACGGTTGCGACCGCGTTGGCCGTGTCGTGGAAGCCGTTGACGAATTCGAAGCCGAGCGCAATCAGCAGTGCAATGAACAGAAGGATGTACGGCAGGTAAGCGGTGATCTTGGTGCCGGTGGCGTCGACGTCGGAATAAATGCTGTAGGCAACGAACAGCAATCCGGCGGCAAGGATGCCGAAAAACAGGATCAGGGTGAGTGGATTAAAGCCCTTATCGAGATTGGGCCTGGAGGCCGGTTGAACTGGCGCTTCCCCAAGCGCGGCATTCGCAGTCATATCGGTCATGGTAACGCCCCGTCTGGCAAATTTCTGGTTGGGAGCCCAGTTTTGAACGACGGACTTGAAGTTTAGATGACGGTAAACGGTCGCTGTCGGGCTCGGAACCGGCCGTCGATCCGGCCGTCAAGGACGTTCGGTGAAAATAGCGGCCTAGCAAAGGTGGTCGGCGCGCCGCGCAGTCCGGGGCTGATTTGAGCCGCACGGCGCGCCGACCCTCATGGGAACGTCCAGGCGTCTGGGACGACCCAATGGTGCTGAGAATGCGATCATACCATTCGTCAATTAAAGGTTGTACGTCTAATTGGGAAATTTCTTTCTAATCACAGGATTTTGCACAGGAACTCGTCAAGCGGCGTGGGCGGAACGATTGAGCCACTTTGCCGCGAGCCTGAGATCGTCGACAAAGCGCTGATATTCGCGCGCTTTTGCTTCTTCATCCGGCAGCCGCAGCAGATAGGACGGATGCACGGTTACCAGCGCCTGGATTGTGTGATCGAGTGTGATCAGCTTGCCGCGGTTCTTGTTGATCGGCGTGATCTTGCCGAACACGCATTGTGCGGCGGTGGCACCCATCGCCACCACAAGATCAGGCTGGATGGCGGCAAGCTCGCGTTCATACCATTGACGGCATGCCCTGATCTCCGGCGTCGACGGTTTCTGGTGCAGGCGGACCTTGCCGCGCGGAACAAACTTGAAATGCTTTACCGCATTGGTGACATAGGCTTTTTTGCGGTCGATGCCGGCTTCCTCCAGCGCGCGGTCGAGCATGTTCCCCGCCGGTCCGACAAAGGGCTTGCCGGCGAGATCTTCCTTGTCGCCGGGCTGCTCGCCGACCAGCATCAGCGGCGCGCGGCTCGGGCCTTCGCCGAAGACGGTTTGCGTGGCGTCCTTCCAGAGCGGGCAGGCGCGGCAATCGGCGGCTTCCGCGCGTAAATTGGTCAGGCTGTCGGTAGAGGCGGTTTTGCGGCGCATGGATAGCTCCTGCGGGTCAATTGCCGCCGCAAGCTGCTGGTTCCGTGAATAGTCCGCTGCTGCTTGCTCCGGTGCCGTCCTCAGCCGGGCCGGATTGAAGATATCGGCGCAGTAACGCTGCCAGGTTTCCTCCAGCCGGCTGGCCTCAGGCATCTCGGCGATGCCCGGCGTGATCGTCACCGCATAACCATCCCAATGCGCGCAGGCGTCGGGCGTGAGGATCGACCAGGGCATGTCGGCATAACGGCTGGCGAAAAACGGAGCGACCGCCGCCATGATGCGGTGCGCGGGCGCAAAGCAGGCGATGAAGCGCGCCTTCTGCTCGCGGCCGAATTCGCGGAAGCGCAGCTGCGCCTGCATGGTCCTGATGTCGCGCTCCACGGCATCCGCCATCGCCGAAATTTTCGCGACGTCAGGATCGTCAGCGGCAATCAGGAGATCGTGGTGACGGCGCAGCCGCCACAGCAGGCGATAGAGCAGGGCGAAGCGGTTGGGGTCGCGATGGGCGATTGCGAGCTTTGCCAGCTCGACGAATTTCGCCGGCACGCTGAATGTGCCGCCCGGCACGTCCGGCACGATGTCGGACGGCGGTTCGCTCGCGCCGTCCACCCGCCATGTCACCTCGGATGGTTGGACGCCGTTCAGCACCAGCGCCCGCGCCATCAGGCGCCAGCCGTCGAAGTCGGTTTCATGGTTGAGGGTGATGAGATGCATTTCGGCGAACTCCGTAACAGCCGGGTGAATCCCCTTGATTCCCTTCATGAATTGGCAGGGGCTGGAATCCCGATTGACTCCGTAGCCCCTGTTAGCTTTATATTAGAACATATCATGAACGATTGAGCCAGCTTCTGGTTCTCTCTGTGAACCGAGCTGGCCCCACTTTCTGAGGAGCGATGCGCATGACCAGCGCACGCCAAAACACGCTTGCGTCCCTGCGCGGCAGCATCGAGCGGATCGAGGCGCCCGGCGAGATGCACGGGCTCAACAAGATCGCGCTCGGCCACAGGGGCGCCGATGCCATGCTGCGCGGCGGGCTGGCGCTTGCCGCCGTGCATGAGGTGTTTGCCGAGGGGCACCAGGGCGCGACCGCGACCGGTTTCCTTGCGGGGATCGCCGGACGGATTTCCTCGCGCAAACCGCTGGTCTGGGTGCGGCAGGATTTTGCCGAAATGGAATCCGGTGCGCTGTCGCCGAGCGGCCTTGCCGAGCTTGGCCTCGATCCGCGCCTGCTCGTCACCGTGCGCGCCGCCGATGTCGAGGCTGCACTTCGCACCACGGCGGATGCGCTTGCCTGCGATGCACTCGGTGCCGTGGTGCTGGAGACCTTTGGCGAGGCGCGGCAGCTCGACCTTGTCGCCAGCCGCAAGCTGACTTTGGCCGCGCAAGCCTCCGGGGTCACCGCGCTGTTGCTGCGGGTGGGGGCCGCGCCTGCGCCTTCCACCGCGGAGACGCGATGGATCGTGCGCGCGGCGCATTCGCCGCCTTCCTCGCCGTGGAGTGCGTGGGGCGCGCCGGTATTCGACGCGCAACTGGTGCGCAACCGTCATGGCCCGGTCGGGCGGTGGATCATGGAATGGAAATGTGATGAGTGCCTTTTCAGAGAACCGTCGGCGTATCCTCAGCCTGTGGCTGCCACGCCTGCCCATCGACCGCATCCGGCGGCAGCTATCCAGCAGCGGCGCGCAAGCTGATTTTCCACGCGTCGTCGTCGCGAAGGATCACAACGCGCTGCTGCTTTATGCTGTCGACGAGACGGCCGTCCGCGCTGGTCTCTCTATCGGCCTGCCGCTCGCCAATGCCCGCGCCATCTGTCCTGAACTGACGGTGTACGACGCGGACGAAGCCGCCGACCGCAAGACGCTGGAGGACATCGCCGACTGGTGCGACCGTTTCACTCCGCTGGTCGCGCTCGATCCGCCGCATGGGCTGTTCCTCGACATCACCGGCTGCGCCCATCTGTTCGGCGGCGAGGCGGCGCTGCTGCGGCAACTCACGGGCGCGCTGCAGCGGCAAGGGTTTGCTGTCAGCGCGGCGATTGCCGCCACGTCCGTCTGCGCACGGACGCTGACGCGCGCGGCGCCCGGCAGCATTGTCGCCGACGGCGAGGAGGCGGATACCGTCGCCCCGTTGCCGGTGGCGGCGCTCGGCGCCGATGACGCCATCACCGGCGGCCTGCGTCGCGCCGGCCTGAAAACCATCGGCGATGTCGCCGCGCGAGGGCGTCACGAGATTTCCGCGCGGTTCGGCTCGCGCTTCACCACGCTGCTCGTGCACGCGCTGGGCGAGGGCGATGCGCCGATCAGCCCCCGAAAACTGCCGCCGGATTACATCGTCGAAAAGCGCTTTGCCGAGCCGATTGCGACCGAAAGCACGATCTCCATCACCTTGAGCAGCCTTGCCGCCATGCTGATCTCAGCCATGGACAAGCAGGGCAAGGGCGCGCGGCGGCTGGAGGCGGCGTTCTTCCGCACCGACGGCGCGGTGCGCGTCATCGCGGTCGATACCGGCCGCCCGGTGACGCGCGCCGAGGCAGTCAACCGCCTGTTCCGCGAGCGGCTGGATGCGCTGAGCGATCCGCTCGACCCTGGCTTCGGCTTCGATCTCATTCGTCTGTCCGCCAGCCGCACCGAGATCGTGGTGCAGGAGCAGCGCGATCTCGATGCCACCGTGCATGACAATGACGAGCTCTCCGCGCTGATCGACCGCATCGCCGCGCGCATCGGGGGAAAGCGCGTCCTCGTGCATCTGCCGCAGGATACCCACATCCCCGAGCGCGCCGCACTCGCCGCGCCCGCGCAGCATCATCTGGCTGCCTCCGCGCAGGCCGTATGGCCCGCGCGCGCGGCGGGCGAGCCGCCGCTGCGGCCGCTGCGTCTGTTCGAAAAGCCCGAGCCGATCAAAGTGCCGTTCGCCACCGTCCCCGACGGCCCGCCGCATCACTTCACCTGGCGGCGCGTCACGCACGCGGTGGTGCGCGTCGAGGGTCCCGAGCGCATTGCCATGGAATGGTGGAAGCAGGGCGGCCATGCGCTGACCCGCGATTATTTCCGCGTCGAGGATGAGGAGGGAAGGCGCTTCTGGATCTTTCGCGACGGGCTCTATGAGCGCGAGCTTGCGGATGCGGAGGGCAAGCCCGTTCCCGCCAACTGGTACCTGCACGGGCTGTTCGCATGAATACGCCTGCTTATGCCGAGATCGGCATCACCACCAATTTCTCGTTCCTGCGCGGCGGCTCGGATCCGCGCGCCTATGTGCATGAGGCGAGCCGCCTGCAAATTCCCGTCATCGGCATTGCCGATCACAACACGCTGGCCGGCGTGGTGCGCGCCCACAGCGAGCTGGACAATCCCGCGCTTGAATTCAAGCCAAAACTCCTGATCGGTTCGCGCCTCGTCTTCATCGACGGCACGCCGGATGTCCTGGTCTATCCGCGCGACCGCGCGGCTTACGGCCGGCTCTGCCAATTGCTCACCCGCGGCAAGCGCGGCGACGATATCGAGCGGATCGAGAAGGGCGAGTGCCATCTGAAACTTTCCGATCTCCTCGACTTTGCCGAAGGGCAGCTTCTCATCCTTGCGCTGCCGCATCGCTTCGATGCCGCGCAGGCGCAAAAGGTCCTGCAGCAATTGCGCGACAGCCGCGCTGATGGCGTGTGGCTGGCGGCGAGCCTGCTCTATCGCGGCGACGACAGGCGACGTCTTGCTCGGCTGCATCATCTTGCGCTGACCGCAAAGGTGCCGCTGCTCGCCACCAACGAAGTGGTCTATCACAACCCCGCGCGGCGGCCGCTGCAGGATGTGCTGACTTGCATCCGCGAGAAGACCACGATCGAGGCGATCGGCAAGAAGCTGGAGGCCAATGCCGAGCGCTACTTAAAACCCGCATACGAAATGGCGAGGCTGTTCCGCGATCTGCCCGAGGCGATCGCGGAGACCATGCGCTTTGCCGAGCGCATCTCCTTCTCGCTCGACCAGCTCAAATATCAGTATCCCGACGAGCCGGTACCGCCGGGCAAGACCGCGCAACAACATCTGGAAGACCTCACCTGGGCCGGCGTCGACAAATACTTTGGCGGCGTCATCGACGACACCTTGCGCGCCACCCTGAACAAGGAGCTCGCGCTGATATCAGAGCTGAAATACGCGCACTACTTCCTCACCGTGCACGACATCGTGCATTTCGCGCGCAGCCAGAAGATCCTGTGCCAGGGCAGGGGCTCGGCGGCGAATTCGGCGGTCTGTTACGTGCTAGGCATTACTTCCGTCGACCCCACCAAGGTCGATCTGCTGTTCGAGCGCTTCATCTCCAAGGAGCGGCTGGAGCCGCCCGACATCGACGTCGATTTCGAGCATTCGCGGCGCGAGGAGGTGATGCAATATGTCTATCGCCGCTATGGCCGCCACCGCGCCGCCATCATCGCCACCGTCATCCATTATCGCCCGCGCAGCGCCATCCGCGACGTCGGCAAGGCGCTGGGCCTCACCGAGGACGTCACCGCGGCGCTTGCCGACACCGTCTGGGGCAGCTGGGGCAAGGGCCTCAACGACATGCAGGTTCGTCAGGCCGGCCTCGATCCGCAAAATGCGATGATCGGGCTTGCGGTCGAGCTCGCCAGCGAGCTGATCGAATTCCCGCGCCATCTGTCGCAGCATGTCGGCGGCTATGTGCTGACCCAGGACCGCCTCGACACTTACGTTCCGATCGGCAACGCTGCGATGGACGACCGCACCTTCATCGAATGGGACAAGGACGACGTCGATGCGCTGAACATGATGAAGGTCGACGTGCTCGCCTTGGGCATGCTGACCTGCATCCGCAAATGCTTTGACCTGATCGATCTGCACAAGGGCAAGCGCTGGGAGCTTGCGACCATCCCCCAGGACGATACGCCGGTCTACGACATGCTGTGCCGCGGCGAATCCCTCGGCGTGTTCCAGGTCGAAAGCCGCGCGCAGATGAACATGCTGCCGCGCTTGAAGCCGCGCACCTTCTACGACCTCGTCATTGAAGTGGCGATCGTCCGCCCCGGCCCGATCCAGGGCGACATGGTGCATCCATATCTGCGGCGCCGGAACGGCATCGAAAAGGAAAACTATCCCTCGCCGTCGCCCGAGCACGGTCCGCCGGACGAGCTCTACAGGGTGCTGCACAAGACGCTCGGCGTGCCGCTGTTCCAGGAGCAGGCGATGCGCATTGCCATCGAAGCCGCAAAGTTTACGCCGGAAGAGGCCAACGGCCTGCGCCGCTCGATGGCGACCTTCCGCAATGTCGGCACCATCGGCAAATACGAGGACAAGCTGATCGGTAATCTGGTCGCCCGCGGCTATGCGGAGGAATTCGCCAAGAACTGCTTTGAGCAGATCAAGGGATTCGGCTCCTACGGCTTTCCGGAGAGCCATGCCGCGAGCTTTGCCCAGCTCGTCTATGTCTCGTCATGGCTGAAGCATTATCACCCCGACGCCTTCTGCTGCGGATTGCTCAATTCCCAGCCGATGGGTTTTTACGCCCCGGCGCAGATCGTCGGCGATGCGCGGAAGAATGGCGTCGAGGTCCGCGAGATCGATGTGTCCCATAGCTTCGCGCAAAACACGCTGGAAGAGGGGGACGGAAAACATTGCGCCGTGCGCCTCGGCTTCCGCCAGATCGACGGCTTTCATTGGGTGGACCCGGATGAGGAGCGTCTCAAACAAGTCCAGTCGTCATTCCGGGGCGCGCGTAGCGCGAGCCCGGAATCCATACTCCCGATGGTGGTTATGGATTCCGGGCTCGCGCCAAGTGGCGCGCCCCGGAATGACAATATGAGTGTGTCATCGCCCCGGAATGACGACGTTGAAATAGACGACTGGGCCGCCCGCATCGTCGCCGCGCGAAAACGCCGTCCCTTCACCTCGCTGGAAGACTTCGCCCGCGACACCGCCTTGCCGAAACGCGCGCTGATCCTGCTGGCCGATGCGGACGCCTTCCGCTCCATCGGCCTCGATCGCCGCGCCGCGTTATGGGCGGTGCGGCGGCTGCCCGACGACGTGCCGCTGCCGCTGTTCGAGGCGGCCATCGCCCGCGAGCAGCCCGACGAAAACGCAAAACCCTTGCCAGCGATGCCGATGCCGGAGCAGGTCGTCGCCGACTACCAGACCATTCGGCTATCGCTGAAGGGCCATCCGATGGAATTTCTGCGCGAGAAATTTTCGCGCGAGCGGATCGTCCCCTGCAAGGAGGTCTGTCACCGCAACGACAAGCGCACGGTGCGCTGCGCCGGCGTGGTGCTGGTGCGCCAGCGCCCGGGCAGCGCCAAGGGCGTCGTGTTCATGACGCTGGAGGACGAGACCGGCATCGCCAACATCGTGGTGTGGCCGAAGGTGATGGAAAAATACCGCAAGGAAGTGATGGGCGCGCGCCTGATCCTGGTCGAGGGCTACATACAGAGCAGCCCCGAGGAGGTGACGCACCTAGTCGCCCAGCGCCTCACCGACCGCTCGCACGATCTCATTGGGCTTGCCAACGATGCGCTATCGAAAAAACCCGCGCTGCCCACCGGCCCAGCCTTGGTCAAGCCGCTGCACGACGACCGCCGCCAGCACCCGGAAAACCCCGCGCAAAAAATCCGCCACCCCCGCAACGTCCGCATCCTGCCGCCGTCGCGGGATTTTCATTGAACGCCACCTGTCGCCCTCATCCGGCAGCGGCATCTCAAAGGATGGCCGCGAGCGACATCGGACCTCAGGGCTGCGCTTCGCGGACCCATTGAGACTCCCCACCCACGAGGACAACTGGCTGGCCCATTGACAAGCCAAATCATCATATATATGATGATCAAATATTTGATGATAAGGTGGACCAGATGCGTCCCGCCGTCGACACCCCGCCGCCGTACAAGCCCGTCGCCCGCCTCATCATGTTAAGTGATGGCGTTCCCATTCGCCGCGCCGTCGCCCCATTGGTGCGGCGGCTGCAGCAAATCTGCCAGTCTATGATTGCCGAGGCCCTGGCGGACGCCGGGCTCGTACAGCTCGAATATGCCTTGCTGATCTTCGTCGACGACGTGCCGGGCATCAGCCAGCAAACCCTTTCCGAAGCGCTCGGTATCGATCGCAACAACGTCAGCCTGATCGTCGACAAGCTCGAGGGCAGGGGTCTCCTGAAGCGTTCGGTGAACGGCGCCGACCGCCGCGCGCGCGAGCTCTACATTACTTCGCAGGGCAAGAAGCTGTGGCGACGATGCCAGCCGAAAGTTCTGGCAGCGAACAACGATATCATTGCCTGCCTGAACGCCAGAGAGAGGGAGCAGCTTCTCGACCTGCTGGTACGTGTCGTTAACGCCAACAAGATGCACGCTCGGCCGGGTGGCGGACGACGGAAGCGCGGATCGACCAAGACATCCTGACTGAGTGGAGGCAGCGATGAGTATGAGAACGCCTTTCCTGATTGCTTTGTTGCTTGCGTGTGTTTCGATGCAGGCCCGGGCGGAAACGTGGCCGGAGCGGCCGGTGAAGATCATTGTGCCGCTTCCCGCCAACCTGGCGGGAACCAATCTCGCTGTGCGCCTGTTCGCTGAAAAGCTTTCTGCACGATGGGGGCAGCCCGTCGTCATCGACAATCGCCCCGGCGCCGACGGCATCGTGGCGGTCACAAGCTTCATTGGCGCTCACGACGATCACACGCTGCTGTTCTCGTTCGCCGGTCCGATCTCGATCAATCCCTTCATCCACGACAAGCTGCCTTACGATCCTGTTCGGGACCTCGTGCCGATCGCGGCGGCAATTGACAATTTCTTCGCGATAGCAGTGTCAACGCCGTCAGGCGTCGGCTCGCTCGATTCGTTCATCGAGGCCGCGCGTGCTCACCCCGAGAAATTCAGCTGGGCGGCGACGCCGGGGCTACCGCAGTTCATTTTCACGGCGTTGCAAAAGAGGGCAGGGCTCGTTCTGACGCAGGTGCCCTACCGTGACTTCACGCCAGCGCTGCAGGATCTTGCCGAGAATCGGATTCAGGTCGTGGTGACGGGCCCGGCGACATTGATGCCTGCCGTAGAGAGTGGCAAGGCACGACTCCTGATGGTGACGAACCGGCAACGGTCTCCGATCGCGCCGGAAGTGCCGACCGCCGAAGAAGCGGGATTTCCAGAGCTCACCTTCGAAGGCGTCGTGGGTTTTTTCGGAGGCCGGGATCTGCCTCTGGCCCGTCGCGATCGTATTGCAAGCGATATCGTCGCCGTGGCCGAAAATCCGGAGATCGGTTCCCGGCTGCGGCCGCTGGGCGTCGTGGTGCGCGCCGGGACCCCTGCGCAATTCGCAGCGGCCATTGAAGAACAACGCCTGAAGGTGCGCGACATCGTTTGGTCGGAAAAAAAGTCACAGTGAAAGCTGTGCCGAGCCAGGAGGCCGCAAATGACTCCCCATCCGTCTCCCAACACCATGATGGATTTGATCGCGGGACATCGCGTGACGGCCGTCATTTATGTTGCGGCGAAGCTCGGCCTGGCCGATCTGCTTACCGACGGCCCGCGGACAGCTTCTGAGCTGGCACGATTGACGGAAACCCACGAGCGCTCGCTGCTGCGGCTGATGCGTGCGCTTTGCGCCCTCGGGATTTGCACGGAAGCCGACGATGGCGGTTTCCGCCTCACCGTACTGGGCGGCTATCTCGCGGCCAGATCGGAGCGCTCGGTCAAGGCGTGGGCTCTTCTCGAAGGCGATATGCTTCGGGCGGGCTGGGGTCAGATAGACGAGTCGATCCGTACGGGCAAGACCGCTAACGAGTTAGCGGGCGGCAGCCCTGAGCGCTTTGAAGAAATGGCCAGGACAAACCGGGCCGCAGCCGCGCTGTTCAACGAGGCCATGGTGTCCGGGACGCGGATGCAGATTGCGGCGCTGCTTGCGGCCTACGATTTCTCCGCAATCCCGATGCTGATGGATGTCGGCGGCGGCCTTGGGGAACTCATGAGCGCGATCCTCAAGAAATACCCATCGATGCGGGGTATCGTTTTCGATCTGCCCCATTGCGAGGACGCCGCAGTGAAGAATCTGGCGGCATCGGGAGTTGCCGATCGGTGCAGGTTCGTCGCGGGGAGCTTCTTCGAGCAGGTCCCTGTCGGCGCCGATGCAATCATCATGAAGTACATCATCCATGACTGGAGCGACGAGCGCTGCGCGCAGATATTGCAAAACTGTCATCGCGCGCTCAAGCCGGGAGCGAGGCTGCTGGTGGTTGACAGGGTCATGCCGGCCAGGCTCGACGCCACGCCGGACCATTTGGCGGTGGCGCTGGCTGACCTGAATATGCTGCGCGGACCGGGCGGATGCGAACGGACCGAGGATGAACATCGCGATCTGCTGGCGCGAGGGGGATTCCGGATGACCCGCATCGCTCCCTTTGGTCGCGTCAGTGTAATCGAGGCGATCGCACGGTAACCTGCCGGGATATTCCGGGCCTGAGGTGCCTTGGGACAGGCTTTCGATGTCACAAAAATCCGAAATTTTACACTTGACAGTTACGCAAATCAGAATTATATTCCTTCCCAGCCTGCGCCACCGTGAGGGACGTTTCGCGATCGTCACGGAACGTGGTGCGGGTTGCGATGGGACGTAGCCGGCGTCAGGTGATCTTTACCCGACGAAACGTTGGCAACGTCCGGCGAAGTCGTGTGGTCCTGGCGCCGCGACCCTGGCGCTACATCGGCAGGAAATTTCCTTCCGGCTACGGGGGCAAGAAAGGCCGTTCCCCGGGGAGAGCACGAAGTAAGCCGCCCAACCATTGCGCGGGGAAGGCCGGGATGTCCTGGCTGTACCTGTCAAACCCGTGTGCGCTCTTTCTACCAATTGCACACGGTGCTTGCGGGTGCCGCCGGCGCCCGGCCTTCCCTGCGCCCTCTTTTCGGAGAGAGGGCCAACGAGATGCAAGACTCGAGCGAAAAACGCGCTGCGAGAATGAGAGTGCATGTCTCTCCACCGTCATTGCGAGCGAAGCAAGCAATCCATTGTCGCGCGTGACTCTGGATTGCTTCGTCGCGGAACCTGTCATCGGGCGCGCGTTCGGGCGACCCGTTGGCTCCTCGCAATCACGGGAAGGCGGGGCCACCCTCACTCCACCGCAGCTCCCACCGGCGGGCCGCCGGGCGGGCGGTGCAGGAAGGTGATGGTGAGATAGGCGCCGATCCACGATCCCAGCGCGGCGAAGGCGACATAGACCCAGTTCTCGGTGTAGCTGATCACCGCATAGGACGACAGCACATACCAGACGCTGCTCCAGGTCGCCGCGGGCACGCGCTTGCGGGCCACCACGGCCGAGGTGAACATGACATAGACCGCGTCGGTCAGCGCGGTGGCGAGCAGCACGCCGCCCGCGGTCAGGGGATCGATGGCAGCCATTGCAACTCCTTCTGTGGTGGGACAGTGTCGCCGCAAAACTAGGCAAGAGTGACTGACATGCAAAGTCCCCGCGAAATTCTCCACGATGTCTGGACTTCCGCCGGCGGCGATGCCGCCGCGCTCAGCGCAGTGACGCTGACCGGCGACGAGCCGCAGCTGCCGTCGTCATTCCGCGTCGCCGCCGCGGCGCAAGTCAGCATTGCCGCATCGGGACTCGCCGCCGCCGAAATCTGGAAAATGCGCAACGGCGAGACACAGAATGTCGCCGTCGACATCCGGCACGCCACCATCGAATGCCGCTCCGAGCGTTATCTGCGTGTCGCCGGAAAGCCGCCGCCGCCCGCCTGGGACGCCATCGCCGGCGTCTACAAGACCGGCGATGGCAGGTTCGTGCGGCTGCACACCAATTTTCCGCATCACCGTGCCGCCGTCTGCAAGGTGCTCGACTGCAAGGCCGAGCGTGACGACGTGCAGAAAGCGCTGATGCAGTGGACGGCGGAAACCTTCGAGACCGCGGCCTATGCCGCCGGTGGCGTCGTCGCGATGATGCGCCCGTATGATGAATGGTCGAAGACGCCGCACGCCCAGGCGCTGGCGCAACTGCCGCTGATCATAATCGAGAAAATCGGTGACGCCGCGCCAAAACCGTGGCCGAACGGCGATCGTCCGCTTGCCGGCATCCGCGTGCTCGATCTGTCGCGCGTCATCGCCGGCCCCGTTGCCGGCCGCACGCTCGCAGCGCACGGCGCCGACGTGCTGCTGATCTGCGGCCCCGATCTGCCGGCGATCCCGTGGCTCTCGATCGACAATGGCCGCGGCAAGCTTTCGAGCTTTGTCGAGCTGAAGAGCGAAGCGGGCCGCGCGACCATGCGCGAGCTGCTGGCAGAGGCCGACATATTCTCGCAAGGCTATCGGCCACGCGCGCTCGCAGCGCTCGGCTTCGCGCCGGAGGATGCAGCGAGGATCAACCCCGGCATCGTCTACGTGACGCTGTCGGCCTATGGCCATGCTGGCCCCTGGGCGGAGCGGCGCGGTTTTGACTCGCTGGTGCAGACCACGACCGGCTTCAACCACGCCGAAGGGCAGGCCGCCGGCGTCGATGGTCCGAAGGAATTGCCGGCGCAGATGCTCGATCACGCCACCGGCTACTTCATGGCGTTCGGCGCCATGATGGCGAAGGCACGTCAGGCGCGCGAAGGCGGCAGCTGGCACGTTCTGATATCGCTGGCGCAGACCGGCCGCTGGCTGTGGAATCTCGGCCGGCTTGGCGATGGCCTCAAAACCCCGGATTTTCCCGGGGATGCGATAAAACCGTTTATCGAAGAGCTTGCGTCCGGTTACGGTGCGCTGCACTCGGTAAAGCCGTCGGCGATCCTGTCGAAGACGCAGGCCTACTGGGCGCGGCCGTCGATGCCGCTCGGCAGCCATCCGCCGCGCTGGCCAAGGGAGAATTGATAAGCTGAGGAAAAACCGGATTAACCGGCAATGAACGGTGTTGTCCTGCCTGAGCAAATTTTGACTTCAAAGGCCAAGGCTCTCCGCTTTTTTAGTTTGTCTGAAACAACAATTGGGCACTATTAGCGCGCTGATGAGGCAGGCCAGCAGCCGGAATCATCGAGGGAATGACCGGGTTGCATGCGCGACAATATTACACAGAAAATACAAGGACTTAGCAGACGGCAGCGCGCCGTCGGGGCGGTATTGGTCGCGCTGGGCGCCATCGGCGTTTACGCCTTCCTGCATTTTTCCGGCCCCTCGCGCGGGCATTCCGATGTCTCGAGCCAGTCGCGCAAAGGCCTTTCCCGCTACACGCCGTCGCCCGCCGAATGGGCGGCCCTGACCATCCAGCCCGTGATCGAAAAGCCGTTCCGCGCCGAGCATGTCACCGAGGGCAAGATCGCCATCGACGAGGATCGCTCGACGCCGGTGTTCTCGCCCTATGCCGGCCGCGTCACCAAGCTTTTGGTGCGGCCGGGCGATGCCGTCACCAAGGGCCAGCCGCTGTTCACGCTGGAGGCGGCCGACACCGTGCAGGCGCAAAACGATTACATCACCGCGATGACGGCGATGAACAAGGCGCGCTCCGCGCTCGGCCTCGCCGAAATCCAGAACAAGCGCGCCAGCGACCTGTTCGAGGGCAAGGCGGTGCCGCTGAAGGACTTTCAGCAGGCGCAGGCCAATCTGGTCCAGGCGCAGAACGATCTGCGCTCGTCGCAGACGGCGCTCGATGCCTCCGTCAACAAGCTGAAAATCCTCGGTTTCAACGAGCACGACATCGACACGTTTCGCCAGAAGGGGGGCATCAATCCCGAGGTCACCATCTTCGCGCCGATCGCGGGAACCGTGGTTCAGCGCAAGATCGGCCCGGGCCAGTATGTCAGCGCCGGCTCTAGCGATCCCGTCTATGTGATCGGCGATCTCTCCACCGTCTGGCTCACCGCCTTCGTGCGCGAGACCGACGCCGCCAGCGTCGGCATTGGGCAGGAGATCGCCTTCACCGTGCTGGCGTTGCCGGGCCGGCCGCTGTTCGCCCGCATCAACTACGTTGCCGCCGCGATCGATCCGGCGACGCGCCGCCTTTTGGTGCGCGCGACCATCGACAACAAGGAACGCCTGCTGAAGCCCGAAATGTTCGCCAACGTCACCATCTATTCGCCGAGCGACCATGCCGCGGTCGGCGTGCCAAAGACGGCGCTGATCTACGAAGCCGACCAGGTCCGGGTCTGGGTCGCGCGCGAGGACAAGTCGATCGAGCTGCGCCAGATCAAGCCCGGCCTCACCAATGGCGATCTCGTCGAGGTGCTCGGCAATCTCAAGCCCGGCGAGATGATCGTCACCAAGGGCAGCCTGTTCATCGACCGCGCCGCATCCGGCAGCTAACAGAATGATCGTGGATTTGAATCAAGTCGTCCGTGGGTCGTATTCACCTCGCCCCGCTTGCGGGGAGAGGTCGATTTGCGAAGCAAATCAGGGGGACTCTCCGCGAGTCCAACTCTCACCGTCCGCGCGGAGGCTCCCCCTCACCCGGACCCTCTCCCCGCAAGCGGGGAGAGGGGGAATGTCGCTGATCTGAATGGATCGCCTTGTCGCCCTGTCAGTCCACCGCCGCTACCTGATGGTCGGCATGTTCGTCGCCGTCTTCATCGGCGGCCTGCTCGCGTTCCGCCAGCTCAACATCGAGGCCTATCCCGATCCGACCCCGCCGATGGTCGACATCGTCACGCAAAGCCCGGGCCTGTCGGCGGAAGAGATCGAGCGCTACATCACCATCCCGATCGAGGCCGGGGTCTCCGGCATCAAGAACCTGCGCACCATCCGCACCATCTCGCTGTACGGCCTGTCCGACGTCAAGCTGCAGTTCTCCTTCGATTACACCTATGAGGAGGCGCTGCAGCAAGTGCTCAATCGCCTCGCACAGCTGCCGCCGCTGCCCGGCAATGTACAGCCGACCATCTCGCCGCTCAGCCCGATCGGCGAGATCTTCCGCTATCGCCTGACCGGCCCGCCGAACTACAGCGTGCTCGATCTGAAGACCCTGCAGGACTGGGTGCTGCAGCGGCGCTTCCGCAGCGTCCCCGGCGTGATCGACGTCGTCGGGTGGGGCGGCAAGACCAAAACCTACGAGTTGCAGGTCGACTTCAACAAGCTGGTGGCCAATGGACTGACGCTGCCACAGGTGTTGCAGGCTGTCGGAAATTCCAACATCAATGTCGGCGGCAACACCGTCAATATCGGCCCGCAAGCCGCTGTGGTGCGCGGCGTCGGTCTGATCCGCTCCATCGACGATCTTTCCAACACCATGGTGTCGCAGAGCGGCGGCAACCCCGTGCTGGTCAGGGACATCGCAACGGTGACGGTCGGTGAGAAGCCGCGGCTTGGTATCGCGGGCATGGACGACGCTGACGACATCGTGCAGGGCATCGTGCTGATGCGGCGCGGCGAGCAGTCCTCGCCGACGATTGCGCGGGTCGAGAAGCTGGTCAACCAGATCAACAACTCCTCGATCCTGCCGCCGGGCGTGAGGATCGAGCGCATCTACGACCGCAAGGATCTGATCGACCTCACCACCCACACCGTGCTGCACAATATGGTGGTCGGCATCCTGTTGATCGTGCTGCTGCAATGGGTGTTCCTCGGCGATCTCCGCAGCGCGCTGATCGTCGGCGCCACCATTCCGTTCGCGCTGTTCTTTGCCGTGATCATCCTGGTGCTGCGCGGGGAGTCCGCCAATCTGCTCTCGGTCGGCGCCATCGATTTCGGCCTGATCGTGGACGCCACCGTGATCATGGTGGAGGCGATCTTCCGCCGCCTGTCGCAGACCACGGAACTGTCGCCGGACGAAGAGAGCCACATCTCGCCGGAGACGGCGATGGGCATGAAGAACCACGCTATCCTGTCGGCCGCCTCCGACGTGTCGCGCTCCATCTTCTTTGCCGCCGCCATCATCATCGCCGCGTTCCTGCCGCTGTTCACGCTGAGCGGCGTCGAGGGCAACATTTTTGGCCCGATGGCGCGCACCTATGCCTATGCGCTCGCCGGCGGCCTGCTCGCGACCTTCACGGTGACGCCGGCGCTGAGCGCGATCATTCTGCCGGTGCACATTCACGACACCGAAACGCGCATCGTGAAATGGCTCGAGCGCGTCTATTTGCCGGTGCTGAACTGGGCGATCAATAACCGCAAGGTCGTGATGGCGGGCGCGGCGGGACTGGTGGTGCTGACCATCGCGTTCGCGCGGCTGCTCGGCCTCGAATTCCTGCCCAAGCTGGAGGAGGGTAACCTCTGGATCCGCGCCACGCTGCCGCCGACCATTTCGCTGCAGGAGGGCAACTCCTACGTCAACGAAATCCGCAAGGTGATCCGCGCGCGGCCCGAGGTGGACTCGGTGGTGTCGCAGCACGGCCGTCCCGACGACGGCACCGATGCTGCCGGCCTGTTCAATGCCGAATTCTTCGCACCGCTGAAACCGTCCAGCCAGTGGCCGGGCACCCGCGACAAGGAAGAGCTGACCGGGCAATTGCTGGTGCAGCTGCAGGAGAAATTCCCCGGCGTCGAGTTCAACTTCTCGCAATATCTGCAGGACAACGTCTCCGAGGCCGTGTCCGGCGTGAAGGGCGAGAACTCGATCAAGCTCTACGGCAACGACCTTCGCTCGCTGACCGACACCGCCAACAAGATCAAGCAGGTGCTCTCGACCGTGCAGGGCGTCACCGACCTTGCGGTTTTCACCTCGCTGGGACAACCGACCATCCAGATCGACATCGACCGCGCCCGCGCCGCGCGCTATGGGCTCACGCCCGGCGACATCAACGCCACCATCAAGGTGGCGATCGGCGGCGATTCCGCCGGCGATCTCTACGAGCCCGGCAGCGACCGGCATTTTCCGATCATCGTTCGCCTGGCACCCGAGTATCGCAAGAGCGCGGAGGCGATCCAGAATCTCCGGATCGGCGTCGCCGGGCAAGGCGGCACGATCACGCAGATTCCGCTCAGCGAGGTTGCTTCCATCAATCTGGTGTCGGGCGCCGCTTACATCTATCGCGAGCAGCAGGAGCGCTATCTGCCGATCAAATTCTCGGTGCGCGAGCGCGACCTCGGCAGCGCGATCCAGGAGGCGCAGGAGAAAGTGGCAGCCCAGGTAGAGTTGCCGCCGGGATCGCGGCTCGAATGGGTCGGCGAGTTCGGCAATCTGCAGGACGCCATCAAGCGGCTGTCGATCGTGGTGCCGATCTCTCTCGCGCTGATCGCGATCCTGCTCTGGTTCAATTTCGGTTCCATGGTCGACACCATGCTCGCGATGAGCGTGATCCCGATGGCGATCTTCGGCGGCGTGCTTGGGCTATTGATCTTCGACATCCCCTTCAGCGTGTCGGCCGCGATCGGCTTCATCGCGCTGTTCGGCATCGCCGTGATGGACGGCATCATCATCCTTTCGCAGTACAACCAGCTGATCGAGGAGGGGATGGAGCGCATGCAGGCGGTGATCCGCACCGGCGAATTGCAGCTGCGGCCGGTGCTGATGACCTGCGTGGTAGCCGGCGTAGGCCTGTTGCCGGCGGCGCTGTCGGAGGGCATCGGCTCGCAGGTGCAAAAACCGCTCGCCGTGGTCGTCGTGACCGGCATGATGCTGGCGCCGCTGGTGATCCTGGTGACGCTGCCGGTGCTGATCTCCTATTTCTCGCGCCGCGCGCGCTGAGCTGCGTGGGCATGTGCCCATGAGTCCTGCCCACTCGGTTTGTGGTTGACGATCATCCCCGGACATTCCTTGATTGTCCAAGGAATTGCCGAAGGAAAAACCCGCGGGAGAAACCCATGCGGACCGAGGAACGCCGGCCCACCGCCACCGCCGACCAGATTCTCGGCGAAATCCGCGAATTTTGCCGCGCCACGCAGACAGCGGAATCGACCTTCGGCCGGCTCGTCGTCAACGACGGCAAGCTGGTGTCCCGCTTGCGCGACGGCGCGAAGATCACCACCGGCACGCTCGACAAGGTGCGCGCCTATCTCACCTCCCACCGGCCCGGTGCGCCCGCGCTGAACGGCACGGCGCTGGCGCCCAAGCCGGGCAATGGGGCAGCTCCGGCGGCAGCTGTCGCGCCGCCGGGCTTCCGCTTCTTCGACAACCGGCAAAAATATTTGCTGTTCGTCTCGACCTGCAGCGAGAAGACCGAGATCGCCAACCGCGTCTCGCTGGAGCTGACCAGTTTGCAGCCGGCACCACCGGCCCTGCGCATCTTCGACGCCGGCGTCGGCGACGGCACCGTGCTGGCGCGGGTGATGCGCGCCGTGCATGCGCGCTTTCCCACCATGCCGCTCTATGTGGTGGCCAAGGAAATCTCCTACGAGGACGTTCGCCTGATGCTGGAGAAGATGGCCGACCGCCTGTTCGAGCATCCGGCCACCGTGCTCGTCGTGACCAACCTCTATTACGGCGAAGCGCCCTGGCTGACGCCGCGTTCCGCCAGCGCCGCTCAGGGGATGATCTGGAAGGACGTCGCGCTGTCCGGCAACACCGCGCACGGCTTTGCCGAACAGATCGGCGAACTCGAAAGCTTCCTCGCCGAGAACTGGCGGGCGGGGATCAGTCCGACGTCGGGCAATCCGGTCTACACGCGGCCGATCGTGCTGACGATCCGGCGCGAGGATCACTCCTTCCTGCTCGATCCCATCATGCCGCGGCCGGGGCGGGTGATGGCGGATTATGACCTCGTCATCGCCTCGCAGCCCTATCGGGCGCGGGTCAGTGTCGAGTTCAAGGCGTCGAAGGTGATCACGCCGCTGGTGAAATCGCTGCGGCCGGGCGGGCGGCTGATCGGCATTCATTCCCATGGCAAGGATCCCGGCATCGAGATCATCGACCAGATCTGGCCCAACGACGATCCCTTCAAGACCGACCGCTACGCCATCCTGCGCCAGGTCAAGCATGAGCTCGGCGGCATGGCGCGGCACTACAATTTCAACGCCTCCTCGGATGCGCGCTCGATCTTTCGCTACCACATGCACACGCTGCCGGACGAGGTGAGCGGCCCGATCGGCACCTCGACGCTGTTCGCCGCGTGGAATGCCGCGATCTATGTGGCGCAGATCGAGGACGATCGCCTTTCGGAAGTCGTGCGCGACGGCCGCTATCTCGAGGCCACCGACCGCGTGGTGCGCCAGCATGGCGGGCTCTGGTTCAACGACGAAACCTATGTGATCTCGCGCCGCCGCGCGCCCAGTTGAGCGGGGTATCTGCCATGACCGCTCGTCTCGAAGCACTGCTTGCCGCCGCCTCGGTCGAGGTTTCCTCCAGCGGAAGCCAGTTGAGGGAGCTGGCCGATCATTTCGCCGCCGGCACCGATGTCTCCATCACCTTCCTGCCCGGCGACAATTATCGGCACAATATCGAGACCGCGGCCGCGCTGCGCCGCGCCGGCTTCAATCCCGTGCCGCACGTTGCCGCGCGCGAACTGCCCTCGCGCGAAGCGCTCAACGATTTCCTGGTGCGGGCCCGGCGCGAGGCCGACGTCAGGCGCATCGTGCTGATCGCCGGCGATGTCACCGCCGCCAAGGGGCCGTTTAAATCGAGCCGCGATATCGCCGCTAGCGGCCTGATCGAGGCTCACGGCATCACGGCCGTGAGCGTGGCGGGTTATCCCGAGGGCCATCCCTGGCTCGAGGGCCCGCACGCCTTTGACGCGCTCGCAGCCTGGCCTGACTGGGGAGGGCGCAGCGGCGTTCGCGTCGATGTGGTGACGCAGTTCTGCTTCGAGGCCGCGCCGATTCTGGGCTGGATCGGTGAACTGCAAACCCGCGGCATCGATCTGCCCGTCACCATCGGCCTTGCCGGGCCTGCGACGCTGGCGACGCTGACAAAATTCGGGCTGCGCTGCGGCATCGGCAATTCGATGCGCGCACTGCGCGGGCAGATCGGCCGCTTCGGCCGATTGCTGACCGACAACGGCCCGGACGATGTCGTGCGCGGCTTGCTGGCGGCGCCGCCGACTGCGACAGCGGCGATCTCGGGCTTCCATCTGTTCCCGTTCGGCGGCCTGCGCAAGGCCGCCAAATGGTTGCGCGAATTCGAGCATGAGATGCCCATGGCGCCGCCGCGCGCCGCGCCACACAATGCGGCTCAGAATCCGTAGAGCCGCGCCGGATTGTCGACCAGGATCTTCTTGCGAATGCCGGCATCCGGCGCCCAGACCGGGAGCTGGTTGAGCAGCCGCCCGTCGTCGATCTGGAACAGCGGCGTCACCTCGGTCGGCTTACGGCCGGGCGGCGTCACCGAATCCGGATGCGGCCAGTCGGTGCCCCAGACGATGCGGTCGGCATTGGCCTCGATCAGCGCCTTCGCCAGCGGCACGCAGTCCTGGTAATCCGGCCCGAGTTTGGAGGCGCGATAGGCGCCGGAAATTTTTACATAGGCCTTGCCGGATTTGACGAGGTCAACGAGATCAGAGAAGCCCGGCTGCTCCACGCCAAGCGCGGCCTGCGCGCCGCCGAAGTGGTCGAACACGACCGGCACCGGCGCGCTCAGCACGAGTTCCTTGATCGCCGTGATCATCGCAAGGCTGGTGTAGAGCTGCACGTGCCAGCCGCGCGCCTTCATGCGCTCGACCGCGGCCGTGAAGCGGGCGCGGCCGACATTGGGATCGTTGGTGCCGCCGGTGGCGAGGTTGAGGCGGATGCCGCGGAAGCCCACCTTGTGCATGGTGTCGAGATCGCTTTCCGGCGTCTTGTCGTCGATCACGGCGACGCCGCGCGCGGTCGCGCCGCGCGCCATCATGCCGAATTGGGAGGCGGAGTTGTCGGTGCCGTAGACGCTTGGCGTCACGACCACCACGCGCTCCATGTGCAGCGCCTTGTGCAGCGCGCTCATCTCCTCGGGCGAGGCGGGCTCCGGCGTGTAGACGCGGCCTTCGAAGAACGGGAATTTCTCGACGTCGCCATGGATGTGGGTGTGGCAATCGCAGGCGTGCTCGGGGATTTCAAAATTGACCGGCGTGGCGGGTTGCACCGCTTTGGCCAAGACGTCTCGGTTCTGCATGAGGGCCCCGGCGGCGATGGAGGCGAGCAGCATGGTGCGTCGCGTCAGCATGGGTTTTCTCTCCCTGATCGGTTCGTGGCGCGCTTGTTGGTGCGCGCTTGGGGCAGCAGAATAGCAGGTTATCGGACAAGCGCACGCGCCGCACGTATCAATGCTGCATTGCCCTCGGCGACTGTCCCGTCGGGCAGGTGCTTGCCGTCCTCGAGCCCGATCCGCGCATCGAGCCCTTGCGCGAGCGCCTCGCGATAAAAATCCCACATGGTGGCATCGAGCCCATGCAGCAAACGGGGCAGGCGGATGCCGGCGCGGTCGAGGATATCAATCACGCCGCGATAGGCGGCCATCCGTGCGGAAAGGTCCTGCTCATTGATCTCGATCAGCACCCGCAGACAGCTGATGGCGCCGGGATGAGCAATGAATTTCTCGGCATCGGCCGGCGACCAGATGCCGGCCTCGACGCCAACGCCCTTTGACAATGCGAGGTCGATCATTTCGGTGGAATCCTCCTCGATCAGGTTGATCGAGACGTAATCGGGCACGGCCTGCCATGTCTTGATGTGCTCCTGTCGCGCGCGGCCCTTCGGCGGAATCCACCAGCCGGTGGAAAGCCCGATCGGCACGCCGGGCACCGCCGCGCGCACCGCGGCAAGCGTGCGCGCGACATCGTCGGGATGCAGGCTCTCCTTGCCGTTATGCCCGCGGACATGAAGGTGAACTTGCTGCGCGCCGGCAGCGATCACGGCCTTGGCGTCGGCGGCGAGCTCATCCGCCGACAGCGGAAGCGCTGGATGAAAATCCCGGGAACGGCCGCCATTCAGACAGGCTTGCAGCATGGTAGAAACTCCGCATTACGCTTCCGTCGAACCGCAGGCGCGGGGATTTGACTAATCAGGCACGCGCCCGGATGATCCGGCTCCCACCTGGAATCAATTTATGCAGAAATTTTCGACGAAATTCAAAGCGACCGTCTCCGCCGTCGCCGTTATTGCCGTGTTGCTCGGCATCGGTTTCCGCAAGCTGCAGGCGCTGGCTGCCGATCCCGATGGCGAGAAGAATTGCCGGACCGCCAACAGCGAGGACCAGGGCAAGGCTGATCTCGACAAGATCAAGGCGATTGCGCCGCTGCAGGGCGTGAAGTGGTCGCAGCTTGGCGGCGTCATCAATGATGCGAGCTGTCTCAACAAGACCGAGATCTATGGCATTGTCGAGGTGCACAGCGTCGACGACATTGCGAAGACATTGGCCTTTGCGCGCGACAACAAGCTGTCGGTGACGACGGCCGGCGTCCGCCACAGCATGGGCGGGCAGGCATTCCGCAAGGGCGGCATCGTGCTCGACATGCGCAGCTTCAACAAGATCGTGCTCAATGAGGCGTCGCGCTCGGTGACGGTGCAGCCCGGCGCGACCTGGCATGACATCCAGAACGCGCTGCATCCCCGCTTTGCGGTGCGCGCCATGCAATCGACCGACATTTTTTCGGTCGGCGGCTCGATCTCGGTCAATGCGCATGGCATGGACCATCAGGCCGGAGCACTGGCAAAGTCGATCAAGTCGATGAAGGTGATGCTGGCGGACGGCACGCTGAAGACGGTGTCATCGACGGAGAACAAGGAGCTGTTCGATCTCGTGGTCGGCGGCTACGGTCTGTTCGGCGTCATCGTCGAGGCCGAGCTCGATATCGCCGACAACCTGGTTTACCAGACCGGCCGTCGCGTGCTCGACTACAAGGAGTTTCCGGCGCTGTTCGCCGGCGAGATCGAGAAGGAAAAAAATATCGGCCTGATGTACGGCCATCTCTCGACCGCGCCCAGCAGTTTTCTCAAGGAGATGCTGCTCTACACCTACACCAAAGTCGACGGCAGCGATTTCAATCGCAAGCCGCTCGGCGAGGTTTCCGGCGTCAAGCTGCGCCGGCTCACCGTCAATCTTTCGAAACAGGGCCCGCTGTTCCAGGAGATGAAGTGGTTCTCGGAAAAGCATATCGAGCACCGCATGGAGAACTGCACGGTGACGCGGGCGCAGGCGATCGGCTCGGCCGAGGCCTGCCTCGTCAACCGCAACGACCCCATGCACGATTCCGTGCCGTATTTGCGTAACGCGCTGCCCGACGATACCGACATCCTGCACGAATATTTCATTCCGCGCAGCCAGTTCGTTTCGTTCGTCGACGGCATGCGCAAGATCATGACCGACAACAAGACTAATCTGCTCAATGCCTCGGTGCGTGTGGTGCATCAGGAGGAAAATTTCCTGACCTATTCGCCGGAGCCGGCCTTCTCGCTGGTGCTTTACATCAACCAGACCACGGATGATGAGGGCAACCGGCAGATGAAGAAGACCACGGAGCAACTGATCGACCTCACCGTCGCACACAAGGGCAGGTTCTTTCTGCCCTACCAGCTCTATTATTCGCGCGAGCAGTTGAAGCGGTCCTATCCGCAGATCGACGCGTTCTTTGCCGCGAAGCGGAAGTATGACCCGGACGGGTTGTTCACGAACACGTTCTATCAGAAGTATGGGGCGTGAGGGGGTAGCCGCGCTCTATCAACATGTCGTCCCGGCGAAAGCCGGGACCCATAACCACAGGGCAAGGTTGTTGGAAAAGGCTGGAGCTCCAGCCTTCGCAAAATTGGTCCCTGTGGTTGGGTCCCGGATCGCGCTCGCTACGCTCGCTTGTCCGGGACGACAGCCGGGCTACAGCTTCGCCACCACGCGCTTCGGCGGCGGGCCGGTGCAGCCGCCGGCTTGCTCGGCATCCAGCACCAACAGCGCGCCGGCGGCGTAGAGGCGGCCGACGAAGCCGGATTCTTCGGAGCGCGCGATGGTGACGTAGTCGGAGGCCGCGAGGATACGCCCCTTCGCTTTCACCACGGCGGCGATCGCTTCGGCCTGCGAGCCGATGATGGCGATGGATCTGTCCGGGCCCGCGGCAAAGGTGAGGCCAGCCACAAGCGTCAGCCAGCCGCATACGACCAGCGCCACCGCGCCCGCGATCCGCAGCGGCAAGCGCAGCCGGCCGCTAGTAGTCGTAAAAGTGCTCAATGCTGGCACCTCGCGCTTTCAGCTCGCGATTGATATCGACAAGACGGTCGATTCTAGCCTTCAGGCCGGCCCGGCGGAAGCCGGGTTTGGCGTCAAGCTCGAGCGAGAACAGTACCAAAGCATCCTTGACGTCGAGTTTGGCGGCATCCGGCGCGATCACGGTGATCATGATCTCGCGATTCCCCGCGATTTCGGCCAGCGGAATGCCGCGGTCGAGCAGGCCGAGCAGGATTTCCGTAAAATCCTTGTAGCGTGGCGTCTGCACCAGCTGCCACTGCGGCGAGAGCGTGCGGATCGGCTTGATGCGCGGCTCGGCCGAAAAGACTTCCGGCGGCAAGGTCGCGACCACGAACATGATATCGCGCGGCTCGTCATCGCCGGATGCATCGAGCGCCTTCTGGATCAGCGAGGCGTAGCCGATCTTGATGAAATATTCGGTCCCCAGCGCAAAGTCGCGCTCCCATGTCCGGGCCTGGCTCGGCGTCGGCGCGGAGATCGCCCACAGTCCATCGAGCTTTTCGCGGAACGGATATTTGAACCAGGGCACGGTGTAGAGGAAGGCCGAATAGTCCTGCAGCACGGCGCGGGCATAGTCATCCTGCGGCGTGCGCCGCTCGCCCCTGATCCATTCGAACACGCGGCCGATGGTGTTCTCGTAAATGCCCTTGATGGCGTACTCGATCGAGTAGCTGACGCCGATGACATAGATCATCGTCTTCACTTCGGTGCGGGACTCGGCCGCCGGCGGCAAAGCGCGGTTGATGGTGCAGAAGCTGCGCCAGAAGCCGAAGATGTGGCCGAGATAGTTGAAGTGGCTTTCGCTCGACCGATCGAGGAAGCGACCAAAGTCCTCGAAGGAGTAGACGATGTACCACTCCGGGAAGGTGAAGAAGGTGTTATCGAGCTTGCGGCGATAGCCCTTCTCCTCGATCGCCGGCAGCGCGGTGGCGGGCGCTGCCGTTGAGGCGGCGGTTTCTGCCGGGCCGCATGTGCCCTCGATATAGGCAAGCGGCAAGACCACGGCGAGCACGATCAGGATCGCCACCGCCTTGAGGAGCCGGCGCAGGCACCTAAGCATGAGCAGCCGCACGCGTCCGCGGCGCCAGCAGATAGCCGATCAGGATGGCGACGCCGCCAAGTCCGAGATGCGGCAGGTTGGCGAAGATCCGCGTCGAGAGCGGCAGGTTGAGTACGCCGTTGATGATGATGCCGAAATCGAGATAGCCGCTACCGGTGAGAAGCCCGAGCACGCCGTCGGCAAAATAGAACACGCCGAATAGCTGGAAGAACAGCTCCGACGCGCGGCGCGAGGTGAAGGCGGCGGCCGCCGCCCACAGCGCGGAGACCAGATGCAGGCCGTCGGCATACCAGGTTCGCCGGAACAGGCCGAAAATCATGTCGTTCTGGTCGATGAAGGCGGGGATGTAGCCGGTCAGGATCACGAAGCCGAGCAGCGCAGCATAGCCCCAGGCGCACAGTCTGATGATGTCCATATGTCAGCCTCGTTCGATTCTGTGCCGAGTTTAGAGCTTTCCGAGCGCCTTGAGCAGGGCGTCGTTGAAGGCGGCGGGGTCTTCGATCTGTGGAATATGACCAAGCCCGGGCAGCACGGTCAGCGTCGCCTGCGGCAGCAGGCTCTTGATGTCATTGGCTTGTTCAAGCGGCGTGACGGTGTCCTTGTCGCCCCAAAGGATCGTGACCGGCACCTTCATGCGCGCATAGGCTGAGCGATCGGCGCTTCGCCCGGCGGTGTCGGAGCCGATGAAGTAGTAGAGCCAGTCGGCAATATCTGATGTGCTGCCGGCGCGGTGCGTCGGCCGCTGCAGGATCTCGACATATTCGGGCAGCGCCCGTTCCTTCTTCGCGATCAGGGATTGCAGCAAAAATTTCGTGGCGAGCGGATTGGTGATGGTTGATGACACCAGCATTTCGCGAATCCATTTCGGTTGCACGAGCGCCGGCGGGTCGGACGGCGGCGCCGTCAGTCCGAGCGCGGCGTCGACCAGCACCAGCCCGCGCGCCCGATCGGGATAACGCATGACAAGCTCGGTTGCGGCGCCTGCGCCGAAGGAATGGCCGACGATGATCGCAGGTTGCGCCTTGAGCGCGCCGAGCACGTCATTGACGCGCGCCGCCTGGTCGGCGCGGGTGTAGGTGCCCGGCCGGTCGGAAAAGCCGAACGGCGGCAGGTCGAGCGCGATGACGCGGAAGCCGCCTGCGGCCAGCGCCTCGCTCGTGCGCCACCACAACTCGCTCCATGCCGCCGTGCCGTGGAACAGCACGACGGGAATGCCGTCGTTGGGCCCTTTTTCCTGGATGAACACGCCGCCGGAAGAGGTCTGCACCAGCCGGCCGCTCGACGGCGCGAGCGCTTCGCGGGCGGCGGTTTCGCGGAAGGAGGCCGCAAGGCGGAATCCGGCGAGGGCGACAACCACCAGCGCAAGCAGGACGAGCAAAATCCTGGCGGACCAGCGCAGCAGTCTGGAAATCACAAATGCCTCGCCACAATCGAATCGCGATCAATCAAATCGCATCCTTTGTAGCCAAAGCCGCGCCGCCCTCGATGAAAATCTGCAATCGGGACTTCGGCGCAGTCAATAAATCACTGCCCCGACGGCGTACGCAGGCCGTGCCAGGCGTCGCGCACCTGGTGGTAGTGCACTTCCGGCAAGTAGTCCGGCGTGTTCAGGTTGAGCGTCTTGACGTCGAGCCGGCCAATGGCGCTGAGCAGGGTGTACGAGGCGATGACGCGGTCGCGCTGGGCGCCGATCAGCCGCGCCTTGGCCTGGATCAGATCCTGCTGCGAGTTGAGCACGTCGACCGTGGTGCGCTGGCCGCCGGCGGCTTCCTTCTGCACGCCGGCCAGCGCCACGGTCGCGGCGCGCACCTCCGATTCGGCGGCGGACACCGCGATCTTGGCGCCTTCATTGGCGACCCAGGCGCTGATCGCGGCGGTGCGGGCCTGGTTGCGGACCTGCTCCAGCACCAGCCGGCTTTGTGAGGCCAGTTCCTTGGCCTGCCGGGTTTGCGAGGCCGCGGTGCCGCCGTCATAGATCGGCTGGTTCAACTGCCCGACCACGGACGCCTGATCGGTCGCGCGCGTGCCGAGCGTCGGGTCGTTGTCGCGGCTCTTGCTGGCGCTGCCTTGCACGGTGATGGTCGGCAACAGGCTGCTCTCGGCGACGCGGATCGTGGTCGAGGCAACGTCGACATCGAAGCCTGCGGCCAACACCGCGGGATGCTGGGTGTAGGAGAACTGGATCGCATCCTCGCGGCTGCGCGGGCCAAAACGATCCACGGTCTGCGCCGGCTGCAACAGCGAGGGCGGATTGCCGATCACCTGGGTGTAGGTAGCCTGGCTGATGGCGAGCGCCACCTCGGCGGCGTTGAGGTCGGAGAGGCCGCGGTTGAGGCGGGCTTCGGCCTGGGCGGTATCGGTCGGTGTAACGTCGCCGGCATTGAGCCGCTTCTGCGTGATGCTCTGGGTTTCCCTTAGGAAAGCAACGTTGGCGCGCTGGGCTTCGACCAGCGACTGGTTGGCGAGCACATTGGTGTAGGCGGTGACGGCATCGAGCAGCACGCCCTGGCCGGTATTGCGCAGCGCCTCGCGGCCTGAGGAGACCTGCAATTCCGCCACCCGCACGCTGTTGGCGGTCTTGAAACCGTTGAACAGCACCTGCGTGACGGTAACGCCGATCTGCCAAGGCTTTAGCGAGGCGGATTGAACCGTGTTGTCAGGCAGCAGATTGCGCACCTGCTGCAGGCCGGCGCTCAGAGTTGCGACGATTTGCGGCCGGTAACCCGCGAGCGCCTGTGGAACATTTTCGTCGGTGGCGCGCTGGCGCGCGCGCTCGGCATTGAGCGCCGGATTGGTCTGGTAAGCCTTCGCCAGCGCATCAGGCAGGCTCTCCGCGGCGGCAGGCCCAGCAAGGCCGGCGCAAGCGAGCACGCCAAGGCAGATGCCCGACCGAAGCACACGCCTTGCCATGTCGTGACCCACGCTGCCGTCACGCCCAACCATCTGATCCCGCAAACCAACCCCACAAGGCCGTCCGCCCCGCCGACGGCCTCGTCACATCTACCTGTTTACGGGGAAGCACGGCCACTGACAAAGGGTCGCGCGACATCTGCACATCAATTCGGTGCTTGGCTGTTGCCGGTTCGTCACAGACGAATCCGCCCCGCAAATCGGCTATAGCCATGGATCGCGGCGATACGAGTCCGCGAGCCGTTCCGCTCATCTTGTCCCTGGTCCAGTCTCCAATGCCAAAACTGTTTTCCGACCCCGAGGCCGTCGTGGACGAGATCATCCGCGACGTCGGCAAGAACCTCGTGGTCGGTCTGCCGCTCGGGCTCGGCAAGGCCAACCACATCGTCAATGCGCTGTATGCACGGGCGGCGGCGGACCCTTCGATCAAGCTAACTCTATTCTCCGCGCTGACGCTGGAGAAGCCGAAGCCGGCAAGCCTTTTGGAAGCGCGCTTTGCCGGCCCATTGGTCGAGCGGCTGTTCGGCTTCTATCCGGATCTGGCCTATGTCGCGCCGCTGCGCGCCGGCAAACTGCCGCCCAATATCAAGGTGCTGGAGTTCTTCTTCCTGGCGGGCAGGTGGCTGCACGTGCCGTTCGCGCAGCAGCACTATATCTCCGCGAATTATACCCATGCCGCGTCGTATCTGCTGGAGCGCGGGCTCAATGTCGTGCTGCAGCTGGTGGCAAAACGCGTGGTCGGCGGCGAGACCCGCTACAGCCTGAGCTGCAACACGGATACCACGCTCGACATCATGCGAGCGCGGAAAGAGGGGCGCGCGAACTTCAAGCTGGTCGCACAGGTCAATTCCGAGCTGCCGTTCATGCCGGGGCCGGGCGACCTGCCGGCGGATGAATTTTCCGCGGTGCTGGAGAGTCCTGCGACCGACTTTCCACTGTTCGCGCCGCCGGCCGAGCCGATCAGCGACACCAAATACGCTATCGGCCTGCATGCCGCGGGTCTGGTGCGCGACGGCGGCACCCTGCAGATCGGCATCGGACAGATCGGGGACGCGCTGGCGCAGGGACTGATCGTGCGCCACCGCAACCATGCGCAATTTCTCGACGTGATGGCGCGGCTGGCGCCGGGCACCGCGCCGCGCGAGACTAGCGCTTTCGACAAGGGGCTCTATGGCGTCAGCGAGATGGTGTTCGAGGCGTTTCTCGGCCTGATCGAGTCCGGCATTTTGAAACGCGCGGTGGACGGCGTGATCCTGCACGGCGCCTTCTTCATCGGACCGAAGGGTTTCTACCGCGCGCTGCGCGAGATGAAGCCGGAGGAGATCTCGCGCATCTGCATGATGCCGGTCTCCTTCACCAACGCGCTCTATGGCGATGAGGACACAAAACGCCGCGCGCGGATCGATGCGCGCTTCGTCAACAATGCGATGATGGCGACACTGATGGGCGCAGCGATATCGGACGGGCTGGAGGACGGCCAGGTCATCAGCGGCGTCGGCGGCCAGTATAATTTCGTGGCACAGGCCTTTGCGCTGGAAGGCGCGCGCTCGGTGCTGGCGCTGGAGGCGACGCGGATCGCGCGCAGCAAGGCGCAATCCAATCTCCGCTGGTCGTACGGCCATCAGACCATTCCACGGCACCTGCGCGACGTCTTCGTCACCGAGTACGGCGTCGCCGACGTGCGCGGAAAGTCGGACGAGGAGGTGATCGCGGCGATGCTCGCTATCGCGGACTCCCGCTTCCAGGACGAACTGGCCCGGCAGGCCAAGGACGCCGGCAAGCTGCCCAAGGCTTTTGAAGTCCCTGCTGCGCATCGCGAGAATTTTCCCGAGCGGATCGCCGCCGCACTGAAGCCCGCGCGCGAGGCGGGGCTGTTGCCGTCATTCCCGTTCGGCAGCGATTTTACCGAGGTCGAGCAACGGCTGATCCCGGCACTGCAATTGCTGCAGGCCGCGCAGCGCACGCCGGCGCAATTGCCGGCGCTGCTGTGGGAAGGGATGACGCACAAACCCGATACCGCCGACAAGGAATGCCTCGCGCGGCTCGGTCTGGATCGGCCCGGCAATTGGAGCGAGCACTTCTATCGCGCATTGGTCAGTGCGGCGCTGGCGCGCGGCAAATAGTGCTGTCGTCCCTGCGAAAGCAGGGACCCATACGCCGCGGCCGTCGTTGTTTGGCGCGATGGTGGACGCTTTCTTTGAAACAATCACCGGCTGTGGTTATGGGTCCCGGCTGGCGCTTCGCTTGGCCGGGACGACAGCTAGCGGTTCTTGTTCACCGGTTTGCGCTTCTCGATGAAGGCGGCCATGCCTTCGGAGCGGTCTTCCAGCGCGAAGGTCGCATGGAACAGGTTGCGCTCGACATTGATGCCCTCCGACAGCGGGGTCTCGAAGGCGCGGTTGACGGCTTCCTTGGCCATTGCCGCCGCCGGGCGCGACATGGATGCGATCTTTTCCGCCGCCGTCATCGCTTCGCCTATCAGCTGATCCGCCGGCACCACGCGGCTGACGAGGCCGGAGCGCTCCGCTTCAGCGGCGTCCATCATGCGCCCGGTGAGGCAGAGGTCCATCGCCTTGGATTTGCCGACGGCGCGGGTCAGGCGCTGGGTGCCGCCGATGCCGGGAATGGTGCCCAGCGTAATCTCGGGCTGGCCGAATTTCGCGGTGTCGGCGGCGATGATGATGTCGCACATCATGGCAAGCTCGCAGCCGCCGCCGAGCGCATAGCCAGAGACCGCCGCAATGGTCGGCTTGCGGCAGCGCGCGATACGGTCGCCGCCGACAGCGGCGAAGTCGGACGAGAACATGTCGATGAAACCCTTCGGCTGCATCTCCTTGATGTCGGCGCCGGCAGCAAATGCCTTTTCGCTGCCGGTGACGACGATGCAGCCGATCTTGTCATCAGCCTCGAGGTCGTCGACGGCAGCCGCAATCTCGCGGAACACGCCGAACGACAGCGCATTGAGCATCTTCGGCCGGTTCAGCGTGATGATGCCGACCGCGCCTTTGGATTCGACGATGATGTGCTCGAATGTGCTCATGGGCCACCCCGGTTGAATTTTGGGGCGACATTGCCCGCAGCAGGGCGCGGCTTCAAGGGGCCCGGACGCGCCCGCAACGGGGCGCGCCGGGAGTTGAGGGAGGAGGGTAAGCGGCTACGCCATGAACATGCGCGCGGCCGACGCAATGGTGAGCAGCGCGCCGAAGGCGATGAAGATCTTGCCGATCAGTGAGGTCTGATCCCAGGTCGAGGTCTCCTGGGCGACGACCTTGGTCGTGGTCACGGGCTTGGTCGGTGCCACCGCAACCGTGGTCTGCGACGGCGACGTTGGCTCCTGCAGGTTCTTGTCGGCTTCGTTGAGCTGGTCGGCTTCGACGACCTGCATGGTGGCGACAGGCTGCACCGTGGTGACAGACGGCATGGTGGTGACGGAGCCCTGCGGCTCCGCTGGCTGGTCTGATGCCAGTAGCGCATTGGCGCGCGCCGTCATGGCGCGTGCGGTTTCGTCGGTCACCTCGGATCCCATCCGCGCATTGGCATTGGCGACCGCGACCGGAATCTCGCCGGGGACACCGGCATCGGCGACTTCGGTGCTGGCCGGCTTCTTGTCCTCGGAAGACTTCTGCGCGGTGCGGACGTATTTGCGGTGGGCGTAGCGCTTGTAGTAGCGCACCTGCTTCACCTTCTTCGAGGTGCTGACATATTCGGACTTCGATTCAGCGGCGTCGGACGCCGCGATGGTCCAACTCACCCCCGCCGCGCACACAAGCAGCCCCGTGGCTGCAATCAACGCCACGCGCCCGCCGGCTCTGATGGTCATTGCTAGTCTCCCCAATTGCCCCATCCCCTTGAGAGGAAAGACCTCGTGCCGTGTTCGCAGCGCGGCAAAAAATGGGAATCTTCGGGCAACACCGGGCGAAATCGCGGCGTCCCGATTCGGTGCGCGCGGTCGCGCTGGCGACGCGATTGGTTCCGTCTGACCAGATGCGACCGGCCGCAATCGATGTTATGAGCCTGACGGGCGGCCAGGAACGGCAATGTTTGCCGGGTCCTCCGCCGGCGCCGTCGATCACGAGTTCGTGATCATTGACGCCAGGCGTAACAAATTGAAAGATCGACCGAATTGTCAGGTGGAGCGCGGTTTGCGCGAACGTGAGGACGAATGGACCGGCCTGATGCGGCTGGCCATTTCAGGCGACGATGGGGCGTATCATCGCCTGCTCAGGAGCGTCACGCCGGTGCTCCGGGCCGCGGCGCGCCGTGGCCTGTCGCGTGCAGGCCAACCGGTCGATCAGTCCGAGGACATCGTGCAGGACATTTTGCTGGCGGTGCATTTGAAGCGTCATACCTGGGATGCGAACGCGCCGTTCGCGCCCTGGCTGTTCGCGATCGCCCGCAACAAGCTGATCGATTCGCTGCGCCGGCGAGGCCGCCGCATCTTTGTCGATATCGATGACTTCGCCGAGACGCTGGCCGGCGAGGCGGCGCCGGAGACGGCGCCCGCCGGCGAGGTCGCAGCCCATTTGCAGACGCTGCCGGCGCGGCAGCGCGATGTGCTGCAGTCGATCGCGGTCGAGAGCGTCTCGATCAAGGACACCGCGAAGAGGTTTTCCATGACCGAGGGCGCGGTGCGGGTGGCGCTGCATCGCGGGCTCGCGAGCCTGACGGCCAGGCTGAAGGAACAATGAGGATGGATACCGAGCAGCTCATTCGCACGCTGGCGGCCGACAATTCGCACCGCGCCCGTCCGGTCGGCTACGTGCTGATGCTGGCGCTGCTGGCGGCGGCGCCGGTCTCGCTGCTGATTTTCTTCGCCGAGCTCGGCGTGCGGCCGGACATCATGACGGCGATGCACAACCCGTTCTTCGACCTGAAATTCGCGGTCACGCTGGCGCTGGCGATCTCGGCGATCGCGGTGGCGCTGCATCTGTCGCGCCCCGAGGCCTCGCTGCGCGGTTTCGGCTGGTATCTGCTGATCCCCGCCGGGTTGCTGGTCGCCGGCATCAGCGGCGAGATGACGATGCCGCAGCGCGCGCCGATGATGACGCGCCTGGTCGGCAGCAATTCCAAGATCTGCATGACCGCAATCCCGGCGCTGTCGCTGCCGCTCTTGATCGCCGCATTGATGGGCTTGCGCCACGGCGCGCCCGCACGGCCGGCACTGTCGGGTGCCATTGCCGGCCTGTTGTCGGCGGGGTTCGCGGCGACGCTCTACGCCTCGCACTGCACCGACGACTCGCCGTTGTTCGTCGCGTTCTGGTACACGATCGCAACCGCCCTGGTCGCAGCCGTCGGCGCGCTGATCGGGTCGCGGGTGCTGAAGTACTAAGCTTTCACCCTGTTGACCCGTCCCGCTGCCAGGGGCAAGGATCGCCCCCGCATTCGAAGGTCGCGGGGCGATGAACGATTTCGTGCTGCCGGAAACACATTACGCTCAAAGCGGTGAATTCAGCATCGCCTATCAGGTGATGGGCGAGGGACCAATCGACATGGTCGTGGTTCCGGGCCTGTTTTCACACATCGAGTTCATGCACGAGATGACCGGCTACACCGCATTTCTGCGGCGGCTGTCGGCCTTTGCCCGGGTGGTGACCTTCGACAAGCGCGGGCAGGGACTGTCGGACCGAATGTCCGGCGCTCCCTCGCTTGAGCAGCGCATGGACGACGTTCGCGCCGTCATGGACACGATCGGCTTGCGCCGCGCGATCCTCGTGGGCTTTTCGGAAGGTTGCGCGATGAGCGCGTTGTTCGCTGCAACCTATCCCGAACGGATTTCGCATCTCATCCTGATGGGCGGCTTTGCCCGTTCGGCCGCCCGCATGTCCGAAGAAGCATGGCAGATGCGTCTTGAGCAGGTCGTGAAGAACTGGGGCACTGGCGAGATGATCAAGACGGTCATTCCGAGCCAGGCGGGTACGCCGGAGGCCGTCGCCCGCTTTGCGAAGTTCGAGCGACTGTCGAGCAGTCCGGGTGCGATCCGGACGATCCTCTCGCTCAATCGCCAGATCGACGTCAGGGCGATCCTGCCGACCCTGCAGGTTCCGACGCTGGTGCTCCACCGCCGCAGCGACATACAGGTGCCGATCGCGCTGGGCCGCGAACTGGCGGAGCCGATTCCCGGCGCCAAGTTTGTCGAATATGCGGAAGGCGATCACGTGTTCTGGACCGGCGACACCGAGACCGTAGCAGGCGACATCGAGGAATTCGTCACTGGCCATCGCGACGGCGGCGCCGCGGAGCTCGAGCGCGTGCTCTCGACCGTACTGTTCACGGACATCGTCGATTCCACCCGTAGCGCGGCTGCGATGGGCGACCAGCGCTGGCGTCGCATGCTCGATGACCACGATCAGCTCGCGCAGCAGGTCATCGATCGACATCGCGGCCATCTGATCAAGAGCACGGGCGATGGCGTTTTGGCGACGTTCGACGGCCCCGGCCGCGCGGTGCGCTGCGCGCTTGCCTTTGGTTCGGCCGCGCGGCAGATCGGTCTTCCGTTGCGCGCGGGGCTGCATACCGGCGAGATCGAGGTCCGGGGCAAGGATATCGGCGGCATCGCGGTGCACGCCGCCGCGCGCGTGATGAGCCATTGCGGCTCGGACGAAGTGCTGGTGTCGCGCGTGGTCACCGATCTCGTCGCCGGAGCCGGCCTGAAATTCGCCGACCGCGGCTCGCACGAGCTGAAAGGCCTGCCGGGCCGCTGGGATCTGTTCGCCGCCAGTCTCTAGCGGAAAGCTACGCCGCCGGGACATTCTGCTGCTGTTGCATGCGGTGGAAGCGCAGCACCTGCTGGGCTGTCGAGGGCCGCAGCCGCTCATAGGTGGCCTTGCAGGCGGCAAGGTCGGTCGGCTCGCTGCCGGCGGCAAGGTCGTCGCGCAGGTTGATGATCGCCTTCACCGTCGACCATGTGAGCCCAGCGACCTTGGCGAGGATCATCACGCCCTCGGCGTGGGTTTCGATCATCATGTTCTCGGCGATCGTCACCGGGACGTTGGCGAGCGCGGCGATCGAGGCATTGGTCTCGTCGAACTTGCCGGTCTCGGCAAACGAGGCGACCTGGAATTCGTCGAGCCGGCCGTCGTCGAACAGCGACTTCACCAGTGCATGCGCGATCGCCGTTTGCTCGGTGACAGCGGACTTGGCCGAGCGCGCGCGGGCGGTGGCTTCCTTGACCGCGCCGGACACATGCCTCGCCTGGTCCGGGTTGGCCGATTCCAGCCGCTCGCGGACGGCGTCGGAAGCCTTCGCCAGCAGTTTCAGATAGAGGTGGCGCGGAATGTTCGGGCGCAGGCCGACGCAGGTGGCAAGGTCGTCGTCATGCTCGGCGCGATTGACCAGCCGGGTAAAGCCGCGCTCGGTGAATTCGGCGCCGGGATTGTTGACGGTGTTGTGCACCACCTCGTCATTGCCGCGCAGCACCAGCACGTCGGTGACGGCGCCGGACAGCGACTTGCGGTTGGAGATCGCGAGCAGATGCGCCTGGCTCTTGTTGCGCGCCGCCTCGATCAGTGCGTCGTCGTCGAGCCGGCTGGATTGGGTGAGCACGGGGCCTGCGACCTCGATGATGTCGTCGAAGGCAAGCGCGCGGATCGTCATCGGTGGCGCTGCGTCGACCGGCGCCAGGCGATTGGCGAGCAGCGCCTTGGCCGACGTCTCGATGTGCAGCATCAGGCACTGGAACACGTCGTCGAACAGGCCGATCTGTTCGTCGGAATAGTCGATCGCATTGTTGAGAAAGAGGTCGGTGACACGGCGCAGCGCCTCGACCCGGCGTGCGACGGTGCCGTGGGCGAGGGTGGCCTGCAGCTCGTCCAGCAGATTCTCAGGGGCTTTGGCGGACTTCGAACTCATGACTCTATCCTGGAGCGTTGGCCGGTGGCGGATTCTCCGCTGCCGGTCGCGAAATTCGCGTCAAGCGCGGGCAATGCGGTTGCGTCCTTGCGCCTTGGCCATGTAGAGCGCGCTGTCGGCGCGCGCGAGAAAACTGTCGGTGGTCTCGTCCGGCCTCAGCGTGGCGACGCCGGCGGACAGCGTCACCTTCATGCCCGGCGAGAATGCGCTCCAGTCGAGATCGGCGATGATGGCGCGCAGCCGGTCCATGGCCCGCGCGGCGCCTTCGTCCGGCATGTCCGGCAGCACCAGCAGGAATTCCTCGCCGCCGTAGCGGCCGAAGCGGTCGGCACTGCGGATATTGGCGAACATGGTGATGGCGAAAGTGCGCAGCACCTCGTCGCCAGTGGGGTGGCCGTAGGTATCGTTGACGCGCTTGAAATGGTCGAGATCGATCAGCGCGACCGAGCAGGGCGCCCCGCTGCGCGCGGAGCGCGCGATCTCCTCGTCCAGCATGCGCATGATGCAGCGGCGGTTGAACGAGCCGGTCAGCTCGTCAAGCTCGGCGAGCTCCTCGATGCGCTTGTAGGCCTCCTTCAGCTTCTGTCCGCTCTGGTAGAGCGAGGCCTTCAGCGCGCTGGAGAAGATGCCGAGGAACATGCAGCGGCCGATGGTGAGGATGAACACCGTCATGGTCGCGAACCGTTCCAGATGGCTGCCGTGCGGCATGGCGATCGGCTTGTTGGTCAGCAGGAACAGACCGGCCAATCCGAGTGCCATCGCGGTCCAGATCATGGCGGTCTGGGTCGGCGTCGAGCGTAGCGAAGCGAAGCCGAAGACGGTGAAAAGGGAGCACAGGAACATCACGCCGACCTCCGGCGCGACGAAAGTGAAAGCTAGCAGGATCGCCATGTTGGCGGATGAGCCGGGCGCGACGAGGTAGTGATCCCGAAAGCGCTCGTTGAAGCCCGCCTCCGACAGCAGGACCGTCACCGCCATCAGCGCCAGGCCGCAGAGCCCATAGGCCGGTCCGACCCATAGTTTGGTGGTGCCGGCATAGGCGTAGACCAGCAGGATCGCGGCATCCATGACATAGCTCACGCCGATCATGCCCTGGATCTGGCGGCGCTGCTTGGCCCGGCGCGCCAGCGCCTCCGCCGAAAGGCGGCTACCTGCAGCCTCGCCCTCGGCCGCGATCGGATTCAGGAAGGATGGCGCAGCGGTGCTCATGGTCTCGCCGGGATGGAACCGGAGCAAAATCTACGTGGGAAAGCCTTTAGTTTTGGTATCTTTGGACCCCGCGCGGCTCCGTCAAAATCCGGGCATTCGCCTTGTTTTTCCATCGGAATTGGCTGCGGCAATGCGCAGCAGCTTCGCCTGCCGTGACAGGCGACACTAAGGGCTGTTGGACTACACTGTCTTGGCGGCCAAGGGCTTGGTATGGTCGCACCGGGCGCGGGGTGAAAGCGTTAGAGTATCATGATACCGAGTTTTGGGGTGTATGGGCGGCGACCGGCGCGCGGGCTGCATTTTTGCGGCCTTCTGTGGCCTACGTCACATATGCATTTTCGGAGTTGCGATAATTTGAAGAATCTTACCTCCTGCTTCGAACCACACCCCATTTCCGCCCGACCAAACCTGCGAGACGGCCTTTGAGTGCGACACAGGCGGCTACGGACAACGTCCTGATCGCCCGGATCGCCCAAGGCGACCGGCTCGCCATGCAGGTGCTGTATGGACGGCACCATGTCAGGGTGTTCCGTTTCGGGCTTCGGCTCGTGCGGGACGAGCAGATTGCGGAAGACCTCATCAGCGAGGTTTTTCTCGATGTGTGGCGGCAGGCTGGAAAGTTCGAAGGCCGATCCGCCGTCTCCACCTGGCTCTTGGCGATTACCCGGTTCAAGGCCCTGTCTGCGCTGCGGCGCAGGAAGGACGCTGAACTGGACGACGAGGCGGCCAACGCGATCGAGGATAGTGCAGACGATCCCGAAGTGTCGGTCCAGAAGAAGGATACGAGTGAAGCGTTGCGGAAGTGCCTGACGAGCCTTTCCGCCGAGCACCGGGAGATCGTCGATCTCGTCTACTACCACGAGAAGAGCGTGGGGGAGGTGGCGCAGATCGTCGGCATTCCGGAGAACACCGTGAAGACGCGCCTGTTCTATGCGCGCAAGAAATTGGCTGAGCTACTGAAATCAGCCGGAATTGAACGAGGCTGGCCATGATGGCTATGAGCAAGAAAATGCTGGACGAGCCCGGCGAGATCGAGATGCTGCTGCCGTGGCATGCCGCCGGCACGTTGAACGCGCGTGACGCGCGCCGTGTCGAGGAGGCGCTCGCCCGCGACCCCGAGCTTGCCAAGCAGTATGCGGTGATCCGCGAGGAATATGCCGAGACCATTCACCTCAACGAGAGCCTGGGTGCGCCTTCAGCGCGCGCCATGCAAAAGCTGTTTGCCGCGATCGATGGAGAGCCCGTGCGCAAGCCGTCGCTGAGCTCCCGCATCTCCTCGGGCATTTCGCAGTTCTTTGCCGGCCTGTCGCCGCGTACGCTGGCCTGGTCGGCCGGCGCGGCGGCCTTCGCGCTGCTGCTGCAGGCCGGCGTGATCGGCACCGTGCTGCTGGGCGGCCAGACCTACCAGACCGCTTCGCTGAGCCTGAACGAGAAGCCGGCGACGCCGATGACCCGCGAGCTTGCGGTATCAGGCACGCCGCCGCGCGCGCTGGTGCGCTTTGCGCCGGATGCCAAGATGGCCGACATCAACACGCTGCTCGATACCTATCAGGCCACCGTGCTCGGCGGCGCCAACGGCCTGTTCCGCCTGCAGTTCGGCAGCAAGTCGATGAGCAAGGACGAGGTCGCAGGCTTGATGAGCAAGCTGCGCGGCGAGAAGATCGTCAGCCTCGCCGAGGCCGCGCCGTAAGGCGCGCCGGCCGGGCGCACGCACAATGCCGAGGTCTCAATGATTGCTGATCGCATCAGGCGTCGGATGAAGGCGGGTTGCGCCGCGATCGCGCTGATTGTGGCGGCCGCGCCTCTGCTCTGGCTCGACATGCCGCAGGCGTCGGCGCAGGCGATCATGCGCCCGAACCTCAACATCCAGCCCCGCATTCCCTCGGTCAATCCGACCATCGCGCCGCGCGTCGATCCGAATATCGCAGCTCGTCCGGCCGGCGTTGGACCGACGACGATGCCGCACATCACGCCGACCACGACGTCGATCGCGCGTCACCCCAATCCGCACAACACGATGCCGTATGCGCGGTATTCGCCGAACCTCTATCCCGTCTGCGATGCCGCCCATCGCGATGCCGATGGCGGATGCCAGGGCAAGCCGGTCGCATCAGGCGACGGCGGCAAGTCGGCGAAAGGCAAGGGGAAGGGCCCGAATTCGAACTCGCCGGTCACCACCGTCTCGCTGAACTTCCCCAACCAGCTGGTCGCTGAGCTCGACGCCACCCTGTCCGAGGAGCAGATCAGGGACTTGGCGCGCCGTGGCGGCATGGAGCTGGTCGAATACCAGAATGTCCCGCTGATCGGCGCCACGCTCGGCCTGTTCCGCGTCACCGACGGCCGCCCGCTCGAGGTCAAGCGCCGCGAGTTCGCCTCTGTCGCCGGCGTGCTCGGCGTGCACTTCAACTGGCGCTATTTGCTGCAGGACACCAAGCCGCTCAGCGAGGGCGATCCCGCGCAATATGCGGTGTCGAAACTCAGGCTGCCGCAGGCGCACCGGCTGGCGCATGGCATGAACGTGACGATCGCGGTGATCGATTCCGGCATCGACGGAAACCATCCCGAGCTCGCCAACACGATTTCCGACAATTTCGACGCGCTCGGCAGCAAGGAAGGCGCCCATGTCCATGGCACCGGCATTGCCGGCGCGATCGCCGCCCATGGCCGGCTGATGGGCAGCGCGCCGGAAGCGCGCATTATCGCGATCCGCGCCTTCGGGAGCGCGCCCGGCGGCGCCGAGAGCTCGACCTATGTCATCATCAAGAGCCTGAACTACGCCGTGCTGCACGGCGCGCAGATCATCAATATGAGCTTTGCCGGGCCGAAGGATATTTTGATCGAGCGCGGCATCGCGGCGACCGCCGCGCGCGACGTGGTGCTGGTGGCGGCGGCCGGCAATGCCGGTGCGAAATCGCCGCCGCTGTATCCTGCCGCCAATCCGAACGTCATCGCGGTGAGCGGCACCGACGCGCAGGACCGCCTGTTCACCGCGTCGAATCGCGGCGTGCACATCGCGCTGGCTGCGCCTGGCACCGACATCTTCCTGCCGGCGCCGGACCAGAAATACCAGATGACGTCGGGCACCTCGTTTTCGGCGGCCTATGTCTCCGGCATCGCCGCGCTCCTGCTCGAGCGCAACCCCGCATTGAAGCCGAACGACGTGCGCACGATCCTGACATCCACCGCGCGCGACCTCGGCGCACCAGGCAAAGACGAGCTGTTCGGCTATGGCGAGGCGGATGCTTTTGCGGCCACGACCGCGGCCGTTGCCGCACCGCCGGTTCCGGTGGCTACCGCGCCGCAGAAGCCCGCCGGTGAGGTGGTGCCTTCCGGCAATGACGTTTCCGTGAGCCGGGAGCTGAAAGTACCGGCGGCGGCAATGGCGTCGGACAAATCGGCGAATACCGAGCCAAATCAGCCGGCTCCGCAGTAGTTTTCGGGCGAAAAGCTCGCTTTCCAAAGGGTTAAAAAAACGCGCCGGCCTTTGAACGTCGGGCACGGTGGAGCGACTAATTTGGCGTGGGAGCGGTAATCCCTCCCCATAGGCTATATTCGGCGCGAGCGCCCATCCACCCCAAGCGCCCATATGGCTTTGACCCGACCGGTTGTCCCCCCGGTCGGGTCTTTTCTTTTGCGCGTCGCCTTCGATTTTTCTGCGGATAGTGCGGCGGCATTTGCTGCAGCATTGCCATGCGCGGGCGCCGCTTGACGGGAAGTGTTGCCGAAAAACCTGTAGTGACGCGCATTTCCCCCGACACGCGGTGCTGGCAAGGATCGCTTGCTGGACAACGGGACAGTTTTCCACAGAATATCTCTGTCACATCCACTGATTCGGTTCGTTGCGTCTCGCGTCCGTTTTCCTCTTACGGGCTTTTTGATGACAGATCGAACCGACGTCGCACGGGGGCGCGACATCGTTGCGCGCTGGTGCGGACTTGCCGAGCAACGACTGGACTATCTCACCGAACTGTTCGAAACCGGCCGCTGGCGCCGCTATCACAGCGAAGTCGCCTTTCTCGAGAACATTCGGGAGGCCAAGAGCGCGGTGGAAACCTGGCGCGGCTTGCTCAACGCTGAAGCCACGCCGGACAATCGGCCGGTCGATCTTTCCTGGATCGGCCGGCGCAGCTCCATTCCGCCTGCGAAGCGCGCAGTGCCGGCAGCGCCCATCCCGGCGATCGCTCCGCAATTGGCGGAGCTACCGGTCGCCCCGCCGGTGAGCGTGGTCCCGGCCATGCCCGAGCCTGAGCCCGTGCTCGCACTCGACCCGATATCTGACGACAGCGCGCTCGACAAAACGCTGGCGCTGACCCTCGACATCGTCGCCATGGCCGAGCGCTATCCGCTGCTACGCAACGCCTTCCAGTCGCCGGAAAAGAACTAGCGCCGCACCGTGTTCGAGCCGACCGCCACCTGCGCATAACGCTGCGCACTGTCGGTGGTGAGGTCCGTCGTGATCGGGCGCGCATGGTCGAGCCCGACCACCGCGCCGCGCGGCGCCTCCGCGATCATGTTGCTGTGGACCAGCGCGGTGCCGGCGCCCGCTACGACGGAGACGCCGATGCCGACAAAGCTGTTGCGGATCACGTTGCCCGTAATCGCAACGTCGCGCAGATATTTGCCCCAGCCGGCGATGATGCCGAAGGCGGGCGCGTTCTCGATCACGTTGCCGGTGACCGCGGTATCGGCTTCGACATAGATGCCGATGCCGGCGTCATCGTCGGGCGCAGTGCCGATCGGGCGCTTCGGCACGAGGTTGCGGATGATGTTGCTCTGGACCACGGCGATGCGGCCGCCCTCGTTGAAATTGCAGACGGAGACGCCCAGCGCCGCGCCATCGACCGTGTTGTTGGCGATGACGGCGCCCTCGAAGGAAAACTCCGAATAGAGCGCGACCTCGCGCACATTGCTGACGCTGTTGCCGACGATCTGGATGTTGGAGGCGGAGTTGCCGCGCACCGCGGAGTAGTCGCAATTCCTGATGCGGTTGCCGCGCACGATGACATTGCCGGCGCGGAAGGCGTTGATGGCGTTGCCATATTGGCCGGAGCCGCCGGGGCCGGCCTTGATGTCCTCGATGCGGTTGTCCAAGACCAGCGTGCCGTCATCGCCGATGGCGGTGCGCAGGATCTCGATGCCGTTGTCGTTGGTGCCCAGGATGGTGTTGCGCGTCACCATCAGCCCGAGCGCATCGAACGAGACCACGGCCGTGGTGGCGATGTTGGTGAAGATATTGCCCGAGATGTCGCCGGAAACTTGCTCGAACCAGATGCCGTTGCCGCCGCTATTGGTGATATCGCAATCGGTGATGCGAATGTCGCGCCCGCCGAGGCAATGCACGAGGCCGTGCCGCTGCGGCAGGGGAATGCTGCCGCCATCGAGCGTGATGCCGGAAAGACCGACGCGGCCGGCGCCTTCGCCAAGCAACATGGAAGCGCCGCCGCTGAACACGAGCTTTGTCGCGCCGCGAACGCCCGCGAGTTGCGAGCCGTTTTGCAGCCGCAGCATGCCGGTGCGATAAACGCCGGGCGGCAGCGCCAGCGGCACCTGCGCGCGCGCTGCCTCGTCGATGGCACGCTGTAGCGCGCGGGTCTGGTCGTCAGGGCTGCCGGGCTTGACGCCATATTGCGTGGCGTCGCGGCCGAGGGTGGAGATGAGGGGAGCGGCCCGCACCGGGTCAGGCGACATCGCGAGCGCGCCGGCAATTCCGGCGACGGAAGCACCCATGAGATGGCGGCGGTTGACGTCCATGATCGCGCTTGTCCATGCGAAGCGTCGCAATGAATTCAAGTAGCGCAGAAATGCGGCGCGGCATGGTGAACGCGCGGAGGGAACCGCGGGATGTTTTGGGGTAGGGTTAATGCAGCTAGTGTAGGGCGGATTAGCGAAGCGTAATCCGCCAATCTTGCTCGGGGCGGCGGATTACGCGTGCGCTAATCCGCCCTACGGGCCTTAACCATCGTTTCGTATCGCGCGAAGTGGCGGCTTTCGTCCGCTATAATCTGGCATTAGCCAACAGGTGCAGTGCCATGACCGATGACGAACTTGCACGGATGCACCAGCTGCTTGCCGAGTACCATCGCGGGCTCGCCAAGCAAGCCGTGCTCGACGTTGTGCAACAGTATCATTCCGACCTTGCGCAACGCCTTGCCGATGAGGCCGCGCAGATCCCGCGGCGGACCGCGATCGTGGAGCGCCTTCACGAGCGCGAGCGGCAACTGAAGGACGAGAGTTGAAGTAGAGAATGTAGGGTTGGCAAAGCGCAAGCGTGCCCACCTTCGGGACCGCGCTGGCAAAGGTGGGCACGGCGCATGCGCCTTTGTCCACCCTACGCGCTTCGCGCCGCATGCCGCGCCCGTTTCACCATCTCCAGCAGCATGGCTTCGCCGGCATCGACCAGCTCTTCCAGCGTGATGCGGCTGACGCCCTTGCGCATCGATGTTCCGCCACGCGCGAGCAAAGGAATGTGAATGAATGCGGCAAGCTGCAGATGGTCGTCGGTATCGACAGACTCGATCGCGCGCCAGCTCAGATAATTGCAGAGATAGGCGCCGGCGTCGCGCGACGGCCGCGCATCGATGCCGGTCGCACGCGCCGCGCGCAATAGTTTCGTCGTGTGCGGGCCGAACATCATCGCGTCGGGCCCAAGCCCGATCGATCCCTGGCGCACGCGGGTCTGCGCGGCGTCGGGCCACAGCAGGGTGACGGCGTTGCGGGCGCGAGTCTCGATGCGGACATGCGCCGTGCGCGCGGCGAGCCCGAACATCAACAGCGCCTGCGGGCGAAGCTTTGCCAGCAGTTTTGGCAATTCCTGATCGACGGCGTGGTACGTCACGGGAAAGATGTGGCTCGCGATGTCGACATCGGCGAGCGCCGGCCGGCGCAATCGCGCCAGCCGCGCTACCAGTGGCTGGGTCGGATTGTAAGGCGCGCCAGGAAACGGGCCGAAGCCGGTGATGAGGATGCGCAGCCTGCTCACCGCAGCCACTCCGCGATCTGCTCGGCCGCCACCGCCGGCGTCATCCTGCCGTCGGCGACCTCGGCCTCGGTCTTCTTCACCTTGGCGCGGATCGCGGCGTCCGCGCGCAGCCGCGCCATCATGCGGCCCTCCAGCATCGACCACATCCACTGCACCTGCTGCTCGCGCCGCCGCGCGGCGAACTCGCCGGAGGCGTTCATCGCGGTGCGATGGTCAAGCACCTTTTGCCAGAGCTCGGCGATGCCATTGCCGGTCAGCGCCGAATAGGTCACGACCGGCGGGTACCAGTGCTCCGAGCGGGGCGTGAGAATATGCAGCGCGCTGCGATATTCCGCGGCCGCGGTATTGGCGCGCTTTAGGTTATCGCCATCGGCCTTGTTGATCGCGATCATGTCGGCGAGCTCGACAATACCCTTCTTGATGCCCTGCAGCTCGTCGCCGGCGCCCGGCAGCATCAGCGCCAGGAAGAAGTCGGTCATGTCGCAGACCGCCGTCTCGGATTGCCCGATGCCGACGGTCTCGACCAGCACGACGTCGAAGCCCGCGGCCTCGCACAGCAGCATCGCCTCGCGCGTCTTGGCCGCGACGCCGCCGAGCGTACCCGACGCGGGTGAGGGGCGAATGAAGGCGTGATCGGAGGCCGCAAGCTGCGCCATCCGCGTCTTGTCGCCGAGGATCGAGCCGCCGGTGCGTGCGGACGACGGATCCACTGCCAGCACCGCGACCTTGTGGCCTTGCCCGATCAGGAACATCCCGAGCGCATCGATGGTGGTGGATTTTCCAACCCCGGGCGAGCCGGTGATGCCGACGCGCACCGCCTTGCCGGTCGCGGGCAGCAGCGCCTGCACCAGCTCGCGGGCGGAAGCCTGATGATCACCGCGGCGGCTTTCGATCAGGGTAATCGCCCGCGCGAGCGCCGCGCGATGGCCGGAACGCAGCTCCTTGGCCAAGGCCTTTGTGTCGAGGGGAATCTTCTTGGGAACCATGCCCTGCTTTACAACGGCCGGCCGAGGCAGGCGAGGGGCCGCGCCCGATATCAACGAGGCGTAGTCGCTGCAGGCGTGGCAAATCGCGGTTTCAGCCACCGCCATAGCCAGACCAGCACCGGCCAGACGAACGCGCCGATGGCCATGGTCGCCAGGATCGCGGCGACCGGTCGCTCGAAGAACGGCAGGATGCTGCCGTCGGACTTGATCAGCGAGGTGACAAAAGCCTGTTCCACCATGGTGCCCATGACGATGCCGAGCACCATGGCGGCGACCGGATAGCCGTTGGCTTCCATGACGTAGCCGATTACGCCGAAGGCCGCGACCGTGACCACCCCGAACAGGTTGTTGCCGATCGCAAACGAGCCGACCGCGCAGCACAGCATGATCACGGGCATCACCGTGGAGCGCGGCGCGCGCAGCACGTAACTGGCGAGGCGGATCATCACAATGCCGAGCGGGATCATCAGGATGTTGGCGATGATGAACATCAGATAGATCGCGTACATGCTCGACGCCTTCTCGGTGAACAGCGTCGGCCCGGGATTGAGGCCCTTCATGTAGAGCACGCCGATCGCAATCGCCGCGATGGTGTCGCCGGGAATGCCGAACAGCAGCGAAGGCACCCAGCCCGAGGCGATGCTGGCATTGTTGCTGGCGCCGGCCTCCACCAGGCCTTCGACATGGCCGGTGCCGAACTTTTCCGGCTCCTTCGAGAAGCGTTTTGACATCGCGTAAGAGACCCACGCCGCCATGTCGGCGCCGGCGCCGGGCAGCACGCCGATGATGATGCCGATGATGTTGCCGCGCGTCATCTGCCAGTGATATTTCAGGGTAAGCGCCCACTGGCCCGCCATGATGCTTCCGAACTTGCGCTTGGGGATCGGCGGCGGCTCGGGCGTGAGCATCGCGCGCATCACCTGCGCCACGGCGAACACGCCGACCAGCGCCGGGATCGGCTCGATGCCGCCGAGCAAATCCGTCACGCCAAAGGTGAAGCGGGGGACGCCGCCGGGATTTTCGATGCCAATGCACGAGACGAGGAGGCCGATGAACATGCCGGCGATCGCCTTCACCGGCGAGGAGCGCGCCACCAGCGTGGCGCACATCAGCCCGAGCAGCGCGAGCCAGAAATATTCGAAGGTCGAGAACGACAGCGCGATTTCGGCAAGCGGCGGCGCCAGGATCATCAGCGAGAGCGTGCCCGCGATGCCGCCGACCGCGGAGAACCAGACGCCGGCGCCAAGCGCCAGCTCAGCCTCGCCCTTGCGGGTCATGGCATAGGCTTCGTCCGCGTACGCTGCCGAAGCCGGTGTTCCCGGAATGCGCAGCAGCGCGCCGGGGATGTCGCCGGAAAAGATCGCCATGGAGGACGCCGCCACGATGGTGGCGATCGCGGCGATCGGCGAGAGATAGAAAGTGACCGGCACCAGTAGCGCAGTCGCCATCGTGGCGGAAAGGCCGGGCAGCGATCCGATCACGAGGCCGTAGACCGAAGCCGCCAGCATCGCAATGATGACTTCCCAGGTGGTGATGAGGCCGAAGGCCTGAATGAGCGTATTGAGCATGTCTCACCACGGCATGGGCAAAAGCCCGATCGGCAGCGGCACGCGCAACAGCTTGCTGAAGATCAGGTGGATGACGATGGGCGCCAGCACGGTGAGCGGCAGCGCAAGCCTCCATCGGGCGCCGAGCGCGGTCGCCGTCACAAAGACGATGATCGCCGCCGTCAGGATGAAGCCGACCCGGTCCGCAACGAGGACGTAGAACAGCAGCAGCGCCGGCGGCAGCAGCGCGCGCAGCCCGTACAGCTTGCCCCGTGGCGCCGGGGCCTCGCCGCCTTCATAGGGAATGATCTCCTCTTCTTCCTCGAAGGAGTGGCCGATGCCGAAAGCGATCGCTAGCCCGCACAGTGCGAGCCCGAGGCCGATCACCAGCGGAAACACATTCGGGCCGACCGGCTGGCCCGGCACCGGCGGAAGCTGCCAGCCGCCATAGGCTGCGGCTGCGCCGAGGCCAACGAGAAACAATCCCGTGACGCGATCGGGAAGACGCATGAACGGCCCCGCCTGCTTTCGAGCTAACGCCGGACCGATCAGGCCTTAGCGAGGCCGGCGGCCTTCATCGCCACGCCCATCGCGGCGTCGCCCTTGTCCATGAAGTCGGCGAACTCGCCGGCGTTGCCCCACACCGTTCCAAAGCCGCGATTGGCCATGAACTCTTTGAACTCCTTCGAATCGAACACCTTCTTCAGGGAGTCCGTGAGTTTCGCCGCGACATCGGCGGGCAGGCCCTTGGGACCGGCGATGCCGCGCCAGGCGCCGGTCGAATAATCGATGCCCATCGCTTCCTTCAGCGTCGGCACGTCGGGGAAAACCGGATTGCGCGCCGGCGCCATGATGGCGAGGCTGCGCGCCTTGCCGGCCTCGATGATCGCGCGCGCTTCCGGCACCGAGCAGGTGGTGAGGTCGAGGCCGCCGGCCGCGAGGTCCTGCATCGCCGGTGCCGCGCCGTTCGACGGCACCCAGGCAACATGGTTGGCAGGCAGCCCCATCGCCTGCAGCCAGCCGACCAGCGCGAGATGCCAGATGCCGCCCTGGCCAGTGCCCGACGCCTTGATCTTGCCGGCGGGCGCCGCCTTGATGGCGTCGGCGAGCTTCTTTACGGTCTTGTAGGGCGAGGTGGAGGAGACCTGGATGCCGGGCGGGTCCTCGTTCATCAGCGCCAGCGGCGTGTAGCTCTTCGGGCCGAGCTCGGTCAGGCCCTGCCAGTGCATCATGGAAATTTCCACCGTCAGCATGCCGATGGTGTAGCCGTCGGGGGCGGCGGTCGCGATCGCGGAATGGCCGACCACGCCGGAACCGCCGGTACGGTTGACCACGTTGAAGGGCTGTCCGAGTTCTTTTTCCAGCAGCGCCGCCACGATGCGCGCGGTCGCATCGGTGCCGCCGCCCGCGCCCCATGGCACGATCACGGTCACCGGGCGCGCCGGATAGGCCTGCGCCGAGGCGGGCTTCAGTCCCAGGCCGGCAACAGCCGCGGCAGCGGCAGTGGAAGCCGCGAAAGCGCGGCGCGTGATGTTGGCCATTTTGATCCTCCCTGCGGCGCCCGTGAGGCCGGACGCTCTTGTGATGAGGGCATTCTAGGCGGCATTGCGCTGCGGTCGCAAGGCGACCAAGCGTCATCGGCCTATTCGGAAAGCGGGTGGGTTTTCCCAGCGCCGGCCGACATGATTGCGATCATCACCGGGAGAGGGAACATGACATCCGCCTATTACAGCACCGTGCTCGATCATCCCCTGGAAACCGTGTGGTCGTTGATCCGCGACTTCAATAATTACCCCGCCTATATCGAGGGCGTCAGCGAAAGCGTGATCGAGGACGACAAGCGCGGCGACGAGGTCGGCGCCATCAGGCGCTTCTGCTATCTCGGCAACTGGGTACGCCAGCGCCTGGCCGCCCATTCCGACGCCGAACATTTGCTGACCTACGCCGGCATCGAGCCGCTGCCGTTTCCGTCGAACGAGACGCCCGAAGCCGTGTCACCGACGGCCTATGAAGGCACCATGCAACTGACGCGGATCGTCGAGGGCAACCGCACCTTCATCGAGTGGTCGATCGCGCTCGATACCGAGCCGCAGGATGCGGAGCGCTGGCAAAAATTGTTTCAGTCCTGGATTCCGGACTGGACCCATTCGCTGGAGAAAACGCTCGCGCGCCGCGCCGCCTGACGCGGCGGAATTATTCCGCCGCCTCGCTATGGCCGAGCCGGGCGTTGAGCTTGTGGATCAGCTCTTCCGCGGCGTCCGCAATCACCGTGCCCGGCGGGAAGATCGCTTCGGCGCCCGCCGCATAGAGCGCATCATAATCCTGCGGCGGCACCACGCCGCCGATAATAATCATAATGTCCTCGCGGCCGTGCTTCTTCAGCGCGGCCTTCAGCTCCGGCACCGCGGTGAGATGCGCGGCCGCAAGCGACGACACGCCGAGGATATGCACGTCGTTCTCGACCGCTTGGCGCGCCGCCTCGTCGGCGGTGGCAAACAGCGGCCCGATATCGACGTCGAAGCCGACATCGGCGAAGGCCGATGCGATCACTTTCTGCCCGCGGTCGTGGCCGTCCTGGCCGATTTTGGCGACGAGGATGCGGGGGCGGCGGCCTTCGGCCTCCTCGAAGGCGTCGATCAGCGCCTGTACTTTCTCGACCTTGTTGTCGGACATCGCGGAAGCCTCGCGCTTGTAGACGCCGGTGATGGATTTTATTTCGGCGCGGTGGCGTCCGAACACCTTTTCCATCGCATCGGAGATTTCGCCGACGGTGGCTTTCGCCCGTGCGGCATCGATAGCGAGCGCCAGCAGATTGCCGTTGCCTTCGCCGGCCGAGCGGGTCAGCGCGGCCAGCGCCTGATCGACGTCCTGCTGGTTGCGCTCGCCCCTCAGGCGCTTGAGCTTGTCGATCTGCAGCCGCCGCACGGTGGAATTCTCTACCTTCAAAATCTCGATCGGCGCTTCATCGACCGGCTTGTACTTGTTGACGCCGATCACCGCCTGCTTGCCGGCATCGATGCGGGCTTGCGTCTTGGCGGAGGCTTCCTCGATACGCAGTTTTGGCACGCCGGCTTCGATCGCCTTCGCCATGCCGCCTAGCGCTTCCACTTCCTGGATGTGGCCCCAGGCTTTTTGCGCGAGGTCGCGGGTCAGCCGCTCGACATAGTAGGAGCCGCCCCAGGGATCGATGATGCGGTTGGTGCCGCTTTCCTGCTGCAGGAACAGCTGCGTATTGCGGGCGATGCGCGCCGAAAAATCGGTCGGCAGCGCCAGCGCCTCGTCGAGCGCATTGGTGTGCAGCGACTGGGTATGGCCTTGCGTTGCCGCCATCGCCTCGATGGTGGTGCGCATCACATTGTTGAACACGTCCTGCGCCGTCAGCGACCAGCCGGAAGTCTGGCAATGCGTGCGCAGCGACAGCGAGCGCGGGTCCTTCGGGTTGAACGGCTTCAGCAGTTTCGCCCAGAGCAGCCGCGCGGCGCGCATCTTGGCGACTTCCATGAAGAAATTCATGCCGATCGCCCAGAAGAACGACAGCCGCGGCGCGAAGCGGTCGACGTCGAGCCCGGCGGCAAGACCCGCGCGCAGATACTCGACGCCGTCGGCGAGCGTATAGGCGAGCTCGAGGTCCTGCGTCGCGCCCGCCTCCTGCATGTGATAGCCGGAGATCGAGATCGAATTGTATTTCGGCATCTTTTGCGAGGTGTACGCAAAAATGTCGGAGATGATCCGCATCGAGGGCGCCGGCGGATAGATATAGGTGTTGCGCACCATGAACTCTTTCAGAATGTCATTCTGAATGGTGCCCGAGAGTTTCTCCGGCGGCACGCCCTGTTCGCCCGCGGCGGCGACGAACAGCGCGAGAATCGGCAACACCGCGCCGTTCATGGTCATCGACACGCTCATCTGGTCGAGCGGGATGCCGGCAAACAGCGTGCGCATATCGTAGATGGAATCGATTGCAACGCCCGCCATGCCGACATCCCCGGAGACGCGCGGATGATCCGAGTCATAGCCGCGGTGCGTGGCGAGATCGAAGGCGACCGACAGGCCCTTCTGGCCCGCCGCAAGGTTGCGGCGATAGAAGGCGTTGGAATCCTCCGCCGTGGAGAACCCTGCATATTGCCGGATGGTCCAGGGCTGGTTGACATACATCGTCGGGTAGGGGCCGCGCAGATAGGGCGCCACGCCCGGCCAGGTTTCCAGGAAATCGATCCCGGCAAGATCGCCCTCGCCATAGACCGGCTTTACCGGGATCCCCTCCGGTGTCAGCCACGGCTCGGCATCGCCTGCGGGCGCTGCAGGGGCGACCGCCTCGAAGGCGACATCGGCAAAATTCGGAATGCGCGTCATTCCCTCGCTTCCTCAAACCTGCGATTGCGTTCGATCAGCTTTCGAACGTTCTCCTTGTAGACGGGATCGTCAAACCCCTTGTGCTGCATGGCTTTCGCAAACAGCGAAGTCCAGGACGCGGTGAACAGCCAGATAAGCCATTCCACCGGTGCCACAATTAACCACATCCAGGACCGCATAGTTTCATTCTACCACGTGGCAAGCCTATGATAAGCCACCTCGGAACCCGTTAATCATGATCCGGATGCTGGTGGCTCTTGATGGTGGCCATCTTCTCCGGCCCGTAATTCTGCATGGTGGTCTGGCTCGGCAGATTGGCGATGCCGACCACCCAGCCGAGGCGGGATTCGGTGCCGAATTGACGGGTCGGGATCACGCGGTCCGGGCGGTCGAAATTGCCGGTCAGGATCTCGATTTTCGGTCCGTCGATGCGGCGAAAACTCAGCGGCGTGCCGCAGGCGGCGCAGAAGTCGCGCATGGCGATGGAGGAGGACTGGAACGCCGCCGGCTTGCCGCGCGTCCACGCAAAATTGGCATGATCGATGTCGGCGAAGGAGGCGAACGGCGCGCCGGTCGCCTTCTGGCACATCCGACAATGACAGATGCTGACCCGGTTCGGTGTCGTGGTCACCGCAAAGCGGATGGCGCCGCACTGGCAGCCGCCGGTCAGAACCGGTTTTGGTGCATCCGTCATGCTCACTCCATCCGCTTGTAAGCGTCGCGCAAGACTGTCAGCGCATCGCCGCCGGCGATGATGAAATCGCCGACGCCGGCGCTGCGTAGCGCGGCCTCCTGCTCGCCGGGACGGCCTGCAAGATAGATATACCTTGCGCCGGCCGCTTTAAGGCCCCCCGCGGCCGCAACCGCATGGGCGGCATACGCCTTGTCGCTGGAACAAAGACAGGCGAGATCAGCGCCGGAGGCCTGGTAGGCCGCAGCGAGCGCGGCGGCATTGGCAAAGCCTTCGCTGTCGACGGCCTCGATGCCGCCGGCCTCGAAGAAGCTCTTCGCAAACGTCGCGCGCGCGGTGAAATCGGCGGCGCTGCCGAGATTGGCGAGGAAGATTTTTGGCCGGCTTCCGGTCCTCTTCAGGATCGCATCGGATTTGTCGCGCAACGCCTCGAAGGGCGCCGCGAGCCGCATCGGCGCGAGCGCATCGAACTTGTATTTCGCCTCGCCATAGGACGGCAGAACGATCGGCCTGGCGTCGAGCACGGCGATGTCGGCTTCATGCAGATTCGGGAATTCGCTGGCACCGGTCAGCACGTCGCGGCGTTTTGCAATATTGGCCTCGCGCGCGGCGCGCGTGGCGGCGACCTTGCGCTGGATGACGTTCTGCTCGAGCGCTGCGAACAGCCCGCCGGCCTTTTCCGTCTCCTGGAACAGCGTCCAGGCGGCGTCGCAGAGCTCGCACGTCAACGCCTCAATGCCGCCGGAGCCCGCCGCGGGATCGCTGACTTTCGCCAGGTTGGATTCCTCCAGCAGCACGAGCTGGGTGTTGCGTGCCACGCGGCGCGCAAAGGGATCGGGCAGGCCGCGCGCCAGCGTGTGCGGCAGCACGGTGATGGCGTTGGCGCCGCCAAGGCCAGCGGAGAAGGTCGCCATGGTCGCGCGCAGCATGTTCACGAAGGCATCGCGCTGGGTCAGCATGCGCCACGAGGTGTCGGCGGCGATGAACAGCGGTTTTGGCGTGAGCCCGCAGGCCTGCTCGATGCGCGCCCATAATAGCCGCATGGCGCGGAATTTTGCCAGGGTCAGGAACTGATCGGCATCCGCGGCAAGCCGCACATAGATCATGCCCCGCGCCGCATCGAGCGCGATGCCGGATTGCTCGATCGCGCGCAGATAGGCGACGCCGGCGGCCATCGCAAAGGCAAGCTCCTGCACCTCGGAGCCGCCGGCATCATGCACGACGCGGCCATCGGCGGCGACGATCGGACTCCTGAAGCCCATTCCAGCGAGGCCCTGCACCGCGCCGGTCACCGCCGGCACGATCTCGGCCCAGGCATATGGGCTCGATCCCCACACCACGCAGGCGCCGAGCGGATCGAGGCCGAAGCGGATGTCGCAGGACACGGGCGCAAAGCCCTTGCGCTTGACGAGCTCGGCGACATGGATCGCCGCCATCCGCGATTGCGGGCCGATCTGCAGCTCCAGCGCAATGCCCGCATCGAAGAAGACGCCGTCGAGGATTTTTGCGATCGCCTCCGGCGAGGGATCGAGGCCAAATCCATGCGCGCCGTTGGCGCCGGCAAATATCAGCGCGAGCCCCGTGGCGCCGTTTTCGAGATCGTGCAGCGCCTGCGCGTTGGCCTCTCCAGCATCCGGATGATCAATCCGCTGCATGATCTGCCAGGGCGCCGCCGCGGCGCGACCGGCGATTGGGGCTGCGCCCTTGGCGCGGCTATAGATTGGGTCGATCCGGATGCCGTCATAGGTCTTGCCAACCAGCTTTTCGAACGGCGCGCCCTTCAGCACGCCGTCCACCAGCTTGCGCCAGTCGTCCTGGGTCGCAGGCGCAAAATCCGCTGCCAGCCGCAAATCTTCCGTCGGGGAGGTCATCGTTTCCTGAAAGCTCTTCTTCTATTTGGGCCGGAAATTGCCATGGGTGGACTGCCAAGCCAAACGCTGTTTTGGTCCTTTAGGCGGGGTCCGGCAGGTCCGGCAGCCGCTCGATACCGTCGGTCGAGAGCTTTGCCAATTCGTCCCGCACTCGGCGTCCGGCAATCACCCGGTCCGGCGCGATCTCGGCCAGCGGAACCAGCACGAAGGCGCGCTCGAACAGGCGTGGATGCGGCAAAGTCAGCTCTTTCTTGCTGAGCCTGACGTCGTCATAGGCGAGCAGATCGAGGTCGAGCGTGCGCGGTCCCCAGTGCCGCTCGTGGGCGCGGTCGCGGCCAAATTTCCGCTCGATCTTGTGCAGCGTCGCCAGCAGCGTATGGGGATCGAGCCGGGTCTCGATCTCGATGCAGGCATTGACGAAAGGCGGCTGCTGCTCGTCGCCCCAGGGCGGCGTGGTGTAATCCGCCGAGCGCGCCACCAGCGAGCTTTGCGTCATGCCGCAGATATTGGCGACCGCCTTTCTGAACGTGCCGCGGACGTCGCCGACATTGCCGCCAAGCGCGATCAGGACGCTCGCCATCTTGGCTAGCCCTGGGAGGGCGGGTGCCGCGAGCGCGTCAGCACCACGCCGACATCCTCGAAGATCGCGGCGATCGGCGCATGCGGCTTGTGCACGGTGACCTTGACGGCGCGGATGCGCGGAAAGGCCGCGAGGATCGCATCAGCCACCGCGCCCGCGGCGCGTTCCAGCAGCTTGTAATTGGTGTTCTTGAACGCGGCGACTGCCGTCGTCACCACATTGGCGTAGGAAACGGTGTCGGCGAGGTGATCGCTGCGCGAAGATTCCGAAAGATCGGAGTAGAGCTCGAGATCAATCACAAAGCGCTGCCCGACCTCGGTCTCATGATCCATCACGCCGTGGCGGGCGTGGATGACGAGGCCCTTGATGAAGATGGTGTCGGTCATTTCCTGTCCTCGATCGCCGCCGCCACGCGCAGCGCCTGCACGGTTTCCGCCACGTCATGGGCGCGGATGATGTTGGCGCCGTTTTGCGCGGCGATCAGATGCGCCGCGATCGAGCCGCCGAGCCGCCGCGTGGGCTCGGATGGCGTGACGGTGGCAATGAAGCGTTTTCGCGAGGCGCCCACAAGAATCGGCAGGCCGAACGAGCACAGCTCGCCAAGGCGCGCCAGCGCCGTCATGCTCTGCTCCGGCGTCTTGCCAAAGCCGATGCCGGGATCGAGCACGATTTTTTCCCGCGCAATGCCGGCCTTGGCCGCGATGTCGAGCGAGCGGGTAAAGAAGGCGGCGATATCTTGCATAATGTCGATGGCGGGATCGGCACTGTCGCGGTTGTGCATGACCACGACAGGGACACCGCGCTCGGCAATCAGCCTCGCCATGCCGCCATCGCGCTGCAGGCCCCAGACGTCGTTGGCAACAGCGGCGCCGCGATCCAGCGCCCAGGCCACGACGTCGCTCTTCATGCTGTCGATCGAGACGGGCACGCCGAGCGCGACGACTTCCGAAAACACCGGCGCGAGCCGCCGCAGCTCTTCCTCCGCCGCGACCTGCTCGGCGCCGCCATAGGGGCGGGTGGACTCCGCGCCGATGTCGATGATGTCGGCGCCTTCCGCGACCATGCGGCGGGCCTGCATCAGCGCGCTTTCCGGCGCAATGAAGGCGCCGCCATCGGAGAAGGAGTCCGGGGTGATGTTGAGCACGCCCATCACGGCCGGCCAGCGCCGTGCCAGCAGCGCCGGCAGGTCCAGGCGACCGGCGGCGGATCTGGACGTGGTTGCGATCATGCGGTCGCTTTGCGCGGTCCGCGGCGGGGTGTCAAGGTCGGAAGGGGGCAGCACGCCGGCCGGCGGCGTCTCAACATGCGATCCTAATACGTGATCTTGGGCGGCAGCTTCTTCGCCTGCTCGATCAGCCGCTCCACCGACCTCTCCGACGGCATCGCGCGCACCAGCTTGCGCTTGGTATTGGCGTCTTTCATGCTCTGCGCCAGCCGCGAGGGATTGCGCAGGCCGAGTTCACGCACCGTGGTGACGCCGGCCGCCCGGATCAGTTCGACCTTGGCCTTGCCCATGCCGGGAATGCGCATGTGGTCGGAGAAATTGGCCCATTCCAGCAATTGCTGCTCGCTGATGCCGGTCTTGGCTGCAAGCTCCTTGCGCCCCTTGGCGGTGCGTGCGGCTTCCAGCAGCGCCTCGGTGGTGCGAATGCCCAGCGATTTCAGCTTCGAGGCGGAATAGGCCGTGAGGCCTTCAATCTCGGAGAGGGAATATGTCATGGTGTTCAATGTGCAAGATGCGGGCGCAAAGCAGGTTCAGGCGAACTGGCTGAGGCCCGGCGTCCCCGAGATGATCTCGCTCATGTGATCCGCTCCGATTTTGTCGCGGCCGAACCTGAAAAGTTCACGCGCGATGCTCTGAATCTCGCCGACGCCCAACCCGAGGCCCATCAGCCGGGTGCCGACCGCCATCAGGCCGCCGCCCATCAATCTCGAAAGTCCGGCGCTACGCTCGGAAGCAGCGATGGCGGCTTCCGCACCGGGAATGCTGTCAATCAAGGCCTGGACTTTGTCGGTTGGACCTTCGCTGCGAAGGAACCAAAGGATGATGCCGACGGTTTTTTCAGCGACAGCATCATCAATGCCGGCCTTGGCAGCCAGCTGTCCAACCAGTTCATCCATATTTGCCCCGCCTCAGCCCGCTGTCACCGGACCCTTTTGTCTCAGAGTTCAATCTTGATCGTCTGTGAAGTGAATTACAAGCGATGACCACATTTCAAGCAAAGTTTGCTCTGCGATAGCGGACCAAGTGTTGCAGCAATGCAAGATCAGTAGCGGAATTTGCAGAGAATCGTCAGCGCGGAGGGGTCATCTGCAACTTTCGGAGGAATTTTGAAAGCAGGATCGATCTCGATTGCGACCTTTTCGATGCATTCAAAGGGGCGTTTGACCGGTTTCAATCGCATTGCAAGATGAAGTATGGTCGTGGTCAGGATTGAACCGCTCCGAATTTTGCGATGAGGCGATGCTAATGGCTGGGTCCAACAACAAGCTGGCCGATACTGCCGAGAAGATTTTCATCGGTAAGGGCGAGCAAGAGGCATGGCTGACGCTTGCACTGGCCAATCGGCATGGTCTCGTCACCGGTGCCACCGGCACCGGCAAGACCGTAACGCTGCAGGTGATGGCGGAAGGCTTTGCCCGCGCCGGCGTCCCGGTCTTTGCCGCCGATATTAAGGGCGATCTTTCCGGCATTGCCGAGGTAGGCGAGGCCAAGGACTTCATCACCAAGCGGGCGAACGAGATGGGGCTTGCCTTCCAGCCCGACCAGTTCTCGACGGTGTTCTGGGACGTGTTCGGCGAGCAGGGTCATCCCGTGCGCGCCACCGTCACCGAAATGGGGCCGCTGCTGCTGTCGCGCATGCTCGACCTCAACGACGTGCAGGAAGGCGTGCTCAACGTCGCATTCCGTGTGGCGGATGAAAACGGGCTGACGCTGATCGACATGAAGGATCTGCGCGCGCTGCTCGACGCCATCGTGCCGGTGGGCGGCAAGAAGGCGGCCGATGGCGGCGATGAAGACCATCTGGCCGATATCCGCAAAGCCGCACAGAGCTACGGCAATGTCAGCAAGGCCACCGTCGGCACCATCCAGCGCCAGCTTCTGGTGCTGGAGAACCAGGGCGGCACCAAATTCTTTGGCGAGCCGGCGCTGACGCTGAAGGATTTCATGAAGACCGACAGCGACGGCCGCGGCTACATCAACATCCTCGTCGCCGACAAGCTGATGCAGAGCCCGCGGCTCTACGCCACCTTCCTGCTCTGGATGCTGTCGGAGTTGTTCGAGGAGCTGCCCGAGGCCGGCGACCTGCCGAAGCCAAAGCTGGTGTTCTTCTTCGACGAGGCGCACCTGTTGTTCAACGATGCGCCCAAGGCGCTGATGGACAAGATCGAGCAGGTGGTGCGCCTGATCCGCTCCAAGGGCGTCGGCGTCTACTTCGTGACGCAAAATCCGATCGACGTGCCGGACAAAGTGCTGGCCCAGCTCGGCAACCGCGTGCAGCATGCGCTGCGCGCCTTCACGCCGCGCGATCAGAAGTCGGTGCAGGCCGCAGCCCAAACCTTCCGGCCCAACCCGAAGCTCGATACCGCGCGCGTCATCATGGAGCTCGGCAAGGGCGAGGCGCTGGTGTCGTTCCTGGAAGGCGGCGGCACGCCGTCGATGGTCGAGCGCGTCATGATCCGGCCGCCGACGGGACGGATCGGTCCGATCACGCCGGAGGAGCGCAAGGCGATCATGAATGCGAGCCCGGTGAAGGGCAAATACGACACCACTGTCGATGCGGAGTCGGCCTATGAGATCATCAAGAAGCGCATCTCAGGGATTGCGGCGCACGCGGACGAGGCGGGCGCCGGTGGCGCAGCGGGAGGCGGCGTGCTGGGACAGATCGGCTCGATCGTTGGGACGATCTTCGGCACCAATACCTCGCGCGGCCGCATGTCGACGGGCCAGGTCATTGCGCGCCAGGTAACGCGCTCCGTCACCAACAAGGTGATTGGCGATCTCGCTGCCGGCGTCGGCAAATCGGTCGCAGGCTCGCTCGGCAGTTCGATCGGCCGCTCGCTGGTGCGCGGCGCGCTCGGCGGGATTTTGCGGCGATAGGCGGCGGCTGCGATATTCCCGTGACCAACGAAACGCCGCGCGTGCTGAGATATCCATCGTGGCGGGCGCCGCTCGACTGGCTGTTCCTGCTTTGCGTCATCGTGCTGACCGCCGACGTGCTGGTCCCCGAGATTTTTGGCAACGGCAAGACCAAGGATTATCCGCTGTGGTACTGGGCCGGGCAGCAGGTGCTGCACGGGCTCAATCTCTATCCGAGCGATCCCAACGCGCAGTTCGAATTCATCTATCCGCCGCTATCGGCGGTGCTGCTCGCAATCCCCGCCTGGTTCGGCAAGATTCCGCTCTATCTCTGCCTTTCGATCTTCAACGCGGTGGCGTGGTGGACGACGGCGGGATTTTCGAACGAAATGACCGGGGCGGGCCGGGCACCGGGGCCCTGGCTGTTCGCGCTGCCAAGCTTCGTCACCATCACCTTCATCTTCGACATGTACGACCTCGGCCAACCCAACCTCCTGCTGCTGGCGCTGATGCTTTACGGCTTCTGGCTGATGCGGGAGGCGCGGCCGTGGTTCGCAGGCTCCATGTTCGCGCTTGCGGCGGCGATAAAAGTATTCCCGGTTGCGGTGCTGCCTTATCTGGTCTGGCGGCGGCAGTGGAAGGCGGTGGCGAGCACTTTGGTCTTCCTCGTCTTCTTCCTGTTCGTGTTGCCGGCGCCGTTCCGCGGCTTCGAGCGCAATGTCGCAGAGCTGAAGACCTGGTACCGCGGCATGATCGGCTCGAGCTCGGAAAAAGGCTTTGGCCAGCGCGACGAGCAGAACTGGTCCTGGGTCAACCAGTCGATCATCGCGGTGACGCACCGGCTGACCCGGCCCATCAACTACAATCAGGACGATCCCTACAAGAAGCAGCCTGTGCGCACCATGAACGTCGTCGATGTCAGCTTCAGGACCGCCAACCTGATCGTTGTCGTGATCTCGCTCGCCATTGGCCTCGGCTACATCGCCGTGATGCCGCCGGCTTCGCGACGAACGGAGCGATCCGATGCGGAAGAGCTCGGCATCCTGTTCTGCCTGATGACGGTGGCCTCGCCCTTGGCGCGGCAATACTACTTCATGTGGCTGTTCTTCCCGATGACGGTGCTGATGCATCGCGCGGCATACGATCCGCGGGCAAACGTGCGCGCAGGTACATGGACGTTGCTGGCGGTGGCCGGCATCCTGCTGCTGCTGGCGCTGCCGCTGTTCCCGATCGATCTGCAGGCCTGGGGCAATAACCTTGCCGCCACTGCCGTGCTTGCCGCGGGTCTGGTCTGGCACATCCTGCATCCGCCGGCCTTGTCTCCCGCGGCGGGCGGGTTACAACCGGACGCCAACGACGCCAAAAAATAAGGAAACCGCCATGGCCAACGCTAAACTGCAGCCGGTGCTCGACCATATCGATGCCGATTTCGACAACAGCCTGGCGCGGCTGTTCGATCTGTTGCGCATCAAGTCGATCTCGGCCGATCCGGCCTTCGCGGAGGATTGCAGGAAGGCCGCCAACCATCTGGCGAAAGATATCGAGACGCTCGGCTTCAAGGCCGAGGTGCGGCCGACTGCGGGCCATCCCGCCATCGTCGCCAAGGCCAATGGCAATGCCGGACGGCCGCATGTGCTGTTCTACGGACATTACGACGTGCAGCCGGTCGACCCGCTCAATCTCTGGCACCGTCCGCCGTTCGAGCCCGTCGTCACCGATCATGCCGACGGGCGAAAGATCATCGTCGCCCGAGGCGCCGAGGACGACAAGGGTCAGCTGATGACCTTTGTCGAGGCCTGCCGCGCCTGGAAGAAGGTGACGGGATCGCTGCCGGTCGACATCACCATCCTGATCGAGGGCGAGGAGGAAGTCGGCTCGAAGAATTTCGTGCCGTTCATCGAGGGCATCAAGGATGAGCTGAAGGCCGACTTCGCGCTGGTCTGCGACACCTCCATGTGGGATCCAAACACCCCTGCCATCACCACCTCGCTGCGCGGGCTGATGTACGACGAAGTCACCATCAAGGCCGCCAACCGCGATCTGCATTCTGGCGTGTTCGGCGGCGGCGCGCGCAATCCGATTCGCGTGCTGACCAACATCCTCGGCGGCCTGTTCGACGACAATGGCCACATCACGATTCCCGGCTTCTACGACGGCGTGAAGGATCTGCCGCCGGATATCCTGGCGCAGTGGAAGAATCTCAACGTCACGCCGGAGTCGGCCCTCAAGCCGATCGGGCTTTCGATTCCGGCGGGCGAAAAGGACCGCCTGCTGATCGAGCAACTCATTTCGCGTCCGACCTGCGACATCAACGGCATCGTCGGTGGCTACACCGGCGAGGGCTCCAAGACGGTGATCCCGGCGGAGGCCTCGGCAAAAGTCTCGTTCCGGCTGGTCGAGGGACAGGACCCGCAGAAGATCAAGAAGGCGTTCCGCGATTACGTCACCGCGCGGCTGCCGGGCGATTGCAAGGCCGTCTTCACCGAGCACTCCAGTGGTGCTGCCATCGCGCTGGACTGGAACATGAAGCCGCTCGCCGCCGCCAAGCGCGCGCTGACGGAAGAGTGGGGCAAGGAGGCGCTGCTGGTCGGCTCCGGCGCGTCGATCCCCATAGTGGCCGATTTCAAGCGCACGCTCGGCCTCGACAGCCTCCTGATCGGCTTTGGTCTCGACGACGACAACATCCACTCGCCGAACGAGAAGTACGACCTGAAGAGTTTCCACAAGGGCATCCGCTCCTGGGCGCGCATCCTCGCCGCGCTCGCGGAAGCGCCGAAGGCATAAGTCATGGCGGGCGGGGCGCGATCAGCTCTCACCGCCGCGCTCTTGAGGCTCTTCCCTTGAGCCCAATTCAGCGCGTCGCGAGTGCCCATTACCGCAAATTCGTAGAAGCTTGCCCCTTGGGGCTACCCGACGCAAAAGCATTTCTCGCTGCGGACGCCAACTTCATCCAGGTACAGGACAACGAGCCTTTGATCATGCAGCGTTTCGACGGTGTCGTAGTTGGACGGCGAGAGTCGATGGGCAGCGACATTGCGACAATTCGAGGCTGTTCGGCGGCCAACTGCTGAATCTCGGCCAAGGCTGCTTCCCGCCGCTGCAAATCAAGGAAGCGCCTGTATTGCGCATGCATCTGTGCGCGCTCGTTTGCCGTCGGGTTCGGACCGGCTATATCAAAGCTGCGGTTCTGCAATAAATCATAGTAGACGTACCCGCCGCCCGCTTTTCGGCGACCAGCAAAGCGGGAGCCGCAATCCATAATCCGCGCAACGCGCTCGGCCCCCGGATACATATTTCGGGTCCACTCCGCGCATTCCTCAAAGTCCCGCGCCATTGGGGACGAGGGGACACTGAGCTTGATCGTGGCAATCGCTAATACTGCCACCGCAACAACGGTGGCAGGAAGCCTTTCTGGGACAGCCCTTGCCGCAGACATACCAAAATGTTTTCCCCGTCACGCCGCAGTTGCGACATCTAAGGGAATTTTTCGCCCCAATCCTATAGCGCAGCGGTCACAGCAAGGCTTTTTACGCCGCTGAGTTCCATCAAAGCTCGGTAGGGAACCCGGAACGCATGGGGCTCATTGGAGCGCTGATCGGCAAGTGCCCAGAAAACCCATCGCCTCGAAAGTCACATACGCAAAAACGCCGCCCGGGATTGGGCGGCGTTTGATTCCGTAGTGCAGAGGGTGTTGGCGAACAGACTACACCAAATTCGTCAAATTTCAATGACGCTCACGGCGCGGGGATCGCGAGCAAGCTGGAGATGCTGCGGCCGCGGATGTCGTAGACGCGGGCAAACACGACGTCGTCGCGCTTGATCTCGACCAGCACGGGGGCGGTGAGGCCCTTGCAGTAGAACTCGCCGAGCGTCATCGCGAAATCGGCAGCGTTGGAATCCCAGCCGATGGTGAAGTCCTCGCCGAGCGCGACCTGCGCCGGGCGCTGCGGGCCGCACACGGCGACCTTCCACTTGCGGCCCTGCGGCGGCACTTCCTGGCGCTCGTCGAGCTCGTCGCGCAGGCCGTCGGAGGCCTGCTTCAGCGCCAGTCCCCAATAGTCAAGCATGAACAAATTGTCGGCCGAGCGCACGGTGCCGGCGATGTGGTTGAAGTGGGTGTATTGATAAGGATGCAGCCGGATCATCTCGCCGAGCGGCAGCAGCAGGCCAAAGGCGAGCACGGCAAGCGCCGCCGGTTGCCAGACGCGCCGGTTCTCGCCGAGCCAGCCCATGATGCGTGCAAAGGCGACGCCCGCCAGCACCGCCATCGGCGGAATCACGAAGATGAAGTGGCGGATGCCGTTATAGAGCGCAGGCCGCTTCACCATGGCGATGACGAGCGGCAGCATCGCCGCCAGCGTCAGCATCAGGAAAATGGTCTTCCGCCGCGCCGGAACGTCGTCGCGCGACAGCGACATGAAGGTGCCGGCAACGCCTGCGGCGAGCAGGCCGAGCAGCACTTCCGGCAGCTGCAGCGCGAACAGCGTCGGCAGATACGACCACGGCATGTCCGGCACCGACACCAGCGCGCCGTCGAACATCTCCTTCCACGGCTTTTCGAAGAAGTGCGAGAAATAGGTCAGCGCTTGCAGCGGATTGCCGGGCTCCAGGATCGACCACGGCCACATCAGTCCCATCAGCAGGTAGCCGAAGGCAAGGCCGGGGATCAGCACATAGACGACATGGGCGAAGCGACGCGCCGCCTCGCGCGCGCCGTGCATGCGAACCTCGGCGATGAACAGCGGCACGAAGCCGATCACGGCATAGACCAGCGCGAGCCCGCCGAGGATGCGGCAGCCGATCGAAAGGCCTGCACCGATGCCGACGATCAGGATCGTGCGCGGAGAGGGCGCGGGATATTCTTCCGCAAGCCGCACCAGTCCGAGCATCAGGATGACCATCGCAACCGCGAACGGCGCATCCTTTGGATTCATGAACATGTGGCCGTAATAGGTCGGGCACAGCGCGAGCAGCACGAGCGCCACGAGTCCGGCGAGCGGTCCGCCGACGCGGCGCGCCAGCCGCCACGTTACCGCGAGGCCCACGAGACCGACGACGGCGCCGAGCAGGCGGCGCGTCTCGAACAGTTCGAGCGGAATGACCTTGTGCAGCAATGCTGCCGCCATGTCGAAGCCGCCGCCATACATGTAGAGATTGGCAAACGACAGCGCGGCCTGGTCCTTGAAGCCGCTGCCATACATCCGCAGCAAAAGGTCGGCATATTCGGCGTGCGTGTAGTCATCCCAGCCGAGGCCGTAATCACGGAACGTGAGTCCCGCGACGACAGTGACGATGCCCAACACAAATAAGGCAAGATCGTCACAAGTCCGTTCGACCGAGCGCCGTGCTGGCGTATCGATGGCCGAAGTCGTGATGGATGACATGGCTATGGTTAACCCGGCGTCCCCTGGCTCGGCGAGTGGCGCTCTTGAGCCTCTTCCCCGGCATTCATATAGCGCATGTTCCATTACCAAGTAATTGGGAATTGTGGCGTAATTCCCTGATGCGGCGCAGCAAAGCATGACGTGGCTGAACGCTGGCTGAACCTTGGACGAAGGTATTGATACTTCTCGCGGGGTTTGCCCGTAGAACCCCGGGGGTGGTTCCCCCGGAAGTTAACTGTGGGAACGCAAAGGCCGTTGTCGATATCCGCAATATGACGGTATCGTGGCAGCGGCGGTTGAGCGCGGTTTTTCCGTGCGGGGTAGGTTCAATGTTGATGCTGCTGTTAGGCGCCGGAATCGTCCTGCTGTTGGCGGGTCTGGGCGCGCTTGGCTACGGGATCCCGTACAAGGAATTCGGCTTCGGCAATACGCTGATCGTTGCGGGCTCGGGCGCGGTCTGCTCCGGATTTTTGATGATCGGTTTCTGGGCGGTCGCCCGCGAGCTGCAACAGATTGCACAGCGGCTCGGCAGCGGCGCTATCGCAAGCGCTCAGCCCGCATTTCCAGCGGAAGCCTCGCTCGCGCCTTCACTAACGCCGCCGCCTCCGCCGCCGCCCGAAAGCGCAGCTATCGATCCCGCCGCCGCGCCGCCGTGGGTCGAAGGTCGCGGCGATATGGCACCTCCGCCCCCGGCTGAGGCTGCAGCTGGGCCAAAACCACGGCGCAATCTGCTGTTCACCTCGACCTCGCGCAAGGAACGCGAACGCGCCGCCGCGCGCGCCAGCGAGCCACTGGCGCCCGACCTGTTATCGGCCGATCTGCGTCCCAATCCGTCGGCCATGGATGCGCCGGTCGAGCCGGCCGCGCCGACGCCTCCGACCTTCGACGATGCCTGGCCGAGATCGGAGCGCGCGCGCCGCACCGGCCGCAATGCTGCGCCGCCGGAAGTCCCGCCGCCCGCACCTGCGCGAGACGACATGCCGCAGGTGACCGTGCTCAAATCCGGCGTGGTCGACGGCATGGCCTATTCGCTCTATTCCGACGGCTCGATCGAGGCGCAGATGCCGGAAGGCATGATGCGCTTTGCCTCGATCGACGAGCTGCGCGCGCATCTCGACCACCGGCCATAAGCCGCCCTCCGTTTCTCTACTTGGCTTTGGACGGCGCCGAAAATAAAGCGGCGCCGTTCTTGTCACTGTGCTAGCATTCCCCTCATATTCAAAAGTAATTCGGCCGTTCGCGAGCGTATTTCCGAGGGCGCGATACTGTCCGATCCCGTTTGCGCCAAGGATTTGGGGGAAGGCCCGATCATGACGGATGCCGCGAGCAAGAACTTCATCGATCTCACCGCCAACATCGTCTCCGCATATCTGAGCAACAACCCGACGCCGGCAGCTGACATCCCCGGACTGATCAGCCAGATCCATGCGGCGCTGGTGCGCGTCTCCTCGGGCCGCACCGAGGCGCCGCTCGAGCCGGCCAAGCCCGCGGTGTCGATCAAGAAATCGATCTCGCCCGATTACCTCGTGTGCCTGGAGGACGGCAAACGCTTCAAGTCGCTGAAGCGGCATCTGCGCACGCAGTACAACATGACGCCGGAACAGTATCGCGACAAATGGGGCCTGCCGCCGGACTATCCGATGGTGGCGCCGAACTACGCGGTGGCGCGCTCGCAACTCGCCAAGGAAATGGGACTGGGCCAGCAGCGCCGCAAGCGCAGCAAGTAGGTGCGCCAGGGCGTGTACTAGGCCGCGTAGTCATAAACCGGCGGCGAAGTCGCGTCGCTCCGATACCGACCTCCTTTGCGCAACCGCGGCAAATGTCGCGATGGGACAAAAGCAGAAGAATTTAGTTGGACAAAGGTCCGCCTTCTTTGGCCGGCCTCGTCGCGCAAGAGGCAGCCCTACTCGAGTGCTATTCAAGCCCGCCAAAAGGGTTTCCTGACTTCCAGAGCGATGTCGGTCCAGGACAGCCCGACATCATGCAAGTCGCGGTCAGTCCATTGCGCCAATTCACGGCGCTGCCGAACCCGATCGCGCCAAATTTGCAGTGTGACAAGCGCGCGCTTCGCCGCATAAGAAAGTGACGAACCGTCCGACGTCATGGTCTTCGGCGTCCGGGTACAACACGAGATCGACCTGCCCCTCTCCTTCATCGTCCCCCCTTTGCTCGGCCAAGCCAGATCGAGACCGCACCTGCAAGCAACACAGCGGCCGATATCACGAGCGAGGCATGCACGCCCGTCATGAACGCGCTATCCCCTCCGACCAGCGAACCGAACAGGGCAACGCCAAGCACGCTGCCGGTCTGTCGCGTCGCGTTCAATACGCCCGCGGCGATGCCGGATCGCGACTTCTCGACACTGCCGAGCAGCGTGGAGGTCAGGGACGGCACGAGTAGGCCGAGCCCGCCGCCGAGGACCATGAGCTGAGCGCCGATCGTCGCGTAGCTCGTGCCTGAGCCCATAGGCAGCAGCGCAACGCAGCCCGCGGCAGTGATCACGCAAGCCAGCGCTATGGTTTGCGGCGCGCCGAGGCGTTCGCTGACCGACGCGGTGGCGAGGTTGGCAGGCAGCACCATGCCCATCATGGGCACGAAGGCGAGGCCTGTTGCGAACGGTGACAAGCCGTTGACCTTCTGGAAGTAGAGACTGAGGACGAAGATCAGACCGTAGAAGGCGATGTTGAAGAGGAGCCCGACCAGAGCGATCAGCGCGAACATGCGATTGCGGAACAGCGCAAGCGGCAGCATCGGTTGGGGAGCGCGCGCCTCGCGCCATACGAACAGGAGTCCGATCACGGCCGCGGCCGCAAAGGCCGCAATCACCAGCGGATGGCTCCAGCCGAGCTCGCCGCCTTCGATCAGGGCGCCGGCCAGCGTGCCGAGGGTTGCAATTGCCGCGATCTGTCCCGGCAGATCGATCTCGCGCTGCGCGAACCGCGGCGTCTCCTCGGCATAACGCCAGGCGAGCCACAGACCGGCGGCGCCAATCGGTAGGTTGACCAGGAAGATCGCGCGCCAGCCGACCAGCGTGATCAGCGCGCCGCCGACGAACGGCCCCGAAGTCAGTGCGACGCTCGCACCTGCAGCCCAGAAGCCGACCGCGCGGCCGCGCGCCTTCGGATCGGAATAGGCGTGGTTGAGCAGCGTCAGCGAGTTCGGCACCAGGATCGCCGCCGCAAGCCCTTGCACGGAGCGGGCGGCGATCAGAAATAACGACGACGGGGCCAGTGCGCAGGCGAGCGAAGCCAACGTGAAGATCGCAAAGCCGGCAATGAATATCCGTTTGGCGCCAACGCGGTCACCGAGCGCACCGGCGGTCAAAATGAATGAAGCGAACGCGATGGTATAGGCGGTCACCACCCATTGCAGCTCAGCGACGCTGCCGCCGAGCGAGGTGCCGATGCTGTTGAGTGCGGTATTGACGATGGTGATATCGAGCTGCACCACGCCGAGGCCGAGACTTGTGGCGGCAAGCGCCAGTGACGTCGCGAAGGGCGAACGGGATGGGGCGTCGCCGGAGCGGATCGTTTCCGGCTGCCTTGTGTTGAGCGAAGTTGTTTGCATTGATCACACTCATTGCCTGTGAGAATTTGAGGGCCAGATCAGCCTCCTGACGATGATCATTCGATAACAATCGATCGGAGCCTCGCCTCATCGTCGCAGTTCCTTCGCCGGGCTTATTGGCTTCGCCGGGCTTATTGGCGCCCATACAAGCTATGTCCCCTGATCGAACGGGTCTCGCAGAAACACTACGGTCTTGACCGAAGTGTTTGTGCTTGGCACTGCGTGCTCTTCGGCGTAGGACGTAGACATGGACACCGGACCAAAAATCGCCCAAGTCGCGGCGCTCATCGGCGATCCAGCGCGCGCGAACATGCTTAGCGCGCTGATGGATGGCCGAACGTTGACCGCCTCGGAGCTCGCCTATGTGTCTGGCGTGGCGCCGCAGACAGCGAGTGGCCATCTTGCGAAACTCAGCGACGCCGGATTGCTCGCGCTCGCGAAGCAGGGCCGACGGCGATATTTTCGCCTGGCCTCTCCGCACGTCGCTCGCGTGCTGGAAGGCCTCATGGTCGTGGCGCAGGAGGGCCCCGCCCGGCAGCGCAACCTCTGGCGAGGCGGAGAAACACTCCGACACGCGCGCACGTGCTATGACCACATGGCTGGCCGCATCGCCGTCGCAATCGCCGACCGGCTGGTCCAACAGTCGTTCATTCTGCTCGACGAGGATGGCGGACAACTCACCGATGCCGGCCGGTCATTCTTCGATGAGTTAGGCGTCGATCTTCGCCTAGCCTCCAAGCGCCGGGTGTTCTGTCGCCCCTGTCTCGACTGGAGCGAGCGACGGCCGCATCTGGCCGGGGCGGTCGGCGCTGCCATCCTTGATCACGCTCTCGATCGCGATTGGGTCCAGCATGTCAGAGATAGCCGCGCGCTCGTCGTGACTCCGATTGGCGTTAGAGAACTCGCCACCACGTTCGGCATCGAGGGTGCACCCCCGACTAACGGTCACGATGGTGTTGGATCACGCTCCCGAGGCCGGGTATCAGCCATGGCGGTCGAATCAGCGTCCCTCGGACGGAGGTAGTAGCGCGATTAGCTACTTTCGGCTGTGGGGACCGGAGCTGAGCCCGAAGTGTTGCGATTGGCCAGACCAAACTCCCGAACTGGGGGCTCGAGTCACGCGCTACGACAGGCTCGCTGCCAACTACCTTGCCTCCGTTCAACTCGCGTCAATCAGGCTATGGCTGCGTCTTTATGAGTCCGCGTCCTACTAGACCCGCCATGTCCGCAGTAGCGACCGAAGAACCTAGGGTCGGCTTGGCGATAAGCGTCCGTCGAACGTATCGAAGCCCGCACGCTAAGAGCAAACGTTAGACAACCTGGTATAGCGCAATCTCGCCTGGGTCGGCCAAGACAAGGTGGCAGCCATCATCCGAGAAAGAGGCAGCAAACCACGCGCCGGAGAAGATGGGAAACTGGATTTCCCCACTTTGTCCGGCAACCACGTATCTGACCGGGACGAAGTTCTTGTTCGGGTCGAAGTCGTAGACGATCTGGTTTGGGCCGACGCGTAGGAGCGGCTGATTCACTGCTAGTCCCTCAAAGACCAAGCCCAGGAAATCCGCTCTGTCTTCAACGAACCTATAAGGCTGAAGGCCCGTCACCTCGACGGCAGGACCATCCGATCCGATTGCAATTCGCCAAACCTCATCATGATCGCAGATGTGGAACGTTGCCGCCTTCGGGATCGTGAAACCGATGTACCGGTCTGATAGAAACGGAAGCTTCAGTCTTTTCATGACTGGAATTTTGCTTGAGGAAGCCGTCAGGTATTGCTGCGGGTCACCCAAAGCGGACATCCGCCCCCCCTTTGAGTGCACGCCCTAAGCCGCCGCCAGCGCCTCGCGCGCGTCGGTCTTGATGCGCTCGACCATCGAGCGCAGGCCGTTGGAGCGCTGCGGCGTCAGATGCTCGCGGAAGCCGAATTCCTCGAACACGGCGAGCGCGTCAGTTGAGAGAATTTCCTGCGGCGTGCGCCCGGAAAACAGCGTCAGCACGATCGCGACCAGGCCGCGCACGATATGGGCGTCGCTGTCGCCGCGATAGTTGATGCGCGGCTCGCTTTGGCTGCGATCGATCCGCTTGGACAGCCACACCTGGCTGACGCAGCCCTGCACCTTGTTCTCGGACGAGTGTTCCTCTTCCGGCAGCGGCTCCAGCGTGCGGCCGAGTTCGATGACATAGCGGTAGCGGTCGTCCCACTCCTCCAGCAGCTCGAAATTTTCCCTGATCTCGTCGATGGTCATGATGGCCGGTGTCCGCGTCCTTTTCCCGACTATATAGGATCGCGGACGGTCAAAAGCGATGAAAATGGAACCGGTTTTTGGTCCAAATTTGCCTCACGGCGTCGGCGGACGCCATTCCACGGCGAGATCGTCGGCCGTGAGCGTGTCGCGCGGCGCTTCCAGCATCGCGGCCGGCTCCGCCTCCACGCTCGCGCTGATCGAGCCGGTGTGCTCCGGCGCCTTCCTGTTGTCGGATCGGTCGGCGCCGGGCGCCTTCTTGTCGGGCTTGTGCGGCTTGTCGGCCGGCTCCGGCTTCTCGCCCTTCTCCGGCTTCTCCGTCTTCTCGACCTTGTCGGAGATGATGCTGTAGACCTTGCGCGCGCCATCGGCCGCGCGCTGGCCGATCACGGTCGCAGCCTGGCCGCCGACCTCGCAGGCCGCGGGCTGGCGCTTGCAGAACTGGCTCATGTCGGACATCGCGGCGGTTGCGGCTTGCACCGCGTCGGAGGCGCCGATCTGCGGCAGCTTGTCCGATTGCGGCGTCTTGTCTCTGGGCAGGAGCACCAGCACCAGCCCGAGCCAGAACGTCATGCGAATCAGGAACCACATCTTGCGACCGCTTGTCCGTTTCTCGTTGCGGTTGCGCCGTTCGGACGCAACCCACTCACGACTAACGGTTCCTGATAAAGCGCAAGTGTTTGCATTGAGATTAACTGCGCGAAAATTTGCGAAAAATGCCGCAAAAAGGATTCGCCGTAAATTTTCGATTGATGGCGATTCCCGGCATTTGGATTGCGGAAACTCGCGCGTGCACGATTTCGAAACCATGATCGCGCGCAGACGGAAACCCCGTGTTCACCATTCCCATCAATTGGGCGGCGAGGCGCACGCAAAAACCTCGACAAATCAGCGAGCAAGCTGGTGAACGCGGCCGCCTTAGCGTTCGTTTAATGTCGCTCTGACACGGTGGCTGAAAGATAAAGGAGGCGTTGCGGCGCGTCTTTTTGACGGAACGAGCCGAAGCGCGAAACCACGTGAGTGTCCTGAGTATCATCCGCGATTGTCTCGATGCGCTCCTGCATCCCTCGGCGCGATATGACGCGCTGACCCGCGCGCGCCATCGGGCCTTCATCGCGCCGCGGCTGATCGGCAGCCTGCTGGCGTTCGCGGCCTTCCCGGTCTATCTCGCCGTGCGCGGCGCGCCGACCGCGCTTGAGGTCGTAGCCTTCGCCTGGCTGACCGCACCGATCCTGCTGGCCTGGTTCCTGTCGCGCACCGGCCGCTATGAAGGCGCCCATGTGCTGTCTTCGCTGGCGCTCGCCGGCCCGGTGATGATGGTGGCGCTGTTCACCGGCGGCATCGAATCCTTTGCCGCGATCTGGCTCGTGGTGGTGCCGCTGGAAGCGGCGCTCTCCGCCTCGCGTCGCGTGGTGACATTTGCCACGGCGCTCGCGCTGTGCTGCGCGGCGGTCCTGATCGCGCTCAGCCACTCCAACTGGCTGCCGTCGCTGGATGCGGACGATCCGGCGCTGCACGGCGTCATGATGGGTTTTGGCGTGGCGTCGGCCACGCTTTATGCGGCGGGCCTGGCCTACGGCGCGGAATCGCTGGCGCGCACCAGCGTCTCGCTGCTCAATGTCGAGGAAGACCGCTATCGCCTGCTGGCGCGCCATATGAGCGACGTGGTCTCGCGCCATCGCAAGAACGGCGCGGTACAGTTCATCTCGCCGGCCGCGGAAGCCGTGCTCGGCACGCCGGCTGGCGAGTTGCTCGGCCATGGCCTGTTCGACCGCGTCCAGGTCGCCGATCGTCCGGCCTATCTCACCGCGCTGTCGGATGCCGCGCGCGGCGGCGAGAGCCGCAGCGTCGAATTCCGCCTGCGCCGCGACGGCCGAGGCGATGAAATCGATTTCGTCTGGGTAGAGATGCGCTGCCGCCCGCTCGATCACGGCGAATTGTCCGCCGACGGCGAAGTGGTGGCCGTGATGCGCGACGTCACCGAGCGCAAGATGCAGGAGCAGGCGCTGGAGGAGGCGCGCGCGGCCGCCGAGCATGCCGATGCCTCGAAGTCGCGCTTCCTCGCCACCATGAGTCACGAGCTGCGCACGCCGCTCAATGCCGTCATCGGCTTCTCCGAGATGATCATGCAGGAAGAGCTCCTGATGCTGGACGCCAGGCGGCGCAAGGAATATGCGCAGCTGATCAACGATTCCGGCCAGCATCTGCTTTCGGTCGTCAACGGCATCCTCGACATGTCGAAGATGGAAAGTGGCACCTTCGAGCTGACGCCGGAGCCGTTTGCGCCACGCGCGGCGCTGGTCAATTGCTGCAACCTGCTGGCGCTGAAGGCGCGCGAGAACGGCATCGACCTCGTCACCCGCGCGCCGGAGGACCTGCCCGAGATCACCGGCGATCCCCGCGCGTTCAAGCAGGTCGTGCTCAACCTGGTTTCCAACGCCATCAAATTCACCGAGCGCGGCGGCACGGTCACGGCATCCGCCGCGGTCGAAGGCGCGCGGCTGGTGCTGCGCGTCACTGACACCGGCGTCGGCATTTCGGCCGAGGATCTGAAGCGGATCGGCGATCCGTTCTTCCAGGCGGGAAAAACCTATCAGCGCCACGAAGGCACCGGCCTTGGGCTATCCATCGTCAAGAGCCTCGTGGCCCTGCATGGCGGCGACATGAATGTGCAGTCGAGGGTCGGCGAGGGCACTACCGTTGCGGTCGCGCTGCCGCTGGTTTATGTGCCGCCGGCGGTGAGCGAGCCCGCCAGCAATGTCGCGACGCTGACGCCGGCGCCGCGTTCCACAGCAATTGAGCAACCCTACCAGGTGAAGAGAAGTGCCTAGAAAGTCAGTGGACGACGACGAGATGCCGCGCCGCCGCCGCGGCGCCAGGGCGGTGGCCGTCGAGGAAGAGCGCGGCTTGCTGCTGCGGATTTTTCTGCACAGTCCGAAGGACATGATCGCAGGCCTGCTCGCGGTGGCCGCGATCAGCGCCATCGTGACCAATGCGCTGTTCCTGCAGGCCGGCCGTCATCCCTCGCCAATGTTCGGCGCCACCGCTGGCGCACATGCGGCCGCCAATCCCTTGCCGCGTCCGCGCCCGGTAGAGGCCGCCACGCGTTCTGTCGAACTGGCAGCGGCGGACGTGAAGGCCACCGAGCCCAGATCTGAGTCCAGGCCCGAGCCGAAGCCCGACGATATGAAGAATCTCCTTACCAAGGCGACCGCGCCGGCCGCGCCGCCGGCTGCTGCGCCGGTCGCCGCGCCTCCAGCAACCGTGTTGCGCCCGCCGGCGCCGGTGCCGGCGGCAACCCCGCACACCGCGGCCGGCCGCAGGATCGCCACCGTCCAGCGCGCGCTGACTGACTATGGCTACGGCCAGTTGAAGCCGACCGGCCTGATCGGCGCCGACACCCAGGCCGCGATCACGAAATTCGAGCGCGACCGCAAGCTGCCGGTGACCGGCCAGATGTCGGACCGCCTGGTCAAGGAATTGTCCCACATGACCGGTCGCCCGATCGATTAGGGCGCGGACCCATAGATCTGCCGCGTTGAAAGGACGGAAAGACCGTGGACGACGATCCAACATCTGCTCGGGCCTAGGCTGCAGAGTTTTCGCGCGTCACATGGATCGTCGTGTATTGGTCTGTCGTGCTGTGGTTCATGTTCTGGGCGGACCCATCAAGCAAGGCGCTGCCGCCCATAGACATGCCCAATTGGGGCCGGGGATTCTGGTGCATGATCGCTGGCAGCGCGACCTGCCTGCTTGTAGCCGTTTTCGGTTATTAGAGGCTTCCGGACCAACGAGGGGCGGATCGGAGCCTTGCTGAGCGCTGGCTGGCCGGGCTGCGCGCTCTTCTGTTTCTGATCCCGCCGGTCGTGTTCGCGTGCGCGTTCGCCATCGGCGCAACAATGTTCCTCGGCCTGTTTCCCCATCAAGGCGTCGGGTACAACGTGCTGTATGCCGGCGCAGTCTTCGCGTGGCATCATTTCCTGTGGCTGCCACCGGAGTTCGCGCAAAATCTCTTTCCCACCCAATCCGTGATCATCCACACGAATGCCATCACTGAAGCGCTGGCGCTGATGTGCCGCGTGGCCGCAATCGTTACGGTGCTGGCTGCTGTGGCGTCAATGCTCGGCAGGCGCCTTGATACCTCGCACGTCGACGCAAGATAGCCTCGCCGGGCGGCTAGCTTCGATTGGATTGCTGGCCTATACGTCCCCCGCATGCGATTGAAATCAGCAATCTGGGTGGGGGCGTATTTGCGCCGCTGCCAGAAGGAAGGCGTGTTCGGCGCGGTGCGCCGGCGCGGCGCCGAGGAGGCGGGTGCGGTGTTCGTCAAGGTGGCGCTGCTCGACGGCAATGCCATGCTCTATGCGCCGGCGCCGCAGGCCGCCTATGAGGAGAGCCGGCCGGTCGACCGCGTGTTTGCCCCGACGTCGAACGCGCCGGTGCCGGAGCAGAGCGTCGAGGAGCGGCTCGCCAAGGAAGTCCGTTTCGATCCGGATGTGTGGATCGTCGAGACCGAGGATCGCGCCGGGCGGCATTTTCTCGAGCTGGCGAAGACGCAATAGCGATTCCTTAGTCGTCATTGCGAGCGAAGCGAAGCAATCCAGCTTTGCTGCAACGAAGCAAGCTGGATTGCTTCGTCGCTAGCACTCCTCGCAATGACGAGAAAGATCACCGCTCCGCCTTGTCCGTCCCCGTGCGCACGATCGGCGCGCTGCCGGGCTGCACGGCGGGGCGCGTCTGGATCGGCACGGAGCGGGCACGCTGGCGCTCGTCGTCGTAGAGCGTCGGGCGGTATTTCGCACGCGCCGCCGCCATGCTGGAGCCGCGCCAGGCGGCGATCATCACCAGCGCCGAGCGCTCGGTCAGCCGGTCGTACAGCCGCGAAATGCGATAGACCTTGTGCACTGAGCTGCCGAATTCCGGATTGAGGAACAGCAGCACACGCTGAAAGATCGGGCTCGGCGTATCCAGCGCCTTCATGGCGCAGGCGAGCGGCTCGCCGCCGGGATCGTTCGTGACTTGCGCGGCAATGCGGGCGGGCAGGATCAGCGCCTCGCCAAGCTCAAGCGCAAAATTTTCTGCGTCGGAGGCGAACGCCGCCATCTCCAGGATGTGCAGCGCGCGTTTGGCGCGCTGTTCCGGAATCCGGGCCGAGGCCTTCAGCGGCGTGTCGTTGAGATTGTACAGGATGGCCGCGCGCTCAGGGCCGCTGGCGGCGAAGAACAATTCGCTGATCTCGGCGGCGTCCTTTGGCTGCATCGAAAGATTCGACGCCAGGCGCAGTTCCACTTCCGAAGGCTCGCGCACGGCAGGTTCGGGGGCGGCGGCTGCGGGAATCTCCACCGCCAGCGGCACCGGGTCGCTGGGATGCGCCGGCCGCAAGCCAAGCTGGATCATCGTCTTCAGCGGCGTGCCCGGATAGATCGCGAGCCGCGATCGCACCGCGGCGCGGGTGGCGTCATCGACCTGCTCGATCAGGCGCGAGGTCAGCTCGACGAATTGGCGCTCCTCATCAGGCGTGTGCGAGCGTGCCTGCACGTAAAGATCGGTCAGCACGCGCAGCAGCGTCGGGCGGATGTCGACGCCCTCGCGGCGGGAGAGCGTCATCAGCCCGTCAAAACCAGGAAACAATGGAGCTGCGGTCATCTCGGCGGTACGCGACTTGTAAAACCCTTCGCCGCCAAGCCTAGGCGGCGGGTTTTAAGAGGCGGTTAAGGAAAACAAGCCGTGAAGATGATCGCTTGCATTTTATCGATGTGGCTTGGCTGCCTCGCTGTCCCGCTCCGGTACTTTGCGGGCATCGAAGATTAAGAGGTCGTTAACCACGTGCTGTTCTTAATAAAGGCAGGCCGCCGGCAAATTCATGTGCGGGCGGCGACCAGGAAGAACGGAACATGGGCACCATCATCGATTTCCCGGCGGATGCGGCTGCGCGACGCCTGGATCACGGCATGGATGGCGCACCGCGCGATGGCATGGGGACCATCCTGATCCTTCCCGTTGTCCGGATCGACCGCGACGCCGACGAAAGCGGCGATGGCGGCGGACCGGAAGAGGGTGAGGGGGCAGCCCCGGGCCGCCGTCGTCGCCGGCGCACCTGACAGCCTGAGGAATTAAGATGCCGGCAATGCTTGCGAACCGGATCACCGGAGCACGGCGCTCATTCCCGGCAATTGCCCTTGTCCTGATCGGATCTGCGCTCGGCGGCTGCAGCGGCGGCGACTTCTTCCGCACCCGGGCTGATATGCGCAGCGACGACATGCATCGCTGGATGGGGCCCGAGGCCACCGGCAGCATCGGCATGAAGGCCTCCCAGTTCCAGCTCACCGACAACGAGCGGCTGCTCCGCGATCTCGCTTATCCGCTGGTCGAGCCGCCGCTGTCGCGCCCGGCCTGGAAGAGCGTGTGGGGCGATTACAAGCCGCTGCCCTCGCCATGGCGGCAGAACGTCATCTTCGACCGCACCATGTACGGCCGCAATCTGATTGACGAGCCGCACCGCTCCCACATGTCGCGTTACAGCGTGCTGATCGACGACGTGCGCAGCGACATCACCCGCTTCGAGCCGTTTTATACGGCGGCCGCCCGTGTTATCGAGCTCGACCGCAAGCGCAACGCCAGCATGAAGCTGGTCTCGGAGTTGTCGCCGCGCGAACGCGACGACGCGGTCGCGCGCATGGCGGAGAACTCGTGCATCGTGCAATGGGTCCAGCAGGGCCTGGAGCGCCGCATCTCGTCCTACCGCTGGGCGCTGGAGCGCCTGGTGATCCAGGCACCGGACGGCATTGCCGCCGATGCCGACCGCCAGATCAAGGAACTCGCCGCGCTCTCCGCTAACCCGCCGGTGCTGCCGGCGGCGACGATCGGGTGCGCCGTAGTGGTGAAGGGCTGAGAAGGGCGGGCGGGGTATGCCTGCAGGCGCCAGGGCGCCGCCGGCGGGGAAAAGACGCGGCGACCGACGTTCGTCGGTATCTAGCGCTGTGCGGATCGAGATCGTCGCGGCCTTTGCCTCCTCAAACTCGCGATGAACCCCTGCAGCGCATCCGACGGCGCGCGCTTGCTGCTGTAGGCAAGCCCCACCTCACGCTTCACGTCCACATCGATCGAACGTACCGCGACGTCAACCGCGGCGCGCGCGACGCCCTCGGGGACGATGGCGATGCCGACGCCGGCGGCCACCAGCGCCATCGCCCAGTCCTCGGATTCCGCGATCGCGGCCGGCTCGCGTTTTGGTCGCGCGTGCTTGGCGAAAAAATCACTTCGCTCGCAATAGCAGCGGTCGATCATCGGCTGGCCTGCGAGATCGGAGGTCTTCAGGCGGTCCTTCAGGGTGAGGGGATGCGCCGACGGAAGGGCGGCGACGTAGCGCTCGGTCCAGAGCGGGATGAAATGCTCGTCGGCTTTGGCGATGTTGCGGGAGATGATGCGCGCATCCGCCACTTCGTTGGCGCCGACGAGCCGCAAGGCGATGTCGGGCGAAGTGGTGAGCGGCTTCAACAGCGCAATCGTCCGCGCCACGTCGAGCGTGCGCATCAGCGCGAGCGTCAATGTCTGCTTGCCCGCCGGTTTCCGGAACAGGTTTTTCGCCGCGTCCGCCTCGTCGAGGATGCGTCGGGCGACGGCGTGAAACTGCTCGGCCGCTTCGGTCGGTGCGGCGCCCTTCTTGTGGCGGATGAACAGGGTGGCGCCAAGCTCGGCTTCGAGATTGGTGATCGCCGCCGAGATCGACGGCTGCGAGATGAAGCAGCGCCGCGCCGCCGCGGTCAGGTTGCGCTCGGCGAACACGGCGGAGAAATAACGGAGCTCGCGGATATCCATAGGTTGGTCCTAGAGATGGTATCGGATATCGATATTTTACCTATGGCATGAGGGATGGCAAGCAGGGCGCCATCGAACGACGAGGCTTTGCATGCGCATCCACCATCTCAACACCGGCACCATGTGCCCGATCGGCCGCCGCCTGGTGAACGGCACCGGCAGCATCTTTCAGCGCGCCCGAATGGTCTGCCATTGCCTGCTGGTGGAGACCAATGACGGGCTTGCTTTGGTCGATACCGGGATCGGACTCGACGATATCGCAAGCCCGATGCGGCTCGGGCCAAAATGGGTGCGGCAGTGCAAGCCGCGGCTCGAGCCCGCGGAGACTGCGATCGAGCAGGTCAAGGCGCTCGGCTTCTCACCCGGCGATATCAGGCACGTGCTGCTCACCCATCTCGACCGCGACCACGCCGGCGGCGTGCCCGATTTCCCCAAAGCGAAGGTGCACGTCCATCGCACCGAGTACGACATGGCCGTCGCAGGTCGCATCGCCCCGCCCAAGGGACGCTACATCACAGGTCAATGGCGGCACGGCCCGGACTGGAATTTCTACGGCGAAGGCGGCGAGAACTGGTTCGGTTTTGCCGGCGTGCGCGCGCTCGGCGACCGCGAGGGTGACGTGCTGATGATCCCGCTGCCCGGCCATACGCTCGGCCATTGCGGCATCGCCGTGCGCGGCGAGGGGAAGTGGGTGCTGCACGCGGGCGATGCCTATTTCTTCCACCGCGAACTCGACCCAAAGCCGCGCATGCCCTTCGTGCTCGGCATCTTCCAGCGCCGCGCCGACATGGACCGCGAGAGGCGGCTCGCCAATCTCGCCCGCCTGCGCGCACTGAAGGCAGCGCATGGCGCGGAGGTTACGATCGTCAACAGCCACGACCCCGTGGATTACGACCGGTGCGCGTGCGGCAGGCACTGACGTTCGCGGGGTACGTGACTTTTCGAGCGCACGTACAGTTCGTCGAATGGCGGAGGGTTGCCGCCCTGGACCTTGCGGTTCGCATCGATCTCGATCGTGCCGGCGCTGACGTAGCGCTTGTGAACATCCGTTCATCGCGGGGTTGTTAGCCCAAAATTGTGGGGAAGGAACCCGCCCCTTCCAGCGCTGTTGTCTCGCGTGCTTCCTCAATGCGTAAGGAGATGTGATTGAACCGTCGGCAACTTCTTCAGTCCTCGTTGGCGCTCTCCGCGATGGCCGCTCTGCCGCGTCGAGAGGCCGTCGCTGCCTCAGATGCAGCCTTCGGCCCTTCTCATGTGCGCGAATTGGCCCGCAATCTCGCGGCCAAACCATTTGAAGCGCCAAATGAAAATCTGCCCGAGGCATTGAAGAATCTGAACTATGACCAGTACCGCTCCATTCGCTTCTCGCCGGTCCGTTCGCTGTGGCGCGACGAAAAACTGCCGTTCGAAATCCAGTTCTTCCATCGCGGCTTCTTCTACAAGAGCCGGATTGACATCTTCGAGGTCGCAGGCGGCCGCGCCCAGCCGATCCCATACCGACGAGATGACTTCTCGTTCGGTCAGAATATCGAGCTTTCGCCCGACGTCGATCTGGGCTTTGCGGGTTTCAGGGTTCATTCCCGGCTCAACCGGCAGGACTATCTCGACGAAGTATGCGTATTTCTAGGCGCCAGTTACTTCCGCGCGGTCGGCAAGGATCAAACCTACGGCCTCTCGGCCCGTGGCCTTGCCATCGACACCGGAGAGACGAAGGGCGAAGAATTCCCTCTGTTCAAGGCGTTTTGGCTGGAAAAGCCGGCGCCTGGCGCCACTTCTCTTGTCATCCATGCTTTGCTGGACAGCAAGAGCGCTTCCGCCGCTTATCGCTTTACGGTCAGGCCCGGCGAGACGACCACTTTCGACGTCGAGTGTTCTCTGTATCCGCGCGTCAATCTCGATCATGCCGGTCTCGCGCCGATGACCAGCATGTTCTTCTTCGGACCGAACGACCGCAAGGATTTCGACGATTTCCGCCCGGCGGTTCACGACTCCGATGGCCTGGCCATTTTCAACGGAAAGGGCGAGCAGCTCTGGCGACCGCTCCATAATCCCCGCGATCTGCAGATCAGCACTTTTTCCGACCTCAACCCAAGAGGATTCGGATTGATGCAGCGCGAGAAAAACTTTGCTGCCTATCAGGATCTCGAATCCCGCTTTGAGCGCCGTCCAAGTCTATGGGTCGAACCGATCGGCGACTGGGGCGAGGGCTCGGTCGTCCTTCTCGAAATTCCGAGCAAGGAGGAAGTGCACGATAATATCGCCGCCTACTGGCGTCCAAAACAGCCGCTCGCGGCCAAAGGCGAACACCACTTTACTTACCGCCTCCATTGGGGCCGCGACGCTCCAAAGTCCGGCTCGCAGGCCAGGTTCTCGCGAACCGGCATCGGCGCCAGGGGAGATAGCAGCCGGCTGTTTGTGATCGAGCTGACTGGCGAGAGGCTGAAAGAGGTCGATTCCAGGAACGTGAAAGGAGTGGTTACCGCCGAAAAGGCCGAGATCAGCAATGTGGTTACGCAGCCAAATCCCGAAACGGGAGGGTGGCGCCTCAGTTTTCAATGCTCGGTAAAGAAACAAGTGCCGATCGAGCTCAGAGCGGTGCTCGTCGAGAACGATGCTCCGGTCTCTGAAGTCTGGGTTTATCGATGGACGCCATGAATGAGAAAGTAGCCGAGCCAGGCCCGGATTCTCTCGCTCGTCTCTTTCTTCCGCAAGAGAACGCGCTCCCGATGCATCCGTGCAGGCTGGATCATCCAGGAACGCCGCAAGGCTCGTCCACTCGATCAGGAAAGACTTTGGCGTTTCGCCGGCTTTTTATCTTTCTCGGCGCGAGCGTGCTCACGATTGCCGGCGGCTACGAAATGTATGACGTGCTCAAGGTAGGGGGCGTGACCGTTCTGGAAACGGTGCTGCTGGCCTTATTTGTTGTTCTGCTCGCGTGGATCGCCTTTTCGTTCATGTCGGCGCTGGCGGGATTTTTCGTTCTATTGGGGCGGCGCCAAAGCGGTTTGCCGATCAGGAGCGGTGGCCCTCTGCCCAACATCACCTCTCGCACCGCGATGCTGCTTCCGACCTATAACGAGGATCCGCACCAGCTCATGGCCCGGCTTCGCGCAATGGTCGAGTCCGTCGCCGGCACCGGCAATGGCGATTTGTTCGACTGGTTTATCTTGAGCGACTCGACCGATCCCGACCTGTGGATAGAGGAAGAGCTGGCCTTTATCGAGCTCCGGCGGGCCTGTGCAGGCCAGCGGCTCTATTATCGCCATCGCTCCGATAATACGGCTCGAAAGTCCGGCAACATTGCCGAATGGGTCATAAGATTCGGTGCGTCCTACCAGTACATGATCGTTCTCGACGCCGACAGCCTGATGGAGGGCGACACCATCGTGAGGTTGGTGAATGCGATGGAAGCAAACGTGACGGTGGCCCTCATTCAAACCCAGCCTGTCGTCGTCAACGCAAGCACACTCTTTGGCCGCCTGCAGCAATTCGCCGGCCGCGCTTACGGACCGCTTATTGCGGCCGGCAACGCGTGGTGGCATGGCTCGGAAGGCAATTATTGGGGACATAACGCCATTATCCGCGTGCGGGCATTCGCGCAGGAAGCCGGTCTACCCGAACTGCGCGGGCGAAAGCCTTTCGGCGGCCACATCATGAGTCATGATTTCGTAGAGGCCGCCTTGATGCGCCGTGCGGGCTGGGGCATCTACATGGCGCCCGGGCTCGCGGGCAGCTTTGAAGAAATCCCGCCCTCGATACTGGATTTCGTCGCCAGGGATCGCCGGTGGTGCCAGGGCAATCTTCAGCACGTTGCCGTGCTGCCGGCGAGGGGCTTTCATTGGGTTTCGCGGCTCCATCTATTGACGGGCATTGGGTCCTACCTCACGGCGCCGCTCTGGCTGATCTTCCTGATCGTCGGCCTGCTGATCTCCGTGCAGGCCAATTTCGTCCGGCCCGAATATTTTCCGCAGGGCTTTTCACTGTTTCCGACCTGGCCGGCGCAGGACCCTGTTCTTGCGGCATGGGTGTTTTCGGCAACCATGGCGCTCTTGATCCTGCCAAAATTTCTCGCGTACCTGGTCCTGATCACGCAGCGCGGGGAACGCGCGCGGTTCGGCGGCAATTGGCGGCTGCTCGCCGGCATTGTCGTGGAAACGGTTCTTGCCGCACTGATTGCTCCGTTGATGATGATTTTTCAATCCAGCGCGGTCGCGGAAATCCTCGCCGGCCGGGACGCCGGCTGGCAGGTGCAGCGGCGCGGCAGTGGTGACGTTGCGTCCGCCGAAATCTATCGCAGGTTTGTGCCTGTCACTTTGTGCGGGTTGACGATCGGAGGCATCGCGTACGCCGCATCCATTCCGCTGTTGTTTTGGATGTCCCCCGTCATTCTCGGCATGCTGCTCTCCATTCCGATCGCGGTCATCACCTCATCCCGGTCGCATGGGCAGGGTCTGCTTGCGATCCCGGAAGACCGCGCGCCACCGGCCGTTCTTGTCCGTGCCAGTCAGCTTGCCGCCGGATCGAGAATATCGACGACAGGCGCGCTGCAAGAGCTGCTGACGAATTCCGAGCTGCAGGCCTGTCATTTCGCAAATTTGTCCGACCCCGTCAGACAGAGCTCGGGCCCGGTCGACGTTGCTCTTGCGATGGCCCGGACCAAGATCGGCGAGTGCGAAAGCTTTGAAGAGGCCGTCGCTTGGCTGGACAAAGCGGAGACACGAGCGGCGTTGGGCCATCGGGCTGTCCTCGACCGGCTGTTGCACCTGCCTGGTTAAGAGGGACATTTGAGATGACGGGCGGCGGAAGCCTTGGTCTTGCACGCTCCATCTCCATGTCATAAGTTCATAGCAATTGTAGGTGTCGGCTTCTTGCCGATAAGCCTAGCCGGGTCTCTAGCAGGCACCCGGTCCCAAACAGACGATTTCTGTCCCAAGCGCTGCTCCAACTCCCCGCTCTCTGCGGGGAAGGAGCATGTATGTGCGACGGAATCTCTTTTTTCCCCAGCTCCATATCCGATACGTCCCGCGCTGCCGGCTCGCTCAAACGCGCCTGGCTGCGGCTGCGCGTGTGCATTGCGCGACGCCGGCGGCTCGAGGCGCTGGCGGGGCTCGACGACTGGATCCTGCGCGACATCGGCGTGATCCGCGAACGTGACGTGGGCGCGAGCCCGGAAGCGGATGCATGCGAGGCAGCCAGGCAGTTCTGGCGCCCGTGACCGAACCTCACCCAGCACTCGAGGAGATCGAACCATGGACGATTTCATCATTCTCTCGCAGCAAGACCTGCGCGCAGCGATGCGCTTCGACCAATATGTCGAGGCGGTTGCCGAAGGATTCCGGCTGCTCGCGGAAGGCCGCTGCGCTTCGCCGGTCCCGACGCAAATCGACGTCGCGAACGGCGCCTTCCACATGAAGCCGGGCAGCCTGCCGCGTGGGGCCGGCTATGTCGCCCTCAAGGTCAACGGCAACTTCCCGGACAATCGCGCACGCCACGGCCTGCCGACCATTCAGGGCGCGGTGCTGCTCGCCGATGCCAGCAACGGCCGGCCGCTTGCGCTCCTCGATTCCATGGAGATCACGCTCCAGCGCACCGGCGCTGCCACCGCCGTAGCGGCGCGCTATCTGGCGCGGCCGAATGCGCACACCGCGACGATCTGTGGCTGCGGTGCGCAGGCGCCGTTGCAGCTCGCTGCGTTGCGCCACGTGCTCGATCTCCGCCGCGTCTTTGCCTGGGACATCGATGCCGCAGTCGCGCGCGCCTTCGCCGCACGCATGGCGGCGGAGCGCGGCTTCGCGGTCGAGGCGGTTGCGGACTTGCGTGAGGCGACCCGCGTCAGCGACGTCATCGTTACCTGCACGCCGACGCGCGTCCCATTCCTCGGGCTCGACGATGTCCCGGCCGGCTGCTTCGTGGCTGCGGTCGGGGCCGATAACCCGGCGAAGAGCGAGATCAAGCCCGACCTGATGGCAAACGCAAAGGTCGTCGTCGATGTGCTCGACCAGGCGCTCGTCATGGGCGACCTGCACCATGCCGTCGCCGCCGGCGCGATGCGCGCCGAGGACGTAGTGGCCGAGCTCGGCCAGATCGTCGCCGGCTCGCGGCCGGGCCGGCAGGCGCGCGAGGAGGTCATCGTGTTCGACAGCAGCGGCACCGGCATCCAGGATGTCGCCGCGGCGGCCTGTGCCTACGAGGTCGCCCGGGAGCGCGGCCTCGGTCTCCGCTGCCGCCTGACATGAGGGGGCAAAAAAATTCGGAAATACGAAATGACCGCTTGACAATTACGCAAATCGGAAGTATATGCCGTCTTAGCCCGTGCCTCCAGAAGGGACGCTTCGCGGTCGTCACGAAACGTTGGCGCGGGTTGCGATGGACGCTGGAGGCGTCAGGCGAGCTTGCTCGCCCGACGAAACGCCCGCAGCGTACGGCGAAATCGTGTGGTCCTGGCGCCGCGACCCTGGCGTCTATCCCGCCACCCCGTGGTGGCGTGGCAACGGTGACAAAAAAGGCCGCTCACCGGGGAGAGCACGAAGTAAGCCGTCAAACCATTGCGCGGGGAAAGCCGGGATGTCTCGGCTGTACCTGTCAAATCCGTGTGCACTCTTTTGCTACAATCGCACACGGTGCTTCTGTAACGGGCCTCGAAGAGTCAATCCCTTTTTGCATTGTCCACTTGCCGGGCACTTGCTTCTGTGCGGGATCGGCGCAGCGCCGTCGCCCTATGGGGTTCATGAGGAAC